>Ga0187864_10001494_pt1 | contig 22489 bp, 21 predicted proteins | sample June2016WEW_11_4_FD_132985 | JGI IMG/M metagenome (GOLD analysis project Ga0187864, IMG submission 132985) | Peatland microbial communities from SPRUCE experiment site at the Marcell Experimental Forest, Minnesota, USA - June2016WEW_11_40 | ecosystem: Environmental > Terrestrial > Soil >...
GCCACTGCCGGTTGAGCCGCTGCCGGTTGAGCCGGTGCCGCTGCCGGTTGAGCCGCTGCCGCTGCCGGTTGAGCCGCTGCCGCTGCCGGTTGAGCCGGTGCCGCTGCCGGTTGAGCCGCTGCCGCTGCCGGTTGAGCCGCTGCCGCTGCCGGTTGAGCCGCTGCCGCTGCCGCTTGAGCCGGTGCCGCTGCCGCTTGAGCCGCTGCCGCCGCCGGTGCCTTTGGAACCAGTGCCGCTCCCGGTTGAACCAGTGCCGCTGCCGGTTGAACCAGTGCCGCTGCCGCTTGAGCCAGTGCCGGTGCCTTTGGAACCGGTGCCGGTGCCGGTCGAACCAGTGCCGGTTCCGGCCGAACCACTGCCTGTGCCGGTCGAACCAGCGCCCGTGCCGGTTGAGCCGTCGCCGGATGATCCGCCGCCGCCAACAGCGCCAAATGCACTTGAGGTTCCGGCCTTGAGCCAGGTGGTCGTTCCGGTGGGACTGATAACCTCAACCGGCGTGGTCACGCCGGCGCCGACCGTGACCGTATCCGTCTCGTTGCCGGTGTAGATGACGACTGTCTGAACGGTTGAAAGTGAAGCAACTCTGCCGAAATTATTGGAAAACCCCAAAACACGGTTGGAAGGAGCGGCGCGAACCAGGAAGGTATTGCTCTGGTTTGCATCGCCGATCAATTCGAGATTTCCGCCTGCGATGATCGCCGAGGAAAGGAGGCGGCGATCTTCAAGGAACTCCAGGCCATCGTGCGATGATTTTGTGCTTTTAATCTTCTTCATGTGATTCGCATCGGGACGCGCGGCGAATCACATCGGTGAGGATTAGCAAAAACGGCCCATATTCATGGGATTGTCAGTGTTAAAATGGGTATTGTCGGCGCGATTGATCCATCTTCACGTCCGAAAATGGCGCACCTTTCGTCCCGTACGTCCACGGACGATTTACCTCCGACTGACATACGATTTATCTGCATCCAAGGCAAATTGCGATGAAAGAGCCGGGCCGTGTCGGCCCGGACCGGGGCGACACGCCCCGGCTCTGTGATTTGGAACTGACCCACCACCCGGTGTTCAGTGACCCGAGCGAGCCATCAGCGGTGTGCGATCAGGCAGGAACCCGGCAATCCTGCTCGCTAGAAGCCGGCTGAAAGCCGCCCGGCCGTTGACGTTCAGATGGCTGATGTCGGAAAAACCGTCATCGTCGAGAGCGTCACGAAAGTTCACCACCGGCGGCGCATTGCCACCCAGCCCCTCCCGCAGACTTGCCAGCAACCGTTCCATAGCAATCGGCGGCACCCGCCGGCGCAGTTCGGAATGCTCCGGCATCACCACCACGACAACCCTCGCGCCGCGGCTCTGCAATGCGCCGATCAGTCGAATCAGGCTATCGCGTTGCTGGCGAGCCACCGGCGAATCATACGTGGCCGGGTCAAAGAGCCGTCGGTTTTCATAAGACACAACCTGCTCCCGGAACGTCGCGGCCGAGGCGCGCTCCGGCGCTTCAAGGTGAATCATTTCCCGCCAGGGGTCGGTCGTGGGGTTTTCCATGCGAGCGCCCATTGCATGCACGATCTTCACCTTCGCGTCCAGGAGGACTGACTCGCTCTCCAAACTGACGTCCTGGCGTCTCTGGTAGAACCAGATCTTGTCGCGAAGAGGCTTAAGGAAGTTGCGCAGATCGCCGCGACTCAAGGCCTGGCGAAACGTCAATCGTTGCCGGGCGCCCGCCGCAACCGCCTCCGCAGTCAGCTTGGTCTGGTGGAATTCGTTGATGCCGATCAAAACCAAATCCGGCCGAAGCGTGCTGTCCCGAAGGGAGGCGGATTGATCCGCGATGTCCTCCAGCGAAGGACCCGCACCGCAGAGGCCGAGCAATCGGCACTTATCATCCGTCAACCGGGTCATCAGCTGAAGATCGGAGGCTTCGCGAAAGCTGGAAAGACCGAGCAACGCGCACAGGTATCGGCCGCGGGCGGCATCGCGCGGATACGACTCCTCCGCCGCCGCCACACGCTGAGCGATATCCTCCGTGAACCCGGTCCCTTCCATGTGATACGGCAACCAATCGGGATAGGCTCTGGCGACGGCGAGCATCGCCTGGTTGATCGCTATCATCACGATCAGCAGGAGCAGCACGATGTGGGCAACGGGAAGCAGTCGCCGAATTGCTTGCATGTCCGGGTCCTCTAGAACGCCTGGTAGAAAAATGGGTTGTTCTGCTCGGCCAGGCAATACGCCAGGAGCAGTTGCAACGCAATCAGCAGCAGCCGCAAATAGAATCCCCACGACGACATGCCTTCAACCGGAAACAGCAAGCGACGAAGCATGTTCATGTTGCACCTTTCTCAAAAGCGATAGAAGAACGTCAGGTGGGATATCGCCACCCACTCGAACGTCAAGGCCATGGCGGCCGCCTTTATGTACGGATTGGCCAAGTAGGTTTTGACGCCCTTGGACCCCAATCGGGCGGTTAGGAATCCGCGATAGTAGTTGACAATGATGAGGCCCGACGCGTGCATGGCGCCCCAGACGACAAAGTTCCACGCGATCCCGTGCCACAGGCCGCACAGTAAAAATGCGACCACGAATCCGACGCTGGCGCACAACATCGGCCTCTTTCCATCAGTCCGGCGAAGGAGCGCGATCTGAACCGGGAAGAACAGATTGCGGCGGATCCACAGAGACAGCGAGATGTGCCACCGTTCCCAGAAGGCGATCATGTTGCGGGCAAAATAGGGGCGATTGAAGTTTTCCGGCGTGTGCACGCCGATCAGCCTTCCGATTCCCACCGCGATATCGCTGTAGGCGCTGAAATCGAGGTACAGCCAGATGAAGAACATCTGTGCTTCAAGAATCCAGTACACACCGTGCACGGTAAAGTCGGTCAGGAACAGTTTCTTGATTGCGAAGGCCAGGACGAATTTCTTGAAGACCCCGTGGGCGATGCGCTGCGCCGCCGATAGTGTGACTTCGGCGGTCAGCGGGCGGGGCTCGCCGGGCTGGCTCACAAAATCGTCGTAGGACTGGATCGGTCCCGCGGCCAGCATCTGGAACGGCATCAGATAGTTGATGGCAGCGGCCAGTTCGGGGGCGTCGCAACGCTGCTCATACATGGCGCGGTAAAGCTCAATGAGCCGAAGCGCGATGTACGAATACGCCACCACCCGCAGCAACGGATTGATCTCTTCTGTTCGCAAGGCCGTGAACCAGTTCGGCCGCTTGTGCAGGACGAACACGCCGATGGTCAGCCCCATCGCCAGGGCAACCCAGATGCCCCGGCGTGGCGAATAGCGCACGGCGCGGGCCAGCAGCCAGGCGACCACCGCGCCCGCCAGCACGCACGCCCCAAGCCGCCATCCCACCAGCAGCACGATAAAACCCAGGTTCAGCAGCGCATAGACCCACGACCGATGCTGATCGCGAGTGCGCGGCGCAACCAACACAATCGCCGCCGCCAGCGCCATCCAGAACGGCCATTTGGCAAGATCGATCAGGTAGTCGCTCATGAGGCGTGTCGCCCGGCCGCCACGAAGGTCTTCACCGGCGTGATCTGAAGGAGATTCATTTCGTAGCGCACCACGCCGCTATCCCCCGACTCGATTGCTCGGAATCCCAGGCGCGGGTAGAGATCCTTCACCAAGGCGTTCTTCTTGGTCGGAATATAATGTCCCAGCAGCCGTTGGTACCCAAGCGATTTGGCCCGTTCGAGCAGCGCGTTGAGGCAGAACTCCTCGGCGGTGCGGCCGATGACGCGGCAACTCATCAGCCAGGTATCAATCCTGAGCGTGCGCTGCGGTGCGCCGGGCTCATTCACGCCCATGATCACCGCCACCAAGCCGTAGTCCCCGAAGCGGTCGCTCATCCGAACCGTGATGCCGACGGAATCCGGCTGCGACAGGATTTGCCTTACGGCCTCGGGAGTATGTCGCCGGGTCGTCAGGTTGAACTGATTGGTCTTGCCGATCAGTTGCAGGACCCGCGGGAAATCGTCCTCGTCGATCGTCCGCACATCGCCGAGCATCTTCAGTGATAGCTGATACTCCTGGACGGAGGCGAAGTTGGATTTGATTTCGCGCCGCTGCGCCTCGGCGCGATACTGGTGGCTGCGCTCGCGATCCTCCGCGGTCAGCGAAACCGCCTCGAACCACCGGCCCGCCTCCAGGGCCCGGATGTACTCCGAAGGGTCTTCGGGAACTTCCACCACTTCGACCTCCGGCAGCGACTGGCGCACGTGCTCCCGCTCGGCTGGGTTGTCATCGAAAAATACGAAGCTGTCCAATCCCAGCGCCAGCGTCTGAGCAATCCGCTCCATGGCCACGGCCTTGGGGTCCCAACCTGCCTCGAATGCTCCGAAGTCTTCCAGAGTGAGCTGCATGTCCGCGTTGGTGCGGAACGGTTCGCGCGCGTCTTCGGGATTGTTCTTGGAACAGACCGCCAGGACGCATCCGCGCCGAGCCAGCGACTTCACATATTTCTGAAACGCGCGGTACGCCTCGCCCGCCGGCGTGTCGCCCACCTCAATTCCCGCGGCCCCGGTCTCACCGACCACGCCGCCCCAAAGCGTGTTGTCCAAATCGAGCACCAGGACTTTCTTGGGCCCGGTGATCAGCGCCCGGATGCCCGCGAAAATCTCGTGCGCCAAGCGCGCCGTGCCTTCGTCGCTGAAAGGCTGCTTGGTCCAATGGTAACGACGCGGGTCGTAAAAACGCTCCCGCCCGACCTGGCCGGAAACCTGCTGGAGATCGAGAAAAAATGCGCTCGATGGAAGCTGCTCGCGAATCGCTTGATCCATGCGCCGGATCAGGTCCACCGGGCCCTGGTCCTTGGCCGACAAATGGCAACCGAGCGCGCCGGGAGAGGTCCAATCAAATCCGATCTGGATCAGCCGCGCCCCAAGGTCCTTGCTAACGATCTCCCAGGCCTGCTTCCAAAACGAGAGTTCATCCTTTATTCGCTGGTCCGCCGATCCCGCCTCGGCGCTCAACAGCCGCTGATTCCACGGCAGCAGCACGACGACGTCGGGCTTCTGGTCGGCGGCCTTGGCGGCGAGCAATTCCTGCATCACGTTGTCGTATTGCCCATCGCGCAGGCGCAATGCCATCCCGCCCGCCCAGCCCGCGGCAGTGAGGCACGAACTCAGCCACGTTCCAGTGCATTGGGCCAGCAGCAGCACGTCGCATCGCTTCTCATCACGCTCGTCCAACAGCTTGGCGATTCGGCGCCCGGCCATTTCGATTCCCTGCGCCGACAGCCACCCGCGACGCATCCCGTCGCGCAGCACCAGGAGCGCATCGCCGGGGCGGCCCGCTCGTTGCAGACCGCGCGACTCCTCTAGAATCTGCTCTTCGGTCTTGCGCGACTGGTCGATGGCTTGTACGATCATGGGTCTGTTCGCCTGCGGTCTCTCGGTTTATGGTTTGCCGCCCGTTGCGATTTCTGAGGCAACGTCGCTGGAAACCGCCGCGCCGATCTGCTTCTTTGCCTGCACGTATTCGATGATTACGCCGCGGGAAAAAACAGGCGGGAGAAAGTTGATGAGCAGGGCGCCGGCATCGACGGGCGCCGTCTCCAGCAGCCGAACCCCGTCGGCCGCAAGCGCCGCCGACGCGGCATTCAGGTCCTCAACCTCGATGGCAATATGATGCAGCCCGCCGAAGCCCTTGTTGAATTTTGCCAGCTTGCCGCCCCGCGGGATGATGAACTCGATCGCGCCGCCGGCGCCTTCGCTGAAGACGCAATCGGCTTCATACTCCGCCACGTATTGCCGCCGCCCCGGCGTTACCCCGCATATGCGGCAAAGTTCCTGCAACTGCACGGCATCGGGAACGATGATGCCCACGTGATGTAGCTTGCCGTGAAACATGGTTCGGGGCTTGTGTAAAATCGGCTAGCGCTTGCCCGCCTGCCGGGCTTCAACGATCGCCACCATGTCGCCGACATTGTTCATCGAGGCAATCTGAGTGGAGGTGAACCGAATGCCAAAGGCCTTCTCGATATGCAGCGTCAATGAAACGTGCATGACCGAGTCCCAACCTTCGATGTCCGCCGCCGTCGTCTGGGGCGTTATCACAAGGCTGTCGTCGTCAAAGACGTTCTTGAATACGGCGGTAACCTTCTCGAGGGTCTCCTGCATATCGGCGGCTACTCCATTAGCTCCGTGCACCAAAGACGGCGACGCTACGGTTTCGTCCGAAGTATACGAAGCGCATCCGGCCCGTGCAAGACAAGGTTTAGCCGCGTCGCTCGCGGGCACTGAGCGTGTCGAAGTGCCCCGGCCGATTGCGTCAAGCGCTCACAAGGTCATGGCGCGGTTCTGACGTAGCGCTCGAACCGACCCTTCTATTGCTGGTTGCGGGTTTGCGTTGCAGCATCCAGCGGGGACCTTCAAAGCCGTGGCGCTGGTACCAGGCTTTCAATTGCTGGCGGGACAACGGATAGGGCTTGCGGCCAATGGGAATGACCTTCAATTTCAATTCGACGCCGTGCCGATCCGCAAGCTCGCAAAGGGTGCGGACGATGATCGAGCCGTTGCCTTTGCCGGGTTCAGGGGTCCATAACCGATGGATCTGGATCATCCGCTCGCAAGAAATGATGAATTGGACAAATCCGTGGCAGCCGCCGCCGGGCTTTGCGAATGCGAAACATCCTTCACCGACCGGCTGCGCGATCGCCGCGAATTCCCCGAGGAAATCAGCCAAATTGGGGGGGCGGGCCTTGGCGGGCTTCGATAGGAATTTGAAAAATTGCAAACTCATTGGGGTTTGGCGAAGAACCGACCGATGGCCATCCCTCGGTATTTAATCGCTACGGACGCAACTAAACTGGTTTTGTTTTAGCGAATGAAATGCCAATCTCTGGATGCTGGATTTGCCGGCGAGAAGGGGGAATGTGCGATCGCCGGCCGTGCGGAACGCACGATGAGCGCTTTGGCGGATTTGCAGAATGCACGATCGAAGCGGTCCCGGCCTGGAGGCCGCTGCGTCGTCCCTGGCCGCCGGCGAGGATGGCCAAGGTGATCGCCGGGCATGGCTTGGGGCGGAATTGAGGACCTCGCGAAAACGAGAATCGCCCGGATTATCCGAGCGATTCTGTATCCTGCAATATCCTGCAAGACCGGGCCATGACCCCGACGGGATTCGAACCCGTGTCGCGGCCTTGAAAGGGCCGTGTCCTAGGCCTCTAGACGACGGGGCCTGATGATTCGCAAAACGCGGAGGTGCCTAGGAGCGGGCACAATATGCGGATGTTGGTATCAACGTCAATGCGATGGATCCGGAGTAGGTGGATTGGGGAGGACGCGATGCAATTTGGGTTGGGGCGGATGGATGAAGAAGAAGACCGATGATCTTCCTCTTCATCCATTTCATCCATCCACCCCCGGACGATTCAGCCACGCTCCCCTATGGCGATCGAGCCTTCGCTGCAAACCGGTAACTACTTCGCGAAAAGTTAGAATGCGGTTGCCCTAGGCGTATTGGGCTTAACGAAATGGCCGACTTCGTAAACTGATCCAAAAATTGGGGGCCTGCTGCGCATCTGGATGACGCGCACCTTCTGCAACAATTGCTCGGCGGCGGCACAGACGTCCCGCTCGGTGGAGAAATGGTGCTGGCGGATGTCATAGCCCAGGCGACGGAACATGAAAACCATCAGCGGCCGCTCGATGGGGACGCCGTAGACGACCTGTCCACCCGCCTTGAGAACCCTGCGGATTTCGGCGAAGGCGCGCGGTTGCTGATCGGGCTTAAGGTGCTCCAGGATGCTGATCAGCAAGACGGCGTCGAATTGGTCGTCCGGATACGGCATTTCAAGCACGTTGCCGTTGCGGAGTTGCGTATTCACGCCGCGGCTGGCGAACGCCGCCTGCACCGCCGTTGTGTCCGCCGTCAGGTCGAGGCCGTGAATCTCCTGATACATCTCGTGAAGATTCATGAAGGTCAGCCCGGAGCCGAATCCGATTTCCAGGATGCGCATCCCCCCAAGGCATTCGCCCAGACACAGCTCCACCCGTCGCCGATACATCGAGCCGATGACCGGCCAACGGTAAAAGCGGATGGGGTCGTCGTTGTTGACCCCGACGTAGTCCTCCCTGCGTAGGAGTTTCAGACGAGGCGGTTTGTGCTGTGCAGGCATCATTGGTTCTGTGGTTAACCGCGGCGGAGAAGTGATATTTGGGCGAACATTGCCAACGTATCGCGCCAGGGATCGGCAATCCATTCGAGATAGCGCCAGAATCCGAATGTGAAGCCGGGCATAAGGCTTCGCAGCGACACTCCGCCGGATAGGAGATATCGCCATGGCATGAACGGGCGGATCGAGCGGATTTGCCACTGAGGAAATTCCCGCTCGAATCGCGCCCGGTCGCGATGGAAAATGATCCACGGCATCGCGCCGTTGGCGCCGGACAAGGGGCCGCGCATTGGGAATTCCCAATCCGCGCTTCCAGGCTCGAACGGTTCATGATGAAAGCGAGTGTAGACCCACCGCGACCAGGGAGTGACCCACGGCTCTACTGCAACGACCGCCCCGCCAGGCCGGACGCACCGGGCGGCCTCCGTCAGAAAACTTCGCGGCTGACGAATGTGGTGCAAAACATCCGTCATGACGATCGCACGCAAGCTGGCGTCGCAAAAGGGAAGGGACTGGCCGTCGAGGACCATCTTGACGCCGGGACAGAGGAACACTTCGCTGGTGATGAGATGAGGAATGAATTGGTCGAGGAACCCGGCTCCGGAGCCGAGCTCCAGCGCTGGCTCGCTCCCCTCGGGAATCGCGGCGGCGATGAATTGATACCATTCAACATAAATCTTGCGCAGAAACGGCTTTTGGCGGATGATCCGGCGGCGAAGCTCCGTCGTTCGCGGATCGTCGATTGACAGTCCGCGCGTCAAGGGATGCGAGAGCCAGTTGCTCGCGACGCTCAAAGCCATCGTGCATCCCTCAAATGAACTTCACGCGCCGGGCTGCGAACAGGACCATCCGGAAAAGGAGCAATCCATGCCTCCATCGCTGGATGTTAGTCGTTCCGTAGGTGCGCTGGCGATAGCGAATGGGAACATCCACAATTCTCAGAGAGAGCTTGGCGGCGCCGAACAGCAGGTCGAAATCGCCGAACGGATCGAAATCGCCGAAGTAGGCCCGGTTGGCGGCGAGGAGTTCGTAATCTTTTTTCCAGATCGTCTTGGTGCCGCATAGCGTGTCCTTGATCCGCTGACCGAGCATCCAGGAAAACGCGAAGCCGAAGAATTTGTTGCCGACGAGATTGAACGTGGGCATCGCGTTTTCCTCGCGGGGATAGACGAGCCGGACGCCGTTGGCGAAATCGGCTTTCCCGCTGCGGAGGAGTTCGCAGAACGTGGGCAGGTCTTCCGGCGCTACCGTCATGTCCGCATCGAGAATGGTGAGGATGTCGCCGGTGGCGGCGGCAAATCCGCATCGCACCGCGTCGCCCTTGCCTTGATGCGTTTGCTTGAGGAGCTTGCAGCATCGCTGGGGATGCCGGGCAATGGCGCGTTCGATGGCGGCATAGGTGTCATCGGTGGAATGGCCCTCGACGAAAATAATCTCGGTGCCCCCGCCGATTTCCGGCACGCGCTCGATCAACTGGTCGATGTTTCCCGACTCATTGCGAGCCGGCACAACCACGGAAACGCGCGGGGGCGCCTGGCCGGCCAGATCGGCGGGCAACGGACGGGCCACCACGAAATTGGTCAGGGCCATCGCCCGAAACGGAAACAGCTTTACCAGAAATCGGTTGAGGAATGGCTCGAGAAGCGGCGTCGGCGCGGGCCAGAGCACCTCCGCCCAGTGCCGCATCGCTTCAAAGCCCGATAGGTACAGCAGATTGGCGACGTCGTTCACGTCGAGCCAATTCTGTTGAAGCGTCGGCTTGGCCAGACCCATGCGTTCGGCCACGCGCAGGGGAAACTCCCAGAGGCGGCTGTAGAAATTCAGCACGATGCGCGTGCGGGGATGACAATACCGTCGCACCTGCTCGAAGACGGTCTGAACGTTCCAGAGGTCGTTAATCAGATCGGAAAGGATGATGACATCAAACGTCTGATCGAGAACGTATTCGTGCACGTCGGCCTGCACGAAGGTGAGCTTGGGGTATCGCTCGCGGGCTCTCCTGAGCATTTCGCCCGAAAAATCGACGCCGATTCCAACCGACGGCTTTACGGCGGCGAGCAGATCGCCCTGGGCGCATCCCAGCTCGGCGACGCGCAACCCCGGGGCGACGAGAAAGCCGTAGACCGTGGCAAGACGGCGGCGATAGGCCCCTCCCAGTCCCTTGCGGGGATCGCGCGTGCGGGCCAGTTCATCCCAATGCTCGATGCGGCTTTGCCGGTGATGCTGCGAGGCCGGATCGCCCAGGGAAACAGAAGTGTCGTGCATCGTGCTGGCTCACTACCAAATATAGAAGCGCCGCACAAGAACCGCCAACGCGTAGACCGAAAACACCGCGGAGAACGCGGTAACAAATGGCCCGACGTTGAATCGCCGGGGCCGCGGGCTGGGATAGAACATCAGAAGAAACGGCGGCGTGGCGGGAATGAGGTAGCGGCCCTGAAGCCCGTTGATGCTTCGCCCGCCCACCGGCGTGAAGGTCAGATAGACCAGCGTGAAGACCAGCAGCCAGCAGCCGCAGGCCGCCGTTGCCAGGAGAAGCCTCTGTCGCGCGCTGACGCGAATATTGGGCCAGCCTCCGATGCAGACGGTCGCAAAAAGCGCCACCCAGTAAACGATCGCGCAGGGCCACCACAATCGGATATCGGCCCAGCCGAGCGTCCCGATGATGGAGGTGAGGTAGGGGACTGAAAGCAACATTCCCACATCGCGGTGCAAGGTGTCGATCGGATGATTCAGCATGTAAATCGCCTGCAAACGCGGGGAGACATCCGGCGCCGTGTAGCTCTGGGCGCCGTATGTGCACAGCGACCAGCCGACGATCGTGGCGAGGCAGGCGAAAATGAACAGCGAAAACACCAGCCAATACCGCCGACGGCCGCCGAATTTGCTGGAGGGGATCAGAAGGAAAAGAATGGTGAGCGGAATGTAAGCGGTCTTGGCCAGCGCCACGGCCGCACCGAGGATCGTGAGGCCGATCGCGCGTCCGGCCGTCATCGCCGCCGCGCCCCCGAGGGCGCATCGCATGGCCGCCGCCACGAACAGGAAGCAGACGCCGTTTACCGTTGCGTCGGCGGAAAGGGATGAGGCCTGCGCCAATGACATTGGCGTGAGGGCCAGGAGCAAGAGAGTCCAATCCATGATCGGGATGAGTCGGATCGCGAAATAGGCGAGCAGGCTCCACCAGAGCAGATTTCCACCCCGGCCGCAGTACAGCAGCCACAGGGGCGTCAGCCCGAAGCTGCGCCCGATCGCGATTGCCGCGGCCTGCGGAAAATAGTTCATCGGCGAATGCCAGGAAACGGCCCCGAAAACAACGAATGTCCGATCGCGCGGCTGAAGCGGAAGCGATCGCAGGCTCCAGACCTCGCGAAAATGCAGACGATAGTTGGGATCCCTTTGCAGCCTGCTCGCGAAGTGATCGCCCAATTCCACCAGGCTGCGCGGCAGATACCCGCCGATGTCCGTGCCGACGCGATAGGCCGTCAATCGCCCTTCGGAAACCTGATACGAGCGATAAAAGTGCAGGTACTCATCGGGCACCTGAAACGGCGGAGTGATGAGGATGAACAAGGCGCCGAAGACCCAGGCCAAAGGCAGGAACACCCGCCGCGTCGTGAACAGCTCCGGCCCATCCATGATCCTGTTGCCTTCCGCGGCCATGGGTTTCAGGTCATTCCCGGCCAATTTTCGCCCCCCTGAGCGGCTTTGAATGCGCCGCGTATCTTCTTCACGACGTCATCCGGCAGAGGGCCCTTCTTGGCGAACTCGATATTGCGCCGCGTGTTTTGCGGATTGATCGTGCCGATGATCGCGCTGTGCACACCGCTCTGACTGATGGCGAAGCGAAGCGCCAACTCGGGCCACGCCAATTCCGGCGCGGTTGAAAAACCCAGGTCTGCGGGATTGAGCTTCATTTTGGCGAGGCGATCGTGATAGGGTTCGGCGTACTTGCCGTAGAACCCGGACTGTTCTTCGGTTTTCCTCCAGGCGGCGTTGGCGACCGGCCGCTTGGCCAGGACGCCGACGTCGTGTTTTCTCGCCACCGGCAGTACCAGGTCGATGTTCGCCTGATCCACAATGTTGACGGATGTCTCGATGACGGCGACATCGGGAATCGTGGCGGCATAGGCGGCGGCCTGGTTGTCGCCGCTGTAACCGACGAAGCGAACTTTTCCCGCATTCCGAGCCTTGACCAGCGCCCCCAGCGCCTCGCCTTTTCGCAAAATGGCCTCGTCGCACGTGTGCAGCAACATCACATCGAGCGCGTCCGTCTTGAGCCGGCGCAGTGAGCGTTCGACGCTCTGGGTGATCAGCGATGCCGACCAGTCTTCGCCCTGCAGCTCGCCGATTTTGTTGCCGCATTTGCTGATCAGAACGAACTGCCCGCGCCGATGACCGATGGCGTCGGCAATTATTTCCTCAGACGTTTCGTAGCTGGCGGCGGTGTCGATGACGTTGACGCCTTCGTCGAGCAAAAGATTGAGCACACGGACGGCTTGTTCGCGCTGCGGCTTCAAATAACCGATCTCCGCGGCGCCAAACCCCAGCGGCGTGACATCAAAGCCGGTCTTGCCAAATCGAGTTTTGATCATGCGTCCATTGTACGGGACATGACTGATAAGATAAAAAGTCGGAAATTCATTAGGAGCTCCGGATGTACATCCGGTGCTTCGGGCGCTTCTTCGTGAAATGAAAGCGACCCTTCCGTGCCGGTCTATCTCCTGACGGCGCATGCCTACCGCTCCTGGCATGAGGACCACCGCAAGGGATACGTGCAGTGCGAACAGGGTCTGAAAGACCCCAGCGAGCGCAATGTGGGATTGCACTCGGCCGCCGCGACCCAGTCGCACGTTCACATTCTAATATCCTTCCGTAGCCCCGCATTCACATGCGGAGCTGCGAAATGCCGCCGCAGGGGATGCCCTGGACAAGCTTTCGCCGAAAAGGTCATCGTGCGCATGTGTGAATAATTCACCCGATCCGTCATTTCCGCTGAAATGGATAAATCGACCCGAGATTCAGCAGAACAGTAAGCTCATCGAGAGCCCGGCGGGATTCTTCGAGCAGCTTGGGATCGGCGAGGTCGGCGGGAATCAGCCGATCGCGATAGCGGCGTTCGATCCAGGTTTTCAGTGCGGCATACAGGGCATCGGTCAGAAAGACGGCGGGATTGGTCAGGGCACGTTCGCCCTCGGTAAGCACAACTCGCAGGCGAAGGCACGCCGGGCCGCCGCCGTTGTTCATGCTCTGACGGACATCGACGTAATGCACTTGCCGGATGGGTGTGTTCCGGGCGAGCAGACCCGCGAGAAACTCGCGCGTGCGCGGATTGTCCCGCGATTCCACCGGGGCGACCAGGGCCATCGTCTGATCGGGCAGTTGGACGAGCTGGCTATTGAAGAGATAAGAAGAAACCGCGTCGGCGAGCGGGACTTGCGAATCCTGCACCTCTATCAGATTCAGCGAGCATCCCGTCGTCTCAAACCACGCGCGGATTTGCCGGGCGGCGCCGCCGGGATCGGCGAAGGCGCCGGCGTGATGGAGAAGAACGTTAAGGTTGCCGACCGCAACCACATCGTTGTGAAACGCCCCGGCTTCGACGGCCAGCGGATTTTGCTGAAGAAACAGGACGTTTTGCGGCTCGAGCTGGTGGAGGCGGGCCACGGACTGCGATGCTTCGAGGCTTTGGCGAGCGGGAAAACTGCCCGGGCTTGTGTGATGGGCGAACGCTCGGCAGCCGAAAATGAAAATCTCCAGGCCCGCTTGGTCATGCGACGGACATAATCGCGTGTGGTTGGCAGCGCCTTCATCCGCGAACTGCGATGAAGCAGGCAGCGCTTCGTGATGAACAAATGCGGATTCGTCTCTGAAGATCGCCTTCAAAATGGCCGCCGTGGTCGGGGCTTCCAGCGAGCGGTGGAACTGCGTCGGAAGATTGGCGGGCGTGAGGTGGACGCGATGATCGGCTGTGTCGGCGCTGGGAGAAACGGTGGCGGCGTTGGCGGCCCACATCGCCGACGCTGAGCCGCAGGAGGCCAGGATCATCGGATGCCGGCTGGCGGCTTCCAGGATTTGGGCATCGGAGCCGCCGAAGCCCAGCCGGCGCAAGCAAAGAATATCTGGCCGCTCGTGCGGGGGAAGAACGGCTTGCCGGAGACCCAGATCGGCGAGGAATTTCATCTTCGCCAGGCCCTGGAGCGCGGCTTGTCTGGGATTGGACGGGGCATTCGTGTGCGCCTGCGAGGCGAGGTTGCCGATGGAAAGCCCGGCGTAATTGTGCGTCGGACCGGGGATGCCGTCGAAATTAATTTCGCTCGCGGACATATTCAAATCACAATACCGGGTGGGAGTTGTGCGGGGAGTTGGACGCGCGGAGATTCGAGCGACGCGACGGAGTAACTGGCATAATCCGCGGCGAAGTACCCGCCGGGACGGTGATTGCCGGATTGCCCGATGCCGCCGAAGGGAAGCTGGCTGCTGGCGCCGGTGAGGGGTTTGTTCCATGCCAGCACGCCGGCGCGGATGTCCCGTAGAAACCTTTCATACAACTCGGCATTCTCTGAGATTAGTCCGGCCGATAGGCCGTAGGCGGTGTTGTTGGCTTCGCGGATGGCGGAGTCGAAATCGTCCACGCGGATCAATTGAAGCAATGGGCCGAAAAATTCGGCGTCGGGGCGATCGGGGATGCGCGTCACGTCGATCAAACCGGGAGTCAGAAGGGCCGGGGAACGCGGAGAGGGCTTCATTTCGGCAAGCGCGACCCCCCCGCCGCTGAGAAGATTTGCCTGGGCCGCCAGGAGATTTTGCCCGGCCTGGGCGGAAATGACCGGGCCCATGAACGGCTGCGGATCGTCCGTTGGAAGACCGATGCGGATTCTCTGGATCATCGCCAGCAACTGCTGGATGAGGGCATCGGATTCCGGCCCGCGGATCACGATGAGCCGGCGGGCGCAGCTACAGCGCTGGCCCGCGGTGATGTAGGCGGATTGGATGATGAGGTATGCGGCGGCGGCCAAATCCTGGGTTTGATGCACGATGAGGGGATTGTTGCCTCCCATTTCCAGGGCGAGGATTTTGCCCGGATCGTCGGCCGTGGCGCGGCGAAGAGCGATTCCGCCGGCGGTGCTGCCCGTGAAGAGGACGCCGTTCACGCCGCCGTGGCGGGCGAGAATGGCGCCGGTTTCCTTGCCCCCTTGGATGAGATTGAAGACGCCCTGCGGGAAATTGGCGGCGAGGAACGATTCGGCGATTGCCTCGCCGACGCGCGGAGTTTGCTCGCTGGGTTTGAATACGATTGTGTTGCCGGCCAAGAGAGCCGGAACGATATGGCCGTTGGGAAGATGGCCGGGCATGTTGAACGGGCCGAGAACCGCCAGCACGCCGTGCGGACGGAAGCGCCTGAAGCCGACGGCATCGGCGAGCGGGCGGGATTGCTCGCCACAGCGTTCAGCATAGGCGTCGATCGAGATGGGGATTTTCCCGGCCATCGAATCGACTTCGAGGCGCGATTCCCACAAAGGTTTGCCGGTTTCGGAGGAAATAGTGGTTGCGATTTCTTCCTGGCTCGCGCGGTAGCGTCGTTCCAAAGCGCGAAGGAAATGAATGCGATCTTCCAGCGGCGCGATCGACCACCTCGCGAAGGCGACGCGGGCGGCGGCGATGACGCCGGAGATTTCGCTTTCGTTAATCGGAGTCATTGGGGAGGTTTTTCGGGGGTTGGACGGGACGCAGGGCGGCGTATCGGATGGCCGAGCCTGCGGACACCTTCAGCAGGTCGGCCACGCGGGATTCCATACACACCCGGTCGGGGGCGAGAATCCGCAGCGGGCCGATCGTGGCGCGAAACGTCGGTGTGAAGCTTCCGATCATTTGCGTCGGAGATTCGATCGCTTCGCCGGTGATTTGCTCGACGACGGCGGCATGACTTTGGCGAACGGTTCGAATCTCGTCCCGCGGACAGCTTATGCAGGGGCCGGCGTCGAAAATATCCACCATGGCGCTGATGCTGAAACCCTCGGCCGCCAGGTTCTTCAGCGCGGGAATGCTCGATTCGTGCACTTTTCCGATCACCCGCTGGGCCTCCAGCGGAAGCAACGGGACATAAATCGGATGGGTCGGCATCAGATCGGCGATGAATTTCTTGTTGACGACGCTGAGGTAATCGGCCTTGGGAAAATCGATTTCGAAGAAATGCTTTCCGACGGCGTCCCAGAAGGCGGAACGGCCGCCCGAGTCGATGATGCCGCGAAGCTCCGATACGACCAGCGGCTCGAAAGCCTGGGGATATTCGGCGATGAAGAGAAAGCGGACGAGTTGGAGAAAGCGGCCATGATCCTTCTTGCGGTAATCGGGGGAGAGAAACAGCGAGCCGACTTCAGCGGGGCCGTCGTGCTCTCGGACAAGGTGAAGGACCGGAATCTGTTTGTGCACCTTGAGGAACTGGGAGTCGATCGTCTGGCTCTCGAGGCGGTAAGCATAGAACGGCTCGAAGCCGCCGACTTTGGATACGACGCCGCTGGCGCCGACGATCCTGGCGGAGTCGGCGTCCTGCATGACGAAGAGATAGCTCTCGCCGCCGGGGCGCTCGGGGATGTTCTCCACGCTGCGCTGGGATTTGAGGATTCTGCGGCGAAGAAGATCACGGTCGCGGGGAAGGGTCGTCAGCCCGACGCCGGCCTGTTCGGCAAGCCCAATGAGCTGGTCGAGGTCGGCAAGCGCAACTGGGCGAATCAAGACCATTTTTGCCACGGCTGACGATCAGACGAACACGGATGATTTTATTGGCGCTGTCGGGGTTTTTCCCGGTGAGTGCCGCGATCCGGCGCGATGTAGGATTCATCGGCAAAATGGGTTGGGATCAATATCGCCGCCGGCCAATTTCATCAGCAGCAGGGCCACGAGCTGGGCGCGTTCCACGAGGCTGTCTGTGAAGAGGAATTCGCCTGGGCTGTGGATGAGATCGCCGCGAACGCCAAGGGAGTCGATGTTGGGTAGTCCGGCGGCGGCGAGCCTGTTGCCGTCGGAAGCCCCGCCGGAGGCGCGATGGCCGAGCGAGAGGTCCAGATCGCGGCCGCAGGAAATGATGGCATCCAAAAGCCGGCGGGTTCGTTCGTCCGGTATTTTCGGAGCAGAGGCGAAACGCCCGTTGAGCTGGGCCGAGATGCCGTCGGTGGAATTCAACTCGGTAATCAGGCGATTTACCGATGAGAGGATTCGCTGCTCGTCCTGCGGTTCCGTGGTGCGAATGTTGACCCGGCAGATGGCCAGATCGGGCACGACGTTGGCGGGTGAGCCGCCGTCGATGGCGCTGATGTTGACCGTGACGCCGGGATTGGATTCGTTGAGCGCGTGGAGTCGCAGGGCCAGTTGCGCCGCGGCCAGAACGGCATTGCGGCCCTGGGCGAAATCACGGCCGGCATGTGCGGATCGGCCGCGGATAATAACGGAGAAATTGCCCGAGCCGCGGCGTCGATCGACCAGATCGCCGTCGGAAAGGGCGGGCTCAAATAGCAGACCGAGATGGTGATTCTTGGCCGCGGCCGCGAGGAGCGGCGCCGAGCCGGGGGAGCCGATTTCCTCATCGGGGTTCAGAAGCACTTGCCAGCCCAGGCGATCCGGCACCGCGAACCGCTCCAAGGCCTCCAGTGCGGTGAGCATCACGGCCAGCCCGCCTTTGGCATCGGCGACGCCGGGTCCGCGGAGTCTGCCGGCCTCGATTTCGCTGACCGACTGGAATGGATCGTTGGGCGGATAGACGGTGTCCAGGTGAATGTTCAAGAGGATCCGCAGCGGAGCCAGGGGGCGCTTGGTGATGGAAAGGGCCTGGCCCAGAGGCGTACGGATGGTTTGGGCGCGGGCGTCGATTGATTCTGCGGGCGCGAGGTCGTGCCGCTGAACCTCGCCCCCCAAAGTCGAAAATTCGCCGGCGACGATATCGGTCAATTGGGCCAGACCGCTGGTATTGGATGAAAACGTGTTGATGTTGGCCCAGTCGGTGACACGCTGGAGCATCCGGTCGCGCTGGGCGGCGATCCAATCGAGGGCGGGCTGATAGGCGGAGTGGGTCATGCGCGGCATCCGTCGGCGGCAGCGAAATGCATCCAACGCTGCTCCGCTGCTTTGGATGAAAATTGTATCATCCCAACCCGGAAGATGTTTTGTTTGGAAGATGAAAACCTTGGCAATGGCCGGCGGGCGGTTTAGAATTCCGGCCATGCCAACCTATGAGTACATCTTGATCGGTGTGGGTGTTGTGCTGATCGTCGCCTATTTCATCATCAAAAAAAGCCAGAACCAGTAACTCTGGCGGTGGGCTTGGTGGGCGATTGAGTTGGCGACTTGATGCACTGGGTTATTAGCCGTGCGACGGCGGAAGTGTGGAGACAATGGATAAGGACACATTGCTGGCTGGGCTGGATTTTTCCCGGATGCGATTGCTGGGAATCCTGGAGACGATCGAAAAAAGCGGGCAGAATTTGGGAAAGGCGCTGGCTTGGCGGCCGGGGCCGGGGCGGGCCCACATCGCCTGGCAGGCGATGCACTGTGCCGCGACGCACGATCGATATCTGAACGTCGGGATGTTGCAGCGATCGGTGAAGGATGAGGCGCTGGTGGCGAATTTCGCCGGGGGAACGACGCCGTCGGACACCGATGTCCCGACGCTGGCTGTGATCCGGCAGAAATTGAGCGCCACCTTTGAGCCGCTGAAGAAATTCGTCTCGGAACAATCGCCGCAATCGCTTGCGCGGCAGATCCCGGCGCCGGGCGGAAAGACCCGTAGCGTGGCCGAGGCGATCATGCTGCTCGCCTGGCACGAAGCACACCATCAGGGGCAGATTCATTTGACCTGGAATCTGTACAAAGCGGCCCACGGCGTCGCGTGAGAGTTCGATAGATATAACAATCCCCGCCGTGCGTCGGGCGAGAATCAAGTGGAGACGCCGGCTTTCTGCATCGATATGATCCACGCCGGGGTCTGCGCGAGGTACTGCCGCAGATGCGCGCCGCGCGAGTGAAAATACGCGGCCATGCCCGCCTCGAAGAGAGCCGCGCCGATGAGCGAGGTATAGACCAGAAGCATAATCTCGTGCGTGATGTTGAGGACCGAAGGATCAACCTGGCCCAGAAGCTGGGCCTCGGCGTCGCCCACTTCCGCGACGGGGTGAGCGATCTCGCCGTGCAGGCTCCACAGGGCATAAAGCAGGATCAACGTTGCGAACGACAATTGGTTGAAGGCGAGAACTCGGATGGCGCGCAAGTCGAGTCGGCGAAGCTGGCTGCCGCTGATGATCTCGATGACGCCGACGGCGGTGAGGACCAGGCCAAGGAGAATGTCAGTGAGGCTCGAGATGCCGAGCAGCACCGTCAAACCGCCGAAGATCGCGAGGGTGAATCCTTCGAATCGCGCGGCGCTGACGGCACGGCGGATTTTGCGGAGGGCATGGCGGGCAGCTTCCAATTCGCGAAAGTTCTCCGGCGTGAGCTGCGGAGAATGAAGAGCGGGAAACGACATGTAAAATCTAATCGGTTTGCGCGGAGCAAAGCGCCTTGGGCGATTCGCGCAAAATCGTTTGAACGATTTTCTCCGGGGACACGGATGAAAGGGGCTGCCCGCGAAGCGCGGTGACGCTGGGTCCCAGAGGTTTCCAGGCGGCCGGATCGGTCGGACCGAACAGGATGACGCTGGGCAGGCCGAGGATGCCGGCGAGTTGGCCGGGGCCGCTGTCGTTGCCGATAAACGCCCAGCACTGGGACAACTCTTCAAGCAGATCGACGTATGTGGCGGGGCGGACGGTCTGCGCGGCGGATTCCAGACGATGAATCTGCTCGGCCGGCCAACGTTCCCGCTCGACTTCACCCAACAGGATTCGGCAAGAATGCCCCGCGGACTGGAGCATCCGGATCAGGCTGAGATACGAATCCAACGGCCAGCATTTGGCGGGCGAACCGCTGCCGGGGTGAACGGCCACGGGCGCGCCATATGTTTTCCTGGGATAGCGAATGCCCGCCGCGGCGATGGAGGCGAGGATCTGGCTGACCGCTGCGCGAACGACGGGAACGGATGCCAGCGAATCGAGCAAATGCGCCTCAACCGAGACAAGTTTGGCTCGAGGAGCGATGGCCGCAACCGCGCTCATCCAGGCGTCGCCGGGCTTGGAAAGATAAGTGAAAATCGAATGCGCAGCATCCAATTTCTTTCGGCAGAGGTCCGGCAATTGAGCGGGATCGCCAAAGAGATGATGCCAACCCGCTTCGATGTCCATGGATTCCAGGCGGATCGCTTTTTCGGCAAGCTCGCCCTTCTGACGGTGGGTGATGTAGATGATGCGGCTCTGTGGATACAGGCGCCCCAGCGCCAGGCCGAGCGGCCAGGACCGAACAAAATCGCCCAAGGCGCCGGCATGAAAGATGAGGACGTTGCGAAGCATAGGGACCACCATCAATCAATGGCCTTTTCGATCCATCCGCCGCCCAGGAGCCTGTCGCCGTCGTATAGCACCACCGCCTGACCGGGCGTGATGGCTGACTGCGGCTCGGCGAAACGGACGGTCATTGTATTGTCGCGTAAAAGGACCGTGGCCGGCTGCGCCTCTTGGTTGTAACGAATCTTCGCCGCACATGAAATCGGCTCGGCGCCGGCGGGACGGCCGCTGAGCCAGTTCACGTTCGTGGCAACCAGAGCGTTGCGATGCAGCGTTTGACGATCCGCAAGCGTGACGCGGTTGGAACCGGGATCGATGTCAACGACGTAAATTGGCCGGCCAAAGGCGACGCCCACGCCCTTACGCTGGCCGATGGTGAAATGCTGATGTCCTTCGTGCTTGCCAACGACGGCGCCATCGCTCAGGACGAGTTCGCCGGGACGAACGGCATCCGGCGTGCGGCGGCGAACCAGCGCGGCGTAATCCTGATCCGGAACGAAGCAGATTTCCTGCGAGTCCGGCTTGTTGTACACCGGCAGCTTCAATTCCTCGGCAATGGCGCGAACGTCCTGCTTTTCCATGTCGCCGATGGGCAGGAGCGTGTGATCCAGCGTTTCTCGGCTCATCCCAAAAAGAACATAGCTCTGGTCCTTGCGGCGATCGCGGCCACGGAGCAAAGTTCGCCCGCCGGTAACCGGATCGACGCCGATGCGCGCATAATGGCCGGAGGCGAGGTAATCGGCGCCAACCGCCTGGGCGTATTGGGCCAATCGACCGAACTTCAGCCAATCATTGCAGCGGACGCAGGGATTGGGCGTGCGGCCGCGATTGTACTCATCCACGAAATAATCGATCACTCGCGAAAAATCCCGCTGGAAATTCAAGACGTAAAAAGGCACGCCAAGAATCGCGGCGACGCGCCGGGCATCGGCGGCGTCGAGAACCGAGCAGCATCCCTGCTTGGATTTGCCGGAATCGGCGGAGCAGGCCGCGGAATCATCGAAATGGCCTTCGACGCCATCAGGCGATTCGACGCCGTCAGGCGAGCCAAGGCGCAGGAATACGCCGATGACTTCGTACCCTTCGCGCAGCAGAAGCGCTGCGGCAACGGAACTGTCCACTCCGCCGCTCATGGCGACGACGGCCTTGCCACGATTTGCAGGCATGGGCGAATTATAGGAGGAGATATGGGAAATCCGAAATCCGAAACCAGAATGACGAATCAAACCCGAATGGCTGAATGACGGAAGTCGCGCTTGTTTCGGATTTCTCACTTTCGGATTTGATTCGTCATTCTGGTTTCGGATTTCGGATTTCCCACGGTATTCTTCGCCAAGATGCGCATGGATGTGACAGAGCCCGCTGCCCGATTTCGGGCGATCGTGACGCGGATTCTCTCGCGCCTGGGATTTCGCGAGGATTCATTTCTTCTGATCCTGGCCGTCATCGTGGGAATGGTGACGGCCGCCGCCGCGGTGGGATTCCACGAATTGATCCTGCTGGTGCGCAACCAACTCTATTACCGCGCAGGCGAGCAGCGTCTCTACAAGGGAATCGGGATGCTGCTGCTGATCGCATTTCCGGCGGCGGGCGGATTGATCGTGGGACTGGTCAGCCGATACGTCTTTCGCGCCCGCGAAGGACACGGCATCGTCGATGTCATGGAATCCGTGGTGCGGACCAGCGGGTTTCAAAGCCCGCTGGTCGCCCTGGAAAAGATCATCACCGCAGGTGTCACGATCGGCAGCGGCGGATCGGCCGGGGCCGAGGGGCCCATCGTGCAAATCGGCGCGGGGATTGCCTCAGGCGTTGGCCAGTTATTTCGCGTGGCCCGCAGCCAGATGCCGGTGCTGATCGGCTGCGGGAGTGCGGCGGGGATCAGCGCGATCTTCAACGCGCCGTTCGGCGGCGTGCTTTTTACGCTGGAAGTCATCCTCCAGGAC
>Ga0187864_10001495_pt1 | contig 22488 bp, 24 predicted proteins | sample June2016WEW_11_4_FD_132985 | JGI IMG/M metagenome (GOLD analysis project Ga0187864, IMG submission 132985) | Peatland microbial communities from SPRUCE experiment site at the Marcell Experimental Forest, Minnesota, USA - June2016WEW_11_40 | ecosystem: Environmental > Terrestrial > Soil >...
AGGGTCAGAACTGTGCAGAAACGCAGGAGTAGTGTCTATGACACGCCGCAGTAGATCGTCGGCGGGAGTTGTTGGCTGAAGCTTACCTGTATCGCGTGTCGCCGTATCGGCCTCGTTTCAGGAAAACTCTTGGGAAGTAATTGTAGGACACGAGGGCCAGGGGTCAAGCGAAACCTATCGGTCACGGGTTTTTGGGGAGGAGTTGAACCCCAGTGCGTGGATCGTCGGCAAACAGGAAACTATCCGGTTTTCGTCGCAAGATCAACCTTCACACTGCACTCCCGTCGCTTGGTTCATGGATGCCGGGCGACCCACGCAGCGGGAGTAGAGTCTGGGAGGCACCGGATCGGGAGATCGGCAAGTCCGGGGAGAATCGTGGAAAAGTAATCGCGCACCGGGACTTGCAGCCGACGGCAGCTTTCCACGACCGAAAGAATCGCTGCAACCTTCGGTCCTGCCAGTGGGCTGCCGATGTGCAACCAATTTTTTCGACCGGGCGCAACCGGGCGCATTGAATTCTCCGCAAGGTTATTGCTCAGCTCAAGTTCCGGATATTCCAGAAATCGTGTAAGTTTCCCTCCAAAGCGTGAGCGCGTACTGGCAAGCCTTGCTGAGTGCGCTGGAGGGGATCCCGGAGAGGACATGCAGTCGTCCGGCCCAGATTCGGACAGAGTTATTGATCGGAGCCCAAGCTTCATTGTCCGGCTATCTTAATGCACGGGGTTAACGCGGCAAAAACTCGCTCGCTGGCAATCCTTTTGCCTTCTCCCGTGCCTGCCGCTGCTCCACCGCCAGCTTGTAAGCGACGTAGTACTTATAGATATTGGCAACGTAGGTGACCGTCTCCTGCCCAATTTCTTTGGACGCAACCAGTTCCACATTGTCGAACCAGACGTTCGGGTCAAGTCCCTTATTCACTGCCTCTTTGCGCAGCTTGGCAATTCGCTTCGGTCCAGCATTGTAACTGGCGAACACGAACAAGATTTTGTTTGCAGGATCGATCTGTGGATCATTGAAATAGGTGTCTTCAATATTGCGCAATATCTTGACACCGGCATGAATGTTGCCGTCAGGAGTTGCCACGTTCGAAATGCTGATGGGAGCGGCCGCCGCATACTTGGGGATGACCTGCAGGATGCCCACCGCGCCGCTTGGGCTCCTCTTGCTCTGGTCCAGCATAGATTCCTAATAACCTTGGGCCGCAATCATCAGATAGTCGAAGTCGTACTCCCCAGCGTATTTCTTCAGCAGCGTGAGGATGGTATCGAACTTCTTCATCTCCCCCGCAGAGGTTGAGTTCTTGACCCATTTGGTATTTTGCAGATAGCGCCGCAGCAGGGTGCTGCCGAAGGACGTTCCTACTGAGTGCGACGAGACAAACTCGTCGACCAATTGCTTGAATTGCGGGTTGTTCTTGCGCATGACCCACGCCAGTTGCCCTCCACGTGCGATCACTAGGTCAGGATGCGGTTGAATCTGATCGAGCACTTTCGACCAAAGGTCGGCCTGTCGTTTGGTGGTGACCGTCGCCGGAATCAGTCCGGCATTCACCATCTGCACCAGATCGTCGTCCATCAAGGTCTTGTCTGCCGCCTTGATGACGATCGGCGTCTTGCCGGCCTTTTGGAGCTGCTCTTTTGCCTTTTGCAGGTTTTCGTAATAAGTAGTAAGCGGATTGGCGTACACCTCTTTTCCACCAAGGTCCGCGAGGGTGGAGACCGGACCGAAACTTGATCCCGTCACGATGATCTGGGTTACGTCTGTCTGTATCGGCATCGAGAAGGCAACTCGCTTTTCACGATCAGGCGTGACGGCGATTCCGGAGGCGATCATGTCTCCCACCCCCTCGGTCAGAGCTGCTTCAATCTGATCGACTCGCATGGGAATGAATGTGACTTCCACACTTAGCTTGCCTGTTTTCAGCTTCTGGTTGGCGAACTTCTGGAATTCTTCGAGTGCCTCGTACATCACGCCCCTCGGCAGCCCTTTGGCGTAGAAGAAACTGATGGGGTTGAGCAGGACCAGTGCGCGGATATTGCGCCTCTTCACCATCTCATCCAGATCGCCGGTTCGACGCGCGAAAGCCGGGCCTAACTTGATGTCGCTCGACGGCGCGGGCGGTTCGTCTGGTGAAGATGCTGGTGGAGTAGCCTGCTGCTTCGCGTGCTCCGTATTGGCTGGGGGCGCAGCTTCCTTCTTACCGCAGGCAATCAGGAGAAGAAGAGCGGACAAAAGTAATACGAACACGAGACCCTGGCGGAACGAAGTTGAGTTCGTGGTCATTCAGCTCCTCCCTACCCAGCATAAATTGGAGGCGCTTCGCCGGTCGCTTGATGAGTAGCTGGCGATCCAGAAGTTGAGAACTGCAGCCCGCAATGCTGCTCGGTGTTCGACAACCGGCGACTCGTCTGCGATGTCGGTAAGGTCGAGCCCAAACGATTGCATCTGACTCCACGACTCTCGTCTCCAAGTGAGATTGCCGACGGACGCCACCAATGGCACGCTCGCACCGCGAATGGGCACCAGCGCCACATGTAGGGCAGCGCACTGTCAGGGCTTGGGTTTCAATAAGAGCGCCGGATATCATGCCAATATTATTGATGCAGCAGGGCAAGAGTGATTGGATCTAAGTGCGATGGCCAACATACAAGAAATGTCCCCTCCCAGATAGGAGGGATCACTTCCGGCGTTTCGCTCTTTGCTCGGACTAGACTTTGCCTTCCGCCAACCGCCTGACTCCCATCGAGACCATTAGGCGAGTTATGCCAGAGAAGAAAATGCTGATGCCGAACAGCGTGCCCACGACCCACTCCGCGTTCACTGGCCAGTGGGCCCAGATCATAACGCCCAAGAGAATTGTGATGATGGCATCGAACAGGATCCATCCCCAAGGCTTCAACGGGCGCAAATGAAACGCCAGCACCAGCGCGAAGATTCCGTACACCACCAGCAAACTTCCAAGCAGCAGGGTCAGGGCCAGCAGGCCCCCGAGGGGATGACCCAGCAGGAAGAAGCCGGCGACGATGTAGACCAGCCCCAGGATCACTTCCAGGAACGTGTGTCCACCTTCATGGGTTCGAATGGCGTAGACGACCTGGGCAACTCCGCCGAAGATGGCGGACCATGCGATGATGTACACGGCGACGACGCCGGCCACCAGCGGGGCCATCATCGCGACGATCCCGAGTACGATGATTAGCACGCCCAGAACGATGGACCAGCCCGTATCGCGCTTGATGCCACCAAGAATTGACTCAGTCATAATTCCTCCTTATCCTCATTGTCACTTTTCTCATCTCAGCTTTTCTGCACATCGCCGCCAAAAACTTCAGTGTTTATTTGGCTGCGACCAACCGGGGCAAGCGTCCGTCGCTAGTGCGTCCAGAATCTTTTCCGCTGCTGACGTCCTCCGCCTTATAGACGACGCCCATACCACCACCGCCGAGTTTCTCGACGATGCGGTAATGCGAGATGATCTGGTCGATCATTAAGAGATGTCGGAGCCTGTGTGGGTCACCTCATCTTAAGGACGCAGCAACTGACCGTCAACGAATAACGGCTCTGGCACGAACGTTGCGAACTAACAATACAAGGCGTCAGTTGCTGGAGTGCGTGAGGCGAACTCCCAGCTTCCGCGTATCTAGAAAAAGTTGCTCACAAAACAGAGGTCGTTTCGCCCTACTTTCGCAGGTTTCAGACCCCTAAGCCTATTGATTTCAATGGGAGTTAAGCCCAGGGCTGGATTTGGACCACCGACCTTTGGGTTATGAGCCCAACGTCTTCTCTTGTTTTCGACGGCGCGATTTCGGTTTTTATCTGGACCAGAGGCTCCGGTGCCATCAAGGAGAGGGAGCTTAATTCCCTGATAAGCGGCCGTGAATTCCCTGATAAGCCACTGATAATTCCCTGTTCTATTTAAGGCAAAAACTCGCCTCTGGCAGCAGAAGTCACGCAAAATGAAGCGATTACGGCCACTAACGACCGGAATGAGTCAGCCAAATTCACGAAATTCCCTGTATTTTTCCCTGTTAGCAGGGAATTTAGGGCGGAGAAGGGTTCGCTCGTGACTGCATCCTCCGCCAGACAGTCTTGAAATCTGTCTCCGAAATGCGCTCCCTTGCACACGCGTGCATCCGCGAATTTCGTTCACCAGACGGAAATTCGCCGGCTGATGGCTCGCGCTGCGAACGGCGCCAGCGCAGGATCACAATTCAATTGAAATTCAAACCTCCTAGCCGGATAGTCCAAGTCCCAGCCTCGATAGTGCGGGCTTGGGCGATTTCCGAGAGTCTGCGCCCAATTCCGCAGCATTGCTGAGTTCAATCTCTACACCGGGTTGGCCGATGACCGAACGCAAAGGATGGCAGCTCGCCGTTTGATATTGGGGATGAATTTGGCGGCGCAGACCGCGTCCCCGCCCAATCCGCCCAATCCTGATCTAACAGCGATGCAAAATCAGCTCAATGCGCTGAACCTGCAACTGCAGACGATCACCGTACAGAACCAGATCCAGGCAGCCAAGGTGGGAGCGCCTGCGGTCACACCGGTCCAGCCGCTGGCCGGCAACATCACGCAGCAGGACGACAAAGCATTCCCCGAAGCCAGCGCGCTGGCCTACAACGCTATGCGCGCCGATGCGAAGCTAATGCTCGTTTACCACCATAACGAACTACATGCGAGAGAAGACATTCAAGCAGAAGTTTGGGACAGAGGTGGTGCAGTAAGGTTAGGGTCGTTTGCGCTAGGATTCCCGCGGTCGATCCAGCCGGCATCAGAAAAGCAATTCCCTGATATGCCTCCGACAATGGTGCCTACGGCAGTCAAGCGCTGACTGCGGTACCGCTCGCTAGCGGCGGTTGCGCCTCCAGCCAGGCGTCAAAACCGCCGATCACGTTGATGACGTTGTTGTAGCCGGCCCGTTGTAGCAGGCTGCATGCGATAACGCTGCGATAACCGCTCTTGCAGTGGACGGCGAGCGGCTGCTTCGGCTCGATCGCCGGGAGTGCGGCCTTGAAGCGATCCAGGGGATACCAATCGGCGCCGTTGATGTGTCCCCCCTCCCATTCGCTCTCGCGGCGGACATCGAGCACCTGCAGAGCGTTCGCTCGCAGGCGCGAGTTGAGTTCCTGCACCGTGATCTGTGGCAACTGCTGCAAGGCAAATCCCGCCCGCTCCCAACCGGCGGGCCCGCCGTCGAGATAGCCAGACAGATTTTCGATCCCGACTCGCGCCAGACGCAGCCGCGCCTCGTCCAGTTGCTCGGCAGTTTCGGCGATCAGCACCGGATCTGCCGACAACCCCAGCACCGCCCCTGCCCACGAAGCAAACTGCCCGGAGAGCGCGACGTTGATCGAGCCGGGCACGTGGCCCGCGGCAAACTGATCGTTAGGGCGCACATCAAGCGCAATCGCGCCGCGCTCCAACATGAGACCCAACTCGGCTGCTGAAATCGGCTTCAACTCGGGCAATTCTGTCAGCGGCGTGGCCCCGGCGCGGTTAATCGCCGCGTCCTCCAGAAAGTAATCGGGCCGCGCCGGCAGATTGCTGGTCATCTGCCGGACAAAATCTTCGCGACGCTTGATCTGCAGCGCATAGTTGGTGAGCCGTTCGGTCCCGACCGTGGAGAAGCGTTCCGCGCGCATATTCCGCCCGCAAAGCGAGCCGGCTCCGTGCGCGGGATAGACCAGCACGTCATCCGGCAACCTCAGCAGCTTGCCGTGCAAGGAGTCGTACATCAGCCCGGCGAGTTCCTGGGGCGTGTGCGTCTTCGACAGATCAGGACGGCCCACATCTCCGATGAACAGCGTGTCGCCGGTGAGCACCGCCCAGGGCCGCTGCGATTTCTGTTCGTCGGTGATGACCAGGCAAATGCTCTCTGGAGTGTGGCCCGGAGTTTCGAGCCCGTCGATGCGCAGCTTTCCGACGCGCAACGCGAAACCATCTTGCACCGGGACGTGCGGAAACGTGGCTCCGGCGTTGCCGCCGATGTAGATGGCGGCGCCGGTCCGGGCGGCCAGCTCTTTGTGGCCGGAGACGAAGTCGGCGTGCAGGTGGGTCTCGAAGATGTGACGGATGCTGACGCCCTGTTGCTGCGCCGCTTGCAGGTAAATCTCGACATCACGCTGCGGATCGACGACGATCGCCTCGCCTTCCGATGCCAGCAGGTATGAAGCGTGGGCCAGACATCCCAGGTAGAACTGTTCGAAGTACATGGATACTCCCGCGCGCAGATGGCAATCGGAATTTCTGGCTTAGATCCAAACAGCCTCACACTATATACATCATGGAATTTCAGCGCATTAGATTTCTCGTTCTACGTGCGTGTCCGTTATTCAACCCGCGAGCTGTCTCACCCATACCTTAGTGCCTATTTAATACTGCGCTTTTAGGCTAAAAAACTATAGCCTATGCTCACAATACGTTCCCTTTCCAATTCCTCTTACGGCCCCTACGAGGTTTCCGTACACCAACAACGCGTTGTTCACCGCTCAGCAGGGGAGTTTCGACGCCATACTCATGCAAGTCAGCCCACGTGGTAGCTGGTTGGGCTATTCCACTTTCGTCGGCGGGTCAGGCAATGACCGCGCCTACGGACTGGCCGTCGATCCCGCCGGCAACGTGGTCCTGACGGGACTTACCTCCTCTTCTGACTTTCCTGTGAAGAATCCGGCCCAGCCCTGGCCGGGGATCCCGGGTGGGCAGAACGCCTTCGTGGCCAAGTTCTCTTTTTCGTTGCCGTAACGGAGATGGGAAATCGCTGGACCTTCCTGAGTTGTAGTGTGGTCGTGACACTACAAGTTACTCGGTTCGAGGAAGGACCAGAAGGAACATCTACTCTTCGACACGGGTCACAACATCCCGCGCAACGAACTCATCAAGCAACCCCTGGACTGGCTGGACCAGTATCTGGGGCCGGTGAACTAGGTCATCGCAGACCGGTCGCCGACCAGCGATCCCGCGAGCCTTGAATTACGAACAATTCATTCAATGCGGGAGGATTGCAGCGTGCCCCCGCTTTCGGTGTGGTCGGCAACCCTTCTCCAATCCGGCAATGTCAGAGTCGCTCTTCATACGACCGGAATCGGCTCCCTAGCTCCCAGCAGCCGACTCCGGGACAAGTTAGCGATCCGTCTCCCGACGACACCCGTTCTCCTCTGCAGGCCCTATGGCGCGAAGTAGCTGGAGATGTCGAGGATCAACTGCGTGATCCCCGACGCATAGGCATCGACGTTTCCGTTCGTGCTGGGCACGATCGCCATGTTGTTGGTGATCGAGGCATCCAGTGCGTTCAGCGTCGAGACCACCGGTTTCGACTGGCCGTCCGGCCACAGTGTCAGGTAGCCCAGTGCGCCTGTCGGGACAACCGTAGCGTTGAAGACATAAGCCTGCGCCGCGGCCGGCGGTTCGCATTGACTACCCACGACATTCACCGGAGGGCTCAGGGTCCCGCTGAAGGGCTGACCGCTGCCCTCGTGGCGGGTGTCGATGACCCGGCAAGGCGCCGCCGGATACAGCGACAGTCCGCCCGTCCCCGCTGCGAAGTAGCATTGGTCCCGCCTGCGTAGGTGGTGCCGTAAAAGTTCCCATCGCTGGCCTGCACCAACGGGGGCCAAGGATTTTCACCGTCGGTCGGATATCCAGCGAAGGCATGCAGGCTGGTGAAGGTGCCGCTGGAAGTGATTTTGAAGACCGTGCCGCGCGCAAACCCTCCTAGGGTCGCCACTCCGTAGAAGTTTCCGTCGGTGGCTTGGATCAGCCCGGCATAAGGCTGGGCCCCGTCCGAATACCCTGTGAAACTGTGCAGGGTGGTCAGTGTGCCGCTGGGGGTAAGTTTGTAAACCGTGCCGCTACCGGCGGCGCCGTATTGGAACGTGGTGCCGTAAAGGTTTCCGTCCGTAGCCTGCACCAGCCGGCCTAAAGGAAATCCACCGTCATTACCGCCGGTGAAGCTGTACAGCGTGGTCAAGGTTTGTGCGGGCGAGGCAATCGCCGTCGCGGCACAAAACATAAAGACGATGCAGACCATTTTCCATGCGCTGGATTTCTTCATACCGCCTCCTTTTAGGCTTAGACCGGGTACAAGACTGGCAGCCCTCAAGTGCGCAGTTTCTCGATTGGAGATCCGGAGCAGAGAAAGGAGCCGAAACTTCCATCAGAAGGAGCGGGCGTGAGGTCTGCACGGAGTGGATACGAGGCACTTTGCCGCACACAAGCAACAATGAATAACTGCCAACCGCCCCGTTTGTCCGTGAACTGCGTCACCGCTTGCGGTGACGCAGTCGGGAAGTAGCACTGGGCTGGGTTGTGAGCGAATCGTGGCCGGTCTTACGGCGCAAAATAGGCGGAGATATCCAGAATCAACTGCGTGGTCCCGGCGGCATCAACGTCTACCGCCGATCATCGCTGATCGGAGTTGAACCGAACTCCGATGATAGGGCGTGCGTAACGGGCAATTCATTGTTGCTAAGTTCGTCATTCAACAATCACCGGCCAATCGCAAAACCATAGTTGGCCAGAAACGTGGTTCCGGGAAGTGTCGGATCAGGGTCCCGTCCGGTTGGTCGGCAACCTTCCCTAATCCGGTAATGTCAGAGTAGCCCGAGTCTGCGAATTGACCCTACTGTTCCTGATGAGGTTTGGACTTTGCCAGAATGTCGTACACCGGCTTGTTGTCGGCGTACACTTGCCACTCCTTCACCAAGCCCCTTTCCACCACAGCCCGCCAAGCAGCCGGCGTCCGCCATTTATTTTCCGGGGGAAGCTTGCCATTGGCGGCGATGGTGCCGCCCGCCGAGCCGAACACGGCCACAAGGTTTCCATGTTGAAAAATCTCCTCATGGGAAACCCAGTAGTCTGGGCAAAATGCGTAGTAGCCTCGCCACCCGGCTCGCATCTTCTCGCGACCCTGCACGGATTGGCCGAGCGAGTCAATGAAAACGTGGTCCTCCGTCATCAACTCGGCCAGCTTGTCCACCTCTCGCTGGTTGATGCGGTCCAGAAAGTGAAGAACAGTCTCAACGGGACTCATAAGACACTCCCCTGCACTTTGCCGGTTAAGGTGCTCCGAGCCGGGCGGCGTTGGAGTCAGCAGCAAAGCTCAACCTTGCGCTGCTGGTGCCGACCAAGCAACAGGCAATCTTCGCCCTTCAACAGATGCAGCTAGATTCTGGAACGCCGCTTTCCCGGCGCGAACGCGTGCCATGCCCGCGCCTCAGCCCACCTTTGGCCCTCTACAGGCTGCGGAAAAAGTGGTCACACTGAAAGGAAACCGCAGATTCCTCGGGGTTGAACTTTACCCCAACAAGCGCAAAAACGGCGCTTGTCGGGGACCCCTGTTCGCCCCTCGGAATGACAAAAATAAAGGGGGTTACAACGGCGCACCTAAAGGTGCGCCCCTTCAAAGCGAGATGCAATCCACTTTTTCCGCAGCCTGTTTAGGCGTGATCGAAGTTCCTGTCGATGAAAGCATTCGGTCAGGAAACCACCGTTACTGCGTCTTCCTCTGCACAAACAGCGCTGCCCTTTTCCGCCCCGCCTGCCGCCTCGGCAATAGCATTGAGAGCTTGACGCAGATCGGCGATCAAGTCCTCCACGTCCTCAATGCCGACCGAGTACCGGACGAGCCCGTCGCTGTAACCGGCCGCGCGCCGATTGGCGGGAGATATGCTCGCGTGCGTCATCGACGCCGGGTGTTCGATCAGAGTTTCCACTCCGCCCAGCGAAACCGCCAAAGTTGCGACTCGGACGTGGTCCATGAGCAGTCGGCCGGCTTTCATCCCGCCCTTCAGTTCGAAGCTGATCATGGAACCGAAGCCGCTCATCTGCCGCTTGGCCAGATTATGCTGGGGATGGGATTCCAACCCGATGTAACGTACCGCACTCACCTCAGGCTGTTTCGCCAGCCAGCGCGCAATCTCCATTGCGCTTTGCTGAGCTCGCTCCACCCGGATGCCTAGCGTCTTGAGACCGCGTAGCACCAGGAATGCCTGGTGTGGATCCATGTTGCAGCCGGAGTTCACCATCGCCTTGCGCAGGCGCTGGTACACAGCCTTGTCTTTTGCCACGATAATTCCACCCACGACATCGGCATGGCCGTTGATGAACTTGGTTACGGAGTGCAGGACCACATCTGCGCCCAGTTCCAGCGGGCGTTGCAAGTAGGGGCTGGCGAAGGTGTTGTCCACGACCACCAGGCACCCGTGAGCGTGCGCCAGCTCCGAGATGCGTTCGATGTCGCTGACCTGCATGGTGGGATTGGCAGGAGTTTCCAGGTAGACGAGTCTGGTATTCGGCCTCAGCGCCTGCTCCACCTGGGAAAGCTCAGAAGTGTCAACGTACGTAGATTCGACTCCGAAGCGCGAGAAATCTTTCTCCATTAATCCCCGGCTGGGACCGTACACCGAGGCTGTGCTGACGACGTGTGCGCCCGCTTGCAGCATAGCCAGATATACGGTGCAGACTGCGCCCATGCCCGAACTGGTTGCAATGCCTCCGCAACCGTTTTCCAGTTCGGCCACGCTGTCTTCCAGGGCCTGAATAGTTGGATTCCCAATACGCGTGTAGATGAATCCATCTTCCTCCCCAGCGAAGAGCGCTGCCCCATGCGCGGCATTCCTGAATGCAAACGTGGAGGTCTGGTAGATGGGAACGTTCACCGAACCGGTGGCGTCCGGCTTGTGGCCAGCGTGAATCAGCTTGCTGTTGATGCCCAGGTCTTTCGTATCCATGAGCTTTCCTTTCCGGCCCTTTGCCGGCGGCCGCCTCGAGGTACGCAACGCCGCACCTGTACAGCTTTAAGAACCAAGCAGTATCGCGCATATCGCATCTTCAAACAGTGACAATCGGCACAACCTGCCGTGACCGCAGGGCCGGTACGCTCACTCTGCATGACGTCGGCGCTGGCGGGCGCGCCCTGATCTCGCGTGATGCCATGCGCGCTGGCGCGATCGGCCTGGCCCCAGGGGAGAACAAAGAACGCGACTTGAATTGGCAAAGATTGGACGGTTCCCAGCGACGTCTCCGAAGAGGGCAAGCCGCTTCTGTTCGTCGAGGCCGGGGAGGCGGGGGGTGGCGAGTACGCCGCTCTTATGCGGGAAACGAATGGTGCCTCTGCCGTCCGTTTGGGCGAGGAACCGCCGCTTGCCCTTTTGCCCGATGGCAAATGGGCCCTGGTCCTGCGGGAGAATATGTCTCCGCCAGATTTCGCGTTGCTCCTCGCCGGAATTAGAGCGTGAGGGGCAGCCACATTCACCCTTGGCCTCGAACGATCTGCCGGCGCGAGGACAACTGGACCGAAGGCGCTTCAGGCGATGCTTGCGCTACAGCGCCTGGCTGCCTCGGAGCAGTCTTCGCTCCAAGCTGACTCATAGGTAGCAGCCAGATAAACTAGTGCAATGTCTAAAAGGCGACAGGTGATCTTGCAAGATCCGGAATATCGAGAAATCCAGCGCGTGGCCCGCTCGCGCCGCATGTCCCTGGCAGAGTGGGTGCGGCAAGCCTTGGATTCGGCAAGCCGCCAGGAGCCCACGGGCAGCCTCGGCAAGAAACTGGAGGCTATCCGTAGGGCCGCGGAACATGACTATCCCTCCGGAGATATTGACACTATGCTTGCGGAAATCGAGTCCGGATATGGAAGCAGTGCGCGCTCCTGACCCGCGCCGGCACAGTTTCGGTCCGCAAGGCGATTGGTTACGCGATTCAGATCGCCCGTGGGCTAGCTGTCCCTTAATTATTCCTCAAAACAAGGACTGCCCCGGTGACCGGACTTCTGATGGTCCTTAATGATGTGGCTCAACTCCGCATAGGACTTTTCCAGGGCCCTTCGTTCGTCGTCGGTTAAGGATGGGTCCTCCAGCGCGGTCACAATCTCGTCGAATTGTCCCTCAAGCAGTTCCAGTTCTTCGCAAAGCATGGCGACCTCCGTATCATGAGCGCCGTTGCGTCACGGAAGCGGTTCTTGGGTGAATTGGCGGTCGCTCAACGGCCGAACGACCGCCGAGGGCTGCGTTACGGTTAACGATTCTCGAATCTCCGACCCGCACTAACCGGCGTCATGCGCCGGCCCTGGCCAGCAATTCCTTCTTTCCGAGTCCCAACACCGCGTGCTTCTCGCCGACCTTCTTGAAGGCCTCGATGGCAAAATCCAGGTGATGTTTCTCGTGCGCGGCAGACAACTGGGTGCGAATCCGGGCCTGTCCCTTGGGCACGACCGGGAAGAAGAAGCCGACCGCATACACGCCTTCGTCGAACAGGTCGCGGGCGAAGTCCTGTGCCAGCTTGGCGTCGTAGAGCATGACGGGCACGATCGGGCTTTCGCCTTCCTTGATGTCGAACCCGGCATCTTTCAGCAGTCCACGCCAGTACTTGGCATTCCATTCCAGCTTGTCGCGGCGCTCCGTAGTGGCGGTGATCAGTTCCAGCACCTTCAGCGCACCAGCCACAATGACCGGCGCCACTGAGTTGGAGAAAAGAAATGGACGGGCCCGCTGGCGGCACATCTCCACCAGTTCGCGACGCCCGCTGACGCAGCCGCCGGAAGCGCCGCCCAGCGCCTTGCCCAGAGTAGTGGTGATCACGTCAATTTTCCCCAAGACGCCGCAATGTTCATGCGTCCCGCGTCCGGTGCGGCCGATGAATCCGCTGGCGTGCGAGTCGTCCAGAAAGACCATGGCGTCGTACTTTTCGGCCAGCTCAACGATTTCATCGAGCTTGGCCATGTCGCCGTCCATGGAGAAGACGCCGTCGGTGATAATCATCCGCGAGCGCTTGTCCAAGTGCTCTTGCAGCTTCTCCTCCAGATGCCCCATGTCGGAATGCTTGAACGTGTCCTGCATGGCCTTGCACAGGCGCATCCCATCCACGATGGAAGCGTGCACGAGCCGATCTGCGATCATCACGTCCTGTTCGTTCAGGCAAGCCTCGAAGAAGCCGCCGTTCGCGTCCATGCAGGAAGGAAAGAGGAGCGTGTCTTCGGTCCCGAGGAATTCCGTGAGGCGGTTCTCGAGTTCGCGATGGATATCCTGCGTGCCGCAAATAAAGCGCACCGATGACATGCCATAGCCGCGGCTGTCCAACCCGGCGTGCGCCGCCGCGATCACCTCAGGATGGCTGGACAGTCCCAGATAGTTGTTAGCGCAAATGTTTATGCACTTCTTGATTTTCGAGCCGGCCGGAAACTCGACCTCAATCTCCGACCACTGCGGTGAATGGATGTAGCGCTCTTCCTTGAAGAGGCCGGCGGCCTTGATCCCGTCGATCTCGGCCTGGTAACGATTGCGAAATGCATCAATGAAGGCCATGATGTTCCTCGATAACTACGATATGAGTGCTGTGCCGGCGGCCCAGACGCCCCGTCCAGCGCCGCAGACGCAAGCAACTTCGGTTGCCGACATATTTGTGCGGTGCAAACGCGTCTTCACACCGTGACGGGTTGTGCTTTCTGAAACCGGTGTACCAGCGCAACAATGCTCTGCACGGTATCGAAGGCGTCAGGCGTAGCACAGGCGTCGGGAATCTGAATGTTGCACTTTTTTTCTAGGAAGCGCTTGAGCGATACCATCGAGAACGAATCCACAATCCCTCCCGAAATCAGCGGAGTGGTCTCGGTGATTTCGCGCTCGTCGCCTTCTTCCAAATACTCCCGGATCACGTAATCGCGAACTAGTTTGGTGATTTCATCCATGGTCGTTGTGTCCTGCTTCCTTGGTTGTTGGCCTAGTCATCCATGATGGTGGAGAGGTCCCCCACCGGTTCGTTGAACTCCTTGCAGCGCAGAACGCGGCGCACGATTTTGCCGCTGCGCGTTTTCGGCAGGGAATCAACAAACTCAATCGCCTGCGGCATGGCCAGCGGCGACAGTCGCTTGCGAATGTGGTTCATGATTTCCAGTTCCAGATCGTCGCTCGGTTCATAGCCCCGTTTCAGAGTTACAAATGCTTTCACCACTTCCATATTGACTGGGTCGGGCTTGGCGACGGCGGCGGATTCATACACCGCGGGGTGTTCCAGCAGCGCCGACTCGATCTCGAAGGGTCCGACGAGATGTCCGCCGGTGTTGATCACATCATCGTCGCGGCCCATGAACCAGTAGTAGCCATCGGCGTCGATGGAGGCGCGGTCCCCGCACAGATACCAGCCATTCTTGAATTTGGCCTTGAATCCGGCTTCATTGTTCCAATAGCTCCGGACCTGCGACGGCCAGCCGGGACGTAGCGCGATCAATCCCGCAATCCCCGGCTCGGTGATGGGTTCGTACGTCTTCGTATTCAGCACCGCCGCGGTGATCCCCGGGAACGGTTTCCCCATGGAACCGGGTTTGATCGGCATGCCGGGAAAATTGGTGATCACAATGCAGCCGGTCTCGGTCTGCCAGAAAGTGTCGTGGAAGGGCTTGCCGAAAGCTTCCTGCGACCAGAGAACGGCTTCGGCATTGAGTGGCTCGCCCACGCTTGCCAGGTGGCGCAGGCTGGAGTGGTCATGCCGGCGCACGACCTCGGTGCCTTCTTTCATCAGCAACCGGATCGCCGTAGGCGCCGAATACCAAACCGTAACCCGGTGCTTCTCGATGAACTCGTACCATCGCTCTGCGTTGAAGCCGGAATCGAGCACCACCTGCGTCGTGCCGTTCGACCAGGGGCCGATGATGCCATACGACGTGCCGGTGACCCATCCCGGATCGGCGTTGCACCAGTAGATGTCATCCGGCTGCAGATCCAGCACCCATTTCGCCGTGAGATACTGCGAAATGATGGAGTACTGCACGTGCTGCGCGCCTTTGGGCTGGCCGGTCGTGCCGGAGGTGTAATGCAGGACCGATGGCGACTCGGCCACGGTCGGATAAACCGCGAAGTCTTCGACCCTCGGCGCCCGCTTCATGTCGAACGACACTTCGCGCGGTTGCAGCGCAGAGTCGCTTGCATCCACAACGATGATGTGCCGCAAGTTCGGAAGCTGCTCGCGAATCCTGCGTACCTTGTGGAGGTGTTTCTTCTGCGTAAGGATGGCTGAGGTGCCGGCGTTTTGCAGCCGGACGAGCAGCGATTCATCGCCGAAAGCCGAGAACAGCGGCTGTGCAACTGCGCCCGTTTTCAGGATGCCGAGAAACCCGATGTACAACTCGGGCACACGGTCCATAAACAAGCAGACGCGTTCGCCGGGCTGGATGCCGAGGTTGCAGACAAACTGCGCCACAGTGTTCGACAAAACCCGCAGATCATCGAACGTGAACTGCTGTTGATTGCCCTGGTAATCTTCCCAGTAGAGGGCCACTTTGTCTGCCATTCCCAGGTGGCAGATGCGGTCGCTGCACATCCAGCCAATGTTGATCGGGTCGCCGGGCCTGTAGCCTAACTCGCGCCCCGCGATGGACCAGTCGAAGTTGGCGGTAAGTTCCTCATACGATTTCGCGGTCAGTTCTTCGCAGACCGTCGGGTAGCTCATAGGCATCTCCGATCATCGCGACTATGGCCGCTCAAGACTCCAGAATGACCATTGCGCCAGTTTGTTTGGCAGCGGCGGCAATTGAAACTCTGATGTGCCGTACACCCAACTGTTCCGATTGCGACTTCAAGCGATCATGCAGAACCACTGCATACTCGCCGTTGTTATCTAAGCCTATCTCCACTTCGCGAAACATTGCCCAATCGCTGACTCCGACCCCCAGCGCTTTCAGCGTTGCTTCTTTAGCGGCGAAGCAGGCCGCATAGCGCAGCGCCGGGTCCTTGCCGGTGCTACAGCGCTCGATCTCTGCGCGAGTGAAGACTCCGTTCTCGGGCCGCCAATCGCCCCGCGCGGTTTCCTGCGTGAGGCGGCTGTTTTCGACAAGATCGACTCCCAAACCAATGATCACGATGAGCGACCTTTGGCTCCTGAGGCAGCTCGTGGGCAACGTCCGCTGATCAATCTATGTTGCGCGGACCGTCAGCACGGGACAGTGTGCATGCTGCAACACGTGATGCAACGTCGTCCACGGTAAGTGGGTTGACACCGCGCCACTGGGGTGCGAACCCATGACGATAAGCTCTGCGTTGCGAGCGTCCGCCAGCCGTACAATTTCCTCCGCTGGATCCCCAACTTCAACTTCCATCTCGGGCTGGGACGGGAGATCGATGCCAGTCGGGACCAGTTGCCGCAATCGCTCGCAATCCCGGCGCTTCCACTCGACGAATTCTCCGTCGGACACGGGCAAGCTCTCGATGACATGCAGCATGGTCAATTCGGCGCGATCTTCTTCTGCGAGCGACAGCGCATAGTTTAGGGCCCGCAGAGACCCGCTGGAAAAATCGGTGGCATAAAGAATGTTGCTGAAGCTTTCCAGGGACAGCAATCGGACACGGGGTCCCACGGTGAGCACGGGACAGGGCGCATGCCGCACTACCTTTTCGGCCGTCGACCCCAACATCAGCTTGTCAATCCCTCCGCTTCCATGGGTACCCATGACAATGAGATCAATGTTCTGGTCCGACACCAGCCGCGAGAGCACTTCCCAGGTCTCACCGGCCTGCAGCAGGACTTCATGAGCAAGAGATTGCAAGTCTTGGTCTTGCTCGATCCGGGCCATGTTCTTTTCCGCGTTGCGTTGCGCCGTGTCAATCAACGCGGGCCACACTTCTGCACCCGTAAGGAATGTTTCCTCCGAGATCGCATGGGCGAGGAAAAGCTTCGACTCGTAACGCTTAGCCAGGGAAATGGCGCACTTGAGGGCGTTCTGCGACTCGGGAGAAAAGTCGGTTGCCAGTAAGATCTTGCTAATTGCTATGCGGGAGAATTTGACTTGGGTAGTCAAAGTACACCTCCATGCAGCCGGGAACAAAAGACTATTCTCCCGCTTACTCATTCTCTCGCTGGTTGGTCAAGAAAGTCGGTGACTGGGGTCACGAGATTTGGTGACAGATGGCTGCTCCTATCCGCTTGATGTATAGGAAAAACAAAAATCCGTTGTATAAAGAAAAATGCTCCGGCAGGCACATGTTGAAGCTGATGTTGGCGAGAACCCATTTTGGGAATGGAAAAACCAGTTCCACAATGAAATTGCTAGCAACGCCGCTGGGCCGGCGCCTTCCGACGCCGGCGTTTTTTTTGTGGGTTGACGCGGCGCATTGCGCTCTTATTGACGGCAAGCCGAACAGTAGCCGCCCACCTCTAAGCGGGACACCAGAATCTTGAAGTGGCAGTCTTTTTCCACTTGCTGCTTGAGTTTGTCGTAGGTGCTGGTCACGAACTCCGTGATTTTGCCGCAGCGCAGGCAGGCGATGTGAATGTGCTCGCGGTTCATTCTCCGCTCGTAGTAATGGCCTTCCCCGCGAATGTGCATTAAGTCGAGTTCGTCGATCAGCCCATGCCGCTTGAGCAATTGCAAGGTCCGGTACACCGTGCTGCGGTCCACGGAAGCGTCCACTCTCTGCACCTTGCGCAGGATCTGGCTGGCGTCGAGATGCTTGGTGGCGGTTTCGATGACGCGCAGAACGGCGCGCCGCTGCTGCGTGATGCGAATGCCGCGCTCGCTGAAATAAGCCTGCAGACGGCCTGGAATCTGGGTTTCCGGCAGAGGCATACGGTGGTGTCCTCCGGTGTTGCAACTGGTCGCAAGACGGCTGCGACGAAATCTTCGGCTACTGCTTGACAGCCATCCCCGCTTACCGACAGCATAGACAGGTTAACACCAGATGCGACCGAGTCGCAACTGGGAAACATCTCATAAATCATTTTGTATCAGGGCACGGCTTCAGCCGTGCCGCAATGGGTCAACAAACGACCTGGGCTTCAGCCCCTGAGGGACCTGTTTTGCCAGGGCTAAAGCCCTGATCTTTCCTGGGCGTCGTTCGGCACGACTAAAGGTCGTGCCCTGATACACCCCGTAACGATTTGTGAGATGAGTTGGATGAGTTCTAGAAACATGGCTACGTGGGGACTTACATCGTTGGCACGGGCGGCGTTGGCGCGCATCGGCTGCGCCGCGCTGCTGCTGGGGGGAATGCTGCTGCCCTCCTGCCTTGCATGTCATGCTCAGGAATATCCCTACTTCGTTACCTACTCGCAGGAAATGGAGGAGCCTGGAAATCTCGACATCGAATGGTTCAACGCGGTCGGCAATCCTCCCAGTGGCAGCAGCTTTATGGGCTCGGATATCGAATTTGAGTATGGCCTGAAGGGCTGGTGGACGACAGAGTTTTATCTCGACGGACAAGCGACCCAGAACGAAAGCACCATCTTTACCGGATTCCGCTGGGAGAACCGCTTCCGCCCTCTTTCCCGTGAGCACTGGATCAATCCCGTGCTCTATGCCGAATTCGAAGACATCAGCGCCGACAAAAGCATACGAGAGGTCGTCGGTCACGACGGCAGGTACGATTTCCTGACGCCGAACCGGCTGGCGCACATGAATAAAGAACGCGAGGTTGAACTCAAACTGATTCTGGGCAGCAACCTTCACGGTTGGAACATCAGCGAAAACTTCATTGGCGAAAAGAATTTCGCGGGCGATCCCTGGGAGTTCGGCTATGCCTTGGGTGCAAGCCGTCCTCTGCAACTGGCCGCCAGCGCGCACGAATGCGCGTTGTGCGCGGAGAAGTTTCAAGCGGGCGTCGAAATGTACGGTGGCTTGGGCGACGCCAACGGCTTCGGGCTTCGCCTGACCTCGCAATACCTGGGCCCCACCGTTAACTGGACTGCCCCGAATGGGATGACCGTGGCGTTTTCGCCGCAGTTTGGGCTGAATGGCTACAGCATTCCCGTGTTGTATCGCTTCTCGGTGTCGTATGAATTCCAACAGTTCTTCAGCCACTTCCGCCGGAGCAGGCAATGACAAGCAGGCCGGCTCCATTCTTCGTCGCAGCGTTTCTCATTCTTTGGGGCGCGATTGCCATATTTGCCACCTCCAATGGCGCATGGCTGACGAACGTTCCGCAACGCGAGCGCGAGCGGGTCAATCCCTATCGCGACCAGCCGGACGCGCTGGCTGCCGGCCGCCGAATCTTCCTCGATCACTGCGCCCACTGTCATGGCAAGGACGCGGAGGGAACCAAGAAGCGGCCTTCCCTGAAGAGCGCCCGCGTGCAGCAACAGGCCACCGACGGAGACCTTCATTGGCTGCTGGTGAACGGGAACCGCAGCCAAGGTATGCCATCCTGGGTGAAGCTGGGCGATCCTCAGATTTGGCAGGTGATCTGCTATGTGAAGTCGCTGCATTGAGCCTGCCCGCTCGCAGCGGTTGACTGTGGGTTAGACTGTGGAGTATTTTCCACAATATGGAAACCATCCAGGTAGTGTTGGATTCGGAGCTGCTTCGGGCCGCGAATGCAGCCGCCAAACAGGCGCGAGTCAACCGTTCCTCGTTGATTCGGGAGGCCCTTCGCGAACACTTGAAGGGCCTGCGCGCGTGCGAGGTCGAGGCCCGCGATCGGCGAGGTTATCGAAGGCGACCGGACGTGGCCGACGACGCTGCGGCGTGGGAACGGGTGGCATCGTGGCCGGAGCGATAGAGCGCGGCGAAGTCCGCTTGTACCGGTTCCCTCGTCCCGACAAGCAAAGGCCTGTCGTCGTGCTCACCCGGGACAGCGCCATCGGCTACTTGTCTGCCGTCACGGTGGCGCCCATCACTTCCACCATCCGCGGTGTACCCTCCGAAGTCCTGCTGACGGAGCGGGACGGAATGAAGGACATGTGCGCCATCAATCTCCACAACGTCGTCACTGTCTCCAAGGCCCATCTGGGGCGCCGGGTAGCGATGCTGAGCTCTGAGCGCTTAAGGGAGATCTGCGCCGCACTGGGCTTCGCCCTCGGCTGTGCGTAAGCGCATTCACGTCCATGGCCCCGTTCGTCGAATCGAAGGTATTTTCCACGCAGACCCACTTTTTTAAGGACCGTTTGCGGCGATGAGGCGCTAAAATGGCGTCGATTTATTTGCTGGCGCCGAGTGGCCGCGCGGACTCTCCGCCATCGCGGCGCTCGCTCAGTTTGGTGAGGAGTTGCGTCATGAAGTCTGGAATTCTTACTTCGATTATGGGCTGGGTCGCTCTGCTGGTAATCGGCAGCGGTGTGCTGTGGGGCATTTCCGCCCAGGGACCGGGTGCCACGGTGCAGGACCGCGCTGCCGCGGGCCTGATATTGTTCGTAGGTGTCGCCATGGGGATTAGCTGGATTCTAAGCCGAAAGCGCATTCGAGCCATGGAGTACCAGGCGCGCATGTTGCGCACGCGCTTATACAGAATGCAAAAGTAGCGCCAGAACCGAACGGCAGCACAGTTTTCCGCCAGCACCCCCGGTCCGCGCTTTCGGGCCACCCCCGTGTGCTACATTAGTGGCCCAGAGGTGCACTTCAATGTTCCGCAGTCAACGATCGTTTTTCCCCGCTTATGCGGTTTCGGTTGTGCAGGGCCGCATGGTTGCAGCCACGGCAACGGCCATCGCGCTTCTGGCCTTTGTGAGTGCGCGTCCCGCCGCCGCGCAGGCGACGATCGAATACGGTCACGTCGCCACGGGCAGCAGCGCCGGCGTAGCCGGACTCGGCAGCAAGGTAAACTCCGCGTTGTCCCCGGACAAGAAGTCCGCTTCCGTACCGGCTTCCTACAAGCACGCGGCCGCCGTGACCGGCGCCGAGGACGATCGCGATGAGAACAGTATCGAGGAGGCGAACCGGCGCGCGCTTGAGCAGCGTGCCGGACAGGATGCAGCCAAGCTCAGTTTCAAGTCTGTGCCGGCGAACGCGGTGGTGCGAATTGATGGCAAGCCGGTGGGGGAGACACCGCTGCTGATGTCTTTGGCTCCAGGCACTTACCAAGTTGAAATGGAAGGTCCGCGGATGGAGTTTGGAAAACAGCAGCTTACTCTGGGTGCAAAGGAAACGCGCGATATCGAGCTGCGTCTGTCGGCGGCGCCCCGTTACCCCACCCACATCACGTTGCAATAAACACAGATCTCGAGCGGCGCTCATTTGACCCAACGGCCGCCGGACCCTAGCTCCAGCAGCGGAGGTCAAAGATCCGCCCACCGCGTCGGGTCATTCCATGTCTGTCGCTCCTGTCCCGACGGCGAAATACGCCTCAACTGCAGTCTGCACGGCCTCCCGATCCAGGCTTGGTTCCTGCTGCTTGTAACGTGCCGACCAGCGAATTTGATTCACAATGTCCCGGGGATAGCAGGGCCGCAGCGGTTCCTTCAGTTCGCTTTGGATCCGCTCTATCAACTCATCGACAATGCTAGGTTCATATTGAAGTCGGGCTTCGCTGCAAACTGCGCGGAAGATCTCGTGGAATTGCTGCTTCGAAACAGCATCCACCTTGATCTTGGTCTGAATTCTTCGCAAGAACGCCGCGTCCACCAGGGTTGCTGGATCCAGGTTGGTGGCAAACACCACGAACAGCTCGAACGGAACCTCGACCTTTTTTCCTCCCGCCAAGGTGAGGAAGTCAATTCCGCGATCGAGAGGAACAACCCACCGATTCAGCAGTTCTTCCGGGCGCAGTCGCTGGCGTCCGAAATCGTCGATGATCAGGACGCCATTGTTGGCCTTCATCTGCGCCGGGGCCGTATAGAATTTCGTAATCGGATTAAGTTGCAGCTCCAGCATTTCCGTGGTGAGCTCGCCGCCGACCAAGACGCTGGGGCGATAGCAGAGCACCCAACGCGCATCGCTATTGTGCGTTACCGAGCTATTAACCTGGCTGTGAACATGCGGGTCAAAGACAGAGATCACTTGACCATCCACTTCCACCGCATACGGCACCCATACCCGATCGAACGAGAACGCTTGCGAAAGCGCTGTCGCAATGCTGGATTTTCCCGTGCCGGTTGGTCCGTACAAGAAGATTGAAGTACCCGAATTCAGTGCGGTTCCAAGCTTGGCGAGTGTCTTGGGGTCGAGCACAAGATGGGCGAAGGCGCGGCTGACGTCGGGCGGATGTATTTCCACATTGCGGACGCTCTGTTGGCGAATCTGTCGCACGTAACTCGCTAAAGAAACCGGAGCCGGGCCCGCATACTGGTTCGACGACAACAATTCCAAGGCCCGCGTTCGGCCGGGAGAAGTGATGGCGATCTCAGGAATGTTCCCGGTTATCCCAGTGACTTCGCAAAGGTGCTCGGCCCGCAGCCGGTGAAGCAGTTCCTTCACCACTCCGAAGCTGAGCCGCATCTGCGACGCCAATTCCCGAAGCGACAAGGGACCGCCTACATAGAGGACTTTTAGCGCTAGATCTTCGAGGAAGGCTTGGCGCACGCCGACGTCCGCAACCGATTCGGGAGATGGCGGTGGCATGACCTCAAGTTTTGTTTTGACCGCAGAAGAACTCATGGGTGACTCCCCGCTGCAAATGCAGTGCTGCTATGGAATTTCCAATATACCACCCAGGGACGCGTCGATTACCGATTATTGATTCCATGACAATGTCGGCTCCCACACCCGAGTAGAGTTGGTGGTGCTGAACCAACCAACAGGGCTCGGGAGAAAGGAGCCGAGCAATGATCATTATAGGAGTAGATTTTCACCCCGAG
>Ga0187864_10001499_pt1 | contig 22460 bp, 17 predicted proteins | sample June2016WEW_11_4_FD_132985 | JGI IMG/M metagenome (GOLD analysis project Ga0187864, IMG submission 132985) | Peatland microbial communities from SPRUCE experiment site at the Marcell Experimental Forest, Minnesota, USA - June2016WEW_11_40 | ecosystem: Environmental > Terrestrial > Soil >...
CAAACCCTTTGCACTAAACTACCGCATCTCTGCAATGTACATCGTGACCGCGGTGACTCGACCGACAATGTCCGCGTCCCCTGGGTAGCGAACCTGTCTCGACTTCTTTCCAGATTGGGCCGAAGGGAGAAGCACCAACTGGCTGCCGTTCACATCGCACCAACAGCACACATATAAGTTATCTCGAAGCTCCACAAAGTAGATTGGCCGCTCGAATTCGTCGTGCCAGCCGCCAGGTAGGACGTTCGTCTGCTGGGAGTCGATCTTCACAAACGAACCGGGCCTCAGCATTGGGTAAAGCGTGCGGTCTTCAATCCCGATATATCCGTAAAGGGAATTCCGCCAGTCCATGTGCTGGAGCAGTGCAACCGGAATCTCGCCCCAGCTCTCAAACATCCGCGAGACCAAGTTGGTACTCGCGAAGTCTACTTTCTCTCGGAGTTCCAGCGGGGCGACAAGTGTGTTCTGCGCGCCTCCAAGCGTCGGCGTCACCAAGTAAGTGTGCGGTAGCCCCACGAGTTTTTGTTCGGTGCCGGCGTCGCGCATATCAACGCCGAAGAACGACAAAATTTCGTCGAGGCCCAGCCTATAGATCAGGCTCAAGCTTTGAAGTCTGTAGATATTGAGTTTGAGCTCTCCCGCTTCGAGACGGCATAGCCAAGTGCGAGAGATGAAGAAGTCAGGAGCGTTCTTCTTGAGCGCGATCTCCCGACTGAGGTCCGCCACTTCGCGCGTGGACAGGCGCAAGCGTTTCCGCGCAGCTCTCAGCCGCTTACCAGCATCCGTGGCCGATGTCGGGGCCAACATCGCACTACAACCTCGGAATTGCGCTATGTTACCGCACTTTTGAGCGTTGTTTACAGGTTTAATAGACTATTTGTGAAAAACGGAATTCTCGTCGTTGGCGTCAAAGATCCTGCTACTGGCCGTAGTTGACGGCATTCATCGTGTCCTGGCCTCGATCCTGGCCAGCCCTCAAACCGACGCATTATCGACTCGCTCATTAGAACCGTCTGTTTCCCAGCGGTTCCGGTCCTGCTGTCCCCGATTAGGGACAGGTTACAAATGTTTATGACAGGTTTGCGAACTCGCATTTATACCGAACGAATCTCTGCGAGCTTGCAGTTTGGACGCGGTCTGGATTCGCGTGTTTTTATACACTCGTCCGCGTACGAGCATTTCTGCGGCAAGACCTGACGCGCAACACGCACGCCTCGCGGGGAAAACATAGCCAGAGGCTTACGTGAGCATCAAACCAAATTCCGCTAGGGGCGCCGACCTCGCCGAGCGAGTCCGGTCTATCCTCGCGAGCAAACACCTCACGCTCTCTCAAATTTCCCAACTGTCGGGGGCGCGATTCGGCCGTTCTTCGCCCTACTTCCTTCCCCATACTCTGTACCATGAGTTCCGGCTGGGGACCTTCAGCCCAAGCCTTCATCAGGTGTTCGCACTCAGCCAGATCTCCGGCTACCGGTTCTCTGATTGGCTGCGCGTGTTGGGATGTGACCTCGAAGACATCCCCCGATTCCAGGTTCTTCTGCCCTCAAAGCGCACGATGCTGCTCGATTCCTCTCTGGTGGATGCTGATGGATGGGTTCCTTGGTTCCGAAACCGTTCCCGCGGCGCTTCTGTGCCTCCGATTGCACCTCTGGCACAGCTTCTGGAAATCACCGCCCCCAAGCGACTTCGTTTTCTCTCCGGAATCACCAATCGAGGCTTCTTGTACGCAAGGATTGGGCGCCAAGATGCCCTGGCTTTCCCCGATCTGATTCCCGGTAGTATTGTCCGTGTGAATCCAAGATTCTCGAACGGTTGTATCCCTATGACAAATGGCGCAACGTCCACCCAAATTTTTCTGATCGCACACAACAAGGGGCTCTTTTGTTGCCGCTTGCGTGTTGTCGAGAAGGGCATCATTGTTCCGATCGGTACGTCGCTCTCTTATGCCCAAGTCGAACTGAAAGTTCCACGCGAGGCACGGCTTGTGGGCGTTGTGGATCTCGAAATTCGACCTATGCTTCAGACCCAGCAGCCGGAAGTTCCAAAGGACCTGGCAAAGCATTGGAAACCGCGACCGCGGGACGCGGGCAAGAAATTTGGCCAACTCCTTCGCGCCTCACGCGCCAAGCTGCGTCTGTCTCTGCGGGAAGTTGCGGGAATGAGTCGCAACCTCGCACGGCTGCTTGGGGATAAAAGATATTTGGTCTCTGCCAGTTCTCTCTGCGATTACGAGCTTTTCAACGCACCACCGCGTCACTTACAGAAGGCGATTACGATCTGCTCGCTCTGCGGTTTGCAGTTCCACGTGTTTCTGAAGGCGATTGGAATTGCCTTGGCAGAGGCCGGCCCGGAACCGATACCCGACCATCTCGCTCGCAGAGTGCTAGACATGGAGTCCGTCGAAAACTCCGGCCGCAACGACTTGCCGGGTCAGAGCGGATTCCTTGAGCAGATGCTGGAACGATGCGAGGAAATTCCGTTCTTCCTTAGACAATCCATTGAGCCGCTCTCTGGCCTCGAAGATGCTTCTCTGGACGAGTTCTTCTGGATCGGCGGCAAATATGATGTCCTTCATCCTTGCCTGACCAACGGGCTGTTCGCTCTCGTGAATCGGCGCGAAAAGAGACCAATCCATTTCACGTCGAAACCGGCATGGCAACAGCCGGTGTATGTGATCCTAATGCGTGACGGGACATACTTGTGTGCATCTTGTGGCATCGAGAATGGCACTCTGGTCATCCATCCGTACTCCCAGGAGTTCCGTCGTTCTGAGCATTTGCGCTACCACCACGATGCCGAGGTCGTTGGCCGAATTGTCACGATGATAAGAAAGCTCGGCTGATCTTGTCGGTTTGCCGGACAAGTGGAATCGCTGTCCTGCACACGAATCCTACTGATTGCCGGGAAAGTCTACGTAGGTGAGCGAAAAGCGAACGCTCCACTCATTTTATGGACAAGCTTTCCGTATCTGGCTAACCTCGGTCGTCAGGTGGGACTGTTGTGCTCTCTCTCTCATGAACGAAGCCGTTGGAGATCCTGGGTGCCGAGCGAACTCCAGTGGCTTTCAAGACAGATTCGACCGTTGCTGCACTGGCATCTGGCTAGCTTTCTGTGCATCACCGCCGGCAGTCTTCTGGCACTTCTCACTCCGCTCGTACTCAAGTGGCTCATCGATCAGATCATCCCGCAGAGAAAGATGGGATTGCTCCTATTGGCGGTTGGCCTGATCTTTCTCGGCTACCAGGGCAGGATGGCGCTCACGAGCCTGGGCAGTTACTTGATGCTGACTGCCGCCCAGAGGCTCACGCTCACGTTGAGGATGAGCCTGCTTGGACGCCTCGACACGCTCTCGGCCGAATATTACGAAGACACGCCGGTCGGTAGCGTGATGTACCCGCTCAAAGAGCCGATCGAAGAGGTTTCGTATTTCGGGTCCGACCTCCTGCCCGCAATCTTGCGCATGTTCCTGACGGCCAGCTTCACGCTGGTGACTATGTTCGTCCTCAGTCCTTTGCTTGCACTGGCCGTTCTCCCTCTCGTTCCGGTTTTTCTGATCGCGCGGCAGCACTTCCGCCGAAGGCTCATGGCCAATGCGGACACGGTGCAGAGCAATCGGCTGGCATGGAGCACCTTCCTTGAGGAACATCTTTCCTCGGTAATTCCCATTCAATTGTTAGGGCAAGAACAACGCCAGGAACGAAGGGCCTTCCGGCTCCTGGCTCGTGGAGTCAGGTCACAACAGAAGTTATTCACCACCAGCATTTGGTTTACGGTATGGAGTTCCATGGCGGTTCTTTTGGCCATGTGTGCAGTCATTGGCTATGGTGGCCAGATGGTGCTGTCAGGAACCTTCAGCATCGGCGGGCTTGTGGCCTTCTATGGCTTGATTACGCAACTCTTTGATCCTCTCAGTGGCGCCGCTGATCTCTACGCGAGAGCACAGAAGACCTTCGCCAGTGTCCGGCAGCTGAAGTCCGCGCTTGAGTCACTCCCGAGCGTAACGAATGCCGCTGCTGCCGTTTGTCTCTCGCGGGAACATCATCCCCAGATTGATTTTGCCGAGGTTCGGTTTGGGTATCGAAGGCAAAAAAACATGCTTCACATCCCCTCGCTTCGAATCTTGCCCGGCGAACAGGTCGCCATCGCTGGGGAGAACGGTGCCGGAAAAACCACCCTTGCAAAACTCATAGCACGACTCTACGACCCTGATTCCGGTTCGATTCGCATCGGAAATGTAGATATCCGGAACATTCAACTCAAAGATCTGCGCCGGTACGTCTGCTATCTGCCACGCGATCCCGTCCTGTTTGATGGAACGTTGTCCTTCAACCTTCGCTTTGTGCGGCCGGCAGCGCCTGACGATGAACTACAAGAGGCCATCCGCAGCGTGGGCCTCGCGCAATTTGTTGCAGCATTGCCCGATGGCTTACGCCAACGGTTCGGACCCGGAGGCTGCCAAATTTCCGGTGGTCAGCGCCAACGACTCGCCATCGCCAGAGCTATTCTGCAGCGACCTCGGATTTTGGTCTTGGATGAGGCAACTTCCTGTCTGGACCCTTCTTCAGAGAGAATCGTTCTTGGCAACATTCGCCGTGGCCTCACAGCGTCAACGCTGATTGTCATCTCGCACCGCGCTTCAACATTCTCCACCTTCGGCAGAGTCCTTATTCTTTCCCGCGGAGAAATCGTGGAAGACGGCAATCCCCATTCTCTCAAGTTTGCTTCGAGTCGCCCCTCCGACCAATCTTTTTCCACATCCTCTACCATCGACGAAAATCTCCGAGAAACTTCTCTGTAAATACAAGCTGCATCAGACTTTGTTCCTTGCCGGTCCATCGTATGGGACTTCAGCGACGGCAATGCTGATTAAAAAGCGGACACTTTGATTTTTTCCACGCAAGAAATCTGCAACGCATCTTGTTGTTATCAAGCAACTTCTCTTCGCGCATGTTGGTTTACCGAACCTTTTCACCTTTTACTGGCTTTCAGGTAGCGAAGGGTGGCACAGTGCGCTCTAGGCATCCGATCTCTATTACGAGAAGCAAGGGATGGGGCAGCAATGTACAGACTTTCTGACACGGTGCGCAGCACACACAACCAGGACGGCGCAATTGTGCTGGATGTCCGGCAAGGTCAGATGTTCAACCTCAACTTCGTTGCGTCGCGAATCCTTGAACTTCTCAAAAGTGGGTCCGCCGAATCAGCTATTGTCGATGAGATCAGCCGGGAGTTTGACGTGAGCCGGAACCTTGCTGAGAAAGATGTGCGGGAATTTCTTCAGAACTTGAAGAAATGTCACCTGGTCGAAGAGCACGAATCGGGCGTGGCGGTTTGAGCTGGGACCAAGATCATGCAATCGACACAACAATCCCACCGAGAGATCTATCGCGCCATTGTGCTCGGGCAGGGTGGGAATGAACTGCTTACCAGTTGCAACTGGCGGTGTGAATGAGGTGTACATCATGTCGTTTCTTATTTTGAAAGCGTATTTGAATCTGATTCGCTTCGATCTCTACTTGGCGCGGGGTAATTTCGCGGCGCTCTACGACAAGGTTCGCAACTATCCGGTGGGAAAGACGACGCCTGCTCCAGACGCAGTGGAATGCATTTGTTCGGCGGTTGACATGGCTTGTATCTGGTACTTGAAAGAGGCGCTTTGTTTGCAGCGCTCAGCAGCGACGAGTTGCCTCCTCAAGAGCCACGGGATATTCGCCCAAATGGTAATCGGGGCAAAACAGTTGCCATTCAAGGCGCATGCCTGGGTCGAGGTCGATGGTCGCGTAGTCAACGACAAACCGTACGTGCCGGAAATGTACGCAGTCTTGGATCGATGTTAATAAACGACAAGTTGAGGATTCTGGGCAAAGGCAACTATTATGAGCGTCCAGTTTGGAAGATGGAATTTCGAAGGCCAACCGCCTGCCCCGGACTACATCGAGAAGGTCAGCGCGACTCTCGCTCCCTACGGCCCCGATAGCAACGAATCTTATTCCAAGGGTGGCGTAGGGATCCTCTATCGCGCCTTCCACACCACGAAGGAATCGCGTCGCGAGAAGCAGCCGCGTATTTCTTCTTCCGGGGCCGTGATCACTTGGGACGGCCGCTTGGACAATCCTGCTGAACTCATCGACGAGTTGCGCGACTCCTTGACCAATGGTTCCACAGACTTGGCCATCGTCGCAATGGCCTTCGAAAAGTGGGGCGCTGATTGCTTTGCAAAACTCATCGGAGATTGGGCGCTCTCCATCTGGAACCCTGGCAAGCGCTCGCTGATCCTGGCCAAAGACCCCATCGGCACACGCCATCTTTATTACTCTTTCGACGACGATCAGGTTACTTGGAGCACGATTCTCGATCCACTCGTCCGACTTGGGGGTAAAACCTTCGCTCTCAACGAAGAATACATCGCCGGTTGGTTCTCTATGTTTCCGGCCGTGGATTTAACACCCTGCGTCGGCGTTCACTCCGTGCCGCCGTCTTCGTCCGTGCTCCTCCGACCCGGAAAACACGCAGTGAGCAAGTATTGGGACTTCGACCCAAAGAACAAAATCCGTTACCGCACTGAGGCTGAATACGAAGAGCACTTCCGCGTCGTTTTCGCAAAAGCGGTCCAGCGCAAACTCCGTTCCGATAGGCCCGTTCTCGCCGAGCTCAGCGGTGGCAGGGACTCCTCATCCATCGTCTGCATGGCCGATACCATCATCGTCCGCGGCACCGCTGACACGCCTCGCCTCGATACCATCTCCTACTATGACGACTCCGAACCCAACTGGAACGAGCGTCCCTATTTCACCGAAGTTGAAGAAAAGCGCGGCCGAACCGGCTGGCACGTCAACGTCGGCGCGCAAGATCCGAAGAAAATCCCCGCACCTGAACCACCGCCCGAAGCTGCTGACGGCCGCTTTGTGCCAACTCCCGGCTACGATGGCCGCACTTCTCTGCACTTGAGGATGTGTATGGCCCTGCAAGGAAATCGCGTCGTGCTTTCCGGCATCGGTGGTGACGAAGTTATGGGCGGCGTGCCAACGCCCGCGCCCGAACTTGAGAATCTTCTCGCAAGAGCACAATTCGGCGCCCTTGCTCATCAGCTGAAAGTCTGGGCGCTGGAAAAGAGAAAGCCCTGGTTCCATCTGTTCTGGGAAGCCGCCCGTGGATTCTTCCCTACCGCCCTCGTGGGTGTCCCGCAATACATGCGCCCGGCCCCATGGCTGCAGTCCAGCTTTGTGAAGCGCCATTGGGCCGCGCTGACCGGCTACCCCTCCAGGACGAAGCTATTCGGTCCTCTGCCAAGCTTCCAGGAAAATGTGAGCACACTCGACGCCTTGCGAAGGCAACTGGCGCTCACCGCTTTGCCATTCGAACCGCATTACGAGAAACGCTATCCCTATCTGGATCGCGGCCTGCTGGAATTCATGTTCGCGATCCCGCGGGAACAACTGGTCCGCCCGACCCAACGCCGTTCCCTCATTCGCCGCGCACTCGTCGGCATCGTGCCAGACGAGATCCTGAACAGGAAGATGAAAGCATTTGTTGCCCGTTCACCAATGGTAGCCATCGCAAACGACTGGGCCCATTTCGCGGGTATGACTCAGAACATGCTTAGCAGTTCGCTCGGAATTGTTAGCCCGGAACGTATCTCGGAGGCCTTGCAGAAGGTTCGGCGGGGCGAAGAAGTCCCCATGATCGCGTTGCGGCGTACGCTCTGCCTCGAAGAGTGGCTCAAGGATCTTCGCGCCTTGGGGATCATAAATCTGCATACAACCTTGAAGCCTAGCCTGAGATGGCAGGCTTCTATCCAAGGCTACCGCCTCTCAGGCCAACAAAAACAGTCGCGAGGAACATATCGAGATCGAACGGACAGCATAGGGAGCAAATCATGAGCGTCCAGTTTGGAACATGGAATTTCGAAGGCGAGCCACCTGCCCCGGACTACGTCGAGAAAGTCAGCGCGACTCTCGCTCCCTACGGCCCCGATAGCAATGAATCCTATTCCAAGGGTGGCGTAAGGATCCTCTATCGCGCCTTCCACACCACGAAGGAATCGCGTTGCGAGAAGCAGCCATGTATTTCTCCGTCTGGCGCTGTTATCACCTGGGACGGTCGCTTGGACAATCGCGCTGACCTCATTAGCGAGCTGCGCGGCTCTTTGACCGTCAATTCCACGGACGTGGCCATCCTCGCGGCGGCGTATGAAAAATGGGACGCGAACTGTTTGGGGAAGCTGATCGGGGATTGGGCGCTCTCTATCTGGAACCCTGGCAAATGCTCGCTGATCCTGGCCAAAGACCCCATAGGTACGAAGCATCTTTATTATTCATTTGACCACAAACAGCTAACTTGGAGCACCATCCTTGATCCGCTCGTCCTGTTCGCGGGCAAAACCTTCGAAATCTGCCAAGAGTACATCGCCGGTTGGTTCGCCATCATGTTCCCCGCAGCGCACCTTACGCCTTACGTTGGCATCCAGGCCGTCCCGCCATCCTCGTCCGTGCTCCTCCGACCTGGAAAGTGCATCGTCAGCAAATACTGGGATTTTGATCCAAGCAAGCGCATCCGCTACCGCGCCGACGCCGAATACGAAGAACGCTTCCGCTCCGCCTTGGCCACAGCCGTCCAGCGCCGCCTCCGTTCCGACCACCCCGTCCTCGCCGAACTCAGCGGGGGCATGGACTCCTCCTCCATCGTTTGCATGGCAGACGTCGTCATCGCCCAAGGCCGAGCCCAATGCCCCCGCCTCGACACTATCACTTGGTACGACGAATCCCAGCCAAACTGGGGCGAACTCCCCCATTTCACCAAGGTCGAAGAAAAACGCGGTCGCACCGGCCACCACATCAATGCCGCCGCCTTCAAGGAAGACCACTCGCCCATACCATTCGGCACCGAATTTGCAAGTGATCGCCTTGCTGCAACGCCAATCCCCAACAGTCGTAGATCCCAATTTTTCCGACAGAACGCAGCATACATAAAGTCCCAAGGCTACCGCAGCATCCTCTCCGGCATCGGAGGCGAGGTCACAGGCGACGGCGTGCCCACTCCAACGCCGGAATTCCAAAATCTCCTGGCAAGAGCACGATTCGTTACCCTCGCTCGTCAACTGAAAGCCTGGGCCGCGAAAATGAGAAAAAAACGACTCCCGCTGCTGTGGTACGCCGTTCGAGGATTCGCCCTCCAGGACATACCAGAATACGTAAATCCAGCCGCTCCCTGGTTTCACCCCGACTTCACACACCGCAATCGCGCTGCCTTCCGCGGCTATTCCTCCAGAATCAAACTGCTCGGCCCCTTGCCCAGCTTTCAGGATCACATCGATAAATTATCAACCACTCAGAGATTCGTGGCGTCCTGTGGCCTCAACTCAGAGTTGCTCTGCGACATACGCTATCCCTACTATGACCGGGATCTGCTGGAATTCATGTACGCCATCCCTCGCGAACAAACCGTCCGCGTCGGCCAGCGCCGTTCCCTGATGAAACGCGCTCTTGTCGGGATCGTCCCCGATGAAATCCTGAACCGAAAGAAGAGGGAGGCTGCTCCCCAAGAGTCGCCGAAAGGCAGCCCCAAAGAACTACCCCACTTGCCTGAGATAGGGCAGCACATCGTCAGCGGCGCCATCGGGATCGTAGACCTAGACCGATTTGCGGAGGCATTACAGAAACTTCGGCGCAACGAAGACGTTCCCATCGGCAGCCTCAACCGCACCCTGACACTGGAATCATGGCTCCGTCACCTCACGCTCCAAGGAGTCCTGACGAACTCGGTGTCGACAAAGAGGCAAGAATACTCCTCGTCTGTGGAAGCCAATGGGCTCCAAGAGACGACTCAGCCCAAAAGTTTAGCTAGCTAGCCATGTACGTGAACTTCAACAAAGAAAGGAGGTGAAAACCATGAAATACGAAACTCCAGAACTGACGGCATTGACGACCGCAATCAATGCCATTCAAGGCCCAAGTGGGAGCAAAACGGACAGTCCGTTAGCAGATAGCCCAATTATGGACAAGGAAGGCGTAGGTGCATACGCAGATTGGGAGTAGTGAGAAACTAGGTCTCTGTCAGAGCGTTCCGATCGTCGGGCGCTCTGGCAGTTTTATGTGGGTCCATAAACATCTGCAAACGAAGATTGGAAATAGTTGTCAACACAGCTTGTGTGCATTGCCGGAGGGGATTTACACAAGGTCATCCATCATGAACCATGAGTCACTTTGTTTTCTTCGTTCTCTTCTTGCAGTTTCCGTAACTCGCGCCAGCGGGCGTACTGCTCGGCTTTGGTCGGGTCTGGGTCTTCTTCACCCCTGAGCCAAAAACGGAACCAGTCCACCGACCCACCCTGCGACGCCACTCGTTCGGCCGGATTGGTCAGAATGTGCTCGTCGGTATTTAGCATGATTAGGTCTACTGGTTTATGTAGGTAGTGAAGCCCAGCGTAGGCCGCCCACATGGAAAGCAAACTCGCGCGCCCTTCTCCCACGACCATCAACGGTGCCTTTATCTTGTCAAGGTTGAAGCCCGGAGACCGTTTCAGCCATTGCTGCAAACCTTCCCCGAACGGTGGAGCACCAATGGCGGGATTAGCTTCCCTAGGAAGACGGTCGGACCAAAGTATGTATTGAAAATAATCAAACATTACACCGTCTGTGATGGAAGCAGCTGCGAGGTTTAGAGAACTAGTCGTGAGCATATCCATCACTTCGAAACATGTACGGCTGAATCCAATGATGCCAATCTTGTTCGGATCCGCCACTCCATCCGCCACTAGTTGCTTCGCGGCAGTTTCATACATGGAAGCATTGCAAGGCCCTTCTTCTGGGGTGTCCAGTGGACACCATCCCTTTGCAGCAGTTTGCAACACTACAATTCCCGCCGCAGCCAGCGCTCGGGCCGCGAATGCGGTTGTAAATACGCCGGATGGTCTAAATTCTGACTCCACGAAACCATGCGTCTGAATGACCAGCGGATAGCGCTCTCCCGCTTTGTAGCCAACCGGCTTGTAAAGCCCCCCTTTCCAGTCTCGTCCTTCTTTGTCCTTCCATTCATACACATCGGCCTCTCCCAGTTCCAGGTTCTTGAGTTGTGGATTGGGATCCCACAGGATGCGCGATTTCTCTTTGTTCCTAGCCATCAATAACGGGGGAGTATTGAACCCCTGTTTCACGGTAACCGCGAGGTCGTTGTGTTGTGTTTTGGCTTCTCCTTTGACCACTCCAGCAATTCTCCAGGTGCCTTCAGAACTCTGCTGATATTCTGCGGTTCCGCCAGGTTGCTCTCCGTGCGGCATAAAAGTCACCAAGACCCGATGTTTATCTCCTCCTGCGAAACTTACAGATGTGATGTAGTGGTAGCCTTCTTCAAAGGCTTGCCTGTAACTTTCCTTGCCATAGTCAACACTCTTTAACGTTTCCACACAGGTGCGGTTATCAGAGGCTAGATCTATGACCGCAATACACGGCCGAGAAGGTACTTCATCGTTGGATGTAAGGAATGTTCCTGGCAAGAGGATCGCTTGGCCATCGCTAGACCAACTAGGTGTGCCGCTAGAGAACCAACCCGCATCGTTGCTTGTCGGGGCGTCTGTCAAGGTTTGTACGGAGCCTGTTCGAAGGTTGACGCGGACGTATTGATGAACGGACCTATCAACATCCAAGTCCTTGTGCCCGGCGTGAATTGGAGCAAAATAGGAAGCACACGGCGGGACATAAAGCTTCTCCCATGTTGCTGAAACCTCAGCAACCGGTAATTGAGTAACTAAACTGAAACCGTCCGGTGATAATTCCAAATCGTTGCCAACAAAGGCCAAAGCAACGTCCTTACTCTTAACTTCGAAGCGATGTCCTTCTACAACCTCCCATAACTTAGCTCGGTTAGAAGACGGCCCTTCTGTTAGGCTCTCATTTGGGAACAGCAATTCAATGGACGGGCGCCCCGTTCCAACAATCGCCGGTAGCTTAGCGTCTGTCTGCCGCTCCTTCTCAAGGCCTGATGAATCAACAGTGGTGTAGACGTAGTGTTGCCGGCTGCGTACCTCGAAGCCCTTGACCGCCTCCGTCACAGGCGTTAGCGGCTCAATGGTTTTCTCCATAAGATTGGCCAAGGTAAGTTGCTGAATGTTGCCACCAATGCGCTCCAGGAAAGCCACTCCACTCGAGTCACTGAGCCAACGCCAATCGTTAATGATCGCACCTTCCTTGTAGCTGCAACGACTTATTTGCCACGCAGGGGATAGCGGCTTTCCACCGTCAGGAGATGTCAGGAAACTCTCAATATCCGAACTCCGGTAGAATCTAAGGTTATCCTCGACACAATTTAGGTCCAACCGCCCGCGCTCGCTCCAGACAACGACATATTGTCCGTCCGGGGAGAAACGCACTTGTGGCTCTCCCCCGTGAGGAGTGCCAAAGAGCGTTAGACCGATCTCATCCGCGACAGTGAAAGGTCGCTTCGTTTGCTGCGCCTGTGCAATTATAGGATCCATATAGCTTGAGCGTAGGAAAACAGCGACTAAGAATAAGGCTAAGCGCATTTACTCTCCCTCGAGACGAAACTTGAAAAATGAGTCCGTTCTGAAAGTACTTGGCGCCTTTTGTTCCGGAAATCGATGTTTCAAGCGGAACAAACTAGCAGCGCACCAGTTGGATAGTGTCGGCCATACGTCATCCTTTCGGTCCTCCTGATAACAGAACTGGACTCCTTACAACGGACAGTCAGAAGATGAGTTTCAGAGCAAACTGTATCGAACGCGCCCCGCCCATCTGATACAGCGGGCTCAAGACGCCCAAGGAATTCGCGAGCGTGGCCGTCGCTTGCCCAAAGGTGGGCGAACCGAAGGTTGAATCAATCGTGCCGAAATTAGGATGGTTGAAAAGGTTGAACGCTTCGGCCCGGAATTGGAGCCTCAAGTTCTCGTAAATCGGGAATTCACGGCGCACAGCTAAGTCCATCTGCCATGCACCGAATCCCCTCGCAAAGTTTCGTGGGACGTCGCCAACGCCGGAATTTGCAACGGTGAACGCTTGAGGGTTAATCGCCCAGCCTCCCGGACATCCTTGTCCCGGAGCAAGATCCCCCAACCCTTGAAGAACAGTGGCACAATTCGAACCATACAGATAGACCGGTTGACCGGGAGCAAAGTTGAGTCCTGCATTATAGAGTTGCCCATTGGGTAGCGGGAGTTGGTTTCCGTTCAAGGGTACGGGAAAAGCCGTTCGCGCTGTAAGGCGGTTATCGAGTCCCCAATGGTGCAACACAGCCTTCAGAAACACGGATTGTCCGACGTTTGGCACGTCGTAGGAAAACGCGGTCGAAAGATTGTTCCTGACATCGAAATCACAATCGCCGCGTTGATGCTGCGTGCCCAGGTCACGGTTCACGGAGCCATAATCTAAACAGTGAGACCATGTGTAGGAAGCCAGAGCGGTCAGCCCCCTGCTCAGCCTCCGCCGGAACTGAATCTGCAACGAATCATAGTCTGAGGTCAGGCCGTTTCCGATAAGAGTAAAGTAGTCTCCGTCCGGGTTAGTGGAACTTTCATAAAAATTCTCCAGCAGTAGCCTCGATGCGTGCGAACCAACATAGGAGATCGTCAGAACTTGCGATTTGCCGAGTCCCTGCTCGACGCTCGCGTTCCACTGAAGCGTATACGGTAGTTGCAGATGTGGGGCAAAACCATACAGAGCACTGGATGGCGACAATACAGGCGGATTCGTGATGGGTTGAATCAGTGCCGCTGCGTTGTTCGAAAACTGCCCGGACGTAAACGCCAAGCTCGCAAACCCTGGATTACTGAACGCGAGCGATCCCAACTGTTGACCCGTATCAAAGAAAACCCCACCACCACCCCTGACGACCATTTCCCAGCCCGGTACATCATGGAGGATATACACGGCACCCAATCGAGGTGCAAAGTTACCATACGTCGTTTGCCACGGGGGTGTGCCCTGAGGTGCCAAAGTCCAGTTGTCCGGTCCGCTTCCCTGAATTGTGTACGGTTTCAACCCTTGTGTTACGCTAGGTGGAGGATTCAACTCCCAGCGCAACCCCAAGGAAAGGCTCAAACGGTTTGATAGTTTCCACTCATCCTGAGCAAATGCCGAAAAGTTGCTGTACAGAGGGTGTGCTGCAGCATTGGCTTCCGCAATTACGAATCCGGCGGTATTCGTCTCGACAGCACTTTCGTCAAAATAGTAATACCCCGCCACCTGACTAGATGGAACTGCATAAGGGGCAAGCCTGCGATAATCCGCACCGAACTTCAACTGATGTCGCCCCAAAGAAAGAATCACCGTATCTACCAGGTTCCACTGCTTCTGACTACCAGAATTCATTTGCTGGTTCAAATCCGGATTACCACCGAAGAGAAGCGCTACTCCTACTACCGCGTCAGAATTGAGCCCCGTGAGCTGCGCCAAATCCGCAGGCGTGCTGCCCCCAAATTGAGTAATAACGACATGCCTTGTTACGTCGCTTGAAGTGTAATTGAGGCGAAATTCGTTATTCACGCGGCTCGTAAGAATGCTACTCGCACCAGCCGTATAGGTGCGCAGAGTGAAAGCGCTTACTTGATTTGTTGATGGGCTGAAGCCTTGTCCCCGGACGGCCGAGTTCGAGGATGCATCACTAAACCGAAAGAAAACTCTCAACTTGTCGTTGAAGACGTGATCAAGGCGCGCGCTCGTGGAATCGATCGCACTTGGGTTGGACCAAGTTCCGATGAATTGAGCTGTTCCATCGACCGTATCATCGAGCCCGTTAGGCACGGGAAAGGCATTGACGACCGGCTGAAGAATGCTGGGTGCTGGGGCTCTTCCTGCTGGACAGCTACTAGCCATACCTCGCATGCAAAGATCTGGCACATAACTAGTCGACGCGGCTTGCGGTGAGGTCAGACGCAGCCCCTCATACGAAACAAAAAAGAACGTCTTATCTTTTCCATTGTATAGACCAGGAATTATCACCGGGCCGCCGAATGTACCTCCGAAATCATTCTGCCGTAGCGGAGGCTCATTTTGCTGAAAGTAATCATTGAACCAGTCGTTTGCATCGAAGTAGCCGTTCCGCAGATAGTCGTAGCCGGTTCCGTGCCATAGATTCGTCCCCGACTTCGTCTCGAACGCGAACTGGCCGCCGGGGTTCCGTCCGTACTCGGCTGAGTACGTAGAACTCTGCACGCGAAACTCCTGGAGATCATCGACAGAAACCAAAGCCTGCGTGGTACCCAAAGCCGTTGAGGCAGGCACTGAACCACTTGCCCCTCCCCCGAAAAGCAAGTCAGTACCGGCAGCCGCTCCCACGTTGGCGCTAACACCATCCACGGTGTAGTAGTTCGATTCCGTGCGCTGCCCGTTCACACTGAATTCACCAGTCATGCCAAGGGAAGAGACGCCAGCCTGTGGGGTTTGTGTAACAACTCCCGGCGTGAGCAAAATCAAATCCTGGAAGCTACGCCCATTCAGCGGCATGTTTTCCACATACGTGTCATCGATCACCGTGCTGACCGATGCGTCCGTGGTGTTGATCATCGACGCGCCGCCTTGAACCGTCACGATTTCGAAAACGGCCCCTACCGGCAGGGTAAAGTTGATAGACAGCGCATCCTGGATGTTGAGAACAATATCGGGCTTGATGAGTGTCTTGAATCCCACTTTGGAAACCTGAAGCCGGTACGGGCCTGGCGGGAGATTTGGCACGACATAGATGCCATCATCATTGGTCTTGCCGGAGTACTTGACGCCAGTCGCATCGTTTATTACCAGGATGTCAGCACCGGCGATTACTCTGTTCGAGGGATCAAGCACAAGGCCATTGATGGTCCCATTGGGGGACTGTGCCGCCAGGGGGAGGGCTAGCGACACGGCATAAGCGAAAATAAAAGCGATGCGGGGGAAGCGCACGCGCACGGTGATTCTCCTGTGGCCGACGGATTCGGAAATCCTATTCAGGTCTACGGAGAGGGGTCTCACCTGGTACCACTCCTTCCTTAATTGTTTGGAGCGTGCCGGAACCAGGAAAGATGCAACTGCGATTAAGGATGATTCGGGTCGACTCGCAGATAAGCAAAGAGGAGGGGTTTGCCGCTTGGCTTGCGACTGCCGCCATTCGGCTCGATCGTAACGAACACAGCATCAATTTGTGCTAGCAGTTTCGGGTCGTCCAACTTCAAGACCCAGCGCTTCTTTGCGGCATTGTCCTCGTAGAAGATACCGAGGGGGAACGCCTGCTCCCGGTCCGGTCCGCGCCGGCCCCACACTTGGAACGTGCCGGCGTTCTTCGCTACAGTCTGCTGATCCAGGTCATAGGCGTAGAAGATCAGCGACTTCCCCTTCGTGTAAAACACGCGCCCATAAGGCTTCTGGGTCGCTCCGGTGCGGGCCACGTCGTAGACTTCGGCGACATACAGATCCCGCGCGCCAATGAGTTCCCGAATGTCACGGTCGTGTGCGAGCAATTCCTGTTGCTGATCCACGGCAGCGTCACGCTGATGCAGCAGGTTCGTCAGTTCGTTGACTTTTGCGTCTAATGTCGCCGCCCGCTTTGCATCTTGGGAAGACTGTTCTGCAATCGAATCCAGTTTCTTCTGCAATGCCTGCGCACTCAATTGCGCGCTATTGAATCTCTGTTGCGCCTCAGTCCGCTGCTCGATGAGTTCCTGTCGTCCAGCATCCGCGTTGCGTAGAGCAGTATCCGACTGCTCCTGCGCCGCTTTCATCTGATCTATTTTCGCGGACTGCTGTTCCAACTGTCGGCGCAGACTGGCAATCAGGCTGTCACGTTGCTCGACCTGGGCGCGCGCGACCTCGCGTTCGTGGCTAGCGTCACTTAACTTCTCTTCCAATGAAATCTGGCTTTGCGTGTCTGGATGGGGTGCTGTAACGTTTGCGGCGTTTGTCCCGCGGCGAATACCGACCTGATAAGCACAGAAACCGAGAGCGATGAAAAGCAGTATTCCGGCAGCGTAGAGGGCCCATACACTGCGCCAAGCGGCGGCGCTCGCAGGGGAAAGGACTCGACGAGCGCTATTTTGACGGTGGGGCTGAATCGGCCCCTTGCGCTCGATTCCGGGCTTTTCATCTTCCCGTGCTATGCGCTCGAAAAGAGCAGACTCTGCCTGCTTCTCCGACCAACGCGGCCCTGCTTCCAGATTTTCTGGAGTCTCTTCTGCTGCTATCGCTGGGATTGCATGGCGAATGATCGCTTCGTATTGCTGCAGGGCCTCACGGCAGGAGGAGCAAACGACAAGGTGCTCCTGTAGTCTTCTCTGGTCTTCCTCGCTCAGCTGGCCCGAGGTTGAAACGGCGCAGAGTTCTAGGAACTCGTCATGGGGTTCGATTCGAGACAACGCCCCTGCTCCTCGGATGAATGACGCCTCCTATAATACTGCTCAATCGCCCTGCCGTTTACAGCTAAAAATTTGCTTCCGCAATTTTTCCAACCCCCGGAAATAGTGGTGCTTTACGTTTCCTCGGGACTGGTCCAATTTCACAGCGATCTCTTCAAAAGTGTAACCGTCGAGCAAATGAAGCCCCAGGGTTTGACGCTGGATCTCAGAGAGGACTCCAAACACCTTGCGTAATCCAACCCTTCCGAGCACTTCCTCAATCGAGTTTTCGTATCGTCCTGCCCTCGTCCCCGGACCGCTCAGCTCGTTTCCAACATCCTCCAAATCGACTTGCGTATAGAAATGGCGCGAATCCAGATAGCGCCGGCGGTCAATCGCACGATGGTAGGCCATTTGCACGATCCACGAACGGGCCGAGCTCTTGGAACTATCAAATACCGCGCTCTTCTGGTGAATGAACAGAAATAGGTCTTGGAGCAAGTCGTCCGCTTCTGAATCGTCCCTTAGAATCTTGTACCCGACCGCACGCACAAGACGTGCATAGCGGTGAAAGAGGCAGGCCAACCCTTCCTTATCTCCATCGCCGATGCGGGCCATTAGGACTTCGTCTGATATTTCGACGCTCGCTGCTGAACAGCCATCGGAAGCGCTGGACGCTTTGGCTCTGCCCGACGATGGGGAGATCGCCGCGAACCGGGCTGTAATTGACGTGGTCAAGTTCCATCTCGCGGAATTCTGAAACGTCTGAGCGGATTGTGCTCAGAATCAAACTCTTTAGAGTTCAGATCGTCCGATATATAACTCTATAGTGTTTAGTATGCAAGCAAAATACATCCCATCGATGGTGGTTTTGGCCGTTATCCACGCCTATCGTTTGGGCAGATGGCAGACTTGGACCATCGCGAAGCATTTGCGAACCGCCTGCGTAGTCTCAGGAGTGCGGCTGGCCTCAGTCTTGAAGAGGCCAGTGGACGGGGCGGCCTGTCCCCCAATTTTTGGGGAAGCGTCGAACGCAACGAAAAAGAGCCTTGCCTAGATACGATCTGCAGTCTTGCCAAAGGCCTCGGAATCACGCCGGATGTCCTAATGGCGCTTGAGAGCAAGGATAGAGAGAACCAAGATCGCCAAGAACTGGACAGCTTGCTCGATCTTTTCACTCCTTCGCAGTTGCAGCTTGCGATCCAGGTATCGAAGTTGATCTACGCCTACAAGCCCGGTACGTCGCTCGCCACTTCACCGCCGGCATCCCCGGAACTCTAGCCCCCATCATCATTGCGCAGCTCTCCAAACAACACTTTCGACGGCAGAATCGGCCTCATCCACCCGCGATAAAGCGTTATTTATCCATAGGATGCACTCTATAGGCCGTTTTAGCAGCCCATGATCCTCGCTATGGTTGTGACGAGGCTACACCGTGAAACATCGGACACTATTTGCGCAACGGGTCAGAAAACTCAGAAAGGCCGCGAAACTCAGCCTCGAAAACGCTGCGGAGCGGGGCAATATCACCGGAAACTTCTGGGGGGATGTGGAACGTGGCAACAAAGTGCCGAGCCTGGACACGATAGTCGCAATGGCCAGAGGTCTTGCGCTACCTCCGAGCGTTCTTTTGCTCTTGGAAAGGGAAGAAGACCCACGAGATATCCGCAAGCGCATTGATTCTCTTCTCACCAAGTGCACCCCGCAGCAACTTGAAATGGTTCACCGCATTATCAAGGTTCTCCTCGAACCCTGACACCGCGCGGGGGACGTGAACCACCAGTGCTACAATGACCCCGAGCAGGACCAGAATGAGCAGAAGCACAATCAGCACCCTCCAACTTTTCGAGCTTTTTCCGGATCAACTGGCGGCCCGGAAGTACCTGGAAGGTCGCCTGTGGCCCGGCGGCGCCGCGTGCCCGGCGTGCAAAACGAATGAACGGATCACCAACCGCAAAGGCGACTTCTACCGCTGCAACGCTTGTAAGCTCGATTTCACAATCCGTACAGGGACAATTTTCGAGCGATCGCATGTGCCCTTGCACAAGTGGCTGTACGCCATGTACCTGCTGGTCACTGCTCGCAAGGGCATCTCTTCAATGCAGCTGGCGAAAGAGGTCGGTATTACCCAGAAGTCGGCATGGTTCGTCCTTCATCGGCTCCGGGAGGCTTGCGGAGACAGCAGCGCTGGGGAGTCCCAGCGTGCCCCTTCGAGCATGAACAACATTGAGAGCTTCTACGCCGTCGTGAGGCGCGGGCTGTACGGCGTCTACCATCAAACTAGCGCGAAGCACCTTCCCCGTTACCTGAATGAATTCACCTTCCGGTTGAAGGACGGCAACGCGAAGCGTCACACGCTGCAGCAACTTGATAGTTTCGTGGACGCAGTAGTTGGGAAGCGGATCACCTACAAGGATTTGACGGCCACTCGATAGCTTCGTGGCGCCTTTCCCTCAGCGTGGCCGCGTAGTCCGCGTCTCGGAAACTGACCCACCTGAGCTTATACAGCCTTCTTGACCCGTTTGATGCGGGCGCGTAGTATCGGCCCGAACTGTAGCGGTTCTGACGGTTTCGGCACAAAGCGCGCGTCTCATTGCCGATCTCCAGTTGTCGCGCTGGCGAACGCAGACTGCCCCGAAAAATGCAATGCTTCAACTTGACCCACCCCGTCGAGAATCTCTCCCTAAATGGGCGGCCTACCCTTACTGGCAAGTCATTCCGATAGTGCTTTGCGCTCTCTTGCTCGCTGTGAGCCTGGCGGTATTCAGGACCAAGCTTCGGGCGCTCGACATATTCTCCGCCTTTTTGCTTTTCGGAGCCGCTCTTCTCTTTGTTCTAATTGTCCTCTACACCAGATCTTTGCGACGCGCCCAACAAGTACAACTCGACACCGAAGAACGGCTCCAGCAGATGGCGGACAACATTCAGGAAATCTTCTGGATGATTGACGCGGAGACCAAGAAGGCCCTTTACGTCACCGAAGCTTATGAGACGATCACCGGACGTTCGTGCCAAAGTCTGCTGGAAAATCCGTCTTCGTACGAAGACCTCATCCATCCCGAAGACCGGGTTCATGTGCTTGCAAAGTTTGGAGAGGCTACACAGACAGGGCACTTCAATGAAAGATTTCGGATCGTGCGCCCCCGCGGCGAAGTCCGTTGGGTCACGGTGCATGGGTTTCCGGTACGGGATGCCGCCGGCAAAATCCACCGTCTTGTCGGCACCGTTCGAGAAATCACCGCACAGAAGGAAGCGGAGGACAAGGTTGCCGAGCACCTAGCCGCCGCCGAGTCCGCAAGGGCAGAATCCGATGCTCTAAACAAGGCCACTCTCGCGCTGACCGCAGATCTTCGGATGGACTTTGTCCTGGACAGGCTGCTTCAGTCGTTGTTGGAACTGGTCCCATGCGAGTGTGCACGTGTGCTGCTCTTGGAGGGCGACTCACAGCTTCTTGTGGCGCGAGAAAAATTGCGTCACGAGGTTCCCAAGAAAACTCCGGATTATCCACTGACTCTCGACGCCGCAGACTCTCCGTTCCTCTTGCACATATTAACGGCCCAGAACAGCGTCCTGCTTCCCGACACCAGAGACGAGAAAGAATGGCCCAGCTTCAAGGGCCATACTGACATCCGATCATGGCTGTGCGTGCCGTTGGTTGCGTCGCAGCAGACCTTGGGGCTGCTTTCGGTGGGCCACACCCAGCCCAACACCTTCACTCCAGACCACCTCCGGCGGACGCAGTTACTGGCGATCCCCGCCGCTGCAGCGATCCAGAATTCTCGCCTCTACGAGCGCGCGGAGATCTTTGGGTCCGAACTCCAGCGGCGTCTCACGGATCTTCGGCAAACAGAGAAGGCGCTGGAGCAGTCAGAAGAGGGACGCAGGGTATCCGAAGACAAGTTTCAAAAGGTCTTCCGTTCCAGTCCGATCTCGTTTTCCATCACCACCGTCAATGAAGGGCGCTTTGTAGATGTGAATGCGGCGTTCGAGCGACGTTACGGCTATTCTCGTGCCGAAGTGATCGGCCGTACGATCGGCGAACTTGGAATTTGGGAGGATCCCAAAGATCGCGTCTTGATGATCGCGCAACTGCAGCAACGGGCACCGATTCGGAACGGCATCACCCGGATTCGGACCAAATCTGGCGAAGTAAAAGTTACGGCTTATTCCGCGGACAAGATCCAATTCGACGGCCAACCATGCCTTCTCGTCGTTTCAGAAGACCTTCCAGACGCCGACAAATCCTTGATTAACTGACAGTTCCGAACAACCCAGTCCCTCCTTCCGAAACCTCAGCTTCTGTCCCCTGTTATAGTGCTGTCCCGTATCCGGGCCACCAAACCGAAAAACAATCTCTCCTGTACGGAAATCGCTCAGAATTATGCACAGCCTCGTGAACGAAGCGCACCCTGTCGGCCACTTGGGGTTTTCAGCCATGTTCCCCAACCTCGAAGTTCGTCACCTGCAAGCAGTCATTGCCCTGGCCGAGGAGCGGAACTTCACGCGGGCTGCGGACAGACTGCATATCAGCCAGCCTGCACTCACCAAACAGATTGCCGACCTCGAAGGAGAGCACCGATTCCACCTGTTCACCCGCGATAAGCGACGGGAGGTGGAACTCACGGATGCCGGCCGTGCCTTCGTCGAACAGGCTCGCTTGGCGCTCTTTCATGCGGAGCGGGCAGTGCATCTTGCTCATGCCGCACACAAAGGGTCCGATAGCGTTTTGACGATTGGACATTCACCCTATGCCGATCACGCGTGGATTGCCGCGATGCTAGCGATCCGCCTTCCTTTATATCCCACGCTCCGAATCCGACTGATGACTCAGTTCGCAATGGAGTCCCTCCGGAGTGTACTCACGGGCGAACTCAACCTCGCACTCGTAACGGCACCGCCCCAGGACCTTCAGATCACCGCTGTACCATTCGCTCGGGCTCCGCTCTACGCCGCTCTTCTCGAAACCCACCCGGCTGCTGACAAAGAACGCTTAGCTCTCCAGGATCTCGCAAATGACGACTGGATTCTCTTTGCGAAACGGGTTCATCCACTTGTGCATGAGGCGATCATGGATGCGGCACGACGTGAATCGATTGTCCCCAAGCACGCTCACGACATCATTACGCCACAGCAGGCGGTCGAACTGGTGTCG
>Ga0187864_10001500_pt1 | contig 22438 bp, 18 predicted proteins | sample June2016WEW_11_4_FD_132985 | JGI IMG/M metagenome (GOLD analysis project Ga0187864, IMG submission 132985) | Peatland microbial communities from SPRUCE experiment site at the Marcell Experimental Forest, Minnesota, USA - June2016WEW_11_40 | ecosystem: Environmental > Terrestrial > Soil >...
CGGTGCGCTCTTCGGTTGCGGGTCCGCCGCTCTGCCAAAGGTGGCGCTCTCAGCCAAAGCCTTGAGCCGTTCGAGCGGTACGGGTTCCGGGTGATCGGGAACTGAAATAATCCGCGCTATCCTGTGCGGTCGGTCAGGTATGTCATCGCCCTTCCGCGCCCAGGTCCCGTAAATCTTGCTTATCCGGGCAGGATTGTGAACGGTTTGGTCAATGTCGATATCAACGTCGTTCAGCCGCACGCATCGCTTTTCTTTGCCGTCCACAATTCTTGCATGGTTCGCGTACCATTCAAGAAGCCCGGCAAGCACGTTCTCTATTAGTTTTTCATTCTCCGCATTGTTCTCAAGATCAACGGCATAAACCAAATGTGCGCCATTCCCTGAATCGGCATAGAGCGGTTCCGGCCAACCTTTTGCGCTGAGTTCGTCATTGATTCGTTTACAGAATGCAAGAGCCGCCTGGTGTTCCTCGTCGTTGCTCGATATGCCCGCCGGTCGGATAGGATCGGCGTCGAAAAGCACGCGCCTTATCCCAGTGACTTCCTTATCCTGTGTCCGTGCCGGTGCCGCCTTCAGACGATTGTTTGCCCGGCCAAGAAGCGCCTTGGTTACAGGATTTATCGTGACGTAAATTCCCTCGAATCCTACTGTGTCCAGTTCCGCCACTATTCTTGCTGCCTTATCCGGGTCATTATACCAGCCTGCAACTATGGCCTTTTTTCCTGCCGCCGCGCGTGCGTAGCCTTCCCAATAGTTTGATTGCGGCGTGCATGGGCCAATCCCGCAGATTTCAAAGGTGGTCCCGTCTTGGTGATAGAAGGGGAGAGTACGCCTGATATCAGCCTCACAGGGCAGAACGGTTAAGTTAGAAGCCATCGCCGCCCCCTTTCAAAGCATCACAGAATCTTTCGAGCTTCCGCAAGTCAAAGACTGGCTTACCGCCAAGTTTGCTCGGCCTTATCTCTGGAAATTTATTCTGTGATATCCAGTTTCGGAGTGTCTTAGTGGAAATGGCCAAAAACTTCGCTGCGTCCTGATATGACATAAGACGCGGCGCAACTGTTTCGACTCGGATCAACTTGGGATTAGCCATTGCCGTTACCTCCCAAGCAGTCCATTTCAGGGAAGAGGTCTCTTATCTTCATCTGAAGTTTGCGCGAAAAAGCGCGCGCTTCATCTCGACGAGCGACCAAGTTGCCTGTCAGTATTTTTGAAAACCTTGATTCGGAAATGTGGAGGGGATGGGTACCAGTTTTTAAAGATTCGAGGAAGGCCCTTTGTGTTATGAATTTCTCTAATACAGCGAACTTTAAGGTACGTGGTCCGATAGTTTTCATGAGGCTGCTCCAGGCAGCCCTGGCATAAAAAAAGCCAGAGCGCAGCGAACCAGTCGAAACTGACGTTAATCAGCAACCGATGGTTCATTTGCGCACTAGCCGAATGTGCTTTTATTAACGGCTGACTTCCCGAAAGAAGTTCGTCTGAAGGGCAGAGCGCACCCCCCTCTAACAACTAGAGGGCAATCTTAAACCTCTTTTCGCGGTGTCCGAATCCGCCTTTCCGCGGGACGGGGTCCGAATCCGCATTACGGACGCATAAACTCTACCGTGATGGGAAAAAGTTTTCAATGCAAATCGAAAATGTTTTCAGCAAAAATATGTCCATAGTGAAAGTTTCTTGGTCAACATTGGTCAACAACCCCCAAAAAATATCCCTGCTTGGCTTTACCCGCCCCTGAATGACTAAAGCCGCCTTGAGAGCGGCCTTAGTGGTAATTCAAAGTATCTCTGAATATCCCTGAAACACCCTGTTTTTGCATTGTGGCCCCAGAGGCTGCCGGTTCAAGTCCGGTCACTCACCCTCTGTTCTGTTGAAAAGCCGGTTTGCATGATTGCAGACCGGCTTTTTCATGGGAGAGCCCTGACAATCGCTGTCAATAAAGATATGCAGTTTATACTGACTGCTAGTCCTGTTGACCGCTTGTTCCGAAAAACTTCTCCAAGCTGGAATAGCTGCTGCCGATGACGCTCTTTAAGTTCTCACAGGCTTTTTTGTTCATGTCAACCCATTGCCTCAGGCCCTTCCTGCCCTCTTCCGGGAACAAGGTTGCCCCTTCGATAAGCGTGCCCGTTTGCTCCCACATCATGATCAGACTGTTGATCATCCCATCGCTGGAAGCTTTTTGCAAATCTATCATTTGCTTCACCATTCTGAATTGCTGATTCATAATTCTTCCTCCTTGGCATTTTTGAGCGTGTGCAGATTAGGACCGTTCGTTAACAAAATATTATTCGCGCCTGCATGAGGCGATATGAATGGAAGTGGACGAAAACGATCCGAGAAATGAACCGTCGACTTTTAGGTAAGCTAATCCCCCATCTTCATCGAATCAAGCGCTGGTGAAAATAATTCAAGGGTTCAATATGCCGTGGTTACCACGGTCCGCTTGCGGGCTCCGGGAATACAAGCAGGCGGCGTCCGGCAAAATTCAATACCAGTCCAACCAGACTTGACGTCGATTTTGCCATCCATGGAGCGAGTCCAGCCTCCAGTAAAAATTTGGTGAGTTCAACATCCAGGATTCCCAGCGCGCATACCACGAATAAATAAATCGCAATTTCCTTGGGTGCGGTCCATTTCGCCTTGTGCCGGAACAGCAGCAGGATACACAGCACATAATTCAGGGCCGCCGCAAGGAAAAAAGCGGACAAAGCAGAGACGACCGCTGAGTATCCAAAAGAAAAGGCCCCAAGGAAAACAGCGAGGTTGATAACGGCTGCAAAACCCCCTATGAAAAGATACGCTATGAACTGGACCGGAAGCGGCGCTTTATGCAGATTATACCGCATAATGCAGTACATCGCCCTCAAGGCGTCCATGGGGCCGATTTTTTTGCCTTCCTCATATGTTCGCCCGTAGTAGGAAATCCCTGCTTCGTAAATGCGAAGACGCATGTGAGCTATTTTTGCAACTATTTCAGGTTCGAAGCCAAACCGGTCCTCCTGGATGGTGATCTTTTGAAGTATGTCTCTCCGGAAGACTTTGTAGCCGGTTTCCATGTCAGTTAAATTCAAGTCTGTAAACATGTTGGAGACGAGGGTGAGGAAAAGGTTTCCCAGGTAATGCCAGAAATAAAGTACTCGGTGCTCCCCTGTGGATAGGAACCGAGACCCGAATACCACGTCGGCATTTCCGGATATGAGCGGCCTCAAGAGTCTCTTCAGATCCGATGGGTCGTATTCCAGGTCGGCATCCTGAACGCATACGAAATCACCGGCAGCTTTAGCAAACCCGGTTCGTAAAGCCGCCCCTTTCCCCTGGTTTTTCTGATGCCTGAGCACGGTTACCTGTTCGGGATATTTCTCTGCCAGTTCGAGCGCAACCGCATGACTGCCGTCCGTTGAGCAGTCATCCACTATGATTATCTCCAGCGACAGCTCTGTATCCCTTATGGATAAGACTCTCTCCAGGCACTCCCGGAGAGTCTTGCATTCATTAAAACATGGAATAACGACGCTCAGGCTTGTTTGGGAGTTTTTTCCAGGATCTCTTTCCATGATTTCCTTTCTAAGTGTGGAAGCCAGGGATTGCCTGTCCGCCGCAGGCGGCCTTGCTCCGTGATTTTCTGTCCGCCGGGAAAGCACGCAATCCTAGCAGGTACCGTTGCCATTCACAAGAGTGCAGGCCGGAGTGAGGAAAACGGATGACATAAGAAATCAAAATTAGCCATGTTCCAGAAATCGTTCGTTTTCTCGAAACCGGGTTGACATACCGATCCTTTCAGAGATAGTTACATAAAGACGGAATTTCCACCTGACAGAGCCCTCCGGCAGAGAGCGTGTAAATAACCACAGGTGTATTCTTTGGCTAATTGCTCGCAGCTAATTGCTAATACCCTTAATTGGGACACAAAATGCAAATCGAGTCGATTACACACCAGGGGCTTCAAAGAAAGAATAACGAGGACCGGTACCTGGTCAATCTCCTGGATAATGACTGCGCCCTGCTGGTTATTGCAGATGGAATGGGCGGGCACGCGGCGGGCGAAGTCGCCGCGGAACTTGCCCTGGAGAGCTTCGAAGGCTATAGACCCGGTGGCCCGGATATCAGCGCCGAAGTCATCAGCCAAATAGAGGAAGCTCATAAAAGCATCATGGAACGCTCTCGCGCATTGCCTTCCCTTAGAGGAATGGGCACAACACTGACAGCCCTGTTTCTCACTGGCAGGTCGGCCTTCTGGGCCCATGTCGGCGACACCCGGATATATCAATTTCATAAAGGTTCACTCATTCGGATAACGGAGGACCATACGGTCGCGGGCATGCTCCTCAAAAAGGGCGAGATTACCCGGGAACAAGCCCGGTTTCACCCTTACGGCAATGTTTTGACAAGGTGCGTAGGCTGCGAGCGGCATGAGCCCGATTCAGGCGTGTTTGGTCTGACAGTCGGCGACTATGTCCTGCTTTCTTCTGACGGACTTCATGACCTTATCTCCGACGAGCAAATCGCGGCTTTTCTATCTGAAGACATTACCATAGCGGAAAAACTGGACCGGATGCTTTCCGCGTGCCTGCAAGCCGGGGGCAGGGATAACATAACGGCTGTCATAGCCAGGATTTAAACGCGTTTAAAACGACCCGGCTCAGCGCGCCGTGAGAAACGAGTTAGCTACGCCAACATCAACTCCCGGCAGTAAATTTGGGTACTGTACTGCACACTGACGCATGCAGGGTACAGTTGGAGCGGTTTTGAGCCAAAACCGCCGGAATCGCTCCCAGGGAGTCCACAACCAGAACAGGTGTTCCGGGGGTGGCCCATTCGAACAGCCTCATCGCCGGAAAGATCGGCAGGTTGACACAGCCGTGCGAGCAGTGACCGCTCACGATGTCTCCGGCGTGGATCCAGACAGTCCCGTAGATTCTCAACGCCCATGGCATTGGCGCAGGCTCCCCGTAAGCGTTGGGATAGCTCCTGGACCGGTGGTTCAGGTCCTTTTCCTGTACGGTATAAAGCCCCTCTGCGGTCGTGCTGTTAACTTTCCCGACACAGATATACGTATCCCCCACGAGCTTGCCTCTTTCGTACCAGCCTATGTAGGGCACATCTTTGACAATCAGAATGAATCTGGGCAGATCGGCCACATCGGGGATGTATTTATCGAGCGGCGTCCAGCTTTTGAATGCAGTGAAATCGTTTGGCACTTTTATTGGTTTTCCGTCTCGGATGTCCTGCGCTATGTAGTCGAAATCCCGCGCGTTTAACTTGGCAAGTAATCTCCGGCTGGCGCTGGGGCTAAGGTCCATGTCCCTTTGAGATATCGCCTCGAGTTCTTTTTCATTTATCACCCGCTGTGTCCAGGTCACATTTGACTCTCGACTTCCGCTATCCCCGGCAACGTCGTTTGCCGCTCCAGGTCCCGACCGGATGACAGGATAGAAGAACGATAACACAACCATCAGCACATAAAATATCCTGACATTCATCCTTGCTCCTCCTTTGAAAGTACGCTTTCGTACTCTACAATTCCAAACTTTAAAATAATCATTCTCCGATGATAGAGAATACTCCCGGCAAAAAAACGGGCCGGCTACCCGTTGGCCACGGCCCGTCATTCGGATGGAAGCCGGGTTTGCGCAGTGGCTCAGCTTACCGGAGGGCGTCTTCCCCAAAGCAAGGAAACAAGAAAGAAGACAAGGAAAAGGACAAAAAGAAGCTGCGCAATCCAGGAGGAAGTCCCGGCAATCCCGGCAAAGCCAAAGATGCCGGCAATGATGGCTATCACAAGAAACATAAGTGCCCATAAAAGAAACATCGGACATTTTCCTTTCATCTCTTATTGTGTTGTCAGCCGGGCCGGATCCGAAGAAACCATGTCCCAGCAAAACATTAATTAATTCCACTTATTAGACTTAAGGTAAGACTTGCTGATCGATAGTCAATTAAGCGCATGCTACGCATGTTCGACGCCATTCTCCTGAACCTAGTCCGGCATCTCCCAGCCGTAGTATTTTCGGTACAGTATCCGTTCATCGCGGCCGAGCGCAGCGAGGAGGAAGGTTAAATGGTTAAGGAACGAAGCTTTGAGAATCCCCTTGCGCAGGTATCTGTCAGAGGAAGAATAGACCGGGGCCGGAAGGATTGAAATGGCGCCCCTCCCCTGCCCCATTTTCCGGAATTTGCCTACCAGGTCCACATCTTCCATCAGGTAGCTGCGCCCGAAACCGCCCACCCTTTCAAAAACCTCCCTTCTGCAAAAAAGGCCCTGATCGCCGTATGGAAGCTTAAACACAGCAGTTCTCAGATTGGCCCAGGCGGCAATCAGCCCGAGCGCCCGGTTCAACGGTAAAAAGCGCAGCTTGAAGCAGCCAACCGATGCCTGGTAATCCCGGCAGGCCTTACGGATCAGATAGGGGAATTCCAGAGGGGGGACCGTATCATCATGCAAGAAGAAAAGGATTGTTCCCCTGGAAAGAATCGCTCCGGCGTTTTGCTGGATACCGCGTCCCTTCCTGGTACTCACAACCGCGAGCGAGGGCGATATCCGCCGCAGGGCGGCTTTTTCAAACGCGCCCCCCTGCACGACGACTATTTCGTCTCCCGGCCAGAGCGAACTTTGCAGGTACAGCAGCAAAGGCGAGAGTTCTTGCGCTTCGGCTAACGTGGGAATGATTATCGATATGGAACCGGCGAACAGGAAATCACGGCCCACTCGGTCCAAATCCCGCTTGCAGTCGACATCATGTCTTTGGGCCGCCAGGTGAATGCGAAACCCGTTGGCTTCAAGCTCTCGTGCGGTTCTGGAAAAGACTTCGCCGGTTCCCCACGTGCTGAATTGCAAAGGGGCGCCAATCGGACGATCGGTCCCGATAAGATAGAAGCCGCCGTCAGCAGCCGGACCCAGCACAGCGGCTTTTTCTCCAATATTCCGAAACGCCCCCTCTATATCTGTCGCTTCGATGTCAGACAGATCGGTCCCGATGAGAACAGCCTTATTGGCGCCGGTTGCAAATGCGGCCCGAAGCGCGTTCGCCATTCGCGCACCGAGGTGTTCTCCTTCCTGAGGATAGAACTCCCAGGGACCGCGGAATTTGTTCTTCAATTTCTCAACAGGATCCTGCGGGGTGTGGAAGAGAACTACTCGAGCCCCAGGCGCCCTGCGCTTGAAATCGCAAGCTACGCCCAACGTCCTCCGGATAAGCTTCTCATAAACTTCGGCTGCCCTTTCAGGCCCTACCTCCTCGGAAAGCCGTCTTTTCACCTTTCCGGCCTCAGGATATCTCAAAAAGATCAAAAGCGCGTTGTTCCTCAATTCCTCAATCCCTCAATCCCTCAATCCCTCAATCCCTCAATCCCTCAATCCCTTTTTACCACGGATGGACACGGATATACACCGATGGACATGTATTAAACTGTTATTGGGTTTTCACAGAGCCATTCCCGCTGTAAAAAGAGCAGCGAAGAGAGAGCAGCGAGGAACACAGTTGCTCAATTCCTAAATTCCTCAATCACTTTATTCATTTTTCAAACAGCCGGGGGAAGCCAGCGCAACCTACTGATATCATAGATAAATGGGCAGTTTCCCTGTACAGGGAAAATATAGGCGCAAGTTCTGCAAGACGTTGATTTCATTGGCAGTTAGGATTTTATTTTCTGTGAAAACAGCGGAAGTGCAGTGAGCATGAAAAAGTAATTCCTCTTGGTTCTCTTCCGGCTAACGGTAAGAGGAATGAACAGATTATCGCTTCGCGACGAACAGTGTGCAGTCAACCGTGAACAGTGTGCAGAATCCCTCAAGTCCTCAACCCCTAAATTCGTTTCTGCGCTCTCTCCATGACCTGTCCATGACCAGTCTCAGCGGTGAACGCCCATGACTCCACAATTCTTCGAGTTTAATTTTACAACGAGAGATTTAGTCGTGCAAAACGGCAACCAGAAGCGGCAACAATCAGTGAGGAGTGAACGGTGGACAGTGAGCAGAATTCCTCAATTCCTCACTTCATCGGAACCCTTTATTTGACTTTCCTGAAGAGGAGTTCCTTCGATCCTGGAAGGGTGACGTGAATAATCCGGTTATCCATATTTCCAACAATTATTCCACCGTTCCTGGTGTAGAGCCTGAGTTCGTTACCTTTAACATGCCACGAAAAGGGAACCTCGTCGTCACCCACTTTCCAGACTCCGGTCCCTATTTCTTCCAATTCCAAGGTGGTTTCACCGCGGTTAGGGGAATCCTTGATTTCGGCAATATAGGTCCCAACGAGCTGGGTCCTTGGACTGCAACCGGCCGCAGCGGTGAAAAGAAGGACGCAGAATAAAACCGGCAGCAAAAAAACCGGGGATCGCATCTTTTTTTGCATAATGAACCCGTCACGATTCTACAGTTTTAGTTCCGCTACCTGGGCCAATAAACGATTTTAATCTGTTCAAAAGCTCGAGTCTGTCACAATAATAAATCTGGACGGAGAACGCCAGCATCAGCGCATTTTCCAGGACCTTTTTCCAGCCGATCGGCTCGCCCACAGTATCGTAGCACCCGCAGGTGATCGGGGCGCCCCAGTACATGTTGATCAGGACCATTACGTCGAACATTATCAGAAGCAGTCCAATCATTATTGCGCATGAACGCGACTTGAAACCGATGATCAAAAAAAGGCCGGTGACGAGTTCAATCCACGGCAGTATGAGGGCTCCCAAGTTTAGTACCATATAGGGAATCAGCCGGTAATTAGCTATTGCTTCGGCAAATTGAGCAGGATATGGGATTTTGCTCAAACTCGCGTATATAAAGAAATAGCCCAGATAAAGCCTGAGCGCAAAAGAGAGATACTCACTTGTTAACACTCGTTTAACAAAAGACAGGATCATTCCGAAGCCTCTTTTTCGACCGGATAGCCATTGGCCTCCCAGGCCCGCAAACCGCCATCCAGGACCTTAACATTCCTATACCCCCGCAGCTGCAATTTGTCTGCAATTTCCAGGTCATAAGGCCTGCTTATGGTATTTCCGTAAACCACTATCTTTTTGTCTTTATCTTCCTCGGAGAAACTCATCAGATAGACGAAATTGAAAAGGGCCATCGTCATATTGATTGCGCCCTTTATGTGCCGTTGCTGGTAGAAATTGCCGGGCATAGCATCGACAACTAAAGTTTGTCCCTGCCGGTAATCCTCCATTGCTGCAACTGCGCTGATCGAAGGCGCCGGGTCGGGATGCCGGGGGAAAAAAGGGATTCCGTTTGGATTGGAGATGTTGAACGTTATGGCCAGAAGAACACTTATCCCGATGACAAGGGCAAAGTCGTACCATGCCACTCGGGATAACCTGATTACCGCATCGGCCTCTTGCTTTATGATTTCCTGGTCTCTCAAGAGCCAGCCGCGCACCTGCCGCGCGAAATTCCTTGAGAGATCGGGGTGATAGCGCAGGAGGCGGTCAAATTGCTCCTTGGTGAGCACCATGAGGCGGGCTTCGTCAACACTCATTGCACTAGCGGTACGAGACTCGCCCGACAAAAGAGCCACCTCGCCGAAGTATTCGCCCGGTCCGCACACAGTGAGATCCCTCTCGATCCTGTCCTCGTGCCTGACGAAAATCCTAACTCGACCGGAACTAATAATATAGAAAGAATCCGGCGGATCCCCTTTTTCGAAAATGAGCTCGCCAGGCGCCGCAACCCTGATCTTAACTGTTCGGGCAAGGTAGTCTATCTCTTCAGGGGGCAAATCCCGAAGTACGGAATTCTCCAGCAAAATCCTTAAATTTTCAATTTCCATCCAACTCATGCCACTGTTGTTTTTATTTGTCCATAACTTCAAACTGCCTTACAAATTTCACCTGCTTAACAAACGCGTCGGCGTCCGGGATTACTCCGGCGTGGGTGAAGAGCACTTTGCCCTCCTCAGTCGAAACGACCATAGTGTTTGGAGTGGCTAGACCACTCATGGAGTGGCTAATCTCACGGTTTTCGTCGAGCAGAATCGGAAATGGCGTCTTGAACTGTTTCTTGAATGTCTCCACACCGGTTTTGTCATCGGCGATTGCTATTGCAACAACCTTTACGTCGGCCAAGCCTGAGTCTGCCTTGATCGTTTTGTAGATGTCATTCATTGTGGGGGCATTGGCCTGGCAGTGCGGGCAGCGCGCGCTCATGAGTTCGATAACGACGATCTTCGCCCTTATGTCGCTGACTTTAAACGGCTTCATCGTATCCAGACCAAGATATGCCTGCGTCTGCGCAGAATCGGGGGGGGGAAGGGCGAACTGCACAGTCTCCTCTTTTTCACCAGGGTCGGCACAAAAAGCACCGATGGACGGCAAAAAAATGGACGTGCAGGCAACAATTAGAAAAACTCTAATCCATCCCGGGGTTTTCATTTCTTCTCTCCATCAGATACTGACTCTGTTTTGTTAACGATATCTGACTTTGGGCTGTCTGCCAATTCTGGTCTTTACGGTTTAGGAGCAGGAATGTGGTGCATTCTAACTGGAGCCGAGCCAAATTTGCAGCCCGGATCCCATCCAAAAAAGCTCTTGGAATGCCGAATGTTGGTGAATCATACGATATTCCAATCAAAACCCGCAAGGGAAAAATGCCGATCGGACCGATTTGGACAAAGTGAGCAGGGAGCGGGAAGCGGGGAGCAGGAAGCGGGAAGGAAGCAAATCTCTTAATTCCTCCGCTCTTCATTCACCTATTCACCCGCCTTTAATCCCTCAATCCCTCAATTTGTCTTTGGGGGGCTGAATGAGTGAACTGGAAATCGCGCCATGATACAAGGTAGATTCGAGACTCGTTGGAAGCTCTTGCATCGGGGAATCCAGGCCTGCTTATGATGACAGTTTTGATAACGACGGTTTAAGCTCTTGGAATGCCACTCTACGGAACACTTACTCTTGAACTTCAATCACTTATCTTGGCCCGCCCCCATGCCTTGCAGTCGGACGTGTTACTGTTCTTTCAGCAACGCGGGTTAACGTATCCAAATCATTTTCGTTATGCACTCCGGCCACATTGGGATTTCTCACATTGGCAAGCTATGTGCATCTAATCTCACGCCGGCAGGGTACGCCGTTATTAACGGCAGACCCTTTCATGCCGGTCAGAGGCAAATGCAGCCAAGCTATCAAGGCTGTTGTGGTGAAACAAAGAATGGGGCTGTGATATTTTTGACTGTAGGGGCCAGATTCTGACCCTCGTCTCGGGGTTGTCGCAACAAGTGGGAGAGTATTTTGGAGCTGCTCCAACAGACGCATACCTTAAAACAAATATCTTCATGCGGCCAACGGCTGCTTTCGTAGTGGCAACGGCTCTGCGCATTTCCGCGACGAGGTGACAGCCAAGCTGCTTGATATGCATAATTATCCACTTATCCAGGGACAAAAAAGGAAGAATGCCATGAACGATGTAGGGAAGCAGAAAATCCGCATCTTCACCCGGCAGTTTGAAATCGCCGGTGACCTGCATATCTACTCTGGAGCCCGCCTGACCGACTTTATGAACGAGTCGAAGGATTTCATTTCGGTTACCGATGTCGAAGTCCGCCGTCCGGCCGATGGAAAGCTCATAAGCGCAAAATTTCTGAACGTGCGCAAGGATGTGATTGAAATCATCTTACCTGAAGAGAATATCGATTCGGCATCCCGTTGATGATCCGAGCCTGTGAAAGATAACAACAATGGCAATACTGGACAAGATCTTTGCCAAAGCGGTAGAGTTGAATGCTTCCGATATCCATATTGTTTCCGACGAACCGGTCGTCTTACGCCTCCTGGGACGGCTGCGTAAACTGAAAATCCCCGCGCTGACCCGGCAACAGTGCCGTGAAATGATCCTTGAGTTGCTCAATCCGGAGCAGAAGGCGATTCTGGAACAGCATCTCCAGATCGATTTCGTCTATGAACTGGAAGGGCTTGGCCGGTTCAGGGGGAGCGCCATGGAACATCAGCGGGGAATAAGCGCCGTTTTTCGGATCATACCGCCCCGAATTCCCACCCTTGAAGAGCTAGGGATGCCCCCGACGATCCAGCGCATTCTGAACGAGCACCAAGGGCTGATCCTGGTGACCGGCACCACAGGACATGGCAAATCGACTACCTTGGCGGCCATGGTCGATTATATCAATACGAACCGACCCCATCACATTATCACTATTGAAGACCCCATTGAGTTCATCCACCCGTTCAAGAAAGGGGTGGTCAACCAGCGCCAGCTCGGCGGCAACACCCGTTCCTACGCCAATGCGCTGAAAGGTGCGTTTCGCCAGGACCCGGACGTGATCGTGATCGGTGAGCTCCGGGATCTGGAAACCATCTCCCTGGCCATTACCGCTGCGGAAACCGGGCATCTGGTGATCTGCACACTATCGACGTCGAGCGCTCCAAAGACCGTCGACCGGATTATCGATTCGTTTCCCCCCAAGGAACAGAACCAGGTTCGGGCCATGTTGAGCGAGGCCTTGAAGGCGGTTGTTACACAGCGGCTTATTCCGGGAGCAGACGGCACCCGAATGGAGCTGGCCTTGGAGATTCTTATCGGAACCTTAGCCATGGGGAACCTGATCAGGGACGCCAAGACATTCCAGATCCCTTCGATAATGCAAACCGGCAAAGGCGTAGGCATGCGACTGATGGACGATTCTTTAATGGCGCTGTTCATGGATAAAAGAATATCGGCTGCGGAAGCGGCGGCAAATGCCACCCAGCCGGCGAAATTCAAGACGCTGGTTGAACCGGACGGCAAAGGACCGAAAACTTATCCATAAGAGTAGGCAGAAGCTCAGTAGCCGCTGCTCTGCCGGCAGTTTGATCCACACTTTGAAACTATTTGGAGCACTGATACAATGGCCCACATCGATTCTTTGTTCAAGGAGATGAAAACCCGCGGGGCAAGCGATCTGCACATGGTGATCGGTTTTCCGCCGCTGCTGAGACTGCGGGGGGAACTGGTCCCCACGGCTCAACCGGTTCTTACACCTGAATCGAACCGGCAAATCATGTTCGAAATCCTAACGCCGGAACAGCGTACCGCAATCGATGAAAAGCTCGATATGGACAAAGCATACGAGCTCACCGGCATAGGACGTTTCCGGTGCAACTTCTTCTATCAGAACCGGGGGATCGGTGCGGTCTTCCGGTTGATCCCGACTGACATCATGACCATAGAGCAGCTGAAACTTCCTTCGGTGCTCAATACCATCGCCAACTTCAATAGGGGTCTGGTCCTGGTCACCGGTCCCACCGGAAGCGGCAAATCGACAACGCTTGCGGCCATGATCGATTACATCAACGAAACCCGGGACGCCCACATCATCACCATCGAGGACCCTCTTGAATTCATTCACCCCAACAAGAAATGCCTGATCACCCACCGGGAAATCGGTACCCATGCCCGCAGTTTCAACGAGGCGATGAAAGTGGCCAGCCGGGAAAACCCGGATATCATTCTTGTCGGTGAGATGAGGGACCTGGAGACCATTTCCTTGGCCCTTACCTGCGCCGAACTGGGAATCCTGGTATTCGGCACCCTGCACACCAACAGCTCAGCCAAGACCATCGACCGGATCATCAATGCTTTTCCATCTGATCAGCAGGCTCAGACCCGTACCATGCTTGCCAATTCGATCCGGGCGGTCATCGCCCAGCAACTGCTGAAAACTTCTGACGGGAGGGGACGTTGCGCGGCAAACGAGATTCTCATCGGCTCGCCTGCCCTAGCCAGCATGATCCGGGAAGGAAAGATCTTCCAGATTAACTCGTTCATCCAGACCGGCACATCAATCGGCATGCAGACCATGGACCAGCACCTCAAGCAGCTGATCGCTGAGGGGAAGATCACCAGGGAAGCCGCCTACGAGAAAGCTATCGATAAATCGCTGTTCATGTAATAGCGCCCTCAGACAGATCTCAAAACTTTAGACTGGAGCTCATAACCGGCCGAATCCATGGTTCAGATACTCTTCTGGACATTGACCTCACAAAGGCACAATCAACCTTTCCATGTCCATAACATTTATGAAGCTTCATGGGCTGCCAATCCGGTTCGCACGCATCCGATCGATTATACCGTCTTCTGCCAATGATCTCACATTGGTCTGCATCGACAACTACGTCATCCAGCACAGGGGAGGTCGAGCGAGGAGAAGACATGCATGCAGAAGAGCACTTTCAGTCGCTTGGACTCGATGGGCACTGTGAGCCAGAGGATTGAATCAAAAGACGTCCTGCCTCTTCCTTATTCCTCGGGCTCTTGAATCGATTTTACTTCGATTATGTCCCCTTTGTTGCTCTCGGTTATGATCCCGGTCACCTGCACCAATTTGCCGACGAATTTCGAGACGTCCTTTCCCTTGAGAAAGTAAATTCGCAAGATTTTGGCGGGTGTTCCTCGCCAGAGCGAATAGTTGTGCTCTCCTCGCTTCCAGCCTGCGTTGAAGTCCCTGGTGCAAAGCATCACACAAGTGACTTCAATTTACGTTTTTCTTTGCGGAGTGAGAGGAGTTGGGGTGTGACGTGCAGATTGTCATGATATTCCCCGGAGCAAGCTTCTGGTTCGGACTAACCTTGTTTTGAGCGCAAAGCGTCTTGATGGGGACGTGAAACTTACCGGCAATGGAGGAAAGGGTGTCCCCTTGACGAACGAGATAACGAACAGATTTCTGCTGCGCATTGGAAGGGCTTCTCTTAGAGGAACTGGCGGCAGGGGTGCTGTCTTTTCCACGTTTTGTCTGGACCTTCGAGAGAGATGGAGATGGCGCCCCTGCAGGAAGCTTCAGGGCCTGACCGGCCTTGAGAGGCCGGGATGGCTTCATACCATTTAGAGCAGCCAGAGCGGTGAGGGAACATTTGTGCCTCCGGGCAAGGCTGGACCATGTGTCCCCAGATTTTACCCTGTATGAAGTGAGAACAGAGGATCGCTTCACTTCAGCGGCCTTGCCCACCGGTTTTCCCTCGTGCTGGGGATGCCTGGCAATGGCTGTTAGGAGATCATCCCCTGTTCCGATGGGCAGGCAAAGCTCATAGTTGGAGCATCCGGGCGGCGTGGTGGACTGGCACAGCTCGGGATTGCAGTTTTGCAGCAGCTCTTCGGGAACCCCGATCTGTTTGCCTACCCAGGAGAGCTTCAAGCCTCCCGGGACGCAGACGGTTTCGTGCCGTGCAATGAAGTGTTCCGAGTCCAGGCGGAAACCATAGAGATCGGGGTTTCTTATGATCTTTACAGCGGCAAATACTTTGGGGACGTAATCGCGCGTTTCGGCCGGCAGATAGCCATTGTTCAACAGATCCCAAAAAGTCTTGAGGCCATTTTTGTCGAGTGCCCCTTGAACGGCGTTTTCGCCCGCATTATAGGCGGCAAGAGCCAAAGACCACGACCCAAACTGATCGTAGAGCAATGAGAGATAATTAGCGGCAGCCTGCGCAGCTTTCATGGGATGGCGTCTCTCGTCCACCCACTTGTTTTGCTCCAGTCCAAACCGGTTCCCCGTTTTCGAAACGATCTGCCACATCCCCACCGCATTGGCATGCGAACGTGCAGTGGGGGAAAAGCCGCTCTCGACCAGGGCGACATAGATCAAGTCTTTTGGTAGCCCCTTACGCACGAAGATTTCTTGAGCAGGCACCGCGTAGAAATGTGCACGATCAAGCTGAGTTTGAAAACTGCTATGATTTTTTTCGGAAAACCGTCTTACCCAGGTATCGATAGCCGGATGATCCGGGATTATCAGATCCCATTTTGGAGCGGGCTTTTCGAGAAGTGTGTCTTCGGAACGCCGAAAACACGAGGCAGGATCGACAGACACCTTTTGCTGAGAATAGAAAGTGCCGCACCCTGCAAGAACCGCAAGTGTTCCCGTTACAATCGATAACTTCAATCTCTTGAGGCGTTTTTTCTTATTGCGTGGAATCAAAAGGGACAAGGGCCAGTCCAATAACGTCATCAGAAACCAGATTATAAACATGGCAACTGTTTCCGCCTCCGTAAGCGCTTTGCTTGTACTTCAGCTCCAGTGTTTCCGGCGTCTCCCCTTTTTGGCCCATGAATCACGGGATGAGTTGCACTCGTATAGCAAAAAAACTAATAAACGTCCAGAGGATGCCGGCCTGAGAACTTTTCAGCCGGACATAATTATGGAATCGATTCTGAAAGGTCGCAAGCTTATTCTTGAATCAAAGCTTGGTGAGTGAGCGAATAGATGGGCAGCAGCCCCCAACGGGAAAAAATGCTCCGGCGAGTTATTTGAGCGTACTGGGAATATTATCGGCATGTCGCGATATCGTTTCTCGTGACCGGAGTGCTGCGGGCTGGCCGGTTTAGTTTTTGGCAAGCTTTCTGAGATTTATCATCCTTAATGGAAGATTCTCAAACTGTGCCGTTCTGTATGTAACCCCATGCATCAATACAGGTGGAGCCTCCACTGAAAATCCGGCGGGAGTAACCTGCAGATCCCGCTCAAAGACTTTCATTCTGGATTCTAACCGTTGCCGGATTCACCTCTTCACTCTAATGTCCATTGGTTGAAGAACTTGAATATTGGCTCCCGTAACTCGAGCTTGCATTGAGTCGAACAGCTATTGAATGCGGGCAATGAGGTGTGTCCTGAGCCTGCTAAAACCGGTAGCCAAGGGAAGCAGCCTGACGGTCTTGGCGTGCTTCAAGACTCTGGATTCCGGCTCAAAAACACTGCCGGAATGACGACTCCCGCAAATGTCAAACTTTTGTGAGTCCCCCGGCAGAGCCGGTGGTTTACCCCGATCAATTAACCCTCTGGGAGCACAAGAGTCCGACCGCTATTGAACAATCACAATCCCGGCGAGTGTCCCTTTGGGAACATTTTCAGCTTTTGCGCCGCTCCCTATGGGGTAAATATCCCAGCCGGCCAGGGCGACCATTTTGTAAACGTCTATTCCAACCGCTTCCATCGAAGGCCTGGATTTTAGCGAGAACCTGCATGTGTCGCCCCTGACTAAAATAAGTTGGCTCGTCTCGCATGAATGCTATTGACTGAATCTAGAATAGGATTAATGAGATCACTGAACTTAACAGGCTCGTGGAGCAAAACAAAGAAAACTTGCAGAGAGCATGGAATGAATACTTTAGCGCCTGAAATACGAACAGCGTTGGCGCAAAACGTCTTCGTCACTGATGATAGTTTGATTGTTGATCTTGACGATGGACGTACGATTTCAGTTCCTCTTGCCTGGTTTCCGAGGCTCCTAAACGGTTCGGAAGAGGAGCGAAACAACTGGCGCATCGAGAAGGGGCGAAGGTGTTCACTGGCCCGAATTAGACGAAGATATAAGCATCGAGGGAATTATCTTTGGAAGACCATCGGGGGAAAGCCAGCCTTCTTTTAAGCGATGGTTGGAAGGCCGCCAAAAACCCAGCTCAGCGAGTGGCTGACCTGCGTTCCAAACACGAATTTCTCTCAATACACATTGGCCAGCCGGGCGTTCATGGAAGGGGGTCATATCCCCTACTGAACGATAACAATCCCGGCGAGCGTCCCCTTGGGAACATCCTGGGCCTTTGCGCCGCTCCCTATGGGGTAAATATCCCAGCCGGCCAGGGCAACCATTTTGTAAACGTCTATTCCAACTGCTTCCATCGAAGGCCTGGATTTTAGCGGGAACCTGCATTTGTCGCCCTTCATTGCCTGGCAATCAGGCATTTGTCCGCAAAAAGTGTGACGGCAGGACCCGGCGGCAAACCCGAAGGCGAGATAATGACCATCGTAGAAGGCTGCCGATTCCACTTCCGAGACGATCGTGTACATCTGCTGGTAGGCGGCCACTCTCTCCTTTATCGTCGCCTTGTCCCTTACGATAACTTCCGGGGGTATATCCTTTATAAAGAAGACGGCCCACTCGTATTTTTTCAAGAGGTCCTTCAACTCTGCGGGCTTCATAGTGTTGGGAGGACATTGGGCCCCTGCGCCATATCCGAAGCATCGCGGTATCTGGCACTTCATCGGTATCCGCTCGTCCACCGGAATCTGTTCGGCCCTAACGATACTGGCGTTAGAGGCGCCCAACTCCAGAGCTTTTTGCCTGTATCTTTCAAGGTCCGCGCTTAACTCTGTCTCGTGCATATCGGCCCTGATTTTTCTTATCGGCTCCATGTGCTATCCTTTCCTAACGCTTGTGGATAAATGCCAGATCGAACTGCATTCACCGCAGAGCCGGGGCATAGTCCGGTCAAGAAGAGGTAAAGACCGACGCGGAGAGCGAGTGACATGGGAAAAAGACTGACACGGTGACACGGGGACAAAACTGTCTCCCCTTCCCCCCATCTCCCCTTCCCCGCGTCTTGCAGCTCTCGTGTCACCCCATCTCCCTGTCGGCCCTTACTTTCCTCTGCGCCTCTGCGGTGAATGCTTCTGTTCTGCGACGACCTCGGCAATATGTTTGACCTTAATCCTGCCGCCCCTTTTTGCCATTCCGCCCCTCAACTGCAAGACGCATCCCGGGCAGTCGGTCACCAGCGTTTCCGCCCCTGTGGCCTCGATATTGTCCAGTTTTCGCTTCAGCAGTTCAGCCGATATCTCAGGGAAATCGATTGAAAAGGAGCCGCCAAATCCGCAGCAGACGTCTTCATCTTTTGCCGCAACATATTCAAGGCCGGCCGTGGCAAGGAGTTCACGCGGCTCTTTTGTCACCCCCTGACCGCGGCACAGGTGACACGGAGAGTGGTAGGCCACCTTGCCCCCGGCCCTGCGGAATTCCTCGGGACCCACTTTCAGCACTTTAATCATAAACGAGCTGAAATCGATCGCCTTGTCCCTCAGTTGGCTCACCTTCACGGCGAGGGCAGGTTCTTCGGACAGCAGCTTTGGGTAGTTTTCTTTCAGGTGTGAGCCACAGGAGGCGCACAGCGTAAGTATATAATCATAATCGGCCGGATCCATGGCTTTAATGTTCTGAACGGCGACATCCCTCGCCGTCTCTTTTTCGCCCATCATTTGCGCAGGCAGACCGCAGCAGGTTTGTTCCATGGGATATTCGAGCTGGACGCCATGGTCCCGGCAGAGCTGTAAAAGCGCCTGCCCCTGTTCGGGATAGACGAAATCGGTCAGGCAGCCGCCAAACAAAGCCACCCGGTAGCGAGGATTCTCAACGCGCTGGTTGATGCTCTCCCACATGTCTCTTAACGGGACTTTGGCAACTACGGGCAACCTGCGGAAGCTCTGCTCTTCTGAGAAAAGAAAGGGCAGATGCCGCAGATACGCTCCTTCTGCAAGAGGTTTTTGTGCAAGGGAGGCCCTTCGGAGCAAAAAGTGAAACAGGCGGCGGTTCTCGAGGGCCTTTTTGAGCAGCAGGTTTTTGAACGGCTTTTTACCTTCCACGTTCAGAACCGTACGGTTGACCTCTTTTATAAGGTAAGGCAGGTCAATCGCGGCAGGACACACCTTTTTGCACGCCTGGCAGTTCAGGCAGTTCTTGACGATGGCCCGAGCGTTTTGCCGTCCGTGATAAAAAAAGGTCAGTACGAGCCCAATGGCGCCGATGTAAACATGGCCGTAGTTGTGGCCGCCAACAAGTTTGTAGATTGGACACACATTCGCGCAGGCACCGCAGCGGATGCACCTGAGCGCCCGCGAGAAAAGAGGGTCCTTCGCAAGGGCGAGCCTTCCATTGTCGAGAAAGACGATGTGCATCTTTTTCCTGGAACCGGGGGCCGATTTGCATTCCGTCGGTCCGGTAATCCAGGTGACATAGGTCGAGATGAGCTGGCCCGTTGCATTGCGCGGCAGTGCAGCAAGAATGCGCAGGGCCGATTTGAGATCGGGGACGAGTTTATCGACGCCTACCAGGGCGACGTGCACACGCGGCAACGTGGTTACCAGTCTTCCGTTCCCCTCGTTGGTGACAAGCCCTATAGTCCCGGTTGCAGAGATTGCAAAATTGGCCCCGCTTATTCCCATATCCGCTTCGAGAAATTTCTGCCGGAGCTCGCGCCTGGCTATCTTCACCATCCCGTTGATGTCGTCCGGGTCCTGTATCTGTCCGGTAACTTTGCTGAAGAGTTCCGCAACATCCTTGCGCGACAGGTGGATGGCGGGCATGACCATGTGCGAAGGCCCCTCCTTTCGCAACTGGATGATCCATTCGCCCAGGTCGGTCTCGGTGACCTCGAAGCCTTCCTTCTCCAGGTGAGCGTTAAGGAATGTCTCTTCGGCGGTCATCGACTTGCCCTTGACGATCCGCTTGACCCCGTTTTCTTTGGCAATGGATGCAATGATCGAGTTGGCCTCGAAGGCTGTGCGGGCAAAATGCACGGAGACCCCGCCCTGCTGCGCACGTGCGGTGAACTCTTCGAGCAGCTTTTCCAGGTTTGGAATCGATTCATCTTTGGCTTTTGCTATTTCACACGCCAGGGCATCGAAATCGATTCCCGCGAAGGCTTTTGCCCTCGAAGCAGGGTAAGCGCTCGCAAATGCGTCCAGGGTGGCTCCGAGAAACGTGTTCCCAAGGGCCCTCTTCAAACCTTTCCTGTAGGTCTTGAGGTCATGCGGCGTATTTATCATTTCCCGTCCCCCTCCAGAATCAGTAGGTGCAGCTCCTGTGGGCCGTGCACCCCGATCGTCAGCACCCTCTCGATATCCGCCGTCCTGCTGGCGCCGCTTATGAATGCAAGATACTTTGGAGCGGTCTTGAGTGCAGAGGCAAGTTCATCTTCAAGCGACATCACGTCCGGTACGATCCTCGACTTCGGCAGGACGGCCACATGAGTTTCACACAACATCGTGGCAATCCGGAAATCCTCCGAGGTGGAATCCATCACTAAAGTGGCGGTCTCGGCGATCCCCCAATCAGCAATCGTAAGCCCGGTGCTGATTTGCCCTATATTTTCCCTTAAATTTTTCGTAAGCAGCCTGAGACCTCCTGCTTTGCAGGCGGCTTTCAAGTGCGAGAGGTTTTTACCGGAGATCCCGGGAGCGGCTATGCCGGATCCCCCCTGACGCAGCGTCACGTCAACAGCATACAGGCAGGCGGCCCGGAAGTCGGCAACCTCGGCCGTTATTGTTTGCACAGCCTGAGCTCTTTCTTTTAGCAGTGTCAATTCATCGTCTTGTCTCATGGGTATTCACTCTATGTAATTATATCGGCTGATCGCAACCTGGTAATGTTTTTCTTCAGGTGCCGGGACACATTCCCGCCACCTTTGTGAACGCTCAAGGCAGCATGCCCTTCAGCACATACGCCTGCAACATCGTTAAAATACAGATCAAAAGCACCATGGCGATGCTGTGTTTGAGTGTAAACCGGAAAATGCTTCCTTCCTGACCGACCAGGCCGGAGGCCGCTGTGGCCACTGCTATGCTTTGAGGCGAGATCATCTTGCCGCAAACCCCACCCGATGAGTTGGCGGCAACGGTAAGGGCCGGGTCAACACCGATCTGCGTAGCGGTCGTTTTCTGAAGAGAGCCGAAAAGAGCATTGGAAGAAGTATCGGAGCCGGTGAGAAAAACGCCCAACCATCCCAGAATGGGAGCAAAGAAGGGAAACAGAACGCCTGTGGCCGCAAGCGCCAGTCCCATAGAGGAACTCATACCCGAGTAGTTCATTATGTAAGCCAGGCCAAGAATCAATGCAATCGTCACAATCGGGAAACGCATTTGCCTGACGGTTCTCGCGTAGCACGCAATGGCGCGTCCCAAACCATAATTGGGAATTACCAATATCGAAAGAAGACCGGCGATCAGGATGGCGGTCCCGGCGGCCGTACCGATATTGAGGGCGTATTGCGCCGCGTAAGGAGAGTTTTTGGCGACGATCGGAGCGGTTTTCACTACCACATTGTGCAGAGCCGGCCAATTGAAGACTGTCCCAAGCGGCGCAAGACCCTCCTTTACCGAACCGAGGCCCCATAGAAAAACCATGACCGCCAGGAAGAAATAAGGGGTCCAGGAACGGAAGATCTGGCCGGAGCTATACAGGCAGGTGACAGGACCGGCTGCCGTTTCATCGGGGAAATGAAAGACCTTCGACGGCTTCCACACCCTGAGAAAAAGACCCAGGCCGACAATGGTCACAACTGCCGACAGGATATCAGGCAGGTAAGGTCCTACAAAGTTCGAGACGGTAAATTGAGTGAGAGCAAAGCACAAACCGGCCACGACAAGCGCGGGCAGCACCTCGAGGGAGCGCTTGAAGCCGCACATCGTGACGCTCAACCATATGGGTACGATGATGGAAAGAAAAGGGAGCTGCCGGCCGACGATTTGGCTTATTCGCATCACGTCGATGTCAGTGACCTTGGCGGCGACCACGATCGGGATACCAATCGCACCGAAGGCCACCGGCGCAGTATTGGCGATGAGACAGATTCCAGCGGCGTACATCGGGTTGAAACCGAGGCCGACAAGCATCGCGGCCGTTATGGCCACAGGTGTGCCAAAACCCGCCGTTCCCTCGATGAACGATCCAAAAGCAAAAGCGA
>Ga0187864_10001501_pt1 | contig 22431 bp, 12 predicted proteins | sample June2016WEW_11_4_FD_132985 | JGI IMG/M metagenome (GOLD analysis project Ga0187864, IMG submission 132985) | Peatland microbial communities from SPRUCE experiment site at the Marcell Experimental Forest, Minnesota, USA - June2016WEW_11_40 | ecosystem: Environmental > Terrestrial > Soil >...
AAAGGACGCCGGGTTCAGAAATTGCTCACGGGTTGGACTCGCCATATAGGGAGATCCAATTTGATTGGCCCTCTCAAAATTATTGCCCGTATTTTGAATGTCATCACTCGAGGCGTTAACGTTATAGGGTACGCCTGACCTAAAGGTGCCAATGCCGTTAAATTTCCAGTTCCCCGCCAAAGCGTTTACCACACGGCTACTGCTCTTGTATTTCTGTCCAGAGCCAAAAGGTAGGCTATAAACCCAGCTTGCGCTGAGGTTGTGAGTCAGGTCGTACCCCCCTACGCTCCAGTCCCGCGTAGGGTGATAGGGGTCCTGAATGCTACATCCTTCGGAAGCGTAAAAGCCGTCGCAGCCCTCATTCATGGTCTTTGAATAGGTGTACGAAACCAGGAACGTCAACCCTCTGCTCGTCGTTTTTCGCAGTGCCAATTGGAGGCCGTTGTACGTGGCCTTGCCTATGCTCTTGTCAAAGTACGTGGGCGTGATATAGGGGAAGGGCTGCCGAGACGTGATGTCACCGGGCCCCGGAGTTGTTGCAACATCTCGTAACGGGCCTTCGTCCAAGCGGCTGTCACGTGACCCCACATAGTTAGCCTCGACGATCATGCCGTTGCCAAGCAATTGCTGCAAACCAAAGTTCCACTGAAGCGCATAGGGGGTTTGATAATTGGGGTCCATAAACCAGTCCGCTTGGTTGAACGGTGTCGCGGGTGGATAGACGCCAAGGTCCAGCGGTAAGGATGCGGGCATTGTAGGCGTGGGATTTGCTGTTGTCGGGTAATTCAGATTGACGCCGGCAACATATCCCTCACTCGGCCAGCCCCCCTCGTAAGCCGTGCTACCCTGCAGAACGCCTGCCCAATTATCGAAGTATCGGGACGCTGCGGCGCGAAGTACGGTGTTGGGTCGTAGTCGGTACGCCAGACCCAGCCGGGGTTGCCAATTGTCTAAATCGTTGTGCATAATCGAGCCGTTGCTTGACGGAGTCACAATAACATGCGCGGGTAACGTGCCGCCCGGAATGCAAGGAGCGAACACGGTCGCGGAACAAGCCGGGGGAAGCCTATTCAAGATATACTGTCCCGTATCCAGGTCCGTATCCCCTATGTAATAGTCGTTTGCATCTTTGGGCCCCCCTAAGATCGGCCAGATCGTTACGTCGTACCTTAGACCGATGTTAACAACGAGCTTACTGGTGGCCTTCCACTGGTCTTGAATGTAGAACCCATCCTCCCAACCGCCCTCTCCTGTAAATAGGAGGGAGCGCCGGTTGGCGTTGTCGGGAACTCCCAACAGCATTGATCCTAATGCGTTGCCACTGTTCGCCGGAATTTCTGGATTCTCGGTCTGAGTCGGGCTAAAACCCACGTAGGCGAAGTTTATGGGTTCCTGGTTGTTGTTGCTGTTAATGTCGACACCCATCTGAATCGTGTGACGACCATGAACCCAGGTAAAATCGGAAGCTCCTTCCCAGATGTCTGCAATGCGATTTCCCTCATAGGAAGGAGTGGGAATAGGACTGGAGTACCCGGTAAGGTTTATGCCTACATTCAGGTTAAGGTTGCCGGGATAATTCCCTGCAAAAGCAGGTGCGAACCCCCCTTGCGCCCATGCATTTGCAGGGACTCCGTTGTAGCTGTTAAAGGTGAGAGCATACGCAGTTGTTCTTCCAAAGCGGAGAGTCAGCACCTTGGTTCCTCCCGCGAAACTATGGGTGATCGCCCCTCCCGCCTGGTAACCATGTACCCAGTTCTCCCCGAGCTCTGTTGGAACGCCTGTGCCGTACGTAGCAGTTGTATCCATCCCCGTATAGCGAATCCAGCCGGTCGTGTTGTCGCTGAATTGGCGGTCAAACCGGAGCGTCACCGTATCATTCCTGTTGCGGTTCGGGGTAGTGTCGATATAGTTTGTGCCGGCGACGCCGGTGTTCTCCAGAGGAGATTTCGCCAGGAAAGCGTTGATGTATCCAACGAGAGGCTGATCAATCAATGCAGTCGGAATCTTGTTGCAAGGTGTTCCCGCTGGCTGTATCCCGGCGCCGTTAGGTGGCAGGGCGTTGCCCGCGTTGTCGCACATGAACGGCTCACGAGTGAACTCACCAGGGAGTGCAGGATCAGGCGCGGTCGACCACGGATTGTAGATTTGCTGGGTGATACTACTCAGGTCCCCCCCAAGCTGTTGCGGGGTTGGAAAAGTGTCAAGAATTTCGCTTGCTCGGGTAGACCGAAAGCCTTCATATCCCGCGAAGAAAAAACTCTTGGGATCTCCGTTGCGGAATTTGCTGGGGAGGATGGGCCCGCCAAAAACGGCGCCAAATTGATTCTGCTTATAGGGCGCGGTATTAGCGACGAACGTATTTCTCGCGTCAAGATCATTATTTCGCAGAAACTCCCAGGCGTCCCCGTGGTACTGGTTCGTCCCGCCCTTCGTCACCACGTTCACAATCCCACCCAGAGCGCCGCCATAAGCCGCCGAATCATTGTGAGATTGCACCTTGAATTCCTGGATTTGATCAATGATCGGTTCGATCGCGTAGTTGCCAACATAGCCGTAATCGTTGAAACCGTCGACCAGGAACATGTCACTGCGATTTCCCTGCCCATTCACCGAAGGGAAGGTAAAGACTCCAATCGCACTTCCCGCAAACCCGCCCCCTCCCCCACTGTTTTGTGCGGTACTGATGGGGGACACGCCGACCGATAGGTCGAGCAGTTGAGTGAAATTTCGTCCGTTGAGAGCCAAGTCGGTCACTTGCGACGAACCGATGGCAGTACCGAGTTCAGCCGACGAAGATTCAAGATGTGTAGCCGTGGCTGTGACGGTGACCTGCTGGGTTGTAGCCCCAACGGGGAGTGTAACGTCGTGCGTCGAAGTCTCATTTACGTTCAAGGTGAACTCGCTCTGGTTCACCGAACTGAATCCTACTTTACTAACGCGGAGCGTGTAAGCCCCCGGGATCACATCCGGGATCACATATTGCCCCGCTCCATTGGCAACCACGGATCGTTCGATGCCCGTCGCCACGTTGTGCAGAAGGACAGTTGCTCCGGGAATCACCGCTCCTGACGAGTCGGTGACCGTCCCGTTGATTGCCGCGGTTGCCCCCTGGGCAAAACACGGCTTTGACGAACTCGCCAAAGTGAAGATCAAAAGAAGGAGCGCTACCCCTGCTTTCATCAGCAGGGACCACCCGAATGAGGACACGTGTTCGTATCTGTTCCATAACTTCATGACTACCTCCCTCCATGTGCACAGCTTGCATGGGCTATTGACCCCCCGACACGACCATTTCAAGAGAGCAATGAAGCGATTACCTCAATTCCTTGACATCGCAGTGCCGCGGTATTACTACCTCTTCCGGGATTACAGACTTCCCAGGAGGAAAAAAGGCGCCAAACTTTGTAGCAGCTTATCAAGAAGAGATTGTTTTGAGTTCTCCACCATTCCGGAACTTCTGGGTGATCCCTCTGTTTCTTGAGATTCACGGGACGCCCAATGGTTCAAGCGGCTCAACCAATATTGCGCAACGGATTTTCCCTATGATTTCCTCAATTGTCAAGCAAAATCTTTGCTCCAGCAGAAACATTATCGGTGCGGCGGTTTGCTCCCCGGCAGTCTTCCCCTGGCTGGGTGAAAGGTCGAAAGATTAACGGGTAAGGTGCAAGTTATGCCCCGACGAACCAGCCCTCCGAAAACCATAGCGGTTAAGGTGTTGCGATGTTTGGAGTAAAATCCGATGTTGACAGAGATCGTCGTTTTGACGTAGATTCCACCGATTAGGTTGAGCCAATAATCACGTTGTGTCGTCCCGGGTCTCGTCTCGGATGTTTTCAAGCACCCACGGAGCAGTGGACAGAAGGGGCGACTACCCGGGGTCTTTTTAAGGGAGGCTGAAAAATGAGATTGAGGATTTGTCTGTTTCTGCTCTCTTGGCTGACTTTGACTTTGTTTCCTAAAGGGGCGTTCGCACAGAACCAGGGGTTGGTGGCGAAGTGGTCCTTCGAGGAGGAGGCCACGTCCATTACCCGTGACACCGCGAGCGGTGTCGATGACAAGATCGAAGGTTTCTATAAGTATATTCCGGCGGTTACCGGCATGGGCCTCCGTTTTGACGGTTATACCACCCAGGTCATTCGCACGGGTAAGAAGGCTCCCCAGCTCGCTGACGCCTTTTCCGTAGAGGCCTGGGTGGCACTGAACACGCTCCCTTGGAATTGGGTGCCGATCGTTGACCACGAGCAATTTCAGCAGGTCGGCTACTCTTTCGGGATCGACGCGTTCGGCCACGTGGGGTTGCAGGTATCAGTTAACGGGGTGTGGCAGTCGTTGTATTCGACGGCCGAGTTGCCCCTCAAGAGGTGGGCGCACGTGGCCGGCACTTTCGACTCGACACGCGGCCTGGCGGTCTACATCGATGGGAAGGAAGTGGGAAGGTTGCCGATCGAGGGCAGCATGAAGGCGGCTGAGGGTACGGACTTGTTGATCGGGAGGCCACGCCAGGCAATGCTTCCCGTTCCCGCGGAAGCCATTCACCCCATCTACCCGGTTTGGTACTCGCTGGACGGCATACTGGATGAAGTCAAGATCTACTCGCGCAGCCTGAGTTCGGAAGAAGTGCAACAGAGCTTTGGGGAGGTCCATGCGCCGACCGGGGAGGTTCTCCCCTGGCCGGTGCTCCCTTCCGGGCCGGCAGGGGCGGGGCGCTTCGGAGCATACTACGCCACTCTCAAGTTCGAGGATGTGTGGGACCGGCCGAGGCGGATGGGACCGGAGTCTGATGTTGTTGTACGTTTCGACCAATCGCCCATTCGACTGGTTTTCTGGCAAGGCATGAACTATATACCGGGATGGGTCACGGAGAACGGCAAGTGGTATTCGGATGAGCACCTGGAAACGTGGGGACCCGGTTGCCCTGACGGCGAGGACTGCGAACCAATGTCAGACAAGCAGAGCCGCTACTCGCACGTCAGCATACTAGAAAGTAGCGATGCCCGTGCGGTGGTCCACTGGCGGTATGCACTTGCGGAAGCAGAGTATTACCACGGTGCGCACCCCGACCCCCTCACGGGGTGGTTCGATTGGGCTGACGAATATTGGACGGTTTATCCGGATGGGGTGGCGGTGCGCAAGCAGGTGATCCACACCACGGATCTGTCGAAGCCGCACGAATGGCAGGAAACGATCGTTGTCAACGGGCCGGGCCAGAAGCCCGAGGACACCATCAACTTGGACGCCTTGACCCTGGCCAACTTGAAAGGAGAAATTGTCACCTACACGTGGAAGCCCAAGCCTGCCATGAGCTTCACGCGACCGAACGGTCCGGAAACGGTCACCGGGCCGCCCGATGCCAACATCCAGGTTGTGAATCTCAAATCGACTTGGAAGCCTTTTCAGATCGTTCCGCCCGCAAACGTGAAGTGGGACATCTACAACGACGAGAAGACTTACTTCACATTTGAGTGTTGGAACCACTGGCCCGTGGCGCAAATTCCTTCCAGTGGCCGACCTTGTGTGGCGGCGGACCGTCCTTTCAGTTCTTCGCTTTCGCACATTTATTGGGACGCCTACCAGACCTCCGAGAACACTATGAGCAAGCTGCTGCTCGATGGCCTGACGACGAAGCCACCACGTGAGTTGTTGCCTCTCGCGAAGTCCTGGCTGTCGCCTCCTCAGATCTACGTGACCGGTGAAGGCTTCCGCAGCGAGGGATATGATGCGGCCGAGCGGGCGTTCGTCCTCGTGCATGGTGCTTCTACCAGGCTGGCGGCTCTGGATCTAACGATCCAGGCGGGCGAAGAATCGCCGGCGGTCAACCCCGCCATCGTGATCAAAAACTGGGGCGAGGGCGGAGCACGAGTGACGCTCGATGGAAAGCCCGTGGCGGCGGGGAAAGATCTTCGTTTCGGCCACGTTGAGAGATTAGAAGGGAGTGACTTGGTGGTATGGATTCAGACGCAAGCCACGAAGCCGCTGCGCGTCAGGCTAACGCCGTAGCAGACAGATAGGCTACCGATGAGGGGTTGCGGAGCTGTTCAGTTATTTGTATGGACAGCTCCGTGCCTGGTTTGTGTGTTGCCTGGCGGTTTATGTCGCTCCCAAAATTCAATGCAGAATGGAAGGCAGTTCCATGCCTTGCATCAGAAAAAGAGTTCAAGTACTCTGCCCCCATGCAACGAAGTGTACCGTGAATGGAAAGGTTTGCGGTTGATCCTGCGCGCTGTCTCACGAAACCGGGGAGGACACCGAATGTGAGAATCTCGTTGTTGGGCATAATAGCATCGCTTCTGGTGGCCTCGGGGCTTGCCTGGAGCAAGGACCCCAAACCGGTGGTCTACAAAAACACCGCGCCAGGGGTGGCTTATACTGGATCGGAATCCTGCGCGGCCTCCGTTTGCCACGCTGATCTCACCGATAGCTATCGCCTGACACCGATGGGTAACTCTATGGCTCCTGCAAACGCTCCTTCCGAACTCAGCAAAGTGCCGGGCCGAATTACGATCTATAATAAAGAACTGGACCGGCATTTCGAGGTCGTTCGTGTGGGCTCCGACCTCTATCAGACGGAGTATCAACTGGATGAGAACGGCAATAGGGTGTTCACGACGACGCAGAAGCTCGAGTACGTCACGGGAGGACCCCTCACCGCGTACACCTATATCGTTCGGATGGGTCAGAACCTCTTTGAAGCGCCGCTCACTTACTATAACAAGACCCATCAGTGGGACCTTTCTCCGGGGTACAACGCCAAGGATGTGGCGTTCAACCGGCCAATACCGCCACGTTGCCTTGCCTGTCATAACGGGCAGCCGGAGCCGGTACCGAATCGGGAAGGCATGTACCGCGACCCCCCCTTCCGGTACATGGAATACGGGATCGGCTGTGAATGTTGTCACGGGCCGGGCCAACTTCACGTTGCCATGCTCGCCACGCATCCCAAGCGGAAGTACGGGAAGGTGGATCCCACCATTGTGAACCCGGCGAGGCTCTCAGCCCGCCTCGCGAATGACCTCTGCATGAACTGCCACCAAGGCGGGGTCACGTACATTTTGCAGCCGGGCCGGACGGTTCTAGACTTCCGGCCGGGAACCCCGCTTTACGAGACGCTGGCGTTGTTCAAGCTCCCTATAACCCAGGACCAGCGGGCGGAACTCAACCGCTTGGAAACTTTGCCGCCGGTGAGAGGCAGCATCGTTGCGCCCATGTGGTGGAAGAACTTGAATCTAGAAATGAGCCGGTGTTTTCACGATAGTAATGGTGAATTGCGATGCATCACCTGTCATGTGATTCACCACCCACCGACCCCGGAGAACAAGGTTGCATACTACCGGGAGAAGTGCATCACCTGCCATAACAACGACAGTTGCAAGCTATCCTTGGCGGAGCGCACGAGGCAGGAGCCGGCCAACAATTGCGTCGGATGTCACATGCCCCGGAAGCCGACGGCGGGCATCCCGCATTCGGATGACACGAACCATCGCATTGTGCGGCAAGCCGGGCAGCCGTACCCGGATTATGCTTTTGACGCGCCCACTCCGGACCTGCCGGGCTTGGTGTGCCTCAATCGGCGAGGGGAGGATGCGACCCGGCCTATACCCCCGCTGACGAAGCTCCAGGCTTATGCGCAAGCCTCCCTCAAGGATCGGAGCCTGAGCCGTTATTACTACGACCTTCTTGAACAATTGCGGATGTCCATGCCGAATGACCCTATGGTGCTCGCCTGCTTGGGAAGGAAAGCCATAGCGGACAAGGAGGAGGCAAAGGCGGTCGAGTACCTGACCCGCGCACTTCAGACTGGCGCCGACTATGCCGCAACTTACATTGATCTGGGAGAAGCGTTGGCCCGCCTCGGACGCATCGAAGAATCCGCAAAGGTCCTTGAGCGGGGTGTGGCCGCTTGGCCATTTTCAGCGGATATCCAGAAGGCGCTGGTGCTGCGCTACGTGACTTTGAAGCAATTCCCCCAGGCCGACGAGGCCCTGAAACGCTACGTTGCGCTCTTCCCGGAAGACACATATATGCGGGCCGTAATGGCAACGGTTGAAGCCCGCAATCCTTGACCTGGTCTGCACTCGTCACTTGTCGCTGGTCACGAGCAATTCATCACGGATGCACGAGTGCCGGTGCAATCAAAAACTAACGTGGGCAGATCATGGCTTTCGGCTCTTCCGCCTGAGCGAGAATCACCAAGCTCCTCTCCGCACCCTCCGCGCAGACCCTTAGAGGTCATCTTTGGTTGAACCAACGTACCTTTATATCTCGACGCTCAAGAAGAATTTTGTTGGACGGGAATATCAGTCCTCGAGGGTCTCCGGGAGGTACCTACTTCTGCTTTGATAGCGGTGATGTGGGCGGGCCCGCATCCGCCGACGAACTAATTCCTCAGCTCATGAGCGCTCGCTAGCCTTGCGTTTCGCAGCCCGGCTGCGGGGGTCAGCCTCATCACGCCCCCATTTCGGCTCTCTGCGCTCAGGCGTTACCCCGATACGGGCGTGATTTGCTCTATAGCAAGCGCGTCGATCTGCTCCGCCTCTTGAGGGTGCAACAGCGACTTCGCATCGTTGAGGTGTTCAGCCATCAGCCGACGCGCCTCCTCTGGTTTTCGCCGGTCGATGGCGGAATAGATGGCTTCGTGGAAAGTTATCGGGTTTTTGACATCAACCCGCCCGGAAATCTCCGCCATGCTCATCAACACAGCGCGATGAATCACCGTGAAGATAAGCTGGCAAACTCGATTACCCGAAGTCCGGAAGACCGCTTCGTGGAAGGCAATGTCGGCATCGATCCTGGCTTGCATTGACCGGCTGTTTGCCAAGTCCGTGATGGCGCGGCGAAGGGTCGCGAGATCTTCCGCCGTCGCACGCTCTGCTGCACGTGCCGCCAACTCTGTCTCCACAATCAGCCGCGCGTCGAACAACTCTTCATGGGTGACGTCCCCCATGAGGATCAAAAACTCCACGGGCTCGCGCAATATGCTCGACGCATCGCCGTTGAGGTAAGTTCCATCCCCGACGCGCTGCTGTAAAACCCCCATGAGTTGAAGTACTTTTAGCGCCTGCCGCAAGGAGGCTCGGTTCACGCCGAACCGCCGGGCTAGCTCGCGCTCCGGAGGGAGCTTGCAACCTCGGATGAACACTCCCTTGGAAATCAGGTCTTTAAAGCTGGAGATCAGTCTGGCGGTGACATCGCCCATTCCTAGTTGGGCATACCTTTGAGCATTCGTGCGCTCCGTCATGTTACCCCTCCTCAGGGACATGCCAATTATCCTAACTCAGGTCCTGGCCGTCAAGGGTTGCGTTCGACGTTCCTGACAATTTCTTAATTTTGCTCTTACTAAAGAAGTTGCCTTTTCATTCTTAGTGATTGCTCCTAGGTTTGCTTTTTGAAGTGGGGCTCGCCCCCGGGACCGCGCCCGGCGCCCACAAGGCTAGGGACATAAAGAGCAATAAAGTGAAAGACCATAAAGAGAAAGACCTTGACAACCAACCCTTCGGGATTTAGAATCACCGCCCGCATAATGGATGAACCAATTGCGGCCACTCACCGGCCGAGGGTGGGAAAGTCTGATCTTTGAAAGAACTTCAGAAACGGAGCGATACACATGCGAAACATCTTGGTCGCAAATCTGAACCGCAGAAGCTTGATGAAGCTGTTTATGACGCTGGCGGCATCGCGCATCCCCAGGGCCTGGGCCGCAGAAGATAAACGGAATACGCTTTATGCGGTGCCGAACTTTCATCCCGGCTGTATGGGCTGGCTGGCGCCATACCATGTGGAACGCGATTATTGCCTCTATTCCTATTTGGACCACCAGGACCTGACGGTGAAGGACCCGAACTACAAGTTCGCTTTCTCCGAGATTCCACACCTGATCACGATGATGGAGATGGAACCTGCGAGGTTTGAAGAGCTGAAAGAACTGATCAAACAGGACCGGGTGGAACTCGTCAACGCCTACGTGCTGGAGCCGACGATTAACCTCTCGGGCGGGGAAGCTCTGGTGATGCAAGGAGTGGAGGGGCTTCGGTGGTACCAGCAGGTGATGAATGCCCGTCCGCGCTATTGCTGGATGATTGACATTACGGGCTGGCACGAGCAGATGGCCCAGATTGTGAGCGGGCTGGAACTGGAAGCCTTCCTCTATTGCCGTTATAACCCGACCGCTGAGGATTCAGAAGAGGATTCAAGCAAAGGGTATCATGCGATACACTGGATCGAATCCCCGGATGGCACACGGGCACTCGCCCTCAACCCTGGACATTACTCGGGTGCGTTTAGAGAGCTTATGATTACTGGGAGACGTCTGCCCGCCTATGACGACGTTTGGGACATAATTAATCGAGTCATCCAGGCCCAGCGAAAGAAATTCCCCCAAGGTGCACCCTTGCTTACTCTTGCCGGGCAACAGGACTATTCGCTCTCCTTCAACTACAAAGGCTATCCCACCGAAATGCTGCAAGACTGGGAGGCGTTGGGGCCCGACACGAAAGTCAAGTTCGCGACTTTGAGCGATTGGTTCGACCTGGTCAAGCCGAGCATTTGGGCAGGGAAGTATGATTTGCCCGTCGTCAAGACTGGTTCCAAGATTTACGGTTGGAATGCCTTTTGGGTGAATGCACCCAAGGCGAAACAGTGGTACCGCCGCTCGGAACATGCGTTGCAGGCGGCGGAAGCCATCGCTACAGTTGCCAGCCTCAAGGCTAATCTGGCCTATCCAGCCCAGGATTTCTCGAACGCGTGGTTCTTGATGTCGTTGAACATGGATCGTGCTCTGCTTTGGGGGATTTGCGTCAGCGGAGTTTATACCCACTCCAAGGCCTGGGACGCGCGCGATCGTTTCGAAATGGTGGATGCGATTGCGGCCGACACAACCTCGAAAGCGATACCCGCGGTTTTGGGTCAAGCCAAGGACACCCTGGGTGTGTTTAATCCCTCGAATTGGGAACGGGAAGAGCTTCTGGAATTGGTTCTGCCCGCAGGAAAGGTGGTTGTCGGCGCCGCGGCTCAGGTCTTGGAAGACGGGAAGACGACGCTAGTCGGGACTCATCTACCTTCACTCGGGTTGAGATCTCTCGCTTTGAAGCGGGGAACGCCGCCGGCCTCAAAAGAGGGAGGACTTCCCCAGACGATCGAGACGAATTTCTATTCGGCAAAAGTGGATGCTAAGACGGGATCATTGGTCAGCCTGAAGCTGAAGCCTTCTGGAAGAGAGGTTTTGGGCGGAGCGGCCAATACCGTCCTGGCTGAGGCCAAAAGTCCACTCCCACCTGCGGAATTCGACTTCGGAGACATGCAGGCGCACGAGATTCCGGCCCATTCGAAGCGCACGAAGGTAGCCAGTTCAAGCGATCAGGAACCAGTCCTGATGGTCCGCACGGGACCGCTGGCAACGATCCTGGATATGAAGTCTTCGTTCCCTGGGGGAGAACTCCACCGAGTCGTCCGCTTCTACAAGAACTTGCCCCGCATCGATTTCGTGACCGAAACCAATGATCTTCCAGACGGGACGATAGTGACAGCGGAGTTTCCGCTGGCGGAAGACGTCACCGAACTGCGCCGCGCCATCCCCTATGGCTTCTCTCAGACTGCCTGGTCGACACTGAAACCCGAGGAGCGCGGCAACAATAACGGGATCGTGCCGGTGATCCGCTGGTCGCATTTCGTCTTGGCGGGGGGGGGTGGGGTGGCGCTGCTGGATCGCGGGGTGCCTGGCCGCGAACTCATCGACAGAACGGCAATCATTTACTTGCACAACGCTTGCGGCCACTACTTTTGGGACAGAAATACCGACTGGATGAGTGGCAAGGGGAAACAGAGCTACCAGTATGCGCTCGTGGCGCACGAAACCAATTGGAATGAGGCGCACATCCCGCAGTTGGCTTGGGACTACAATGCGCCTCCGTTGCTTGTCGGGGAGGTGAAATTACACAATGGTGAATCCTATGTGGAAACCTCGGATAACACGATCATAGAGGCGTTGCGTCGAGTGGGAGACGAGATCGAGATGCGCTTAGTGGAGAGCAAGGGCGTGGGCGGCGCCGCTATGGTAAGGGTGAACCTACCTCATGGAGATGCGGCTATGACGGATATGCTGGGCCAGAAACGGATCCCGCTCAGCGCTTATGCGAAGATGGCAGCAGGCAGTGCGGAATATCGCTTCGATATTCGCCCCCAGCAAATCGTGACGTTGCGACTCAAGGTGCAGGATGCCGTGGCCCCAATCAAGGCGTTGACGAGCTTTGATCCGGTGGTACCGGAGGCCAAGCGGCTTTATACGCGGAGCTTTAAGCATCCGGAGCTGATGGGCCACACGCCGGAAGCCGGGGTGTCTGAGTGGAAGGCCTTGGAGAAGTGACGCTAGACCTCGCAGGATGAGGTGAAGACCGAAATCGAGGGGAGTTTCCCATGAATGGCCGAGACCGGGTTCTAACGGCTCTTCAACACCGCGAAGCTGATCGTGTTCCCTTCGACTTCGGGGGTACCCTGGTCACCGGGATCCATCAGATTGCATACGCCAGGTTGCGGGACTACCTCGGTCTGCCGCGGCATCCAATCACGTTGTTCGACCAAGTACAAGGTCTTGCCCTCATCGAGGAGGATGTGCTGGCGCGGCTACGGGTTGATACGCGAGGTGTCCTCACCGGCAGCTCAAGCGGTTGGGTTATGTCTATTGAGCACGGAGATGGCTACGAACAATACAAGGATGTTTGGGGGATCACGTGGCGAAAGCCTTTGCCGCACGGCCTCTATTATGACATTGTGGGCAATCCCTTGAAGGGCATGAGTCTGGAAGATGCGCGGTCCTATCGCTGGCCGGAAGCGCAGGACCTCAACCGCTTGCGCGGCATCAAGGAGCGGGCGCAGCAGTTGGCTCAGACGCAAGCACTTGTAATGCTCGGATGTACCGGAATGACCGCTGGCCTCTTCCAGCAGCTACAGTGGCTGTTGGGATACGAGTACTGCTTCGAGGCCATGGCCAGCGATCCTCCCTTGATTGAGTACTTAATCGGTCGCCTCGCCGAATTGGACATGCGGTTCTGGGATTGGGCAATCCCCTTCCTTGGAGACGACATCGCCATCGTTATGTATTCAGACGATTTTGGTGTGCAGACAGGACCGGTGATCAGCAAGTCGATGTTCAATCGATACTTCAAACCGTGGTACTCTCGGATTTTCGACACCATCAAGCGCCGTGCCCCGCAAGTGCAGATCTTCTTCCATACCTGCGGGTCGTCCCGGTTCGTTCTTCCCGATCTTATTGAGGCAGGTATCAACATATTGAATCCAGTACAGACAAGCGCGCAGGGCATGGACCCTGCCGGGCTTAAGCAAGACTTTGGCAAAGAGGTTACCTTTTGGGGTGGTGGTATCAATACCCAGAAAACGCTGCCGCAGGGAAGCCGGCAAGACATCAGGGACGAGGTGAGGCGGACAATCGATATATTGGCTCCCGGCGGCGGATTTGTCTTCGCGACCATCCACAACATCCAGGCCGACGTCTCGCCCGAAAACTTCATGGCGATGTGGGAAGCATTGATGGAGTTCGGATGCTGCTAGTTCCAGAAGAGTAATCACATTTCGAGCCGGATGGAAATAGTACCTGACATTGACTTGGTAATTCGGCAACGCAAGCGTAAGAATTGCAAGGTTTTCTTGAATTTGCGTGCGGGGCGTATAGCCAAACGGCCGGAAGTGGAGGTACCTCATGAATTCGTATGAGAGAGTCATGACTGCTCTGAGACGCGAGGAGCCCGATCAAGTACCCATTCTCGAGTGGGCCATTGCTCCTAACGTCATCAAGGCAATTTATCCTGGCGCGAAAGACCAAACCGACGTCGAGGAGACGTTGGGACTCGACGCAGTCTCCATTCTCGGTCAATTCAACAAGCTTAGGGTTAAGCCCGACGGTACCTATATGGACGAGTGGGGCGTATGGTTTAAGCCCACTCCCGAGGAGTATGACCACCCGGTAAAGGGCCCCATCAACACAATGGAGGATTTGAAGAGCTACACTCCTCCCGACCCGAACGCGCCGCATCGGCTAGGAAAACTCCCTGAATTGGTGGCGCGCTTTAAGGGGAAAAAGGCGATCTTCTTCCGGCACCGTGCCGCTTTCATGTGGTCGGTGTTCCTAAACGGATTTGAGAACCTTCTGCAGAACTTCCTGCTGGATCCGGAATTCGCCCACAAATTGATGGATACCGTGCTGGACGTAAGCATTCCGATCGCAAGAAATGCGATCCGCGCCGGAGCAGATGCCATCCTTATTTCGGATGATTATGCCGGGAACGACAGTCCTTTTTTCTCGGTTCCGGTTTTTAGGGAGTTCGTTCTTCCCAGGCTGAAGCGCATGGTTGACGCAGTTCACGAGGAAGGAGGAATCGCGGTGAAACACTCGGATGGGAACCTGTGGCCTCTGCTGGACTTGATTGTCGAAACAGGAGTCGACGGCATAAACCCGATGGAACCCATTGCAGGCATGGACATAGGAGAAGTTAAATGCAAGTACGGCAAGAAGGTTTGCTTGATAGGGAACATTGACTGCGGCCAACTTCTTCCCCATGGCACTGAAGAAGAAGTCGAAGCGGCCGTGCGAGAATGCATCCACAAAGCGGCGCCGGGCGGCGGGCACATCCTCTGTTCCTCGAACAGCATACATTCCTCCGTAAAACCGGAAAACTATCTTGCGATGGTCAAGGCGGCTCGAAGGTATGGCAGATATCCCATTTCACTGGCCGAGGCCAACGTGGTGGAGAAAATATAGCTCGGCACGGCAAGTGAACGCGCATATCGTGTTTCGACAGGAGAACCGCAGTGAAGATAATTGACACTCACCAGCACCTTTATGATGTGACCATGTTTCCTTACCCCTGGCTGAAGGATTACCCGACCCTCGTCGGAACTTATGTGATGAAAGACTACCTTGAAGCGACTCAGGGACTCCCCATCTACAAGTCCGTTTTTCTCGAATGCGATGTCGATGAGCGATTTAAGGTGCAAGAAACGCGACAGGTTCTCTCTTTGGCGGACCAGGACAATCCTCTGCAAGGCGTCGTGGCCGGAGGCAGACCGGAGAAACCCGGCTTCAAGACCTACTTGGAGCAGATCGTAGGACACCCCAAGCTCAAGGGAATGCGGAGGGTGCTGCACACTGAGCCTGACGACTTGGCGAGAGGTCGAACCTTCGTGGACAACATTCGTTGGCTCGAACAACTTGGTCTTTCGTTTGACCTTTGCGCCCTACCTCGTCAACTTCCAGTCGTTACTGAGCTTGTCAGGGAATGCCCTGGAGTTTCCTTTATCCTCGATCATTGCGGTGTTCCGCAAGTGAAGGAAAGGGTCCTCCACCCCTGGCAAGAAGACATCGAGGAAATTGCCAAGTTGCCCAACGTGGTCTGCAAGATCTCTGGACTGGTGGCCTACGCAGACCCTCAGAATTGGACTCCGGACGACCTGCGTCCCTACGTCGAACACGTCATCAAGTGCTTTGGCTGGGATCGAGTCATGTTCGGGAGCGACTGGCCTGTCTGTACCCTGTCGTCCACTTACACGAGGTGGGTGGAGACGTTGATTTATCTCACGCAGGACGCAGGGGAGAGCAATCAGCGCAAGCTCTTCCAGGAGAATGCCGAGAGGGTCTATCGCCTGGGGTAAGTATGGGCCCAATCGGGGACTTGTGGCGCATCCACGGACCTGGAGGCGTGAGCCAATGCCCCAATTTTCGATCAACCAAAAGCCGTCATTGCCCCTCTCGCCGCGACCCATCGTCAGCATCGGCGCGGGGGGTATTGTGAGGAATGCTCATTTGCCTGCCTATTCTAAGGCTGGATTCAAGGTCGTAGGCCTCTTCGACCTGGACAGGCCGCGTGCCGCGACTCTGGCGCATGACTTCGGAGTCGAACGGGTTTATGCGACTCTCCAGGAGGCCATTAGGAATGCCCCCCAGAGAGCCGTATTCGATGTTGCGGTGCCTGCTTCAGCCATTCTCCAAGTCCTGCCCCACTTGCCAGATGGCGCTGCTGTGTTGATACAGAAACCGATGGGTGAGAGCCTTGTGGAAGCTCGCGAGATCCTCAACCTTTGCCGGCGAAAGAGCCTTTCTGCCGCCATTAATTTTCAACTCCGTTACGCCCCTCTGGTCCTCGCGGCCCGCAGCATCATCGATCAGGGCTTCCTCGGGGAACTGGTCGATATGGAATTCGGGGCGACAATTCAAATGCCTTGGCATCTATGGCCTTTTCTCGAGAAGATTCCGCGTGTCGAGATCTTGTATCACGGCATCCACTTCCTCGACCTGATCCGGTCTTTCCTGGGGGAGCCTTTGGGCGTTTATGCGAGAACGCTCACGCATCCGAAGACGATGCACTTGGCTTCGACGCGGTCAACTATTGTCTTGGACTACGGAGAGACTGTTAGCGCCAGGATCGCAGCGAATACTCTGCATGAATTTGGTCGCCGCCACCAAAGCAATTATGTTAAATGGGAGGGAACCCAAGGGGCGATCAAGGCGCAACTCGGAATCACTCTGAATTACCCCGACTGTGAGCCCGATTGGCTGGAGTATTGCCTGCTCGAACCAGGGAAGGCGCCGGAGTGGCGGAGTCTTCCCCTCGAAGGGACTTGGCTCCCTGACGCATTTGTGGGACCCATGGCAAGCCTGATGCGGTTTCTAGAAGACTCCTCCAACCCACTCGCGACGTCCGTTGAGGATGCTTTTAGAACCATGGCGCTAGTTGAGGCCGCCTACCAATCTAGTAACTTGGGGGGCACTCCCATACGACACGACGTCTAGGCTGAATGTAGCATCTTGCATTTATTGGTTCAGCCCATGAGTTTAGAAGTTGATGAGCCACATTCGACGAGATGCGCGGGATCGTCCTGCGGCGAGGTGAGGGGAACAAACATACGATGGGAGGTTTGCAGGTGAACCGGAGGGAATTCTCCAAGCTTTCGACTTTGGGGGCGGCGGCAATATTGCAGGGCGCGACGCCGCCACTTGGGCGCAAGACTCTGGTCTCCGCCCAGGAGGGCGGGCATACCAATGCCTCACGCGACGCATGGTTCAAGGAGGCACGGTTCGGGATGTTTCTGACCTTCGGCCTCAGCACGCTGTTGGGAGAAGAGGTTTTAGCCCAAAGCATGGATGGAATTGCAGTAGAGGAATATGCCAAGCTCAAAGACCGTTATAACCCTACTGAGTTTAGTGCCAGGGAGTGGGTTCAACTTGTTAAGGAGGCGGGCCAGCGGTACATGCTGCTGACAACCAAGAACCACGACGGGTTTGCCCTCTGGGATACTAAGCTTTCTGACTTCTCCGTCATGCACAGTCCTTTCGGTAGGGACATCTGCAAGGAACTGGCGGAGGAGTGCCACCGTCAGAACATGCCGTTGTTCTTCTATTTTTCCCTCATGGACTGGCACTCGCCCCTTTATAGGGGAAGCCTGGCGAACGGCACGCCCGTTTCGCGCGAGTTTGTCGAGTTCATGCATGGCCAAGTACGGGAGTTGTGTACGAATTACGGACCGGTATCCTGCATGTGGTTTGACGGCGACTGGAACCACACGCCGGGCCAATGGGAGGCTGAGAAACTGGTGCGCATGATCCGCGAGTTGCAACCCCAGGCTCTGATCAATAACCGCTTGGGCCGGTACAACCCGGATCATATTCCGGCGTGGGAGGAAGACCATCTAGGCGATTTCTCCTGCCCGGAAATGTCCCTCCGTGGCCTGCCCAACGAAAGCGGCCGTGCTTGGGAGTTCAACTCCACCATCAACGACAACTGGGCATGGGCTAAAACGGATACGCGTTATAAGAGCACCGCTCGGCTGATCCACCTGCTGGTGAATTCGGTTGCGCTGGGTGGGAATTACTTGCTCAATGCTTCTCCCCTCCCCACAGGTAAGATCGATCCGCGACAGGCGGAACGGCTTCGGGACATGGGAAAGTGGCTGAGTCGCAACGGCGAATCCATCTACGGGGCCGCGGCTTTCCGTCCGATCTACTACGACAGCGCCTTCAGTACCAGAAAAGGCGATCAGGTGTATTTGCACATCCTCGACTGGCCGCCAGGGGCAAGCATCGACTTCTGGACGCTCGAGCTGAAGGACGCAAAGCGGGCGTATTTCCTCGAAACCGGAGCGGGCGCAGAGTTCACCTGCTCCAAGAACGACTTCGGCTTGCGGCTGAGAATCCGTAACACCAATCCCGAGCCATCGCCGGACACGGTGATCGTGTTCGATGGGGCCGTCCCACTCAAAGAAAGATAGAAAAAGCGCCTGAGCGGTATGGTAGCGGAACATGAGTGCCGGGGGAGCATTCGATTGCTGTTGTTCCCGCCACGATTGCAACAATCACACGAAGGAGGTCCCAGTCGCTATGTCCGAACGAGAGATTTCACGCCGCACATTCATGGAGACGTCGGTGGCCGAAGCTGCAGCATTGGCAGGGCTTCCAGCGTTTCCCGGCTATCTGTCCAATTTGAAGTCGGCGTCTGGAGCCGAAGGAGATCTCGCAGATCTAAGGACCATCCGTTCTTTGAATGAAGGCTGGAAGTTCAGGCGCCAAGCCTCTCCCGGCGGGGGAACGGAGCCCGAATTCTTAGAGGCCGAACAACCGGCGTACAATGATTCGTCTTGGGAAATCGTATGGCTGCCTCACACATGGGATGCCACGGCGGATAATCCTTTCGCGACCTCCGGGCATTTTCGCGGGACTGGGTGGTACCGCAACCGATTTCAGGTACCCCTGGAGTGGCAGGGCCGAATGGTCTGGCTGCACTTCAAGGGGGCTTTCCAGGTGACGAATGTGTGGGTGAACGGCCGGCACGCGGGACAGCACACAGGCGGGTATACCAGTTTCGCCATTGACGCGACACGTTTCTTGCTCCCGGGAAAGCCCAATCTCATCGCCGTCAGAGTCGACAGCGTACCAACCACTTTTATCGCTCCCACGAATGAGACCAATGTGGCTCAATACGGAGGCCTATATAGGTCAGTTTCCCTCGAAGTCCTAAATCCTCTCCACGTCAGCTATAACGGGAGCTGGATCACGTCAGACGGTACCGAGCGCAGCCCCATGATCCGTGTCCGAATTTGGGTAGTAAACCAAAGCTCGTCTGCACGTGGAATACGACTCGAGAGCATCGTGCTGGATGCGCAAGGGCAATTCCAAACACGGCTCGAGGTATCGGCAGAGATTGGGCCCGGCGAAAAAAAGGCATTCGATCAGACAACGGAGGTAATCAGCAATGCGCAGCTTTGGTCCCCCGATTCGCCATATCTTTATCGTTTGGTGACGACTGCTTGGGAGAGTGGGCGAGTGGCGGACCGATACGTAACCCGTTTTGGAATTCGGTTTATGAGCCACGACCCGGCCCAGGGTTTCATGCTTAACGGCAAGCCAATAAATCTGCACGGCGTGAATCGGCGTCAAGATTACGGTTTCCTGGGGGATGCCGTACCGGAGGCCATAGGGGTCCGCGATGTGCAATTAATGAAAGAGATGGGCGCGAACTTCTTCCGCACTTCCCATTACCCACAGGACCCGGCCGTGCTGGACGCATGCGACGAGCTTGGCATCCTGGTCTGGGAGGAGGTCCCGAATATCAAGATCCATATGTATCCACCTTCCCAAGACGAATACAGGCCCATTTACACCACCCGTTTCCCATGGCCGCTGATGAATAACCTGAAGGAACAGCTCAAGGAGATGATCGAGCGGGACCGCAATCATCCAGCCATCATCATCTGGGGGTTTGGAAACGATTTGAGTGGTTATCAACATCCCGAAGACTTTAAGGATTTATCCGACTGCACACATTCGCTGGATCCAACACGCTGGACCGCCGGGCGTGTACCACACGTGACTGATATCTTCGACGCCACGATTTATGAGGACCTTTGGGCAGAACATGAGCGTCACCCCGAGCGAAAGTACATTTGGAACGAGTGGGGGGCAGTATCCTGCGAGCGCGGACGGGAAGGCCCAGCTTATATTCAGGGACGTGAATTGCTGGCAGTAGGAGACAGCACGATGGCCTTGCTGCAAGAGGGTTATCTGATGCAGTGGGGCGCCATGCCGTGGATTGGAACAGCTAAGTGGTGCATGTTTGATTGCGGGGAAGTAAATGGCACCGTTTCGCTTAGCCTGTGGGAGCCATGGCAGGAGCACTTAGCTCTCCGCTGGCCCTTCAACGACTACTTGGGCGTTGCCGACATGTGGCGTCTGCCGAAAAACGCTTACTATCTCCTTCAGTCCCAATGGACCGAGAAGCCCATGGTCCATATCGTGGGCCATTGGACATGGATTGGTCAGGAGGGTAAGGAAAGGCAGGTCAAGGTATATAGCAACTGCGAAAGCGTTGAACTGTTTCTCAATGGGAGAAGCCTCGGCATGCATCGGCCGATCTCCCAGGATCGCGTCTGGGAGGACTTCCGCTCAGAAGTGGCCAAATACTCGAAGCTCGAGTATTGGGACGATCAATTTACTCGGAAGCCCTTTCCCGGAGCGCACATTACGAACCCTCCGTTCATTTGGGATGGGGTTCGCTACGAACCCGGAGCGCTGATCGCTGTCGGACGGAAAGGCGCGGGAGAGGTTAGGCACGAGGTACGAACCGCCGGTTCACCTCGCCGGGTGCTGCTGAAGGCTGAGAAGTCGAGGTTGGCAGTGAGTATGATGGACATAAGTTTCGTTGAAGCGGATGTCGTTGATGAGCAGGAGATAACTGTTCCAAATGCGGAGCCGTGGATAGAGTTCTCAGTGCAGGGTCCAGGATGGCTACTGGGAGGTACGAACGTTGTCGACGCGATTTCGGGTGTTGCCGCGATTAACGTGCAGAGCACCGGCCAGTTAGGACGGGTGACGGTAAAAGCTGTCTCCGTCGGGTTGGAGCCTGGACTGGCTCAGTTCATAGCCGCACCTTCTTGACCACTTGTGGAGGCCCTTCCTGATTCCACCCTCAGTGGGAGCGCGCCAGCGAAGACGCTCTTTCGGTCTCCCCCTCCCACATGCTTAAACGAAGCCATCAACCTGGGCATCGCCATCTGCAACATGCGGCAGGGTGAGGGCATTCGTTACGAAACGCAGTTCCTGGACGAAACGGTGGGCGGTCTGGATGCGGTCAATGGCAAGGAGTACGTGCGCATGCTGCGCCGGGCTATGGACCTGGGTGGGTTCCACCAAGTCACATTTATCTGCCACACACCCCTCGTATGAGAATTGGCGGACGAAATCCTCTCCGTCGGAGGGGGGCGCATGGTTGTGGGCGGCCGGGAACCGACGGCTACTACCGATTCGCCCACAGCAGATACGCCCCTCGAACCTGCCGTTTTCGCCTAATTCCGAGAGTCGAGTGTGCCACTTGTGAGCCACGTTGCGCCGGAAATGCTGATTTACAAAGCGCGCAGGATGACTTCATCGAACCGATATGAGTTCCCGCTGAATCCAATCCCCCAGTTCCCGGAATCTAATCGGTCGTGGATTTTTGTCTTCGAGAATCGCGGCGGGTATACGTCAGGTATTTCGAAGCATGCGTGGCTTGCGAACCGTATGGGCAAGTGCAAGCCTTCTATCCCACATTTCGCATTGAGTTACACGTGCTTAAAGCTTTACCCAGGTTCCTGTATCGGCGGCGTCGCGGGCACGCAAGCAAATTCGCGTGATGGCGAAGGCATCCTCGGTCGAAACCAAAGGCTCGCCCTCACCGCGGAGGGCGGCGATAAATGCTCCGAAGAAATCCACGGGCAGTCCGAGAGGCAATTCTCCCGACCTGCCTTTGGCGCTAATCAGCTTCACCCTATTGTCCAAATCCTCAGCCTCAAGCACTCCCTCGCTCCCCGCGATGCGGAGGCGGTCATCTCCGTGGGTGTGCGCACTTTCCGGGCGAAGGAAATCCAGGTGGCAGATCGCCGTGCCGCCATTGGCCAAGCGGAACAGCAAGCCGGCGTGGTCCTCGCAGCCAGGGGTTTGCGGGTGGGCCTTGTTACCTTCGAAAGCGGCAACCTGGGAGTATTCTTGTCCGGAAACCCACCGCATGTAATCAAGAGCATGAATGCCCACCCAAGGAATCGTGCCTCCGTAGGTTTTCCTTTCCTTGTAGTACCAAGGTCGCTCGGCGCCGAATTGGTAGGATTTCTGACTGGAAAGCAGAATGGGTTCGCCAATCGCCCCCTCCCGGACGGCCTTGCGAGCGGCCTGGAAAATGGGTAGCGCACGCATGTTCAGCATAATGCTGTAACAAACGCCACTCTGGTGGATCTCCTGCTCCAGGCGGGCGAGATCCGGGAGATTGATGGCCGCGGGCTTTTCCGAAAGCACATGGATACCCTTGCGAGCGGCTTGGATTGACGCCTCGGCATTCTGGTAAAACGGCAGGCAAACTCCCACCACGTCAAGCGGCTCTTTCTCCAACATGTGGTGATAGTTCTCGT
>Ga0187864_10001509_pt1 | contig 22349 bp, 17 predicted proteins | sample June2016WEW_11_4_FD_132985 | JGI IMG/M metagenome (GOLD analysis project Ga0187864, IMG submission 132985) | Peatland microbial communities from SPRUCE experiment site at the Marcell Experimental Forest, Minnesota, USA - June2016WEW_11_40 | ecosystem: Environmental > Terrestrial > Soil >...
GTGCAGCACGTTCGCGTTCACCTCCAACGCTCGTGCCACCTCGCCGATCGAAACTCCTTGCTCCAGCCGCCGCACCGCGGCCAGCTTGAACTCCTTGGTGAACATCCTTCTCGACAACCCCATGACTCAATTCTCCTTTGAATGGATTTTGAGTCTTAACTGGAGCCTGTCGGAGAGATATATCCGTCAACAGGGTGCCGGAAGAGGCGCGAGTGGCAGTTTGGTTCTGGAAGTGAGCGAATAGGCTTCGAGGAGGACTGCAGCCTTCAATAACTGATTACAGACCGGTCAATCAAGCGTGACCAACAAAGTTGGCGTGAGCGATCCTGCTCTCAGACGGTTACTGGACGCCAGTGATGTCTGAAGAGCTTGAGCAGGTTGTGGGTCGTGCAAATGATCCGCCATTCGGCGCGGACGCGCATCAAGCCGCGTAGCGCAAAGCACCGGAAGCCGCGGACGGCTTTGAGGTACCCAAACACCGGTTCGACGATGGCCTGCCGCATGCGATACAGCGCGCGTCCAGCGTCTGTGGCTAGCTCGGCACGCATGCGCTGCGCCAGCGGATTGTTGGTCATTTGTCGCGGCTGGCCGGCCTTCAGGGGTGCCGCTCCATCGGGCGGAACGAGGACCTGCACGCCGCTGTGGATGGCTTTTTGCACTGTTTCGGTATCCCAGTAGCCAGCATCCGCTGTAACCGCATCGGGCCGTTGACCGAGGTTGCGCTCGGCGCTTTCCATCATCGTTAACAGCTGACCGCGATCCAGCACTTGTTGCGTCACTTCAGCCGCCACGATCACCTGCGTTTCCGCATCCACCGCCAGCTGCGCATTGTAGCCCTGCACGATACAGCCTCGTCCGTTGTCATGCATCTGGCGTGAATCAGGGTCGGTGAGATTCTGGGCCCGTGAGGGGCAAGCCGCGTTTTGTAGCGCCCGGTAATACCGCTGCCTCTGCTTGTAGCATTCCTTCGTGTGGAGCCGCGGCTCTTCTCCCTCGCGCGGGCGGCCGCGTTTCCCACGGCTGGACCACCCCCGTTTTGCCTCTTCCAATCGCTGCAGCGCCTCTTGTTCCAGTTCGTGCTTGGCCTGTTCGAGCCGCTTCAGTCGGCTCTGCGCTCCAGCCGGTTCCACAGTCAGCGCATTGGTTCGATGCTGCCCGCCTCGCCCTTCTTCTTCATCCACCTCACTCGCACGCCGAAGCATTTCATCGACCTGCTGTTTCCAGTACTGCTCCTGTTCAGTCAGTTTTCCGTAGCTCATCGACTTGTGCTTGCTCGCGTTGGCTGCTAGTTTCGTGCCGTCGATCGCCACATGCCCCAACTTCACCAGTCCTGCCTTTTGGCACAACTGGAGCGCTTGCAGAAATAGCCGGCCCAGGCATTCCAAATGCTGCTGTCGGAAGCTCGCGATCGTATCGTGGTCGGGATGCTGATCAGCCGCCCGATAACGAAACGCCAGATCGTCGTAAGTGGCCTGCTCTATACGCCGCGAGCTAGACTCACCAATCGAGTAGCCGTATAGCAGCAGCCGCGTCAGCATCTCGGGATGATAGGCAGCCAATCCCCGCCCGTCTTTGCGCTCGTAGCAGTCATAGATCTCTCTCAAATCCAGGTGACGCACAACGTCGGCGATAAAGCGTGCCAGATGGCTTTCCGGCAACCAATCCTGCGGGCTCGGCGGCAGCAGGAAAGGCTGGTCCAACGAACACTCGCGGAATCGCTTGCTCATTCTGGTATCAATCTAAGCAGCAATCCAACATTGTCAACTGTAAATGTTCTATCTATTTCCGACAGGCTCACTGGTTGTGTCAAAAATGGGGACAAGTCCATGCATAGCGTAACGGCGGTGGCTTACGAGTCGAAAATGGACTAGTCTCAAGGACTATATGGAGCGAATTCGTCCCGATATTATGCTGAGTCCCGTGGTCAAGACTCTTCCGATCGGAGCACCGGGGAGAATTCTGCGCCGGGTGATTCCTCTATTCTCGATCGTGGTTGGGCTCACATCGTCAATTTTGTATGATGGGAATCTGGTACCCATCTATGGCACTTATTTCGGCGGCACAGGCGACACCAATGCGGCGGTGGCGGCGGCGGTGGCACTGGACACCTCTGGCAACGTCATCGTGGCGGGTGTCACTTCATCCCAAACGCTACCCGGAACCGCGAATGCGTTTCAGCCTACGAAGGCGGTTGGTTTCCCAGACAACCAGAATGTTTACATCGCGAAATTCAATCCGACTGGCCAGGTCTTGCTTTGGGCAAGTTTCTTGGGCGGAGATGAGCAGGACAGGCCCACATCCGTCGCTGTGGACCCAGGCGGCAACGTCAAGGAAACCGCTCCCTTGCACGACGTCGACCTAGGTTTGATGCTGGAAGCCGATGCCGCGGCCATCATGAGGCGTTCCCAGTACGGCTTGAGCGGCTTTAGTAAGGCAGTTGCCCGCGATCAGGTGCGCTCTCCCCAGCGGCATCCCGGCGTCCCAAGCTCATAACTTCTTCATGGCTTTTCAAGGACTCCTTCGGGCTTTAGCACCTATGCTCGAAGATGCGGTGCAATCTGTTTGAGCACTGCGCGGATGCGAGACGAAGACGACCGATCAGTGGCAATCCTACGCACTGTTGTTATGATTTCGCGAGACCATCGAGAGTCCGGCCAACATTCTCGGCGTAACCAGCGAGTGTGGCCCGACTCTCTAAGGTAAAGGGTTCGGTGCATCGATGAGGCGGCCTAGAGCCGAAGAGCTTCAAACAATCCTGGCGCAAGGGCGCATAGATCGGGCGATTGGGATCCTGCAGCAGCTAGACCCAACGCTCGCCGCGGACACATTTCTGAGCTTGCCCTACGATGAGCAGACGGCCCTGTTTGGCCGTTTGCCCGTCGAGTTTGCCGCCAAGCTGGCGCCCATCTTCCCCTACTACCACACATTTGTTTTGCTACACACACTTTCGAGCGATCAAATGACTGCGGTAGTCGAAAAGATGAATCCGATCGAGCGCTCGACTTTCATCGATGAGTTGCCTGAAACAGCCTGGCAGCAAATCACAAATGAACTCGCGGAAAAGCACCCTGTCGCAAACCTGGAAGATGAAGGTTGGGTCACTCCTCCGATCCAGCCGATCATCGAGGCGCGGGGGATTGAGAAGGGCTTCCAACGCTCCGGTGGCGGACAGATTCAGGTGATCGCGCCTATCAGCTTGTCAGTGGAGCCAGGTGTGATCGTCGCTCTTCTTGGGCCATCCGGTTCCGGCAAGTCAACGCTTTTACGGATGCTTTCGGGTCTTGCCGCGCCATCTGCCGGCGAAATCCTGTGGCATGGCAAACCGCTCGGCGAATCCAGTCCGAACGCAGCCATTGTGTTCCAGAGCTTCGCGCTTTTCCCCTGGCTGACAGTGCTCGAAAATGTGGAAACCCCGCTGCTAGCGCGCGGGCTTAAGCCCGTGACTCGGCATCTCCGGGCGATGCGCGCTCTGCACTCGGTGGGCTTGCGAGGATTCGAAGCAGCATATCCCAAAGAACTCTCTGGAGGCATGAAACAGCGCGTTGGTTTTGCGCGCGCCTTGGCAGTTGAACCGGAGGTTCTCTTTATGGATGAACCATTTTCAGCGCTCGATGTTTTGACGGCAGAGAACTTGCGTGGCGAACTCCTTGAGCTTTGGCTCGGCAAGAAGATTCCTACGAAGAGCATTTTCCTGGTGACTCACAACATCGAGGAAGCCGTGCTATTGGCGGACCGCATCATCGTTCTGGGGCGCGATCCCGCAAAAGTCCGAGCGGATTTTCGAGTACCCTTGGCGCAGCCGCGAGAACGAAGCTCCACCGAGTTTCTTCTCTACGTGGATTACATTTACAAGCTCATGATGCAACCCCAACTCGCGGCCGAACCACCTTCCGCCGCGGATCGAGAGACGAAAAAGCCATACCGGATGCTGCCTCACGCCCGTCCGGGTTCCATCGCAGGTTTGGTGGAATTGCTGAATGATCGCCGTGGCAAGGAGGATCTGTATCGCGTTGCGGAAGAACTCCTCATGGATGTGGACGATCTGCTGCCCATCGTCGAGGCTGCGGCGCTGCTCTTGTTCGTAAAATCGGAGCGCGGTGATGTTGAGCTCACTCCCAGCGGAAAGACGTTTGCCGAGGCGGATATTTCGACGCGCAAGGAGCTCTTCCGCGAGGCCGCCCTGGCCCATGTCACGTTGCTTCAGCAGATGAACAGCGCGCTGGCGACCAAATCTGACCATACTATGCCGCTGGAGTTGTTTCGCGACATTTTGGAAGAACACTTCTCAGACGAAGATGTCCGCCGGCAAATCGAGACAGCTTTGAATTGGGGCCGGTACGGGGACATCTTCACTTACGATTCCGAGAGCGACAGACTGGTGTTGCACAAACCCGAAAGTTTTCCGCCTCGCCCTTAATGACTTCTTCATAGCTTTTCAAGGACTCCTTCAGGTCCTTACCCGTATGCTCGAAGTAGCGGTGCTCCCAGTTGCGCGCCGCCCTTATGCAAGACGAAGACGATTTATCATTCGTAATCCCAACACACCGTTTGCGCGATGTTGGCGAGACGGTTGAGCAGTATGACGAGCATTTCTGGCGTAACGGGCACTCGCCCCAAATCACCGTTTTCGACGACTCCACGCCGACTAACCAGGAGAAGTACTTCCCGCTCCTGGAGAAAACCAAAACGCATCACGATCTGTGTTACGTCGGTCCGCGCGAGAAAGAACAATTTCTCGCGTATTTGAACAGCAGGTTGCGCGACAAGCGGCTTGAGTCGCTCGTCAAGAGCCTTTTCCGCCCCAGCTACGGCGGGAATCGCAACTACACGCTGATGTATACGCTGGGCGGGCTGATGCTTAGCTCAGACGACGACATGCGGCCATACTGTCTGGTCGAGCATAGCCCGGAATCGCTGGGTGACGACGAGGTGTGCCGGGGACGCCTTCACAAAGCCGGTGAGAATGGCTACACGCGCAAATCGTTCGACATAACCGCGGCTTTCCTGGATGTACTTGGTAAGCGAGTTAGCGAAGTCCCCGACAATTACGAACAAGGCGAGCTGCTTGTGGATACCGCGATGGACCTGGAGACCAATGCCAGTAAAGGGCTGACGCGCGAGCACTCTCTGATGCTACAGCGAGGCGCGGTACCGGACAGCTCTCTGGTGAAGATGGCCCAAACTTTCCGCTCCGGCACCAACGACATCGACGCGACGGACTTCTTGGAGATGTTCTTGGAGGATGAAGAGCAGACTAGCCTGGACACGCTGAACGACCTCTATGTCTTGGTTAACTTCCGGCCCGCGGTGACGCGGGTGAACTGGCGCATGGACTGCGGCGTTGCGGGCTACGACAATCGTTCGGACTTCCACCATTCTTCCCCACACGGTTGCGATTCGAAGATTACATTTACCGCTTGTGGGTGCAACAATGCGGCGTAGTAGCCGCTCACGTGGATGCCGCGCAGCATCACCTGAAGAGCAACTACATGCGGAATCCGCCAGCCGCGGAGATCTTCAACGAGGAGGTGAGCAACCTCCTGAAGCGCAAAATCAAATCCACCGTCAGCCACTTGGATGCGCTCACCATCGGCTTCGATTACGAAGGCGAAGTGACGGGCGAAGATGCGCGCGAAATCCTGGATAAGATAGCGGCGCTTTATCAGCGTGCGCTGAACGCCGCTGAGACAACGCGGACCCAGGACCGGGCGCAAGCGTTGCGCATGTTTGCCGCCAGCCTGGAAAAGGCGTTCTACGGTTTCGAGCCAGACTTCTTCCAGCAAAACCTGCTGCGGATTGTCGACGACGTGGTTGGAGTCATCAAGGCGTCCATTCAGCTATGGCCCACGCTGGTCGAGATCGCGTATTTCGAAAAGCGCCGCAATGGCTTGCCTAAAACGCGAGTTTCGAATCAGAAGAAGTAAAAGGAGAGGTCTTTACCATGCGAATTGCACAGGTCGCGCCGCTCTATGAAAGCGTGCCGCCGAAGCTATATGGAGGGACGGAGCGCGTCGTTTCTTATTTGACGGAAGAGCTGGTGCGGTTGGGCCATGACGTCACGCTGTTCGCCAGTGGCGACTCGGAAACCAGAGCAAGGCTGGTCCCGGCTTGCGATCAGGCGCTGTGGCGCGATCCGAATTGCCGCGAGACGCTGCCGCATCACGTCAGATTGATGGAGTTGGTCTTTCGCGAGGCGCATAAGTTTGACGTAATCCACTTTCACTGCGACTACCTGCACTTTCCACTTCTGCGCCGCCATGCGACTCCGGGCGTCACCACCTTGCACGGCCTGGTGAATCCTCACGATCTTCAACCACTATTCGGCGAGTACCGGGAAGCGCCACTGGTATCGATTTCCAACAGCCAGCGGCGCCCATTGCCAGCCGCCAATTGGCAGGCGACGGTCTATCACGGCCTGCCTCGCGACCTTCACGCGTTCCGGAAAGGCCGCGGAGATTACCTTCTGTTCGTGGGGAGGATCTCGCCGGACAAGCGCCTCGACCGGGCTATCGAGATTGCGCGCCGAACCGGGCGGCAGCTCAAGGTAGCCGCCAAAATCTACGACGAGGATCGCGCCTATTACCAGCATTCGATCGAGCCTCTGCTGCGCGAGTGCAAATCATTTGTCGAATTCATGGGTGAGGTCGGGGGCCTGGACAAAGATGAATTGATGGGCGATGCTTATGCGTTGCTGTTCCCCATTGATTGGCCGGAGCCCTTCGGCCTCGTCATGATCGAGTCGCTGGCTTGCGGCACCCCGGTTATCGCTTGGAACAATGGCTCGGTCCCGGAAATTCTCGCGCACGGCGGCACGGGGTTTGTGGTGAACACGATCGACGAAGCGGTCAAAGCAGTGGCTGATATTGCTGGCTTGAGCCGCCACGCGTGCCGGCAGGTCTTCGAGGAACGCTTCGACGCGACGCGGATGGCGCGCAATTATCTAAAGGTGTACTCGCGATTGATCCACAAGCCTGTCCGCCAGTACCTCATTTCGCCGCGTGCGGATTCCGGGGACACCGATCCAAGCGACATGAACACGACCGTATGGCCGACTCTCTCCATCTCGTAAAACATCCGGCTCATAGCCGTCCTGAAGACGCCCACCACATCCTTGCCGACTCGAGTCTGACCGCCGAGCCCATTCGCGTCCTGAAGCACGGCGACACCTTCGCGGTTTTCGATCAGTATGGCGATATTCGGCCGGGCGAGAACAAAGAGGAGGGCCTCTACCACGATGGGACGCGGTTTCTCTCTCGCTTCGTGCTGAAGTTGGAAGGCGCGAGACCGTCCTTCTTGAGCTCCACGATCCGGGATGACAACGACCAACTCACGGTTGCTCTCACGAATCCCGATCTCTGCCGGCCCGATCGCTGGGGAAATGACTGGGTGTATCTTCCGCTGGGGTCGCTGCATCTCGGGTTGAAGAGGTTTCTGTGGCACGGCGTCTGCTACCAGCAACTTCGGATCGAGAACCATGGAATGCAGCCCGCTGATGTCGGAATTGCGATGCAATTCGCAGCTGACTTCGCCGACATCTTCGAGGTTCGAGGCCTCAAAAGAAAGGCGCGAGGAGAGGACCTAGAGCCTGAGGTAAGCGACAGCCGGGTCACTCTAGGCTATCGCGGTCTGGACGGTGTCGTGCGCCGCACGCTGCTACAATTTACGCCCCAGCCAGCGCTGCTCGATGCAACGCGCGCACAACTGAATGTCGCGTTGCTGCCCAGGCAGGCAGCCGTATTCTACCTGGCCATCGGATGTGAGCGGGAACCTGGTTTGCGTGAAGAGCTACGTCACTTATTGCACTTCGACCAGGCCAGATCCGCCGCCAGAGCCACGTTCAAAGTGCAGAAGGCGCAGGGCTGCCGGATAGAAGCATCCAACGGACAATTTAGTGCTTGGGTCAAACGGGCTGCCTCTGACCTGCACATGCTGACCACGTCGCTGCCCACCGGACCCTACCCTTACGCTGGCGTGCCATGGTTCAACACTCCTTTCGGACGCGATGGCCTGATCACGGCGTTGGAGTGCTTGTGGATGGAACCGAGTTTGGCCCGCGGCGTCCTGGCCTATCTGTCCGCGACGCAAGCGAAAGAGGTCATTCCAGAGCAGGACGCCGAGCCTGGCAAGATTCTACACGAGACGCGCAACGGAGAGATGGCGGCGCTCAAAGAGATGCCATTCGCCCGTTACTACGGCAGTGTGGATGCCACGCCACTTTTTGTTCATTTGGCGAATGCGTATTACGAACGCACTGGAGACCGCAAGCTCATTGAGGAAATCTGGCCGAACATCGAATCGGCTCTTCTTTGGATGCAGCGCTACGGCGATCGCGACGGAGATGGGTTCATCGAGTACAGCCGCCAGTCCCACGATGGGTTGGTACATCAGGGCTGGAAGGATTCCGACGATGCGATCTTCCACGCCGACGGTTCGCTCGCTCGTGGGCCTATCGCCCTATGTGAAGTGCAGGGCTATGCTTACGCCGCGCGGCGGGCGGGAGCCGCTCTGGCCACCGCACTCGGCTACACCGAGCGGTCAGCGGATTTCTTCGCCCGCGCCGAGACGCTGCACGCTCGTTTCGACAGCGCCTTTTGGTGCGATGACTTGGGCACTTACGCTTTGGCTTTGGATGGTGACAAACGTCCCTGCCGGGTGCGGACGTCGAATGCGGGACAATGCCTTTTTTCCGGCATTGTCCCTGTGGAGCGAGCCGCGCGCCTCGCGCAAACCCTTGTGGACCCGGCGTCGTTTTCTGGGTGGGGCATCCGCACGGTGGCTGCTTCCCAGCCGCGATACAATCCGATGGGCTATCACACCGGTGGCGTTTGGCCGCACGACAATGCGCTGATCGCGTGCGGGCTGGCGCGCTACGGAAAGGCGGAAGAAGCATCGCGGCTTTTCACGGGTTTGTTCGATACCGCCATGTATCTGGACCTGCATCGCGTTCCTGAATTGTTTTGTGGATTTCCGCGCGACCCAGGCGAGGGGCCAATCTTGTACCCCGTGGCTTGCGCTCCACAGGCCTGGTCCGCCGCGTCGGTTTTCCTGCTGTTCCAAGCTAGTCTCGGTTTAACGATCGACGGGATTGCGCCCAAGATCTCCTTTGTTTGTCCCTGGCTCCCGCCATTCTTAAATGAGGCGACGATTCTCAACCTCCAGGTTACGGACGCCACCGTAGATCTTGCCGTGGTTCGCCATGAGCACGACGTAAGTGTCAAGGTACTTCGCAGGAGCGGGGACGTGGAGATTGTGGTCGTCATGTGAATACTGCGTTATGCGCAATTAAGAATCAGCGCAACGAATAAACCCGGGGGCCGCGCCGCCGCTCAGGAAACTGCCCTGCGGTGGACATGCAGCGATCCGGCAGACTAAGATCCCGCGAATCGTCATCGGAATTGTGCGTTGGCGCTTTTTTTAAGAGGCGACATAATCACCTGAGCAAACATCAACTGCGGAACGGCACCGATTACCACGGCGACTTTTTCGGGCCGAACCACCAAACGACTCCGAGCGTGGCGGTGTTTTGTTCGCGCTTCAACGCTCCCAGCAAATCCGTATAGAAATACGGCTGGTTGGAGAAGTCGCGGCGCCATTCCTCGCGCAGCAAGAAATCATCGGCTAATTGGTGTTCCAGAGTAAGGGTGGTGTCTTTCAATGCTTGCGTCGTGCCACTGAAAAGCCCGCCCTGATCGTCGAGGTATTCCGCCCGGCCCGCGATCGCGACTCGCGGGGAGATCTGATAACGTGCGTAACCGGCTCCGCCCCAAGTGACGGAAGGATAGGACTTTGTGTAGAGTCGTTCGATGACGTAGTCGGCTTCCAGCGCAAGCGTCAGGTTCTTACTGGCCTGCCATGTGCCGTAAGTATCGATGATATGCAGCTTTCCCTTGGGCGATGGCTGGATCGGAAGAAATGATTCGCCCTGCAAGTTGGGCAAGTCAGGATTGGTGGAGTTAGGAAGGAACATCACATCGGGATGTTCCTGGCCGAGGTAGTAGTTCACAGTCCAGGAAAAGTTCTGATTCGGCTGCAGAGCCACGCCGATGAGTTGGTCCTTGAAGTTGTTGAAGGGCTCGGTCTGCTGGGTTCCGTTGGTGACCCAGTAATTCAGCGCCAGTGCCTTGGTGAGTTGATAGTTCAGACGTGCACCCATGTGGTAAAACGGCAGGAAATTGAACCAGTAGGAACGCGAATAGTTCATCTGATCTTGCGTGAAGTTGCCTTCGATTCCCAAGGAGCTGGCCCATTTACCGAAATCGATCGTCAATCCGCTGCCCAGCGGAACAACGTAAATTCCATACGCCTGGAAAATGTTGCGATAAACCTCTGGCCGCAGTTCGTTGGCAGCGTTTCCTTGCAGCGTTTCGGTGGCCTGCCCGAACTGCAGATCCAGGCGCGCCCCCCAACGCTTGCCACTATCTATATCCGGTGCATTTTCAAAGAGGACCGTGGCCTGATTGAGACTAAACGAATTGCTGAGGACGTCATAGGCCCGGAGACGATTTACGCGCCCGATCGGGTCGTCGAAGTTGTAACCATAATACGTGTCGACCAGAGTATTGATCGAGGTTCCCCTCAGAAAGTTGCTTATGGCCGGCACCGCAGGGGCAACCTGCCCGGAAGCGGGCAGTGCAGGTTGATTCGCCCGCGCGATTTCCGGTTTTCCGGCGCGTTCGGCCGCGGCTGTCGAGCCCAACCTTGCTTCTAATTCGTCTACTCGTTGCTGTAACCTCTGGATCACCGCGCTCATGTCGGCCATTTGCTTCGCAAGATCGGCAGCGTTCGGCGAAGTTGTCGCGCTTTGCCCCCACAAAAGGGCTGAGGTTAAGATGAACAGCAGAATGCGAACAAACATAGAACCTCCTGCAAGCTTGACGAGACGTTTAGGGGCGGTGATCCGGAAGGAACGGCACCTTTGCGAGACTTGTTGCCGTATTGCTTTACCGTCTCGCTGGCGCTGCTGAGGCGGTTTGGATGGCTTACGAACGACAAGACGTGGTCGTTTTGCATAGGTGCAGTACGCAACGTGGGCACTGCCAGTCCAAGACTACGCCGAAACGGATGAAGAACTCCTAAACAATTCGTGAAGAAGTCATTAATCCGAATCGGATCGAGCCACTGCGCCGCCTGCTGGTATACAACGTGGAGAGTTCTTGAGTCTAACGATTGGCGGGATCGCTTCCTAGATGTCGTTTGTTCGTCCTTGGCTTCCGCCATTCTTGAATGAAGCCACGATTCTCAACCTCCAGGTTGCGAACGCTAGCGCGGATCTAGCTGTGGTTCGCCATGAGCACGACGTCAGCGTAAAGCTGCTTCGCAGGCGCGGGGACGTGGAGATTGTGCTCGTCATGTAAAGTTGCGCGGCGTATGATTGCACCAGGAGGACTTCGTTGTCCGACAACCCTGACAAGAGCCTCGATGAGAAGCTGGCTAGCGTCGAACGCAGCCTGAAGCAAGTAAACGACGCCCTCGGACTGCTGGGCCTGCAGCCTTGTAGTTGGTGTGGCGTTTTTTACCGGCGCTCCGATAAGGGCAGGCTATTCCATTACGACGAGTTCGTTTGCTTTCGGTGCGTTCCGCATTGGTGGTTGCAGCGATGTCCGGAACTCAGTGCCAGTGCCAGGAAAAAGGCCGAGCGTGAGCTGCGTCAGTGGCTGGTTAGTCATCACCATGCGGAAGTAATTCTTCGGCCGGCGAATCTGCCTGAACACTTCATGATGAAACTGGTCACTGGCTGCGAAGAATGTGAGGGCAGCGGAAAGACACCCACGGGAGGACGTTGCCATCACTGCGACGGCCGGGGAACGGTGTGGGTAGTGATACGCGTGCCGGACTTCGGATCGTCCGAATGAGCCCGCGCGACGACTATAAGGATCGATTGTTGTGACACTCCGTGATCATCTTCGAACCGCGTTCGTCAGCGTGATTTTGCTCACGTTGCTCACCGGATGCATCTTCCCCTTGGTGCTGTTTGCTTTCGGGCGGTGGCTCTATCCGACCCAAGCTGCTGGCAGTCTGGTAACTGGCAAGGGCGTTGTCATCGGCTCGCGTCTGATCGGCCAGGACTTCATTCGGCCTGAGTATTTTCATTCACGGCCCTCGGCCGCCGGGAATGGCTATGATGGCACTTCATCCGGCGGAACGAATTTCGGACTCTCCAATCGCAAGCTCATCGAAGGTGTACGGCAGTCGGCGGAGGCTTACCGAAAAAGCAATGGACTGCCGCCGGACGCGATCGTTCCCATCGACGCGGCGACACGCTCGGGCAGCGGGCTCGATCCGCACATCAGCCCCACAAATGCGGAGTTGCAGATTGCGCGCGTCGCGCGAACGCGTGGTCTCGACGAAGGCGCGGTTCGCCGCCTGGTGGCCAGTCACACCGAGGGGCCACAACTGGGCTTCCTGGGTAGCCCTCGTGTCTCAGTGCTCGAATTAAATCTCGCACTCGACCAGGCCTTCCCACTCATTCGTCGCTGAGAACCTATGCGCTGGCTGGAATACATCGTCTTTCTCGCACTCGTCGTCGGGCTAGCCTGGCCCGTGGGTATCTATCTGGCTTGCGTGTTCCAGCGAAGGCCCACCATGCTCGATCCTGCGCTTCGCCCCATCGAATCGCTTCTGCACCGGCTGTTTCGGACCCAGGGCCAGGAGATGACCGCCGGTGTGTACACTCTGTGTTTCTTGCTCTTCAGCGCCGTAAGCACAGCAGGGCTGTTCGTACTTTTGCTAATCCAACGGTGGCTGCCCGGCGGCCCGGCCGATCGCTACCTGACTACGCCCATGACGTTGGACCTGGCGATCAACACGGCAATCAGTTTCTCGACGACTACAACCTGGCAGGCTTACGGGGGCGAAAATACTCTGCGCTACTTGACCCAAGTGGTTGGTCTGGTCTCTCAAAATTTCCTTGCGGGCGCGGCCGGCTTGGCCATCGGCATCGCCTTCATCCGAGGCTTCTCGCGCGAACGCGCGGCTACCATAGGCAACTTCTGGGTAGATCTGGTTCGAGCACTGCTTTGGGTCCTTTTGCCTGTGGCCTTGGCAGGTAGCCTCGTCTTAGTTTGGCAGGGCGTGCCGCTCAACCTGGCCGCGTACACGGAAGCCCGCACGTTAGAAGGCGGACTCCAGACCATCGCGCAAGGACCTGTTGCAGCGCTCGAGTTCATCAAGAACCTGGGAACCAACGGTGGTGGCTTCTTCAACGCCAACGGCGCTCACCCTTACGAGAATCCGACGCCGTTAGTCAATTTCCTCGCGATGCTGGCCATCGCTGTGCTTCCCGCATCGCTCACCATCACGTTCGGCCGCATGATCGGCAGACCGCGCGCCGGCTCGATATTACTGGCGGTGATGGTCGTGCTGTTCGCTGGCGGCCTGGTCCTGTGCGATTATGCCGAGGCGGCGAACCCGCCGCAATTGGCGGACCTGCATGTGGCGGGCGGAAACATGGAAGGCAAGGAGGTGCGCTTCGGTATCGGCGACTCGGTGCTGGCTGCTGTGGTCACATCGAACGGAGCCACCGGCTCGTACAACTCGATGCACGATTCCTACCAGCCGGTGGGCGTCCTGGTGCCTCTGGTCAACATGCTGCTGGGCGAGGTGATCTTCGGAGGTTTGGGAACCGGCTTATACAGCATGATCATGATCGCGCTGGTTGCGGTTTTCCTGGGAGGGCTGATGATCGGGCGTACACCAGAATACCTCGGGAAGAAGATCACCGCGGCGGAGACGAGGTTGACGATTCTCTACGCTCTGCTGACGCCGGCAGTGGTTCTGGTGCTGACCGGATTGGCGATCGCTACGAATGCCGGTCGGGCTGGATTGGTTACCAACACTGGAACGCACGGCTTTACCGAAATCCTCTTTGCTTATGCGTCCTCGATGGCCAACAATGGACAGAATATGGCCGGGCTTAACGCCAGCAGCGTGTTTTACAATTTGACCACTGCCGTCGCTATGCTGGCCGGGCGATTTGGCTTGGCCGCTTTAGCGCTGGCACTGGCGGGGCGATTCGCAGCTCAGCGCCGGTGGCCCACTACTTCGGGAACGCTACCCGGCGACTCCGCTCTGTTCGGAGCCTTGGTTCTTGGCACGATCCTGCTGGTGGGGGCGCTCAGCTTCCTGCCCGCCCTGGCGCTAGGACCCATCGCAGAGGCGCTACAGCATTGAGCTATAGCGCGTGGATGATTGTTATTCTGACGGGAGCCGTTCTTCTTCGCGGCCAAAGTCAGCCGGACCAAAGCGCGCCGTCCAGTGATCAGCCCATCTCCACCGATCGGCCTGCGGTTGCCGAATCCAGCGTCGTGGTTCCCAAGGGCAGTTTTCAAGTTGAGAATGGTTTCCTGATTACGAGCGAACAAGGACAACGCAGCCTCGACGGTCCCGAGACTTCGACTCGCTTTGGCGTAGCCACTAACATCGAGCTGCGCCTCTCCGCCCCGGATTACTATCACGATCTCGCTTCTGCAGCGGGCATCGGCTCGGGTTTCGGCGACCTCACAATCGGGATCAAACAACAGCTCGGCCCAACGCCGGGTGGATTCGACGCGTCGCTAATCGTCTTTATGAGCGTCCCTACCGGTGCAGCGGCGGTGTCGAGCCATGGATATGATCCCGGGCTTCAACTGCCTTGGTCGCGAAAGCTTTCTACCAATTGGAGCGCCGCGGGACAGTTCGCAATATATTGGCCAACAACTCAAGTGGATACGCGAACTCTTACCGGAGAATCCACCTTTCTCGTGGATCGGCAACTTACGAAACCAGCGGATGCGTTCATCGAGTACGCTGGCGACTTTCCTCAGCGCGGTGGGCCGCGACACCTGCTGCATTTCGGCGCTGCTTATAAGCTCACGCCCTTGCAGCAGCTTGATATCCATTACGGAATCGGCCTCTCGTCCGCCGCGAACGATCATTTCATCGGGATTGGCTACTCATTTCGATTTCAAGCCGTTCACCGCTAGACACACAAAGGGCCGGCTTCACCGGCCGGCCCTGCACAAGCTCACTACCGTTTGGTGGCTTCAATGCCGCTCGGCTTGTTCGACGGCGTCGCCATCGGTTGCTTCTGGTAATGCCGGAACGGAAGTTTTGGCGTCCCTACGTTCACCTTGGGCTCCGCCGTGGCTTGCCGCGCCCCGCTGGGCCTCTTGTTCAACGGCCGGAACGGCGCATGTAGAGTCGCGATTGTATTGTCGCCTCCTGCTGCCTCTGCGAATGCGCCTGTTGCGCATAGAGCTCCAGCGACAAGAACACTAACTAACGTTTCATTTCGCGAATCTCCTTCTAAATCTCTCGCGGTTTGGGCCGCGATCTGCGTGAAATCCCTCAAAGCCTTCCGTGAAATCCAGCAATTACAGCCTGCCGGCGCAGGTAGGCAGCCCCCCTCCGCCAGCTAGCCATGGCAACGAACACGTCGCAACGCTAAGCGCAATGCACGTCGTCATCACGAAGCGCGCTTAGCGGCGCATTAGATAGTCCTGAAACTCACCCATTCTGGAACGGACCGGCGCGTTTCAAGCCTTTGGCTTCCTGACGAAGCCAAAATAGAGACAGAGCAGGAAGAGGATGAAATGGACGATGGAGCGGGTCGCCGCCGCGAAAGCGTACCGCGGACCGGCTCGAAGGCGAACGCGCTGCGAAGAAGCGCAAGTAATCGCTCCGCAGTAACCACGCAAAAGGGACTTTGTATTGTCGAGGGGGTACCCCACCGGGTCCGCCTATTGCGCGCTGATTCTGTGGACCTACTCAAAATATCGCGGGAAACACAAGTTGTAATTCGAGATTAGGCCAGACCTCTCAAAACAATCGCGGGAAGGCTGGTTGTGTTTCGCGAGGATGGGGTGCTGTTCGGGGCATGGGTCGCCATTGTCGCAACGAGTCCGAAATAGTTTCCAAGGCTTGGACAATTAGCGGAAGCGCTACCACAACGCCGCGGTGGCCAATTTCGCGCCCTCCACCAACGAGCGTAGCTTCGCCCAGGCGATCTGCGGATGCGTTCGGCCTCCGAAGCCGCAATCCGCTCCGGCAATCACATTCTCTTTGCCGAGTAACGCGGCGAATCTTTGAATGCGCTGCGATACGAGCGCTGGGTGCTCCACAACGTCCGTCGAATGCGTTATCACCCCGGGAATTAGGATCTTTCCTCCGGGTAGCCGAGCCGTTTCCCACACGGCGTATTCGTGCTCGTGCCGCGCGTTGGCTCCTTCAATCAAGTATGCCTGCGCCTTCACTGAGAGCAGAATATCCACCAGGTGCTTCAATTCCAGATCGTGGGCATGCGGACCGTGCCAGCTTCCCCAACAGAAGTGATAGCGGACCCGATCCTCGGGGATGCTGCGCAACGCATAGTTCAGCGCCTCAACGCGCACCCTGCACCGGCGTTGGAAGGCCTCCAGGCCCATGCCGATTCCAATGCGGTCCCACAACGCGGGCAGCCAGGCGTCGTCGACTTGCAGGATAATGCCCGACTCGACGATGGTGTTGTACTCCTCACGTAGGGCCTCCGCGAGGGCGAAGACGAAATCTTCTTCTTTCGAGTAGTACTCGTTGGAGCGATAGACTTCCAGACTCGCCGGAGCCGTGCTTGTAAGGAACAGATCGCCTTCGGAGCCCGCGGCTGTCTTGAGTAGATCAATCTCGCGTTGCAGAACCGCCTGGCCGGTGTAAGTGATGGGGCCGGTACAAATCCAATGGCTCCGCACCTTTTTGATCTGATCGCCAGGCTCGAAGAACAATGTGCCGCGCTCGGAGGCCCACTTGTAGAAATCCTCAAACTCCTTACGATCCTCGCCGAGCGTAACGATAGGCGGTCCCTTGCGCTCGCCTGCCGTGAATCCGCCGAAGCGATCATCGGTGAAGGACAGCCAGTCGCCGCCTTTGGTGTACTCACCTTCGTTGATGATGTCCAGGCCGGTCTGGCGCTGCCGCTCGACGAGTTGCCGCACGGCCGCTTCTCCCGTCAGTCCTTCGGGTGCTGGCAGACTGCCTACGTGCGTGGTCAGAATCTTGTGCGTGCTCCGCTGCATGGATCGATTATACGGGCGCGAAACTGCCAAATCGCGATGGGTACTTGCAGGGGATTCTCTTCAGCTTTCCGGAAACGATGCCCTTCTCGGTTGCCGATCCTTGCCAATCGGCGATTTCGTCCGATTGCTCCGGGCCGTGCCGCGCTCAGGCTGAAATCTAAGTGTAGGGTGTGAGTTAGGAGAGGGAGAGTGAAACCGGGAAGCAACCGTCGCACACAGGGTACGGTTAGATTTCAGGTCCACGCTGCCTGGCTTGCGCCAAGCGGCGCCACGCGTGACAGAATGACAAATTCGCACGCGAATCGCGGGTCAGCTTTCGTGGGACGCCCCGGACTGGCAGCCTGCGGTTGTGCGGTGGTAAATGAACGAACTAACGGAAGTACTCGATCCTTACAACAGCTTGGAGTGGAACTTCCTGACAGAACTTCTTTACATCACCGTGTCGATCCGCTCAATGGAAACGTGAATCAGCTTCACTGGGTCCAAAGGTTTCTCACCGTGGACCGGCATTCGGCTAATCTTCGAAACGACATCCAGTCCCGCGACTACTTCTCCGAAGATGGTGTACTTTTCATCCCAGCTCGGAATCGGCTGAGCCGTGATGAAGAACTGGCATCCGCCACTATCGGGATTACCAGTGTTCGCCATAGCCAAGCGCCCTGGCCCAGAGAAACGCAGCCCAGGCAGGAATTCGTCACTGACGGTCACCCCGCAATTGTGAGTGCTGGTAGCGGTGGGATCTCCGGACTGAATCGCTTCTCCAGGAACCACCCGATGAAAAGTGATGTTGTCATAGAGCGGACGCCGGACCATCGCCCCCGTCTTGGGGTCGCGCCAGGGTTTGGTCCCCTGCGCCAAAGCGACAAAATTTGCGACCGTGCGCGGGGTGTATTTTTCGTACAACCGGGCTGTGATGTTGCCCTCGCTCGTGTTGAAGATCGCATACAGTCCCGGTTTCAAAGCTGGCGGATTCTGGGCGTAGCCGAGCGAGATGAAAAGGACTGTGAAGAGAGTTAACGCGATGCACCGCGTTTGACATGAACGTACCATAAGGAGCCTGGGGATCGGATTCTTTTTTATTGCAGCACTAACGGCCCCCTTTCGTCGAGGTTTGGGGCGGGAATTCGTTTGCCGTGTCCGCTATCCCTCTTTCGTTCGAGAACCATGTCAGACCGAAACCGCAGCGGAGCCGACCAACCAACATGAGGGAGTTCCGTTCGGTTCCACGATGGTTCCTCGTTGATTCCGATGTAAGTTATTGATATAAGGGAGTAGTTCCGCTGGTTCCGCTTCATGGATCAGCGATGCTGAAGTCATTGCTGTCTCGCCGGGCGGAGCGCGAGTTTTTGCGTGTAATTGGCAATGCCAATTCCGCGGTCAGCCGACTAGCGGAGCCACTCGTCGCGCCACTCCTCACGGGCGGCGCGATGCACGGCAGCAATCGCTTCGTCAATCCGTTGAATGGCGCGGTTGCGCCACGCTCTGGCGGCGGGGTTGTCTTCCTCCCGTTCGATATCGCGTTTGGCGCTAAACAGAAATCCGGCGATGGCTCGGAAGCGGCCGGCCCGATCCGGGTAGGTGTCAACCGCCGGGTTGTCTTCGAGATCCTTACGGTCCCAGCGGGCTGCCATGTCAATTTCATGGATCGCCTCCCGGACATGGCGTGCCGACTCATCCAGATCGTGTCTGACGTTGCGGAACTCGGGCCAGTCCATCAAGCGTTCGGCGCGGCGCAGGTCGGTGCGGGCATGCAGGTATGCCGGATGCCGTCCGGGCACATCGCCGAAAGCGGCGGGAGCAGCAACAAGAAATGCAATGGCAAGAGCTGAAAATCCGATTATGGTTCGTGTCATTGAGCGGTCCTTTTCAAAACTCCGACTCTTACAACGTATCCTTCGGAAGTTGAATGGTTCATCCTTATAGCCTGTAAACGCATTTTCCGCGCCGGAGTCTCGCAAGAAGTCCATTAAAGTCCGCTCACGCGAGCCGTTTAGCACATAAGCCAGCACTTGGCGAACCTAGTTGCCCCGCCGTGTTGACTTCCGATCTACAACCCTTGACGCGAATGAGCTTGGTTTCTGTTACGTTGCTTGCCCGGCGCTGCAGTCCGAATGACCTACCTCGTACATCTGCGGGACGGACTGAGTGCCGCTTGACTGATACCGATCGAATCATAACGTCAACTCCCTCCAAATGAGACTCCTCGGTCGCTTTGCTTTGCAGATGACCCTCTCGTTGTAAACTAACCCGTTGGAGGGTACACCGATGATGCTCAAATCAGCGCCGAGTTTCAAGCTCCTCATATTTCTCTGGGTGTACGGAACGCTGGCATCAGCAGCCGAACGGTCTTTCGCTACCTGGAGCCAATACCTGGGTGGTGCGGATTCTTCGCAGTACTCATCCCTCAAGCAGATCAACAAATCGAACGTTAAACAGCTCGAGGTTGTCTGGACGTACGAAACTGGACCAGGAACGTATACCTTCGATCCTGTTGTGGTCGACGGGGTCATGTACGTGTTGGCGCAAAGTAATTCCGTTGTGGCGCTCGATGCCGCTACTGGGAAGCAGTTGTGGATTCATCCCAACATGGGCGCTGTCGGCACCCGGGGGATGAACTACTGGGAAAACAAAGACAGGTCGGACCGGCGGCTTTTCTTTATCAACGCCGGATTCCTCACGGCCATCGACGCCCGCACGGGCCAGACCATCAACAGTTTCGGCGACAACGGTCGCACGGATCTGCGAATCGGACTCGACCGCGATCCCGGCCGTGCTCTTCAAACCAGCAATCCCGGCCGCATCTTCGAAAACCTGATCATCACGCCTCTGCCTGCCGGCAACGCCACTTACGATTCGACACCCGCTGATATTCACGCCTACGATGTCCTCACCGGTAAGCTGGTGTGGACGTTTCATGTAGTCCCACGTCCCGGTGAGTTTGGATACGACACGTGGCCTCCGGATGCCTGGAAAACGGTGGGCGGCGTTCACAACTGGAATGAGATGACCGTCGATGAGAAGCGCGGCATCGCTTACTTCCCGCTGGGCACCGCTCGATTCGATTTTTATGGAGCGAATCGCAAGGGCGACGACCTGTTTGGGAATTCGCTCCTCGCGCTGGACGCGCGAACCGGCAAGCGGCTGTGGCACTTTCAGTTGGTTCACCATGATCTATGGGATTACGATCTTCCGGTCGCACCGAAACTGCTCACCGTCAAACACAATGGAAAGAATGTGGACGTGGTGGCCCAGGCTACGAAGTTCGGTTTCCTGTTTGTCTTCGATCGGGTGACGGGTGAGCCTTTGTGGCCCATTGAGGAGCGTCCGGTGCCGCAATCCGACGTTGCCGGTGAATGGAGTTCGCCCACCCAACCTTACCCCACCAAGCCTCCGGCATTCGCCCGCCAGTCGTTCACCGAAAAGGACATCAATCCTTTTGCAACGGAAGCGGAGCAGGCGGCGATTCGCGAACTGTTGCGTAATTCGCGCAACGAAGGATTGTTCACGCCGCCGAGCTTGCGCGGCTCAATTTCAACGCCGGGTCACAATGGCGGCGCCAACTGGGGCATGGTCGCCGTGAATCCCACGAAGGGATTCTTGTACGTCATCACGAAAGAGCATCCCACGCTCGACAAGTTGGTTCTGCCAGGGCAGGGCCGCCGGCCAGGGGGGCAATCGACAGGCCCGGAGCCCGCGGCACGCCCTGCTCCTGTACCGGTGACCCCTCCCGCGCCGTCGGCGGATGGCTTCATTCGATATGCCTCACCGGTCAACTTCATGACACAGAGCGGCGGGCTTTCTGCGATGGGCCCGCCTTGGTCAAATCTCACCGCCTACGATCTCAACTCCGGCACGATCCGATGGCAAGTTCCCAACGGTGGAGTCCTGGCGCTGGAGAAAGAGGGTCATAACGGCACTGGCGCCAGGGCTCCTCGCGGAGGACCCGTGGTGACGGCGGGTGGCCTGATCTTCGCCGCCACAGCGTCAGATCACAAGGTTCGGGCCTACGACGAGGACACAGGCAAGGTTCTCTGGGAGTACGAGTTGCCGACTGGTTCGGATGGTGTTCCCGCAGTCTATGAGGTTGGCGGGCGCGAGTATATAGCGTTTTGTGTGGCGGCTGGAGATGGTCTGAACCTGGGAGGCAGGCGAGACACCCCAAGCGCCCCGCCGCCCAATGCGTACGTGGTCTTCTCGTTGCCAAATAAATGAGACAGATGCCAGTTCAATGGGTTCGATACAAAGGACCGCGACAAAGTGGATAGTTTCTGGGTGGGCGACCAGCCGTCCACAATCGCCTTACTGTGCAACATGGGCCGCCGAGCCAGAAGATGCGCGAACTGTCGTGTGATACGGTCGGCGGCCGGCTCCCCGAAGTCTGTGCCCCTGGGTCTCCGCAAACCGTTGGAGTGGCTCCCTCCCACGCGCTAGGATTGAATCGTGTTTGAGCGCGCCTTTATTGTGCGAATCGCGTTGATCACCATGCTTGGAAACCTGAGTGCACAGGTTGTCCCTGTCTCGCCTCCGAAGCCCCCACTCGGACTGCCACCAGTCATCTGGCCTGCCGACAACCCATACTCGGCGCCGCGAGTGGAATTGGGCTGGTACTTGTTCTTCGATTCTCGTCTTTCGGCTAACGGAAGAGTCTCCTGCGCCACTTGCCACCCGCCCGAGCACGCTTTTGCGGGTGGCGAGCCTCCTCCGCTCGGCGTCACGGGCAAGCCGCTCCGAAGGCGGGTGCCCACGGTGATTAATCGAGCCTACGGGAGAAGCCAGTTCTACGATGGACGCGCAGCGACGCTGGAAGCACAGACCCTTGGTCCGATCACAGCCCCGGACGAGATGGGTACAACGCCCCAGGCCGCAGCCGAAGCCATAGCCAAGATCGCAGGTTACGCACCGCTGTTCGAGCGCGCCTTCGGCGGCACGCAGATCAGTTTTGACCGCATTACGAAGGCGATCGCGTCTTTTGAACGGACGATTCTTTCCGGCAATTCGCCTTACGACCGCTTCCTAAGCGGGGACAAGAACGCGCTGAGTCCGAAGGCCAAGCGGGGCCTCCAGATCTTCGAACGCTCGGGAGAATGCTCGGAATGTCACAACGGCTACAACCTCACCAATGAGAAGTTTGCCAGCTTGGGCATTGGTCCGGATCAGAAGCCACCCGACCTTGGCCTGGCCGGAATCACCGGAAAACGCAGCGACGAAGGGAAGTTCAAAGTGCCGACGCTTCGAGAGGTAGAGCACACCGGTCCTTACATGCACGACGGACGGGAGAAAACGCTGGACGACGTGCTGGAGTTCTATCGGAAAGGCGGCCAGCCA
>Ga0187864_10001513_pt1 | contig 22306 bp, 15 predicted proteins | sample June2016WEW_11_4_FD_132985 | JGI IMG/M metagenome (GOLD analysis project Ga0187864, IMG submission 132985) | Peatland microbial communities from SPRUCE experiment site at the Marcell Experimental Forest, Minnesota, USA - June2016WEW_11_40 | ecosystem: Environmental > Terrestrial > Soil >...
GCCGTTACGGTAAACATCATAGGTGGAAACGCCGCTTGATGGCGTCCAGTTCAACCTTATCTGAGAAGTCGTCCCACTGCACTCAGGCGTGAGCGTCAGCGTGAAGGAGCCGGGTGGTGTGCCTGACGAGCTAACTGTAATCGTTTTCGTATATTCGTTATCAGCTTCATTACTTTCATCTATAGCATTGGTTGTATCTGTAACGATCTTAATATAGTGTGTCCCGGCACTCAATGAGCCGATAGAGTAATCTCTCACGTCAGCATAGGAGTTGACGTTAAGGGGCGGTGGAGTAGCCCACGTTTCAGTTTGGACTCCATCTACATAAAGTGTCGTAAAAAATGTTGCCGCCGTTGCAGCAGTTCCATTATTGATTACAGCCCAATCCACATAAAGCGTATCGGTAATATAAAGCGGCGTGCTGTCAGTGGTAGTCCCCGTGACTTTCGAAACTACTATTTTATCTGACCAGCCGGCCGGTTGGTAAGGCGTCAAATTTGGCTTGGATACGACGCCGTTGTTTATGGTGAATGACACTGCTGTCGATGATGCTGAATTCCCCGAAGGATCATAAGCCTTTGCTTTCACAGAATGAGTGCCGTTCGATTTATTTGCAGAATTATAGCCACACGAAAATGTCGATCCGGAAGATTTGGGGGTATTGTCCGTACAGGCTGAGCTTGTATCAGAATCAATATAGAACTCCATCTTCTGAATAGTCCCCGAATTATCTTGGGCCGTTCCTTCAAATGTAAATGTGCCGGAGATAGTTTGCCCCGAAGCTGGCGCGTTAACCTGCACGTTTGTTGGTGGCGTGGTATTACAGCTAGAGCTGGCCGTTACAATCGCAGTGATATTATTACTGATTTTACCCGTTGTATCAATAGCATAGATCTTATATGTTCCTGTCGCTGTAGTACAATCAGTGGCCCATGGCCAGGAGGGCAGAGTTCCGCTGCTAGTGGCTGTGACTGACGATAACGCAGTCCCATTGATAATTGATACTGTACCGTTCGGGGTGTAATTGGAACCTGTAAGGGTGAAGGTGCCGCCCTGCGCCTTGGTGCTCGATGTGCCTCCGTCTATGAGTAGGGTTGGGGTGCAACTGCTGCTCGCAGTAACAATTTCTATTACCGTATTACTCACCAGGCCGGATGTGTAATCCTTGGCCCATGCGGAATAAGTCCCCGTTGCGTCTGTACATCCGGAAGTATACGACCAACTGACTCCCCCACTGCTGTTTGCAGTAACATTTGCCAGAGTCTGCGTGCTTCCATCGGGCTTCTGCAGGTGGAGGATCACTGTTCCACTCGGTGTGTAATGAGATCCGGTGAAATTAAAGGTGCCGCCCTGCGCTCTGGTGCTCGATGGCCCACCGTCTATGAGTAAACTGGGGTTAGCTACCGCTACCAAGTAGTTATCGCCAGCATTAAGAGTCTGTCCACCAGTGATGGTCACTGAGCGTGAAGAACTTTGATACCCTGATTTGGAAAAGCTCAGAGTCTGGGACCCAGCAGCTATTCCGCTCAGGGCGTATGTACCATCGGATGCGGTTGTTGCAGACATTCCACCGCAAGAAACTGTTGCGCCTGACAGCCCAGGTCCGCTGATGGAGCCATCATGGAGCTTTCCTGATACGCCACCCGGTTTCGGCACAAGGTTTATCGAATAAGACAGTACGCCGGTTGCCGGTCCACACACCCCGCTATTGCAGCCAGCAAAGACTAGTTTGATCTTCTTGAGCTTTCCGGCAGTCCCGGTAATCTGGAGGGTGCTGGATGGTCCGGTAATTGACCCGCTGTTTAGAGATGGTGTGGGAACGGCCGGATCAGCGGGCGTACTTCCATCAGTGGTATACACCATTCGGTAATAGATCTTGGTCGCACCGCTGCTGCTCACGCTCAGCTTATGAGGGGTATCCGTCCAGTCAGCGCCTGGCGGGTTGACCGATGGTGAGCCGGGGACTGACACAAGATAGTTGTCGCCAGCATTAGAAGTCTGTCCAAGATATATGTTCACTGATGTTGATTTAGGCACATAACCCGATTCGGAGAAGCTCAAAAGCTGGCAGGTGTTAGCAGGAATTCCGGTCAGACTGTAAGTCCCATCGGATGCGGTAGTGGCAGTTCTCCCTCCGCAGGTGACCGTACCACCAGGGAGTGCTGGTCCTGTGGCTGAATTAGTGTGTAGTTTTCCGGTGACTCCGCCCGTTGAGGGTGAGGTGGTCATCAAAAGAGTACTGGCCCAAGTGTGATTGGAATCTTGGACAACCGAATTGTAATCCCAATGTTGAAGTCCTTTTCCCGGCCAGGGATCTAAAAATGAAATTAAATTATTCGATATTCCAAATATAACCAGTGCGTGAGAGCTGCCGCCGGTCCAATTCCATGACATTATGAGGGGGCGATTGTTGCCAATCTCGGACTGCACTTTTGCAGCACTCACACTTCCATATTTCCAATCAGTATTTATATTACCGAAATAATTGAGAACTGAATTAACACCAGTCCAGAGCAAAGGAATGCTTATAAGGTAATCTCCGCTATCACACTTAGAACCCGCACCATTTGGCCACGTTATATTACTACAACAGTTATTTTGACCAAATGCGTAGTTTGCCATTTGACACTGGTCAGCTGGGTTTCCGTAATAATCCAAAACTGCTTTACTGGAGGCGGCCCAACACCAGTTATCTTGCTGTTGAACTGTAAGAAGGACAGGCAAATTCTTTCCTATAGCTTTGGAATAGATGCACATCACTAAAATAGCAACAACTAGCACACTCAGAATTCTAACGAATCTGCCATTTTTCACACCTGCCTCCTCGGGACTTAATAACTTAGCTCTTGGGTTATGATTACCTCATTAAATCTTGCAACTGATAAATCATATCCGAAAGCGGATAGGATTCACCAAGGTGAAAGCCAGGTGCAATTGTAGATTCTAACGGCGTGGCGTAACTCTCTTGGGATTTAGAACCAGGTGATCGTAAAATGACGAAATCAGAACTAGCTTGAAAAACACGCACAAAGATAAGTTCATCATTAGGCCATTTTTTCCCAACTTCCGCCCATTGTGAAGTTAATAAAGCATCTCCTATTCCAACCTCCTTGCAATTGTCATTAACACATTCTACCGTCAAAAAACATCTGGCGTTGCCGTCAACTAAAATAGGGAAATATATCTGATTTGTTGGGGATATCAGAGAATCGGGATCACTGTTACCATTGAAGGAAAGTATTTTGTCTCGTGATATGGTAAAAATTCGCGTTGGAGTACCTATCGTTGCCTTTTTAACCTCCTCCATAGACTTAAAACCGAAGGACGAAAAATCATTTTCCTGTAGTGAATACACAAAACGAGTACGTCCTGTATTGGCCGCAGTAAACGCACTCTGTGGAATACTAGCGTTCTCGCTGACATTCAAAGCTGGAACAGGTTTAACACTAACTATAAATATTATCCCAAGGAACAACAATGAGCTGGCTATGAGAGCAGTCACTCTGAATTTGTATGCTTTTTTCATAAAAAGTACTCCTCGCGAATAAGAATGACGCGCATATAACTATCATTCGCATATTCGCATGGTTGGTATTTAAGCCGAAATAATGCACCAACTTCAGTGCCAAACATCCCAACCGCATTTTCGGGCCGGGTCTTCGCCCGAAAAAACTTCAGTTGCGCGCCTGAGACAGGAAAAAGCATACAATCACGCATAATCCCGGTTAAGAAGTGATATTTCGCGGAGCATTGAGAGATGAGAGAGAAGATACACAAAAGACTATTTATGTCAACAGAAAGTTTGGCCAACTACATTTTAACTTGAGAGCCGAAGTCATTGCTCGTATGCAACAAACGTGAGGTATGGTTGCCTGCAACCATTAAGTTAATTTATCACGAACCAGGAAAACTCGCAAATGCTGCCTGTGAACAGCCATGCTTAGCATTCCCGACGGGGCGGCGCACAGATATTTCGATCCAGATGGAATGACGATTCCACAAGCTTTCCTCGGAACTTCCGGAAAGGCTTTTTTTTCATATCCCGATTGTGCAATTTGCCACTCATAGCAAATTCGCCCTCCTTACGACTGTATTATTTTTTAATATTTTAAAACCAATAATCATTCTTCAATGCACTGCATGAGGGATACAAAACACAAATTTATTCCCAACAACCTGAGGCGTTGCCGGAAAGTTCGTGGCTTTAGCCAAAAGCGAGTGGCGCAAATTATGGAACTCAAGAGCACCGCCATGATCTCAAGATGGGAGACCGGCAGGTGTATTCCTAACACAGAACATCTATTCGATTTGGCCGCTGTCTATCAAAGTACGTCGGAAGCGCTGTACTACGACTATGTGCAGGAAAGACGTCACAAAATAGCCACCCGAGAGGAACTGTCAGGTAGAAACGTCATGTATGAGGAAAGTTGATGAGACAAAGAAAAAAGAGTGGTGGGCACCGGTCTGGAACGGCCTGGTTATGGACGCTGACGCCGTTCATTTTCAAACGATGGGAAACGCCGTTTGGCTTTTTCTCTATTTTCTCGTGAATGCCAACCGAAGCACAGGCGTTTTGATGAGAAGGACCAGGACCATATCGTTCGACATGGGGCTACCCAGATCGACAACCTTCCGGTGGTTAAAAATCCTCCGTGAAGGCGGGTACATTGAAACGCTCACTTCCGGCCATTCCCTCACTATTCAGATACGCAAGTGGCGTCCGGTTGGAGAAGTCCCAAAATTGAGACTGGAGAAGTCTCAATTCCGGGACTCCAGAAGTGCCAAAAATGGGACTTCTGAAATGCCTCAAAAGGTCGCAATTATGGCTCCAGTAAAGGAAGAATTGAGCAAGTCGCCTGTACCTAACGATAATACGATTAAAGAGAATATATTAAAAAGCGATATCGATAGTATAAAAATCGACTTTAAGAATCTGAAACCTTCGGCCTTTAAGACCAGAGAAGAACTTCTGGCCTACGATCTGGCCCAGGCCCTCCATGACCTTCCCGGTTTTCCGTTGTATCTCTCCTATGCTCGAAAATACCCCGAGTCTTTGCTCCGAGAAACCGTGGGCAGAGTGCGGGAAGTTCCTGCGAGCAAAATCAAAACCAGCCGTGGTGCGCTCTTTAATTTTTTAATCCAACACCATGCCTAATAACTCTTACACGGTCCTCGCGGTTAATCCCGGAACGAAGTATCTGGGCATAGCCGTGTTCCGGGGACTGGAGCTTCAAGACTGGCGAGTGAAGAACCTCAACGGGAAATGGTCCAAGGAAAAGTTGAAAAAGACGCTGACGATCATCTCCACGTGGGTTGAACGATACGGGCCCGGTCTTGTGGCCATAAAAAGACTGCACCCCTCGCGTAGCTCTCGCAGCCTCAATTCGCTCCACACCCAGATTCAGAGACTGTGCCTCAAAAAGAAAATTAAACTCATCCAATACACGATCAAGCAACTTGAAACCGTCTTCTGCCACGAAGAAAGAAAAAACAAACGAAACCTGGCTGAAGCGCTAACCGCTCTATATCCCGAACTCACCGGTGAGCTCAGTATCGAAAAACGGCGGAGGAACCCCTACCACATGAGAATGTTCGAAGCCGTGGCTCTCGGAGCCGCAGGGGTTCATGAAATTACTAATCAACGTAACAGGCGGGAAGCTTGCGATTGCCCCTCCGCCCCAAAACAACATGCCTAACACAAAAGCAAGAATCCTCGCAATTGACCCAGGGACCCGGTACATGGGCGTGGCGGTCATGGAAAATGGCGAGCTTCTCTATTATGGGGTGGAGATAATCAAAAAACAGAAAACGCCTCACGAGACTCTGAGGGAAGGAAGAAAAGTCATCCTGAGACTTATTAATGATTTGAAGCCGCAGGTGCTCGCGGTCGAAAAGACCTTCTTTGCCAATAACAGAAGCTCTGCCTTGCTCAATGTCTTCGCCGATGAAATCCGGGCTATTGGAAGGAGAAAAGGACTCAAAGTCATTGGCTTTGCCCCGAATACGCTAAAAAAATTTATCTGCGGTGACGGCCGGGCCAGCAAATTTCAAGTGGCGACGGTGATCGTATCGATATTCCCGGAACTAAAAGTCTATCTCACTCAGGACCGGGCCTGGAAAGAGAAATTCCACCAGAATATGTTTGACGCAGTGGCCTTGGCCGTAATGGCGGCGGAAATGAATTGATCGTACCTCAAGGGATCTTTCCTGGGCCTGGAATTCCTGAGGACTCAAGAGTTCAGCACATCCGGATCATAGTTTTATGCGATGTCCCTCCTGTCAGATTCCACCTTCTGGCAAGATGCTTAATAGTGAGGTTTCCCGCCTTCGGATTGTTTTTTCCTCTTTCCTTTGACCTTTCAACCTTCGTTTCCAGTTCCCCCTAGAAAATCTCGACAAGAAATTTACCGAATGAGATTGACGCCATTTGGGAGCATGAGGGTTGGTAATTTGACAAAGTGGATGCATCTACTTTCTGACAAAGATGGAGTGACGAAATAAAGGAGCCTTGAAAAGGAAGAAAAACGGTGGAGAGAAACTACTATAGAAGACTGGGCGGAGATGAGGGCAAGCGGCTCAGAGGGCCACACAATATAGAGCGAAGTCTTTAGATTGCTTGCTTGTTAATAAGCTGGGATGCATGACTGCCGTGAAAAATTCGAAAGTTCCCTTTTCTAGGCCTGATAATTGCAATTAGTTCCAATTGAGCCCTGGTAGCCACTATATTCACAAAGCGGCGCAAGTATCCCGTTTGCTCAATTGCTTTCAAGTGGGAGGGAACTCTTGCTTGTTGCAGCTTTGGGAGGTTTGCAGCTTTTTTGAAGCCGAACTGTGCTAAAAATTTAATTTTAACTCAGACGGATTGATGATCACCACGGGATGGTTGTCGGCGGGAAATTGCCTTATATGAAGTGGCAAGAGTATCGATTGTTAAGATGAAAACACCTAACCAGGGGAAAGAATATGTCTGGTTTAGGCTTTTTGAGGTCCTTGTCCATTACCAGAAAATTGCTCCTCCTATTACTGATCGTCTTTCTGCCTGTATCCGGCATCATTATAACCTCAAGTTTATCACGCCGAGCAGATGCAATCCTTGAAGCCGAAAACACCGCAATGCGATTCGTCAAGAGCCTGGCGGCCCAACAAGAGCGAATGGCTTTCGGGGTCAGACAGATGCTAAGCACCCTTGCCCGGTTGCCTGAAGTGAAAAACCTGGACGCTTCATTCTGCAATGAGCTTTTCAGAGAAATAATTGAGAAACATCAGTTCTATTCCGTCATATCAATAGCAACGCCCGATGGTGCCCTTTTTGCCTCCTCCAGGCCATTGGAACCCGGTCGTTTGAGTGCAGCAGATCGAAAGCTTCACCAGGATGCGGTGAGGACGTTAGACTTTTCCGTTAGTGAGTTCAATGGTGAAGGAAGTGAGGAACCGTCGATTAGTTTCGCCTACCCTGTCCTTGATTCGGACAACAACCTGGTTGCGGTCCTTAGCGCAGGTTTCAAGTTGGCCGAGTACGCTCAATTCCTGACGAAATTGAATCTGCCCCAAGCCTCCACATGTTCAATTGCCAATCACAAAGGGATATGTCTGTTCTGTTTTCCCGAAACTGATGTTGCCGCACCTGGCATCCCTCTTGCCGAAGAATCATTTCGGATAATGTCGGGTGACCGGGAAGAGGCAATATATGAAAAAACTGCACAGGACGGCATCTACAGGATTTATGCCTTTAAGCGGCTGCGGCTCGGGGAGGATTCGCCTCCATATCTTTATATATCGGTGGGCATTTCGAAGAGTCAGATCACCGCGAAGGCCGACCTCAATATGCTTCGCGATCTATCGGACCTTGGATTTTTAGGACTTCTAGTGATGCTTTTAGCGTGGATGTCCGCAAATCACCTTCTAATTCGGCCGATTAACCAACTCGTTGAGACAACACGGCTATTCGGCAAGGGAAGAATAGGCACGCGAACGTGCCTACCGCACACGCCGGATGAACTCGGTCGGCTCGCTGAATCATTCGATGAAATGGGCGCTCTCCTCGAAACCAGGAATATCGAGCGTATGCAGGCAGAGGAAGGACTCAAGAGTTCGGAGGGACGGCTCAAAATATTATTTGAGTGTGCGCCCGACCCATACTACATCACTGACATCGATGGCAGAATTGTGGATGAAAACAAGGCAGTCATACAGATAACCGGTTATTCAAGGGAAGAGCTGACTGGGAAAAACCTGTTCGAACTGGACCTTCTGCTACCTGAGGACGCCCCCAGGGCCGCAGGCCTGCTGGCCCAAAATGCGCTTGGTCATCCCACCGGCCCCGAGGAGTTCATCCTCAAACGCAAAGACGGCACACAGGTCTTCCTGGAAGCCAGGGCCTTCCCGACAGTGATTGCGGGGCAGACAGTGGTGCTGGGTATTGCACGCGACATCACTAAACGCAAGCAGGCACTGGAGGCCCTCCAAGAATCCCGGCAGCTCCTCGCAAACATTATCAACTTCCTGCCGGATGCGACTTTTGTTATCGATAAGAAAGGCAGGGTCATAGCATGGAACCAGGCCATGGAGGAAATGAGCGGAGTCAGTGCGGCCGATATGCTGGGTAAAGGCGATTACGAATACGCCATGTGCTTTTACGGTGAACGCAGACCAACCCTGATCGATCTCGTTCTCGACCCAGGGGGAGAAGTCGAAGCAAACTATTTGAGCCTTACAAGAAAAGGCGACGTGCTCTGTGGAGAAGCCTATCACCAAGGGTATAAAAGGTATTTTTACGGAAAGGCGAGCGTTTTGTTTGACTCAAAGGGAAATGTGGCTGGCGCTATCGAGTCGATACAAGATATTACCGAGCGCAGGCTCATGATGGAAGGTCCGGAAGGCCACCTGCACAGACTGCAGGTAAAAAGCGGTCTTTCCGGGTTCCACGAGTCTGAAGTCCTGGAATTTCTGCTCACCTATGCGATTTCCGGAAAAGACGTCAGGACGATTGCAAAAGACCTCCTGAATGAGTTCGGAAACAATCTTGCCTCGGTGTTCGACGCTCCTGTTGAGGCGCTTCAGCGAGTCGAGGGAATTCAAGAGCGTGCTGCGGTTCTGATTGGACTCATGCCCCATCTCTTCGATTGTTACCAGTCGTGCAGATGGGTGCGCCCAGAGACTTTTGCTTCAACTGATGCGGTGGTATCTTATCTCAGGGCACTTCTAGGAACCCGGAGAAATGAGACCTTCTGCGTGCTTGCTCTGGACAGCCAGAACCGGTTGATCGCTGTCGAGCAGGTACATAGGGGGAGCATAAACCGGACTGCCGTCTTCCCGAGGCTGGTCGTAGAGACCTGCCTGAAACACCGCGCAACCGCTGTGATCTTGGCTCATAATCATCCAGGCGGAAGCCCGTTGCCTTCGGTAGCCGACAGACAACTTACCAAGAGACTAAAGAACATACTCAGCGATCTGGACATAGTGGTTCACGATCACATCATCATAGCGGGCCTCGACCAGTATTTCTCATTTGCCGAAACCGGAGGACTAAATGAGTGTTCAATCGGATGCGGCGAAATATTGGGTGATGACAAAAAGAGATTTTGATTATGGTTTTCGAAACCCCAGCGAGACAGGCCGCGAAACTGAACAACATAATTGCACTCGTTCTATTCGGGCTGCTGCTGCGCTTGATATTCTTTACAGACTCACCGGCTTGCGCGGAAGAGAGCAGTGAAGATCTGACGTCCAGAGTTGTTTCGGTTCAGGGCACGGTTGAGGTAAAAAGAGCTGGCGAAGATCACTGGGTAAATGTCAAATTCTATGACACGATATGTGCAGGTGATACGATTCGTGTTCTGGGAAACAGTCGCGCAGCTCTCCTGATGCCCAACGAAACCGTAGTCAGACTGGACCAGAATACATCCGCCACTTTAAAGAGTAATGAGGATAAAAAGCCCGGTATTGTTGAAATCATCCATGGCACCATATTGTTCTTTACTCGCTCCCCATCAGGATTCAAGGTGCTGACCCCTTTCGTAAATGCGTATAGCGGGGGAACTGAATTCGAAGTCAAAGTGGAAAATGCTCATACCATCGTCAGTGTATTGGATGGAAAAGTCAAAGTTGCCAATGCCGCTGGAAGTATTCTTGTTCGCAAGGGCGAATCAGCCCTCATCCGAGAAGCTCAAACACCCGTTTCTGAAACCACTGTCCGTCCATATGATGCGGTTCAATGGGCACTCTATTACCCGCCTCTTCCGGAGCGCGATCCCGCCCTTTTCCTGCCTGACTTTGAAGGAATTATCCGAGCCAAGGAACTTTATAACCAGGGATTGGCAAGTCAGGCCTTATCTGCACTGCCTTCAGATGTGGAGCACCCCGCCTTCTATAATTTCAGAGCCCTGCTCCTACTCTCCGTTGGCAGGACTGACGAAGCCGCCAAAGACTTAGCCAGGTCCCTGGAGCTGGACCCCCAAAACAGCTATGCTTTTTCGTTGAGATCTATCATGGCGGTGGTTCAAAACAGGAAAGACGAGGCTCTCGATCTGGCCCAAAAAGCGAAATCTCTTGATCCCACCTCTTCCGCTGCTCTCATCGCCCTCTCTTATGCCTACCAAGCCAGATTTGATCTTGATAATGCCCTATCGGCTCTTGAGCAGGCGGTGGTTGTTGCTCCGGATGAAGCCTTGGGATGGGCCAGGCTCTCTGAACTGTGGCTCTCCAAAGGATATTCGGACAGGGCGGCGGACGTCGCCAGAAACGCAGTCCGCCTCAATCCCTCGGTCGCACTCGCTAAAACGGTTCTAGGATTTGCTTATTTGACTCAGATCAGGCTCGATGAGGCAAAAAAGTCTTTCAATAAAGCCATAAGGATCGATTCCACCGCACCTCTTCCCCGTCTGGGTCTCGGACTGGCATTGATTCGCGAGGGGAACCTTGAGGCCGGTCGAAAAGAGATCGAGATCGCGGTTTCTCTTGACCCGCTAAACTCACTAATTCGAAGTTATCTTGGCAAGGCCTACTATGAGGAGAAGCGCGACAGCCTGGCCGGTGAACAGTTGGGATTGGCAAAAGAGCTTGACCCCATAGACCCCACGCCATGGTTTTACGATGCAATTCGAAAACAGACCACCAACAGGCCGGTTGAAGCATTGGCAGACCTGCAAAAGTCTGTTGAGCTAAATGATAATCGAGCCGTTTACCGTTCCACACTCCTGCTTGATGAGGACTTAGCCGCACGCAGCGCGAGCCTTGCCAGAATATATGATGACCTTGGATTCGACTGGTTGGCTTTAATCGAGGGTTGCAAGTCTCTCAGCATCGATCCGGCAAACTTTTCCGCCCACCGGTTTCTCGCCGACGTTTACTTTTCTCAGCCCCTCTACGATATCGCCAGGGTAAGTGAACTTCTCCAGGCGCAATTGCTTCAGCCTATAAACATTTTGCCCATTCAGCCGCAGCTTGCGGAAAGCAGATCATATTTTCTGAACAGCAGCGGGCCGGTAAGCCCGAGCTATAACGAATACACCCCCCTGTTCACCAGAGATCAATTGTCATTGCTTCTGGGGGGAATTGCCGGTCAGCATGACACGTTAGCCGATGAAGTGGTCCAGTCCGGCATCCTCGGCAGATTTTCTTACAGCCTCGGCCAGTTCCACTCTGAATCCAACGGAATTAGAGTAAACAATGACCAGTCGGACAATATCTATGACGCGTTCGCACAGGTAGCTCTTTCCCCAAGCACAAACGTCCAGGCGGAGTACCGCCACACGGACAGCAACACAGGGGACCTCGTCATGTATTTTGATCCGGCTTTCTTTGACGCACACCAAAGAGAAACGGACACAAGAGAATTTTTTCGCTTAGGTCTGCACCAATCATTTGGGCCGGGATCGGATTTTATCGGGTCGTTCATGTACCTGAAACTTCATGACAATTTTTCTATGTCCGTCTTTGATGTGGACAACGACAGGGACGGGTTCAGCATAGAAGTCCAGCACCTTTATCGTTCTGACCATTTCAGCCTTGTCGGCGGAGCCGGCGGCCTGAGCGAAACCCAGCAGGAAGTCTTGAAAGTTTTCGGCGCCAGTGTCCCGACAGAGGGCGATGTGCAGCATGAAAACTTCTATTTATACTCACTTCTTCATTATCCTCAGAGCGTAGTGTGGACCCTCGGGTTTAGCGCGGATTTTTTCGAAGGCGGCTACTTCAAGCTTGATGACAAACAGGTCAATCCCAAGTTCGGGGTCACCTGGACCCCTTTTCCCGGGACCACCTTTCGCGGTGCTTTATTTCGGACCTTTGAACGAACGCTTCTTACCGACCAGACAATCGAACCAACCCAGATTGCCGGATTTAACCAGTTCTTCGAGGACGGCGAAGGGACCGACGCTTGGCGTTACGGTCTTGGGATTGATCAGAAATTGGCTCAAAACCTGTTTGCCGGAGTGGAATGTTCCAGGCGGGAGCTGAACATACCCACAAAATACATATACCCGCCCTTCCCGGTGATTACAGGGCGGGGAGAAGAAACGCTTGCCCGCACGTATCTGTACTGGACGCCGCATCCCTGGTTCGCCCTGGGGCCTGAATACCAGTTTGAACTTACACACTACGATCCGAGCATACCAATTTGGAACATTTCTCGGCTAGAAACGCATAGGGTCGCATTGGCGGGTGGATTTTATCATCCTTCAGGGTTTTTTGCCCGCATCAAACCTTCATTTGTTGCTCAAAATGGAGATTTTCGGGCTCTTGTTTTGGGCCCGACGCAGCCGGGAGACAGCACCTTTTTTGTGCTCGATGCGTCGGTGGGTTACCGGCTGCCAAAAAGGTCAGGAATAATTCAACTTGAAGCCAGAAATCTCTTCGATCGGAGTTTCCGTTTCCAGGATACCGACCCGATGAACCCGCAGATTATACCTTCGCGCAGCATTGTGCTCAGGTGGATGCTCTCCTTTTAAAATGCCGCGCAGTTCGACAGATCAGGCAGACCCTATTGGCACTGGATGATGACAGCAGCCTCAGGTAAGGCCGCAAAAATTTAACGGAGCTGCTGCTCGGCATCCTGGAAGTTACGGTTATTCATCTCAAAGTTCATTCGCCAGGGCCAGGTTACTGCCTAAAAGCAGAACCATTGGCCAGCGACCCATATGCAGCCATCCGGGCCGTCGGTTTGGAAAACAATGCCGCCGGCTGGAGTTTGTTCCCTGGCCGTGGAGGCCGGAATCGCCACTAAAGCCAAAGCCAAAACGGTAAATAATACTGTCAACGCCTTTTTCATCTCACTACTCCTCTCCGGTTTTGAATGTTCGATGCATTTTTGTCTGGGTAATTCGGCCTGATTGTAGTGAATTCACCTCCTTTTCGTGAATTTCCCGCGAGGTCCTAATGCGTCGGGTCGGTGCTAATGCCCTTTTCCGCAACCGGAACGAGTTGCCAACCAGTATGTATCCTCGGGTTCAACGAAGATCCACGTGGTCGACTCGGATTTCTTCGCCTTGCCGCCCCCTGGGTCGATAACACCTTGTCCATACAATTATCACATTGCTGGCCGGCTTTGCGAGGAAGTGGGAAAAAAACAGGTTCATAATCGCGCCAAGAACTGCCACGCTCGGATCTTCTACATCCCCCTCCGTGGACCTTAAGGATTACAAAATCGAGGATCTCTCGGCCTTCTTTACTTTACTTTTCTTCCAGCCGGATAGCCCCGTCCCAGATTGCCCCAGATGGACGTTGCACTGCATTTCGGCACAAATCGATATAGTAATTGGCAGGGCCGTCCTCACCTGTCTCCAGACATGCATCAAAGGCTCGAACGGCCTCATCGAGTCTCTGCTCCCTAAATGCGCTCAATCCTTCCACAAACAGCTTGGCAAGCCTTAGCTGCCGATTGGTCGCTGCCTCTTTGCGGGCCATGAGTTCGTAGATTTCAATCACCTTTGATTTTCCCGCAAGCACGAAATCCCCCAGTTTTCTAACGAGGAAAAACCCGGAGTCACCACTCAAAACATCACCCGATACCAGTACCCTGGTCCCCAGACGTTTATTCAGACTTTCTATTCTAGCCGCCGTATTCACAACTTCGCCAACCGGCCTGTACTCGTAATGGTCCCTGCCGCCGATGGTCCCGATAAGGAGCGGTCCGTAATGCAAACCGATGCGGGTCTTGAGCCCGTAAGGGGCTGATTCGCACTTGAATTCCCCCATCTCCGCTATAATTTCGAGGGCCGCCCGGCATGAACTCAGCCTCAGTCCCGGATCAGGGTCCACCATTGCCCACAAGGCCAACATGGAATCACCCATGACGTCGGATACTGTACCGCCGTGTCTTCTTACAAGGTTGAACATGGTTTCGTAATAGCTGTTCATGAATCGGCTGAGCTCAAGCGGCAGCGTACTCTCAGATAGCGAAGTGAGCCGTTCTCCACCCGAGAACATGACAGCGCCAAAAACCATCTGGCCGGGAGTCCTATGGGTGGTGAGATCCTTTACGACATTGTCCACCACCGAGTCTGGTATATACAGGCCGAAAGCCTTCGTTATTTTTTGACGCTCCTTGTTCGTTTCACGATACTTCCAGAGCACACTCCCGAAAAATGCCGCCGGTGCCTGGACGAGCCATGGCACGATTAACGGAAACCAAACCGCGTGCCTGGCGAATTGATATTCCGCAATCCCAAGCCAGAGACCTGCGGCCAGTGTGAGTATTAGCGCGGAGAAAAACCCCGGCAGCAGAAAGCAGACCGCGGAACACAGCAATGCACATGCTGACATGATTGCTACTTGGGCGAACATTCCTAGAGGGCGAACCACCGCGCTTTCAAAAAAATTAGCAAAAGCCGTGGCGGCAATTTCCACACCGCATAAGTCGGTTCCGTCCGGTCGGGAAAAGACAGTATGGAAACTATCTTTTTGACCCAGCAGCTGCAGATCTACGGCCCCTACGAAAACCGCTTTCCCCCCGAAATCAAAAACTTTTTTCCCTTCAGGGTCTTCCAAGGAACGGAGGGCGTCGATATAGGATAGATGAGTTATGGTTCCAGGCGGGCCGTAGAAATTCAGAAAAACGGTCTCCGGGGCCTGGTACACGGGTAAAAGCGACCGGAGTCTGCGAAGAGTTCCCTGGTCCGAAGCGTAGTGCTCTTCCATTTCATGAACGATTTCTTCAGCCGGTTGCGGATTGCTTTTAACGGTTTCTTGAAAACCTCGAACCAATTGGTCGATACGATGCGCGGGACTCTCAGTCTGCGTATTGGCAGGCAGGTGCAGTCGGTCTGCCAAAGCTTCTAGCAAATCAAAATTGAACACACTAAAGGCCACAACGGGCATGGTAGGGCATTCGCCAGCTTCGAGTTTGAATGTCCAGCATGTCCTAAGCTTTGATGACACCAGTGGTAGAGGAAAGGGGCCTAAGGCCGCCGCCGAATCTGCAAACAGAGGGATCGGTGAAATGAGTTGTTCAAGGCTGGCGAATTGACCCCTAGCCGTTTGCCATTCGTCCAAGTGACGGATTCTGCTCACCAGCGCCTGGCAAAGCACTACGTTTCCAGCATACGCCATGGCCCCGGCAAGACGTCGGTCGCCTTCGGCAGACTGCTCGTCCTCCATGAAAAGATCGAATGCGATAACTTTTGCGCCATTTCTGGCAAGAGCTTCCACCATGCGGGCATGAAGGTCTCGAGGCCACTTTCGGGCAGGCTGAAGATTGAAGGCTCTAGCGGAGCGATTGTCTATGGCTATGACAACAACTTCGGGGGGAGGTTTGCGGGCACCTCTCAGATGAAAAAGCAAATCAAGGCCGCTTTGCTCCAGGCTCTCAGCAAAAGGATGCAGGATTGCAGCCAATCCCAGAATGCCTGTCGAGAAAGCAATCAGAAAAATCTTGCGCAGCCGCATTGTGACATCCGGATATGCTTCCCGCACAAGACGCTATCTCCCCAGCAGTGTCCATGTTCACCAACATCAATACACATTTTTACTGCAGGGATAACCAGCAATCAGACGCTGAAAAAATCCTCGACGCGAGAGCTGGAAAGCAGGGGAATTAGCAGTACTGAATTAGGTTGGGAAGAGATTCTACTGAAACCCCTGCAGCCACAACCTCATCTTATAGATCAATACTATAAAATGCAACCATTTGATGCTGCTGATGCGTTTTAGAGATGGAGAACCGGCTGGAGGCGGCGCGCACTAGGGATACGCGTCTTAACTAAGTCAAAAGCTCATCTTTCTCCGGGTTCAGCCCCTCCTCTTTTTCGTGCAAAGGCAACCGACCCTCCACTGTTTAAACCGGAATAATGCATCAAGTTGGGTGCGATGCATCGGAAAAGCATTTTGGGGTCGGATTCCGTCCCAAGAACTTGTGGCGCAACCCCAAGACCCGTAAAACCATACGATTCCACAATCGAACATGCAAGTGATATTCAGCTTGAGTGTCCGCCACTGCCAGGAATCGCTACAGGAAAAACTTAAAATTTCTCTCCTCTGGCGTTATGCGGTGGACCGTCCAAAATCTTTCAATGTCTGGATCATATCTGAAATTCTCATCCTTGGTGGCAGATGCGATTGAAGACCTACCCTTTTTTGGATGATTTCCGAAAACACTGGGCAAATTGATCTGGGCTGGAGGTAGAAGGTCCCCGAGAAACGGCTAAATTAAGACCTCTGTGGATCTCACCCATGCCACCTACCATCGCGGTTGGCTCTTTTTAATTTCCGCCCGATATACACCTCGAATGTGCTCCCAAAAGCAATTTTCCCTTCCTTGTTTCAGTATCCACCGCCCCTACACTGAAATCGGATAAGGCAATCCTGCCTTCGTGATCTCACCGCTTTTGAACCAATCGAACCGAATCACGAATTGTTCTTTGAAAACCGATGCTGTCCGGTTTCGGACAAAGGAGATCGCCATGAAGCGCGAAACACGCGGGCGCAGACCTCCCGATGTGCGCGAACCAATCAAAAAGTTTATCGCCGAGCACAAAGGGCAACGGCTCATTCTGGATTGAGGCCACCGCGCGATCATCGGCGATGGTCGAAGTAATACCATTATTCTCTACGCAGGCGGCAGAGCGGTCTGCCACCAGTGCGGGTACTGACACATCTCGAAATGAAGTTTCGAAGTGATCCCACAGAGGAGGACCGTATGAACGAATTAACACTTCATCGCGGCGGCAATCTGGTGACAAAGGCCGATCTGGACCTCGTGCCTTTGCCGGAGACTACCGACTCGTATCTCCCGGTCAGCCATTACCACTTGGCCGATAAACTCCTGACCATCAGTCAGGACCTCTTGAGCGATTACGTTCTGCTCACCGAGCATTACGCTCTGGCCCGAAGCGGCAACCAGCTCTTTGCCCTTTTGAATTTCCAAAAGGACCACAAGGAACTCGGCCTCTCCGTGGCGTTCCGGAATTCCTACGACCGCTCGATGTCCCTCGGTCTGGCTATCGGGGCCTCAGTCTTCATCTGCGACAACCTGGCTCTTTCCGGCGATGTGGCTGTGATGAAAAAGCATACCAAAAATGTTTGGAATGGGCTGGAGGACCTGGCCATCTCGACTCTCTATCGCGCCGGCAAGAACTTCCAAAAGGTCATCGCAGATGCTGATCGGCTGAAAACCATTCCCATGGACAACAGGAACGCTTTCGAACTGATGGGCTACTTGTTCGGCCAGGATATCATCAGCCCCCGCCAGGTCATCATGGTCAAGGACGAATGGTTGAAGCCCTCTCACGAGGAATTCCAGGCCCGGAACAAATGGAGCTTCTTTAATGCCGTGACGGAGGCCCTCAAGAGCTGCCCGCCTGTTTCGATCATGGAGAAACACAAAGAGGCATACAGCACGATCATCGATGTTTAGGGGAGTGCCAGCATGGACTCACAACAGGCTATAGATGACATTTTCGAAATGGCCCAGTCCCAAGAGGAAGCCCTGGCAAAAATTTATGAGTTGTACTTCCCCGACTGGGACGCGATCAAATCCATTCACGGCTGGCCCACCTGCTCAAGGGAAATGTGGGGCTACATCTGCCGAAAATTTCAGACCCTCGACCGGAAATACCACCCCCATGTTCTTCCTGGCGGAGCATGGATGAATAATGGATTTTCCAGCAGCGAAAACCTCAAAGGCTGGGAGGTCGACACAACCACCACGCATGTCGAATACAAGGAGACAGACCATGGGACTCAAAAGAATCGGAGCGCTCTGGAACAAGGAAGACAAGAATAGGCAATCGTACTTTTCCGGAACTCTCGATCTCGGCGTTCTCGGGGAAGCCCAAATTATGATCTTTCCCAACAAGCACAAAGAGGAAGACAATCATCCGGATGCGATTATAAGCCTAGTGGTCGATTCTGATGACGGACAGTAATGGATTTGAAACGGCCGCAAAGGGAAAGTCCCTTTTGGCTATAGCCCCAACCCAAACGGGAAGGGGTTTTATCTATTCTTCTCTTGTCCCGTGAAGCGCCATTCCTGTCCACGAAAATCAGCACCTGATAGCCTGTTCATCTATACGATTACGCATCACGGTTTACCAGCCAGCATAACTGTTCTCTTGGACCGGGGATCAGAAAAAAGTCTTTACACACATCTGGGGGAATTTCAGCGCTTCGATTACCCTCTAGTTCTTCGCGGAACAAAAGAACAACCGATTCATGCGAGTAAACACCATCGGGTATGTTAAAAAGCTGGAATGAATAATTAGGGCGCGGCGAAATGCATATCTTCGAAAGGATAGAAGGCGAAAGAAGCTTCTCCGCAGAGCGCTATTCAAATTTGTCAGTCTCGAAATTATACACAGCCAAATTCTTTCGGTTCCACATTTTATTAAATTGCCTAACCATAAAATCACAAATTGTGCTGCCGGGAAGACTTCCACTGTATATGTGTATTTTATTGAGTATTCTAATCGGCCATATATCCAATTTAGGTTTTCTTTCGAATGCATAGTTGGTACTCTTTTGGACATGCTCTTCCAATGGATACTGTTGTACCCACATATGATGTGGTTCCATGTAAATTAGTTTCCAAAATGGCACCTCTTCATAAGCCTTAAGTTCAACAGTGATTCCATCCGATCTGATCTCTTTCAAATATCGGATACTATCGTTTACATATCCTTTATATTCTTCAAGACCTATTTTCAATTTGGATGCTCTTTGTGATAATCCAGATTTGTCAGGATGTGCAAGCAGCACCCTGATAGTATGACAATTCTTTAGAGCATTATAAAGTGGAGTAGAAGGTCTAGCAAATGTATCATAACCAGTAGAGCAAGAAATATATATTATTCCACATTCACTAGATTGTTCTTGAAGAAACGTGTCGCTCTTTGCCCTCTCATCATCATTACAGTTAGTACTGCAATAGAATAGACCAGCAGCTTTTGCAAGCTTGCTTACTTTATAATCAATTATTATCCTACGAGCCGCATAGAATAACGTGAGGAGCATTACCAGGATTATTAACTCAATGGTGCGCTCATAATATCCAGCTGTCATATTGGCAGCGCACCACCCTATTATCTTAAGAACAAGTGGATGTTGCCAGTTGTTAATTAATGCTTTAAATGTAAGTATTATGAACAATGATGAAGCCCATATTAAAATATGAGCTAAGTATCGATGTATGACATAAACGATGAAGTTGTAGAATTGGGATTTTCTACTTATTACAAAAGGCGCATCGTCCATTTCTTAAACCTTACTTCATATAAGTGCAATAAAAAAAGAGCCGGTTGTCCAGCTCTTGTAAGGGAATGATATGTACATTCATTTATTGTTGCGATGCAGGCATTTTGGATTAGAAAAGGAACCTCGTGGTCGAACAAAACCACCTTTTCTAGGCCTGGAGTCGAGGAATGGTTCAACAACTTTGACCCATATAACAGAATATGTCACGCAAACAATTGCTAACAACAGACCATATGTCATATCTCCTCCTCGTGCAAATATAAATGTAAAGAACTAAAATCGCGACATAACGCACCATTCATCACTGGAGTGGTTATGGCTAGCTGACACTAAACATATCATACTATAATTACAATGACTTACAAATGCACTTGGAAATAAAAACGCCCGCGCAAGAAGAATACAAATCTCCTCTTGCCAAACGGGCAAAAAAACGGTCCGCCATTTTTCTTCTCTCCTCGCTATTGTAAATACTTCACCAATAAAGTCGGAGTCAAGCATTTTTTCCTTGACATTTTTTCTATCGTGAAACTAGGCGTGGCGACTCCCGTGATTAAGTCGTAAAAGCATGTATTTTCCTAGCGGGAATTGAGTATTTAGATCTCGGCCCAATCAGCAACGCCTGAATAAATTAGTCCGAGATGGCGCGAACGCGAAGGTATCGAGGATTGGCAACTTAATCGGGACAGATGAAATCAATGCCAAGACGAGATTCCTTTGCAGTTAGTAATTTCCGCAGTAGTTCTGCAATAATCCGACCCCCAAAAACCTATAAAAAAGGGTGAATTGAGACAAGGACCGGCAATGTCGTCATGCCATAAGTTTTGTGTTTCAACGCAAATTGTGGATTGTGGTTTCGTCGGTCCATTTCCGGTTAGGCCGTCAGCGACGCCGATTCCAGATCCGAAATAATCGGCGGTGAAAGAATGGAACCCTGTATTTGCTTCGGTTTAACCCGTGCCCTGAATTGTCACTCGGTGACATTTGATGCCGCTCGGTACAACCAAACTTGTCGTCTATCAGGGAAAACCTAGTAAAATCAACAGATAGGCCTAATCCGGCCTTCGGCATCCTGCTTGATTTCATTCAAAAAATTGCCTTCCAAACTTCTAAGAGATCAAAAGGCCAGATCCCCTTATCGTTTGCCCGCCGCAAATTTGCCTAGGCGGTTTAAAAACTAGTTGACACCCTCTTTTCAAATAAGCTACATTATAGCGGAAATATAGCTGGTATAAAACCCGGAGCCCTCTTCGATCACGTTGCCGGACAACTTCCCGGCCCCGATTCCAACCGGTCGATATTAAGGTTGAAACCGCCCGATTAATTCGGCGTCCAGGGTAGGGCTAACATGCACCGGCGAATCTCTCAGTGGATGGCGCCGATTGGATCGCCGTGGGACAACGGCCTTAAGGAAATCGAGCCGGTCGAATATCTACCTCGATTTCCGTAAGGTTTTTCAAGGAGCAAAGAAATGTCATCAGTGCCAGATAGGCTCAAGGCTTGGCAGATGGTCCAACCGGCCGCCCGGAACAAAGAGACGGGAGAAACGAGACCGGGAAAGTTCGAGTTGGTGGAAATACCGGTCCCCGAACTAAAAGCGGGCGAGGTCCTCGTGAAGATTGCCGGCTGCGGCATGTGCCACACGGACCTTGGCTACTTCTACGATGGTGTGCCCACGGTTTGCAAGCCGCCTTTGACCCTGGGGCACGAGATTTCCGGGACGGTTGTCGCCGGTGACCAGCGCTGGATAGGCAAGGAAGTGCTCATCCCGGCCGTCATGCCCTGCCGGGAATGCCACCTCTGTAAGATTCGACGTGGCAACAGGTGCCTCAATCAGAAAATGCCGGGTAACAGCATTGGCGTATATGGCGGTTTTGCCAGCCATATACCGGTTCCCGGTCTTGATCTGTGCGAAATAAGAAATCGCAGGGATATCCCGCTCGAGCACCTGGCGGTAGTGGCCGATGCGGTAACTACTCCCTTTCAGGCCGCAAAACGAGCATCCCTGGAGGTGGGTGACAACGTGGTCGTTATTGGGGTTGGCGGCGTAGGGCAGTATGTAGTCCAGACCGCCAAGGCCCTTGGCGCGGGCACGGTAATCGCCGTCGACGTTGTTGAGGACCGTCTGCAGAAGATGCTCAAGTACGGAGCGGATTTCGTCATAAACGCCGCCGGCAAAGGGCCCGGGGATGTGGCCGGCGAGGTCAAAAAAATCCGCGAAAAACAGGGGCTGCCCGGATACGGGTGGAAAATTTTCGAGGTCACCGGCACCAGGGCCGGCCAGGAAACAGCGCTAAATCTGCTCAGTTTCATCGGCAAGCTGATCATCGTTGGCTTCGGGATGCACAAAGTGGAATATTCGATGAGCCGTCTGATGGCCTTCGATGCGGAGATTATCGGGACATGGGGCTGTTTGCCCGAGTATTACCCGCAGGTGCTGGAGATGGTGGTCACTGGGAAGATCTCGATTGAGCCCTTCGTCGAGACCCGTCCGATGAGTACGATCCGGGAGGCTTTCGAGCAGGCTCACCGAACGCCCCCGGACCGGCGAATAATTCTAATTCCGGACTTCTGAGACGGAAGGCGGAAGGCGGAAGACGGAAGACGGAAGGCGGAAGGCGGAAGA
>Ga0187864_10001515_pt1 | contig 22303 bp, 19 predicted proteins | sample June2016WEW_11_4_FD_132985 | JGI IMG/M metagenome (GOLD analysis project Ga0187864, IMG submission 132985) | Peatland microbial communities from SPRUCE experiment site at the Marcell Experimental Forest, Minnesota, USA - June2016WEW_11_40 | ecosystem: Environmental > Terrestrial > Soil >...
GATCAAGGAGTAAAAGGAAGAAAAGGCGGCTTACGCAAAGGCCTACAAGAATACTACTACCCGCACAAATATGCCATACAAATCACAACAGACTCACAGCAGTGGGGCGGCTTAAGCGGCTGCACACTAGAAGAAGCCATCAGTTGGGGCAAAATCAACAGCCAAGAAGGAACACGAGCAGTTTGCTATTGTGACGCCACTATTGCGTTGCCGTTGATAGCACATGCACTTTGCGAGAGAATGCCTGAAAAGCGGAAAGGGCCAGATATGAACTGGCTATTCAAAGGCGTAACATAAACTCTTGACTTTTTTGTCAAGCCTATTTTTATCTGAAACAATCGGTTTTTAAAGTTCTTTTTTTTGGTTTGGTGAGCAATTCCAAAGAATCTATTCGCCATAACTCGAAAAAATTCTGATTATTCAAGGTAAACAACGACACCGAAAAAACTATTGTTGTTGTTGATGTTGTTGTTGAAATTTACTATTCGGTTCCCGGAATTACGCTAGCTGTTTTTGGCGCAGTGATGTTGCTTTTTTCTTGGCGAGGAGGCGGCGCCAGTACGTTTTTAGCTCCTACGATCTGTACTATTACATAGCCTATTATCAACGGGGACCAGAAAGTTACACTTCTCACAAGGGCTGCTGTGATTCCGCTAAGAGCTGGGTTCAAGCCGTAGAGCACAAAAATCGTCGCTAAGAGTATGTCAAGAGTGCCCACGGAGAAACTGGCAGAGACATCTGTCAAAGATCCGGCAACAAAGTAGATTATGATGAAGAAGCTGAAAGATTGGTTGAAGATTCCGAGCGCGAAAAAGACCAGAAGGTACTGTGAAAGGTTAAACAACCATGATATTGTCAGATAGATGACCGGTTTTGCTAGATATCTAGGGTTTTCGCGGAAGATTTTGAATCCTGAGTAAAAGGCGGCTAGACTTTCTTTTGTCTCAGATGAAAGGTCGCTTGAACGGTATTTTTTAGGTCGTAGAACCTTCAGAACCCTTAATCCTAAAGTAGCAATTCTTCCTGCCGCTTTTTCGCTGAAAGCCAAATAAAGCAGAATCGCTAGGTAAGCCGTCGCTCCGATAAGGATGAAAATGAAAACAGTTAACACGACTGCTGGAATGTTAGATTTTAGGAAGAGAAGACCTGCGCTTGTGAAAAGCCCTGTTACAACGATCAGGTAGGCTATTATGCGGTTCGTTATTCCTCCGGCGGCGATGACCCCGTAATTGTCATTGGTTTCTTTGTGTACAAGGTACAATCTTGTGAGTTCGCCGCAGACGGTTTCGCAGGGAACAACCAAATCAACGAAGTAGCCGGTCCAGTAGTACAAAAAAGCGTTTTTCAAACTAATCTTAACTTTAAGCTTACTCAAAACTGCTCGCCACGATGCGAGCCAAAAAAAGTTGCCGACCAAAACTGCTCCGATAGCCAAGGAATAGAAGAAAGCGTATTGTCCTGGGTTTATTCCCCCTAGGACTATCAATATTTGTTTGAATCCCGCAAAGAAATACAAGTATAGGATGAAAACAGTCAGACCTATGAAGATGAAGAAGAAAGATTTGCGGGTTGAAAAATGCTTGAGAGCTGACAAATTGGCTATTGCACTTCTAGTGTGTTTTTAGGGTTAATGAGTTACTTTACCATTACGCCCGAATTAGATAAAGACTGACGTTTGATTTCGATTATTTTGCATTATTGATGGTTCCCACTTCGCTGATCAGTCTAAACTGCAGTTGTACTTGCGGGTTTTGAATCCTTGACCCAATCGGAAAGCTGTATTTCGTTGGTGTTTCCAAACTCCTTAACAGTCACGATGCCTCGTTGGGCAAAACGAGCAACCACTCGATGCGTCTTGAGTCTGCTAAGTCCCGCTTCCTTAACTACGTATTTTTGAAGGTATTTTCCGTGATGCCCCATTAGAACACTGAAAACCTTCTGCTCGTCAATGGTCATCGTTTTCAAAAGCACATCACAACTGCTCGCTGCGTCTGAAACGTTGCCAGCAATGGGTGACCCGGTAGCCGCTGCAGGAATCGTGGTCTTGACTACACTCGGATTTGCCTCTATTTTCTCTGGGCTGCATTGTTCACCCTTGATATATCTCAGCTGTGGAAAAACCAAGTAGAAGCCAACTCCAATCATGGCGACTGCGACAGTCGCAATCAAAGCAACAGGAATTACCCAGTAGTAAGACAGTTTGGCAGAACCGCTGTTTCCCATCATACCACCCATTCCTCCGTAGCCATTGCCCGTCATGCTTCCCCACATTTGACCTATCCAGCTTGACCTGTAATATGACGGAGCTGAAACAGAAAGGTACCAAGAAACCGAAGCAAGGATGACTAAAACAATGAATGTTATTGCAAGAATCAAAAGAAAAATGCGCAATCTCTGCATAGACAAAGAACAAACTTACATTAAATTAAGGTTTACGCCAAAAACTGAAGTTTCCTCAATGAGTGTGGAAAAACGTGTTAAAAGATGGTTGCATCTATTCTTTTTTGTCCATCTTATTTTGGCTTAGCCTTTCTAGAAGGGAGCACGTCATTATTGGCAAGATTACAGTGGCGTCGCCCTCAATCATTATGCGCCTTGCCTTTTCGCTGATTTTTCCCCATGAAACTGCTTCACGTGGCCTCGCACCGCTTAGACTGCCATCCCATTCGTCTGCGGTGCTAATGTAGACCACGTAGTCTAAACCGTCTTTGAATTGGTTCCACCATATCGTGTGATGTTTGGAGATGCCGCCGCCAACGATTAATGCGCCGCTTTTTTTAGCGTCGAAAATAATGTTGTTGAGGTCTCCTTCATCTTTAAGTAGGTTAATTCTAAAGTCGTGGTGGTCTTGGCTGAAGAACCATAGCTGGTAGCCTACTGCACCATCGGTTATGCCTGGGACGTAGACTGGGATATTGTTTTTGGCAGCCCAGTAAAGAATCGAGTTCTCGTTGCAGCAGCGTAACCCGATTTCCCGAGAGAGTTCGCTGGTTGAAAGCTCTCGTTTGCCTTCCTTATAGAGCTCATGGAGGAGCCCTTGGATTTTCTGTTCGATGATAATTCCGTAGCTATCATTGGGTACAATCACATTTCCTAAGCGGTTTAAGCCTTCCCGATGAAGCCTTGAATCGTTCATTATGAAGCTACCCTTGTAGTAGTCCTTCCAGCATCGCGCGACATCATGATCCAATGTGCCGCAGGTTGTTATGAGGACGTCAACAAGTTTTCGTTTGACCAATTCTTTGATCACGCCTCGGGTGCCTGTAGCTACTATATCGGCGGGGAAGGAGAGAAATTTGACGCAGCCCTTTGTGTTAATCATCAATTCCATGATGCTAACGCCAGATGCGAGTTTCCCAGCAGTAAACCCCCATGCCTTATCCATTTGGCGAACAAGCTCATCCACAGACATTTCTTGGGTTAGCTCGTAGTCTTTTACTGCTTCTTTACGCGCGTCATGTTCTTTTTTGGGCATTACACGATCTCCTTCCACTGGATTAACAAGCAATAAAATAAATACGTGCCTAGCGACAGGGGCTATTCTGATAGGTAGTTTATGATTCTTCGGTAAATATCGCGGTCAGATGAGTCTTCATAGCCAGCGTAGATACTTGGGTTGTCGTTTACTTCGACCACAACGTAGTCGCCGTCGACTTCTTTGATATCCACACCGTAGAGCCCTTTCCCAACAACGCTGCAGGCTTTCAAAGCAACTTCCCTGAGCCTTGATGGCATCTCTCGTTTTCTGAGGCTGACCGTTCTTCCCCAAATGACTGTGGGTTTGCCTCGAAGTTTCGCGCCGTGTTTCCATTTGCCTTTGGGAATCATATATTTGCAAACATAAAGAACATCATTGTTTAGGACGCCAATTCTCCAATCGAAAGCTGTTGGCGTAAACTTTTGAATGGCTAAAACATCGGATTTTCGGAAGAAGCGTCTAGCTACATCTCGGAAACTTGTTTCGCAGGCGGCTTTCTCAACGTAACGTGAGAAACTTGTGTAAGGCGCCTTTATGACAACGGGTTTTCCCAATGCATCAAATATTTCGCTGATTTTTTTGTGGTGCAACTCATCTTTGTTAAGAAACATTGTCGGTATTCGTGGGACGTTGTACTTTTCAAACAGCGCGTATTGATGGATTTTATTTCCGCATATAGTGATGGATTCTGGGTCATCAATGACTTTCAAACCCAGTTCCCAAGCGGTTTTAGAAACCACATAAGCCGTGTTCAACGGGTCGGTTGTTGCTCTGATGAAGATCGCGTCGTACCTTGGGACTTCGGATATGTCTTCTCGGAAGAGGAAATGAAATTCGCTTCCCTGTTTTTCAGCGGCTGCTTTGAAGTTTTGAAGAGCGCTTTCCTCCCGGGGATCAGTAAAATTATATTTCTCAACAAAGCACGCGATCTTAGACACCGAAGGGTTCACCCTGCTCAGAAATGAGCGAGACCTCTTTGGATATTATTTTCAAGTCCTGTTCGGAAAGCTCCTCTTTATCTACGGGTTGTAGTCCACAGAGATAAGCTTTGTCAACAGTTTTTTGTATGTACAATTTGCAAATTGGGATTCCAAAAATTCTGTATACTTTTTCAGCGATTTTTTGGATGTCAATGTCTTGGTTAACGGTTTTTCCGAAGTATGTTTTGACTGCGGAAAGCTCTCCCCTTAGAGGTTGCGCACATACCGCGAATTTGTAGTTCATGCCTAAGCTTTTCATGGCGCGGTAAAGGGCGCTTTTGTTACCGGCTATTTTGTAGCCGTCGTAGATGAATGGGTTTACTGCGAAAATCAGCACTGGGAAGCCAAGTTCATTGGTTATTTTTTTGACTGAGTCGGTGACGAGGACGGGTAGAGTTAGCACTCCTGCTTTGGCTGCTCTGAGAAGAAAAATTGGGGTTCTGCTTGAGTCAATGATATTTTCGCATGATGGAATCACGCGGTTGCCCAAGATTTCAGCGTGCATAGAAACGTAGTAGCCTGTTTTGAGGTAACGGTACTCGTTGTTAATGTTAAGTGTGGGCTCTTTGATTATGGAGTCTAAAAACGTTGTGGGCTTCACTACTTGAAGTTTAGTGGTTAGGTCGATGTTTGAGACGACCAACACGGTCATGGTACACCAGGTTAATCAAAAGGCGTTATTCGTCAGTTATATTTAAGATTAACTACCACCATATTCGCATTCTAATTTAACGCTGAACAGAAAGAGGCACAACCATACGTACAAACCCCTGGAAGTCTTTGGACCAGAGCATGAATTTGCGCTCGTGGATAGCGAACTGAAACCTTTGCCCATATCTGACAAAATCATCAAAGGCTACTGTGGAAAAACCATCAACTTCGTTGAACTTCCAACCTTCACCTTTGGCAAAGAACTTCAAATGCATGTAATGGAACTGAAAGCCAACTCTCCTTTTAGGTCCCCTGGAGAGTTTGAGGAGACAATGCAGAATGGGGTTTTGACACTTAGCCAAATAGTCCAGAAACACGGTGCCAAACTCCTTGGAACAGGCATGCATCCCCTGCTTAATCTGGAAGAAACCGCTGTTTGGTCTCATTACCACAGAAGAATCTATAATGAATTCGCCAAAATCTTTGACCTGAACCAGCATGGTTGGCTGAACATCCAGAGCTTCCACCTGAATCTGCCGTATCAAAAAGAGCAAGACGGGATTCAACTGCATAATTTGCTTGCCAACATGTGTGCTTATCTTCCCGCGATCACCGCTTCCTCCCCCATTTACGAGGGCAAGGCTGGTCCAGACAGAGACAATAGGCTTCAGTTTTACAAGGTTAACCAGAAGGAAATCCCATCCATAACAGCGGACGTTGTACCCGAGTACACAACCTCATTTAGCAGGTACAAACATGACGTTATTGTTCAGTACTCCGAGGATTTAGCTCAAGCCAGTGCTGAAAAAACCATTCTTTGGCGCGAGTGGATTAACTCGAGAGGCGTTATTTTCCGTTTTGATCGTTCGGCCCTTGAAGTAAGGGTGATGGATGAGCAAGAATGCATTAAATCCGACGTTGCATTGAGCTGCTTTATCCGTGCAGCTCTAAGAGGTTTAGCAGCGAAGAGCGCCGAGCTTTTACCACACGACTTGTTGGTACACGATTTCAACGCCATCATTAGAGAAGGATTAAACGCTAAAGTTTCCAATCCCAATGGCAAAACGGCAAAACAAGTGTGCCAAGCCTACTTTAACCTAGCAAAAGAATACGCCGACGCAGATGAAAAAAGATATCTGTGGATTGTTGAGAAGCGGCTGGAAAAAGGCAGCCTATCAGAAGTCATCTTGGACAGAGTTTGTCGTCGCGCCGAAAAAACCAGTTTTCTTGAAGCAATCTTGGATGTTTATTCAACACTTATTAAATGCCTATCCAATAATGAACCCTGCTTCTAGAAAAGGCGAAAAAGCCGTGCCTGAAGACGATAATGGAGTGACCTATTCATTCAATGTCTGCAGCCGATGCAAAGTCTGCTGCTGTCAAGATGCGAAACCGCCACTGACCGAGAAAAGGAAAATAATCTTAAAAGAATATATGCAGAAACAGAAAATCAGCTTTATAGAACCGTTTGCTAAAGAAGGCTATTCTTACCCTTCGGTTGATGGGCTTCTTTTTTGCGGTTTTTTCGACAAGAAAACAGGAAAATGTATGGTTCATGCCGTTAAGCCTGAAAGTTGCATCGCTGGCCCAGTGACTTTTGACATTAATTTTTACACCAATAAGATTGAGTGGTTTCTAAAAAAAAGTGAAATCTGCGCTTATGGGAGCATGCTGTATGCTGACAAAGATGCTTTTAAGAAGCATTTCATCGTAGCCAAGAAACAGCTAACCCAATTAATAGAGCAACTTGACCCTGAAGAGCTCAGAGCTATCGTGAAAATCGATGAACCTCAGACACTCAAAATTGGGGAAACAGCGTTGCCTTTGGAAACCGCAAAGAAGCTCAAGTTGAAATGAGGCTTTTTTGCTTTTTCCTCCAAGTGCTTTGACTAAGAAAGCGATTGGAGGCTGTTTGGTTGTCTGCCCTGAGGAGTTGTTCTAAATCTGTTTCAGAGTCGATGTCCAACATTATTGTTGACGAGACGTAGATTTTGGTGTGAACGTGTTTGATGTGCGCTTTGTTTAGGTGCCTTTTGAAGCTATCGGGCCCAAAACAGAGTGAAACTATTCCAGGGGGCTTTTGCAGTAGCGCGTTGGTTCCGCCGTTTCGCGATGGGGAAATAACCATGGAGTTGTTTACCGCCAGCTTGACAAGAGTATCTATGTCTTTTGATGTTACAAGTGGGACATCTGCAGGCAGGACTAAAACCTGTTCCGCTTTGTTCTTGACACTCCATTTTACCGCTTGATTGAGCGCTTTGTTCAGACCCACCTTCGTCTCATTGAGAAAAGTCATTCCAAAGTTTTTCACTAAACACTCGACTGTTGAGTCAGAGCTTACAACAACAGTCCTTTCGACCTTCGAAGACTTTAGTGCCTTCAAGACATCCTCAAGCATTGCTAGGGTGAAAAGGGGCCGTTCTTGAAGGGTGAAAAAGTTGGAGAGTCTCGTCTTGGATTTCAAAAGAGTCTTTACAGGCACTACGGCATATGTAGACATGTCCAACCAGCTTTGAAAGATTAACCAGAGTTAAATTAATCTCATCTATTTGGCGATGAACAGTTTTAAAATTATGCTTTCCGTCTCCGCTATGTTTGATTGGAAACGCGGTTTTGTTAAAGGACGAAAATTCGTCTATGCTTCAAAATCCAACAACCCCGCATCCTTTAGCTTTAAGGCTAAAACAAGGTTGCCGCTAAGATGGATTTTCCCGTTGAAAAAAGCCTGTGTTGTTTTCAGTTTTCCGTTTACAAGATCCATGAAATCTGCGTCGGCGACCGTCAGTGTCAAGTTAGGCGACGGGTGGGCTCCTTCAGTGACTTTTAATGTTTGGTTTTTCAGTGTAAGTACCCAGCAACCGCCGTTTGGCCCCGTTAGGTTCAGTTGAGTAATAACATCGAAGTCCCCAGCCTTTTCGGGCTTGAATTTACAGGGAAGTACTTCCTCCAGGTATTGCTTGGGTATTTTAGCTTCCATCATGTTCAAACTCAATATTTTTTGTTTATCTGAATAGGTCTTTTTCTTTGGATCGCGTAAGATCTATGGTCGAGGCGTTGTCTGTACTTTGGTAATTGTAGCCACGGATGATTGCTGCGGGGACACCCTCATTCGCTTGGCCGATCACCAATTCCGCTGCCGAGGACAACTCGTCAGCTACAGCTGTTTGTTTTACTCTAAGGACGTACCCAAACAGGTCTTTTTCGCCACGTCTATCTCTGATCGGCATGATTCCTGCTACACCGACTGCCACGTTTATTTCACCAATGCGGAAAGGTCTTCCATGCGTGTCGGAAACGATTACTGCTACGTCGGCGCCAGTCAGCCGTTTTATTTCTTTCCTAATGTTCTGGGCTGAAACATTCGGTTCTTTTGGCAGAGGCACAACATTTCTGTCACCTGAAACGTTTGATCTGTCGACTCCAGCGTTAGCGCAGATAATGCCGTTTTTCGTTTCTACAATTATGCTGTTCCTGCTGCATCTGACGACTTCTTTCGTTTCTTGAAGGACAACCTCAACCAAGGCTGGATCTTTATTTGTCTTCAAGGCCATTTCTTTAGCTTGCTGTGAGGGAACTACGTCGTCTAGGTTAATGATGTTACCTTCAGCTTTAGAAACGACCACGTGGGTCACAACAATGACGTCTTTTTCTTGGATGGGCGTTTTCTGCTTTTCTGCTGCTTGAACAATCAGTTGCCCAAGATTGTCTCCCTTTTTTATCAGCGGAAGATTCTCAACAGCTATCACTTTCACTGGTTCCATGCAGTTTTCACTCATCTTTAAAGGCTAATACAACAAGAACAAACACTTTAAAAGGTTATCTTGCACAATTATGAAAAAATAATTCAATGCAAAATTATCAAAAAAATAATAAAATAGAAAATAGAAGCTTTGCTTTAGCTTCTGAATTTCTGCAGTTTTCGCAACATTTCTTTGTCGCCTTCGGCGTCCCCGGCGCATGTTGCGATAATGCCGTCGACCAAACCGTTTAGTTTTGCAGCTTTTTCTTCAACCGTATCCATTGTTGCTGCGACTGGCCAGCCGATCATTTTGACAGTTTCGACGTTTTTGGCGGTTCCGACTAGGAAGTATGCGAAGAGCGGCTTGTTTAGTTTTTTGCATTCGGCCGATACCGCTTTGAGTGCCTCGAATGAGTCGTCAGTTAGCCTCATGAAATATACGAAGTCCCATGGCTCACGCACCCTTTGAAGAGTTTCTTCTATGGAGCGTCTTGCAGTTAATAAGCAACCGAGTTTTAGGTTTTTGGTTTTGACTTGAGTGCGAATGAAGTCTCTGGCTGCTTCAGACGATGGCAGCATCGTTATGGGCTCACCAAACTTTGGGTTGTCTCCCATGGTGACTGCTAAACCGTCTAATCCGATGACGTCTGATGCTAAAGCTAGGCCTCCTACTTCAACTGGGCCTTTGTACTTTAGAATGAAGATTGGGCAGACGTATTTGTCTGGGTACTTGTATTTGAGTAGGCAGCTTACTACTACGCCGCTTGGAGCTGGATAACCAGCCGCGCCGTCAGTTACGTTCCATCCATCAACTAGATCCTTGAGTTCATCTGCAAGCTTTAAGAATTTACGTGTTGGCACAAATTCATTTAGTATTTTCATGGAGATTTCATCTCGGCTAAAGGCTAAATGGGTTAGGATTAAAAAATCTTTTGCATACAGCGAAGGGCTGTTTGTATGAGAACTCGGTTCTTAAGGGGGTTACGTTAGGCCTAGTCAACGAGTCTGGCGTCTACCGCCAAAGTGAAGAGTTTGCTCGCTTCTATGGTTTTTGCTGGGTTTTTGCTGCCGCCGTGTCCTTTTTCTTCTTGGTCAACTTCAGCAATAACCCCTTCGAGAATGCTCCATCTTCAATAGGCTTTGATTCTAGAAACCCTGTTCTTTCAGCGTTTGTGAAGAGTTCTTCGCCTTTTTCTGTTCGGATAATTGTGAATGTCCAACCATCAAGTCCCAATCCGCCTACAGATACGTCTGCGAGTTCAGAGCTGAAGTCTTCGCATACGCTGCAGCTTGTCCTGACATACTGCTTTATATCTGCCAGCGGAATGGCTGTGGTTCCGGCGGGCGTGGTTACAAGCATTTTTCCTTTAATGTTCATTTTGGTTATATCGTTGAGGTTGATGCCGAGTTTTCCTTTAATGTGGTTCTCCATGAGCCCCTCGTAGTCAAAGCATTCCGAACACATTAGCCCGACGAGGTACTTGATTGGAGCGCTCATCTTCTTTACATTGTTCATCTGCATTTTTCGGATGGCTTGAATCTGACAGGGTGTGCCTACGAATGCAACTTGGGTTTTCTTCTGCTTAATCACTTCAGGCAAAGCCATTAACGCTGAAGAACAAGTGTATTTTGTTCCTGCGGACTCAACGATTTTCTCAGGTGTCGTTGCGAGAATCGGGACGGGCAGGAAGGGGTTTTCTTGGCTTTTCCCAGAAACTACGGCGCCGTCAATTAGCTCGCTTTTCAAGGCAGCTACTAGCATTGCGGTGGCGGCCCCGCCGTCTTGGCGAACCTTCAGGATGTCGTTTGGTTTCGCTTGGGCGGCAACTATTCGGCGGTATACTCCGAATTCTTCCTGTGGGTTTCTGATCTTGCCGAAGGTGAACTGTTCAGCCTTCGCCATTGCCCAATTGTAGCGGGGGCAGGCTTGGGCACATATGCCGCAGACCTTGCATTCCTTGACTAAACTGGGTTTTCCCTTGGCCATTTCGAGGCAGCCGAAGGGGCAGGTTACAACGCAGGTTCCGCAGCTTGCGCATTTTCCTGTTTCAACGACTTCAGTCAAAAGAGAGTTTCCAAAACCAACCTTATTTGAGCTCATGGAACTAGCATATGAAACTGACTCTATTTAAATTTTAGACAAGAAACCCGATTCAAGTTCGAGATGCAGATTTATCAAAGCTGTTTCTTATCCTAGTTTTTGAAGGATTATGCAGCAACAAACGGGTCTTCAGCTGATCATTCAACAGCAAAGCGAACACGAAGAACCACCCTAAAGCTATAACCACGTATAGTGGAGGTATCGCGGTTAATCCGGGAATTCCGATAATGGAGATTAAAGATGAAATTATTATGTCTGCGGCTATTGCGGTTAGGAGGGGTCGGCTTGGTTTTGACTTCCAGAAGTTGCTTCTTTCGCGAACAACAAAGATGGTGAATAATCCGCCGAATAGTAACATGTCAAAAGAGAATGTGTTCAGCATGGCTGTGTTCGATAGCCCTAGATAGTTGAGACCTAAATATAGCAGTCCCAATGATTCAATTACGGTTGCGACGCCCAAAAGCGTGGCTCCTTTAACGAGAGGCGAGATATTCCAGCTTTCAGGTTTCTCCGAGGGCGTAACGTTGTCTGTGGAAAGTGATATAGTAACGAAGTCAACTAGGAAAAGCAACAGAACAACTTGGAAAGCTCCGACAACAAACAAACCCGTGAGCAGAAAAGCCACGATGACGAACAAGATAACTTGGAATGTTTTGACGATTTTGTTAAATATCCATGTTAAGATTCGCTGGTAAATCATCCTGCCTGTTATAACCAAATCCACAACATTGGATAAGCCCTCCTCTGTGAGGACAACGCTGGCTGAACCTTTAGCCACGTCCGTTGCGTTGCTTACTGCTATCCCAACTTCGGCCTGCTTAAGTGCGGCCGCGTCGTTTATGCCGTCGCCGGTCATTCCGACAACGTGGTTTTCAACCTGCAAACCCTTAACGATACGGTACTTCCCCTCAGGGTAAATTTCAGCAAAACCGTCCATTTCATCGACGATTTCAGCGGTAACCACAGCGTTACCCACGTTTTTTTCAACGTCAGCCATCCGAGTTATTTTTTCTCCCAAACCTACCTCTTTAGCTATTTGTGTGGCGATCGGCTGCGAATCACCAGTCAACATCTTCACTGCTATTCCCAGGGACCGAAGTTTCGCTATCAGTTTTGCAGATTCAGGTCTTGGCTTGTCATAAAGCGCTACCAGCCCAACCACATCCATTTTGCCGGATTCTTTGCTAGCGGCAACAGCGATAACTCTGTAGCCTTTCTCTGCGAAAGCATCCGTTTTGTTCTTAATTTCTGCAAGTTCTTCTTTTGGGGGTTGGCAAACGTCTATTATCGACAAGACCGCCCCTTTTGTAACCCGCAATGTTTGGCCTCGGTTCTCAACTATTGCCTCAGTCCTTCTTGTCGAAGGGTCAAAAGGAGTAAACTTCGTTTGTTTAAATTCGTCGAACCTAATTTTTTTGTCATTGACAGCGGCAAAGAACGCTAAGTCTATAGGATCCTGGTTTGCCATTTGCGACGCTAACTGGCCGAAGATGAGCGTGTCCTCCTCCGAATAGTTGCCCATTTCAGCCGTATCAGATATCGTCAGCTTATTTTCCGTGATAGTTCCAGTTTTGTCAACACAGAGTACGTCCATGAGGGCGGCGTCTTCGGATGCGCTAAGTCTAGTAACCAAAACACCTTTCCCTGCAAGCTCGTAGGAGCCAAGTGCCATTGTAATTGTGAACATCGTGGGTAACGCAACAGGAATTGCAGCCACAAGCAAAACTAGTGCTAAGGACAACAAGTCCAAGAGGTTTAGCCCGCGCGCCCAGGAAACTGCGGCGGCAGCGAGAAGCAGCGAAACCACCATGACAAGAAGCCACTTTATTAGATTTGAGATGACTCCTTCCATATGCAGCTTCGGCTTGGCAAACTGCACAAGCTGAGCTGTCTTCCCATACATTGTTTGCACTCCAGTTGCAGTGATAACCCCCGTTACCTCGCCCTTCTTAACGAGCGACCCCGAGTAGACGACGTCGCCGGCATTTTTCTCGACAGGAAGAGACTCCCCAGTAATAGCTGATTGGTCCACCGTGGCTTCGGAATCAAGAATCTTGAAGTCCGCAGGTACGAAATCACCCGACCTAACCCTGACAACATCTCCAGGAACAATTTCAGTGGCGTTCACGGTCTGCCAGACGCCATCCCGGAGAACTCTTGCTTGCAACTGGAGCTTCTGCTTAAGCGCCTTTACCGCACGGGTTGCCTGCTGTTCCTGAATAAACCCTAAAACGGCGTTTACAAGCAACAGGGCCGCGATAATGTAAACGTCTAAATATTTTCCTAAAACAGCTGAGAGTATAATTGCCACTTCAAGCATCCAAGCAGCTAAACCCCAAAACTTTTTTGCAAAAGCCGCAATGGGGCTCGCCTGCTTCTCTGTCACTTCGTTGCGCCCAAACAGTTTCTGTTTTTCTTGGACTTCCGAAAAACTCAAACCTTTTACATCATTTAGGCTGAATGCTGCAGTTGTTTGTTTTTTTGAATCGTAATTAGCTTGATTTGTGGGCAATTTTTTACCCTTTAGAAACAGTTGAATTCGATGATTATGTTAAATATAAAATGAATGTATGAAGTTAGCGGAAATTCTGCCCCGGATAATGTCAATTTTACTTGTCAACAACGCTAAGAGTTTGTGTCTGCACGTTTTGAATCATGCACAAAAGAAACTTAAATTAATGCTTGTTATCTCTATTTTCATGTGAATTGTTATGAAGGTCGCTGTTTCAGGTAAAGGCGGGGTTGGAAAAACCCTAATTGCAGGCGGCTTAGCACATGGCTTTGCTGCTCGAGGGCTGAAAACCATAGCTATTGATGCTGATTCATCTCCGAACCTCGGCTTAACTCTGGGTTTATCTACTGAAGAAACCCGCAAAATTGTCCCGATTTCGGAAAACAAAACGCTTGTTGAATCTAAAACAAGCACGGGTTACTCAGGTGTTTATAATTTAAATTTCACTGTTGACGACATAGTCAAACAGTACTCAGTTCCGACTCCATTAGGCGTCAGTTTAATTGTTATGGGTACTGTACAATCGATGGGTGCGGGTTGCATGTGTGCACCGAACGCTGTTATACGAGCCCTGCTTAGGCATTTGGTTGTGGAACGTGACGAAGCCGTAGTTTTGGACCTTGAAGCCGGTGTTGAACACATTGGAAGAGGCACCGCTCGACAAGTAGATGCTCTGCTTATTGTTGCTGATTCAAACTTGAAATCTTTGGAGATTGCAAAACACATCTATGATATGGCTACAGACGCGGGGATGCAGCAGCTCTACCTCGTCGGGAACAGGGTTATGAACGACGTTCAGAAGGAAGCAATAAGCGGATTTGCTGAAAAGAACGGTTTGCCCCTGCTTACCTTTGTGCCTTTTGACCAGAAAGTCACAGAAGCTGACATGCTTGGCGAAACTCCTCTGAAAAACATGCAGATTGAAGCCGTTAAAACCATAGATAATATATGCGAGCTTCTGCTAAAGAAATGACGTTAACTTTGGGGTTTTAATCTATGAAAACTCTTGTAACAATCGGACGCGGCGGAACAGGAAAATCCAGTTTCACAGCCTTAATGACCAAATCCCTAATAGAATCAGGCCAATCCCCCCTTCTGCTTGTTGACGCTGACCCAGACCAGAACCTGGCCGAAATGCTTGGAATAGACCTCAGAGAAGCGGGAAAATCAACCATCGCCGAGCTTTTGGTGAGCACTTTCATTGAGCAGGGCGGCACCACAGTGGGTGTTGCCCCAACCGAACGCATAGAAAGCCGCATTTGGGAAAAAGGGCTCTATGAAAGCAAAAATTTCGATTTCCTCGCGGTTGGCACCAAATGGGTTGAGGGCTGCTACTGCATGCCGAACTCCGCGTTGAAAGGTGCGCTGGAGTCGCTGACTAAAAATTACAAGTACATCTTAGTTGACTCTCCGGCTGGGCTTGAAAACCTGAACCGTCGAATAACTTCGACTGTTAACGACGTTTTTGACATCTTGGATCATTCCAAGAAATCACAGGACCATGTGAAAAGAGCCTTCAAAATAGCTAAAGAAGTTGACATGAAGTTTGACAATTTCTACTTGGTCGGCGGCTACCGTTTTCCATCTGAGCTCGGCAAGCAGGCTGAAGCTGACTTGGGGTTCAAGTATTTAGGGAAAATCAGTGCGGACGAAGTCTTAGATGAGTATGTGCTTAACGGAAAATCGCTGCTTGATTTGCCTAGCAATAGCGCGGCTTATGCTTCAGTGAAGGTTATCATGAAGACGCTTGGCTACTTGTAGTCAGCGGTCTATCTTCTCTGCTCTTTCTTTACACAATTTCTCAGAACCTTAACATTTCTGTAATTGGAACATGACTTTTGCGTCGATTTCTGGAAAGGTTTAAAAACAAATCATGGCAGTCTTTACCTAAACCTTTACAGAGGAGTCATTAATTTGACTGCTAAAAACGTTAATGTAAAAATAGACGAAATGAAGACCAACTCAGGTCTTATTAAAAACCTCGAAATCTCCATCGGGAAAGTTGTTAACGACAACTACACTGAACCTATGGGTCCTACTCCTATGCCTTCTATGACTACCCTGCGAGACTGGGACATGAAACTTCTCGCCAAGTACAAGCCCTTCTATATGCCCGACTGTGATCTTTGCTGTCTGTGCACTTTTGGAAAATGCGATTTAACCGCCGGCAAACGCGGCGCATGCGGCATAGACATCGCATCCCAATCATCTCGCATCGTGATGTTAGCTTGTGCAATTGGAGCTGCCTGCCATTCAGCCCACTCACGCCATCTTGTTTCTCATTTAATCGAGAAATACGGTCGCAGGTACCCCATAAACATCGGCGGCTTAAACATAAAAGTTGAAGCGCCAATCACGCGCCTTGTTACAGGCGTAAAACCTGAAACTCTCGGTGACCTTGAAGACGTTTTATCTTATGTTGAAGAACAAATCACCCAAGTCCTTGCAGTTGCCCATACGGGGCAAGAAGGACACAATTTAGATTTTGAATCCAAAGCATTCCATGTCGGCATGATTGACCATGTGGGCATGGAAGTCGGTGACATCGCACAGATTTCTACGTTGGGTTACCCAAAAGCTGAAGCTGATACACCTCTTGTGAAACTTGGCATCGGTAGTGTTGATCGAACTAAACCCGTTATTATGGTCATAGGCCACAATGTTGTTCCATCAATCGGAATTATCGATTATGCAAAAGAAACCAAAGCTAACGAAAAAATAGAAGTCGTCGGCTTATGTTGCACATCACACGACATAACTAGATACTATAGCAGCGCTAGAATCGTTGGACCAATTAGCTGGGAGTTAAGATACATACGCGCAGGCTTGGCAGATGTGGTTGTTCTTGACGAACAATGCATCCGAACAGACGTTTACGAAGAGGCAGCAAAAGTCAACGCTCCAGTAATCGCAGCATCCGAAAAGAATTGCATGGGCTTCAAAAACCGCACAAACGACCCAGCAGACGAAATTGTCTCCGACCTTGTGAGCGGCAAAGTCCAAGGCGTACTGATCCTTGACCCAGAAAAAGTAGGCGAAGTCGCAGTCCGCGTTGCACAGAAAGTTGCTCCAATACGCAAACGGAAAACCAGCCTTCCATCCATAGAGGAAATTACACAAATCGCAAAGGCCTGCACTCAATGCAAGAGTTGCCAACGGAACTGCCCGCAAGACTACGCAATTCCAGCTGCCATCAAAGCAGCAGCAAAAGGCGACCTATCCTTACTAGAAGACCTTTATGAAACCTGTATCGGATGCGGAAAATGTGAAGAAGCGTGTCCACAAAAAATCATGATTCACAGCCTAATCGTTAAAGCAGGCGAAAAAGCAATGCTCGCCGAAAACAACCTTTGCCGTGTAGGTAGAGGTGCAATTTCAGACGTTGAAATACGCAACGTCGGCAGCCCAATAGTCCTTGGAGAAATCCCCGGCATCGTTGCAGTGGTAGGATGCAGTAACTATCCGAAAGGCGGAAAAGACGTCTACGACATATGCAGAGAATTCGCACTCAGACGATACATCGTTGTACTATCAGGGTGCTCAGCTATGTCAGCAGGCAGCTACCGCAACAGCGACGGCCAAACAATTTATGAAGAATTCCCAGGAGGATTCGAAGCTGGAGGAGTCCTCAACGTCGGCTCATGCGTCGCAAACAGCCACATCGCCGGAGCATGCATCAAAGTAGCAAACATCTTCGCCAAACGCAACCTCAGAGGCAACTACGAAGAAATCGCAGATTACATCCACAACCGCCTCGGCGCAGTTGGATTAGCTTGGGGTGCATATTCACAGAAAGCAGCAGCCATCGGCGCAGGATTCTGGCGCTTAGGTGTACCAGTCCTCGTAGGGCCACACGGTGTAAAATACAGACGCATGCTCCTCGGCAGAGAAGACCACCCAGAAGACTTCGAAGTCTACGATGCGCGTACAGGCGACAAAGTTAGGGTCGGACCCGCACCAGAACACCTCTTCAACTCAGTAGAAACCAAAGAGGAATGCATGGTTGCAATCGCAAAACTTTGCATCAGACCAAACGACACATGGAAAGGACGCAGCATAAAACTCAGCCACTACGTTGACTTAAGCAAACGCTACATGGGAGTTATGCCAAACGACTTGCACTTATTCGTTAGAACAATGGCTGATGTCCCAATGACTATGAAAGATGAATTCACCAAGATACTGGAAGCACACGACTGGAAAGAAACGGTAATTCCGGACCCAACATTGCTTCCAAGAATGATCAGGAAAATGAAGGAGTGAAAATGAAAATGTCATGTGAACCCTGGCAATGTGCAGAAATAGCCTCAACTAAAAAAGCAAACCCAATTCAAAAACCCGAAATAGCAGTAGCAATGATGAAAAAAGCCCACCATCCCATTCTCATTGTGGGAAGCAACGCTACTGAAAGATACCTGGAAGGCAAACAACTAATCGAATACCTAATTGACCTCGCAAAAGCATCAAAACTACCCGTAGTGGCCACAGCACATATGGTCGGCGAATTCCTAAAACGTGGATATGAACCAGCAGCATATATGAATGCAATGGAGATTGGCAACTTAGTAGTTGATCCAACCTGGCAGGGCTTAGACGGTAAAGGACACCCGGACCTAGTTATGATGGTGGGGTTGCCTTACTTCGTTGAATCTTTGATGCTGTGCGGACTCAAACATTTCGCGCCTGATCTGAAAACCATGACGCTGGACAACTTGTTCCATGTGCATGCAAGCTGGTCTTTCCCAAACGCGACCCTTGAAGAGTGGGCTGCAAATCTCAAAGTCATGACTTCAAAATTTGAAGGAGGACAATAAAAAAAATGTCTATGTTTAAAGATATACCTGTTGAAGTTGGCGTAATCTACGAAGGAGAACGAATTAGAAGAAACGACATGCAAGTTGAACTCGGCGGACCCACAGTCAAGCAAAAGTTTGAATTGGCCAAAGTAAAACCCATGAGCGAAATCGACGACGGAAAAATCACCATTATTGGACCCGACATCAAAGACCTGAAGGAAGGCGGCGCATACCCGCTCGGTATTCTTGTTGAAGCTGCAGGCGAAAAACTTGATGCGGGGCTTGAAGGTGTCATTGAAAGACGCATTCACGGCTACCTGAACTACATCGAGGGCTTCATGCACCTAAACCAGAGATACGACATCTGGATACGCCTCGGCAAAAAATCATTCCAGAAAGGCTTAAACAGCTTTGAGCCAATCGGCAAAGTTCTGTACCGCTTATTCAAGAGTGAATTGCCAATCATTGAGAAAGTACAAATCACATTCATAACAGACACAGCCAAACTGGACGAAATGTACCCAGAAGCAGTCCAAGCTTACGAATCACGCGACGCAAAAGCAAGAGGACTCAAAGACGAAGATGTTGACACATTCTACGGCTGCGCCCTATGCCAATCATTCGCGCCAAGCCATGTCTGCGTTATCACACCCCAAAGATACAGCAACTGCGGCGCCATCAGCTGGTTCGACGGCAAAGCATCAGCAAGCATCGACCCCAAAGGTCCAGTCTTCGCAATACCCAGAGGACAAATGATAAACGCTGAAAAAGGCGAATTCTCAGGTGTCAACGAAGCTGCAAAGAAACGTAGCATGGGCGAAGTTAACCAAGTCTGGCTTTACACGGCATTCGATCACCCACACACTTCGTGCGGATGCTTCGAAGCAGTAACCTTCTACGTCCCCGAAGTCGACGGATTAGCAGTTGTCCACAGAAGCTTCAAAGGTCAAGCAGTAAATGGCTTACCCTTCAGCACAATTGCAGACTCAGCGGCAGGCGGAAGACAAATCGACGGATTCCACGGAATGTCCATCGAATACATGAGAAGCAAGAAATTCTTCGCTGCAGACGGTGGATGGAACCGCGTTGTCTGGGTGCCTAAGGAAGTCAAAGAACGCGTCAAAGACTTTATCCCACCGGAACTGGTCGACAAAGTTGCCACTGAAGAAGACGCAAAAAATGTTGATGAACTCAAAGCATTCCTGAAAGCCAAGAACCACCCAGTCGTAGCAAGGTGGACAGCAGAAGAAGCACCTGCAGCAGCACCAGAAGCTCAAGCATTACAAGTCACCGAAGAAGCAGTAGGCACAATGATGCCAGTCGCGACCGCAGGTACACTGCCAATCATGGCAGGCGGCTTTAGAATCATCCTTAAAGACGCAAAAATCTACGCTAACAAAGTAATAATCCAAACTGTCAAAGACGACAAAGACAAGCGGTGAACCTAGTTGCCTACAGACGGCGACAAGAAGAAAGACGACGAAGGTCTAAAGCTCAGCCAAGACTTACTGGATGCCTTAGCCAGGTTCAAGCAAATTGAAATTGAAGACTTCCAGATTGACGTTAAAGAGCTAGAGATACTCTTTGAGCCAGGAATGGCTGGCCAACTAATGCCCAAGTTAAAGCTTCCAGCAGCGGTCACAGGCGGAAAACCCGTATCAATGCTTCAAGTACCCTTTTTACCTCCAATTGAGACCTACCCGAACAAAATCGCGGAGGTCAAATTGGGCGCAACACGAAAAGAAGGCGGCACACGTGGAACATCATTCACCATCGGCGGCGAAACATCACCTGCATTCTACAATTTTGAGCGACCAACCACCCACAAACCAGTCATCACCCTTGACGTTTTCGACATGGAAGTACCCCTAAGCAAAGCAGTTAAAATGCATGTCAAGGACGTCGTTGGAGACCCAGCAGCTTGGGCGAAACTTGCAGTAGAACAATTCAAGGCCGACATGGTTACAATCCACTTAATCAGCATTGACCCCTTGCTTAAGGACGCAACACCGAAAGACGCAGTGAAAACCGTTGAAAAGGTTCTGCAAGCCGTTGACGTACCACTAGTTATCGGCGGCTGCGGCGACCCAGTTAAAGACGCAAACGTTTTCGAAGAAATCTGTAACGCTTTCCCAGGAGAACGCTTCCTTATCAGCTCAATAACAAGGGATATGGATGTTGAACGCTGCGCAAAGTTCGTCAAGAAAAACGGGCATGCTGCACTTTCGTTCACTCCGATGGACCTTAACCTGGCACGGGAACTTAACCGGCGACTATACGACTTTCTCGGCAGAGAAGACATCGTCATGGACTTAACCACAGCAGCCTTAGGCTACGGCTTAGACTATGCATTCACCAACATGGAGCGCGCAAGACTTGGCGGATTAATGGGCGACATGGAACTTGCTCATCCAATGTCTTCGGGAACAACCAACGCATGGGCTGCCCGTGAAGCGTGGCTGAAAATGTCCGCTGACTGGGAACCACGCGAACTCCGAGGACCACTCTGGGAAGTAACCACAGCCCTAACACTTCTGCTCGCAGGCGTTGACTTATTCATGATGATGCATCCAGCAGCAGTAAAGACGCTCAAAGACGTCACAAACTACCTTACAAGCGGCAAAAAAGCAGACGCGTCGAAATATGCAGATTGGATAACTATGAAAGCACAAGGAGTTGGCAAGCAATGAGCGAGAAAAAGAAAGGCGGACTAAAAGAATTAAGCCCAATTACCATTTACAAGCTTCTACCAAAAACTAACTGCAAAGAATGCGGCCAAGACAACTGCATGGCGTTTGCGACAAAAATCGTCAACCGCGAAGTAGAACTCGACAGCTGCAAACCACTGCTAAAACCAGAAAACGCAAAAGCCTACGCTGCACTTAAGGATCTACTCAAACCCGCAGTAAAAGAAGTTGAAGTGGGCGTTGGAGACAAAGCTAAGAAACTTGGCGGCAAACTTGTCATGTACCGCCATGAATTTACTTACAAGAACCCCACAGCAATCGCGTTAGATGTAACTGACGAAATGCCAATGCAAGAAGTCGTCTCGCGAGTACAGTACACAGAAAACTTCACATTCGAATACATCGGCAACACACTCAGATTGGATATGATTGCAGTAAGATGTACATCCGGCGACGCAGACAAGTTCAAGGCTGTTGTCAAAAAAGTCGCGGAAACAACCAAACTACCATTAATACTTTGCACATTAAACCCTGCAATCGCAGAAGCAGGCTTAATGGCGGCACCCAAAGACCGACCGCTTCTCTACGCAGCAACCCAGAGCAACTGGAAAGACATGGCGGAACTAGCCTTAATGTACGATGCCCCACTAGTCGTATCCGCACCAAACGACCTGACCACATTGGTTTCACTTGCAAAGACTTTGATGGCTTACGGCGTAACAAACTTGGTTTTGGACCCCGGCACTTTCGCAAACGAAGGCTTACCTGACACAATAAACAACTTCACAATGCTCCGCAGGGCAGCATGCAAAGAAGGCGAAGAACTAGCAGGCTTCCCATTAATCGGCGTACCTATGGTCGCTTGGGAAGATACAGCGACAGCTGAAGACCTCTTGAAATGGCGTGAAGCGTACCTTGCAGGGATGCTTATAGTGCGGTACGCAGACGTGCTTGTAATGCATAGCGTAAGCGGTTGGTCACTGTTGCCGGACGCAGTTCTTAGACAGAACATTTACACTGACCCACGCAAACCCGTTGCAGTAGCTCCAGGACTCAAAGTATTCGGAACACCAGACGAAAACTCGCCAGTAATGTTCACCACAAACTTCGCCCTAACATACTACACCGTCGCATCAGACATTGAAAGCAGCAAACTCAACGGATACCTAATCGTTGTTGAAACTGAAGGTTCAGCAATCGACAGCGGAGTTGCAGGAAGAAAACTAACAGCGGAACGCGTAGCCGACGCAATTAAAGCCTCAGGTATAGAAAGCAAAGTCAAACACCGCAAAATCATAATCCCCGGCAAAGCATCACGCATCAGCGGCGAAATCGAAGAACTCAGCGGCTGGAAAGTCC
>Ga0187864_10001516_pt1 | contig 22300 bp, 13 predicted proteins | sample June2016WEW_11_4_FD_132985 | JGI IMG/M metagenome (GOLD analysis project Ga0187864, IMG submission 132985) | Peatland microbial communities from SPRUCE experiment site at the Marcell Experimental Forest, Minnesota, USA - June2016WEW_11_40 | ecosystem: Environmental > Terrestrial > Soil >...
ACGGCAGGGTCCCGCCGGTCAGCGCCCAGGTGTAGGTGGGGGTTCCACCGGTGGCGGCCAAGGTGGCGGAGTACGCGACACCCACGGTGCCTCCGGGAAGAGAGGTCGTGGTGACCGAGAGCGGCACGGTCAGGGTGCCCGTGCCTAAGCCGATCGCACCCACCGGGTCCGGGTTAGTGCCATTGCCGCCAGTGGCGACGGGCCCAGGGGACGGGCACGTCGTAAGGCTACCTACAGTTACGTTGCACGTAGCCGTCGCCGTGTCGTATGAGTACGCCACAGGGCCGCCCGTTGTCGCAGTTGTTGCAGCGACTGTGTCGTTGAACGGCGCGACGTTCGGTTCAACCACCGCGTAGGTCAGCGCCCCTGGTACAAATGCAGCTGAGCTCCCGCTGGTGTTGAGACCGCCGGTCGGGACGGTCTCGGTCAAAGCCAACGTCCCCCCCGTAAACGTCCCACCCGAGCCGAACGTCCTTCCGCCACCGTGCGTAGTGGCCGTGTATATGTCGACGCCGATGGCCTCTGGGCTCTGGGTGTTGGCGGTGAGTAGGGCTGTAGTGCCGACCGAGTCTGTCGCCTCGACCGTAAGCGGCTCAGTCAGGGTGCCATCTGGGTCGGCCCAGAAGCCCGTACCGCTGAGGAGGACCGAGTCACCCGCTGTGGCCGCGGAACTTCCGGTGACCGGGGTCACCGCCGTGCCTGAAGTATAAGTGTTGACCAGGCCGTTGACCCAGATCAGGGTGGCCCCTATGGCAGCGGGGGCGGTCACGACGACGATCTCGTGGGTCCCCGTGAGGGAGGTGGGACCGACCAAGAGGGTGGTCCCCTGGGCGATCGCCGTCGTCAATGCGGACACGGGAAGTGCCGTGCACGACGTGAGCTGGTTGAATCCGCAGTTAGCCCCCGTCGTTCCCGAGACTACCTCGTCCCCCGCGCTCGCGGCTCCGTTAGTAGAGATCGACGTGCCGAATGAATAGGCGGCAGTGTCGGTCAGGTTCAGGACTGACAAGCTAGGAGGAGAAGCGTAACCAGTGGTCCCAGGCACAGGAACGGTGCCCGGCCACGGTGACACGGGATAGCTGCTCGTAGGAGGGTAGTTCACGTAGGCGAAGCCGTACTCGTTACCGGCCAAGTCGGCCACCGCCATTGCGCAGTTGCTCAGGCCGAGCGCCACTTGAGCCGCTGTCGGCGGGCAGACGGCGTCGCTGTCTAGAGCCTGCTGGTCAGCATTGACGGTCTCGGCAATGGTGAGAGTACCGGTCGCAGACGAGACCGGCTCGTCCGGACCTGTAGCACTGACCCCGCCCATGAACTCATTCAATGCATTGGTGGGGGTAAAGGTAGTGGAGTTGAATCCCGCAATCGGGCTGGCTATGCCTACAACCATCGTCGTACTGTCCGGCAACCCGGTGCAGGCGATATCTACCGTCGTGGTTCCCGGGGTCACCGCTGCTCCGCCGTTTATCATGAACGGCACCAGCACGGTTGGTGAGCCTTGGGTTTGGTTGCCGAGCCCGTTGAACGTGCAGTCGGCCGCCTGGGTCTTGGCGGAGGCCGCAGATGAGGTGGACAGCACGGTGATGGCGGTGGCGCCAGCGAGCATTCCCGTGCCGATTGCCATGGACATCACGGCGTGGACGAATCGCCTCGATACGCTTCGGTGTCTCGATCTCAACATATCTCTCCTCCATATTTCGGCCGCGCGTCAAGCCTTCGCAGCCGTCCCACAGAAAACCTTATACATAAACCCACCGAGGGCTACCGAGAGGGCCTCGAGCTCACTGAGGGTCTGGCGCAGCCTGCGGGCATTGTTGCATCAGCTCCGGTAGCCAGCCACGAGGTCTCGGACAAGAGCCCAGCTACTGCACGCGACCTCCCGCCCACCAGGATCTGGCGTCTGTCATGAATGCTACGGAGAAGACGGCCACCCGACATCGTCAGGATTGATAAATCAAGGGTTGGCCGAGGCGAGTGTGTTGTAGCCAGTGACGATTCGCCTGGAGCTGCTGGGGCTGCTGGAGCTGCTGGGGCTGCTGGGGCTGCTGGTCGTTGTGAGGCTGTTTCTCAAGGCGCGGCTGATCCTGGTCGATCTCCTAACTGGTCGTGTCGGGCGACGGGAAGGAGATCGAAGCAATGGGGGCTCGGCATCGCGATAAGCGCTACAGCACCGCCGCGATTGCCGAGGCGCGTCACAGCCTTCTCGGGCGGGTCACACGTGGGTGTTTGACCGGTGCGTGCGTGCTCGGAGGTTCCGTGGGGCTGACCGCTGCCACTGGCTGGGCCCTGGGTGCCGACACAGCTGCTACGGTCACCTATCCCGACCACCTGGTTGTCTCAGAGGTGCTCAGAGCGTCCACAACGCCCCCTGAGCCGCCCACCACCGCCATCTCTACGTCAGCGGTGCCGCCCTCCGAGTGGGCTTCCGACAGCTCCTTGAGCTCGTCGACGGAACTGACTCAGACGATCAGTGTGGTCATCCGCGCCGCGCCCGCGCCACACCCGGTCAAGCCGCCACCGCCACAGCGGGGGAAGCCCGTACCATCCCCAACCGCGTCACACAAGCACGGGAAGCCATCACGCCAGTCTCAGTCTCATGCCCAAACCCAACGTCCATCTTTGACCGCGTCACACGAACACGGGAAGCGATGACCCCAGTCTCAAGTTCCCCCGTTCGAGACTGTGACGGACCCCTGGAGACGTTGTAGCCCGGTCGGCCGGGCAAGGCGTCGGCTAGATCGTCGTCTCTGTGGCTGCCGGCATCTGCTCTTCGGGCGATGTGGTGTCTTGCACCACCGGCTCGGCTGGGCCTACCGAATCGGGGGGCTGGGTGGTCCGCTGGGCCCGCCTCTGCAAGCGATTACGAATGACGCGCATGAGCAGAAGCAGTAGCAACAGCAGGATCACAAACGCGACCACGAGCAGCGCCCACGGGAGGAGCAGCACCCCCACGTCGAACCGGGCGAAGCGGCCGTTACCCGCCCCCACCTGGCCCACCACGGCGTAGTTGCCGAGTGCCAGGATCGGGAAGGTGACCGGGATTCTGTAGGTTCGCACCTGCCCGGCTCCGATACCGGGCAGGTTATTTACAAAAATGGGCGTGTTTCCGATGCGCGCTACGACGATGGGATTCGGCACCGACTCGGTGCCGGGGTCGCGCACCCGAAGCACCAAGGTGCGCGTCGGCGCCGCGCCGAACCACGCAGCCAGAGGGCCAGAACCCGTTAGGACCGCGCTCTTCACGACCAGTCTGGCGGGCGAGGGCGGGTATCTGAGGGGCGCCGTGGGCGCACCCAAGACGGTGAAGGCCGCGGTGATGGGCTGAGCGAGCGTGGAGGAGAAGGCAGCTACCACACACGGGCAGGGCACCGGGGGCACCAGCACGGTGAGTTCCCCGGCGAAGTTCCCAACCTCAGATGTCGTGCGCGTGAGGCCTTCGGCAAAAGCGCAGTCCGGCGAGCCTTCCAGCTCGTCGTCCCCGCACACCTGAAGTTGAAACACCGTGCTGGGCGGGAACGCGTAGGCGGCCACGTAGACCGACTGCCCTGGTGCAGCCGCGTCGGGGCTGACCTGCATGACCGCCTTCGAGGCCGGTCCGCCGGCCATAGCCACGCTCTGGCCGGTGACGACCCACGCCCCGAGCGCCAGCACAGCACACACCACGGTGGCTCTCATGACACGCCGCACCGTCATCTGTTCCACCCCTGGTCTCTCGGGTCCGCTTGAGCCCGTCGCGACCATCGCCCCCTGCCGGACACCTGCCTGCTCGCCTCTGTCGCCGGTGATGGTTCGCTATAATAATCCGGACCCATCGGAGGCGAATGCGGGGGAAACCGTCGTGAGTAGCCGCACTGATCGCGGATGAGGCTAGGGCGAGCGGTGGTATTGAGAAGGAGGTCGCGCCACAACGTCGTGCTCTTGATGCTCGGGCTGGTCGGCGCTGCCTCCCTGAGCAGCTGTAGCGGGTCAGGGGGCTCGACGCCTGAGCCCACCGCACCTCCGCCCACCGTCGCGAAACTGCACATAAGCGCCAACCTGGTAACGCGCCTGAGCGAGCAGAACAACCGGGACGGGGCGTTCTTGCCCTTCAACGGTACGCTCCTCATCTCACTACCCGTCGCAAAGGGCAGTCGTGCCGTCTGGCAGCTCACCGACCCGGTGGGCCCCGAACTGAAGCAGATCCGAGCGCCGGCGACGACGCCGGGGACCCAGGTGCTTGCCTTCCATGGCGCGGCGACTGGAGATGTGACGGTGCGGCTCCACAAGAGCACAGGTGGCAACTGGTACGCGGTAGTCGCCGTGTGGACCATCCACCTGTCGCCGAAGAACTTCGCACCGCCGGGCTCCGGAGTAACGTTAATACCCAAGCACAAGCACTGACGAGAGCGCTCGGGAACCGCCGACCGGGTCAATTCGAGGTCATGACGATATCGAGCATGGCGACGTAGGTGCCCGCCGCGACGTAGGGCGGGACGCTCAGACCCAGCGACGCATCACAGTCGTAGTCGCTGCCACCGTAGCCCTGGACGGCTGAACACAGTGGTACGGCGGTCGTGTCCGACAGTGTGGAGGTGGCCCCGGCGCTCACACCGCTCATGCTGGCGCCGTCGACCGCCGCTGTCACATCGGGCACCCAACTCAGAAAGTCGCCGGGGATCGTATTGTCGGCGACGGCGCCACTCGGTTGCTCGTTAATGAAGTTGGACTCCAGCTGCGCGGTCGCGCTCCACCCGTCCTCGGTGCCACGGTTGTCGTCCACCTGAAGGGTGCCGAGCTGGCCGGTGGACATTTGGAATTGTCTCGAGCCGAGCAGCACCGGCGACAAGTCGATGATGAAGGGCGTGCCGATGCTCGGAGCGGTGCTCTCGCTCAATGTGAGTGTCCCGCTGCCCACCGTCTGTGTCAGATCGGTCGACGTGCTGGCGTGGTGGTCAGTGCTTCCACTGTAAATGGCGGTGATGGTGTGGGTGCTGCTGAGCGGGTAGACGACGTTGCAGGTGGCCACCCCCTCGACAAGTGACTGTGCGCTGCATCCGTCTACGACGGTGCCGGAGTCCTCGAACTCGACCGTACCGGTCGGGGTCGCTCCACCCGGCACCTGGGGAGCCACCGTGGCGGTGTAGGTCACGGGATCGCCGGCCACCGACGGGTTCGCGGAGGACGCCAAGGTGGTCGTGGTGGCGCCCACGGTCACCGCGACCTCGTCAGAGGTGCTCGTGTCGAAGTTGGCGTCGCCGTTGTAGACGGCGACGAGGGTGTGAGTCCCGGGGGTGGAGAAGGACGTGAAGCAGGTGGCCACCCCCAAGGCAAGCGACTGTGCATTACATCCGTCGACGACGTTGTCGGAGTCCTCGAACTCGACGGTACCGGTCTGTGTGCCGGCCCCGGGTGCCAGCGGCGCGACGGTAGCCGTCACGGCCACCGACTGGCCGACCGCCACGGACGTGGACGAAACGGCCACCGTGGTGGTGGTGGCGTCACGGTTGACGGTCTGGGAGAGGGTCGCGCTGGAGGTGAGGAAGTTGTCGTCACCGGAATAGAGCGCTTGGAGCGAAAGGGAGCCGGTGCTGGCGAACGTCGCAGTGCACTGCGCCTGTGCGGTGGAGAGGCTGATCGCGTCGCAGCCTGCAATCGCGATCCCGTTGGAAGTGAACGTGACCGTGCCCGTCGGGGTGAAGCTCGAGCTTCCACTCACGCTGGCGGTGAGCGTCAGCTGCTGGCCGGCCACCGACGGGTTCGCGGAGGAGCTGATGTCGGTGGTGCTGGGTGTAGGCGTGCCCTCGACAAGGGTCTGACTCACCGTCTGGGTGTCGGAGACGATATCCGCGCTGCCGACCGCCCACAGGTCGCTAGAGGAGACGGCGGCCACCTGTGTGAGGACGTTGTCCTGTGCGATGGTCGTATCAGGGCTCGCCACCACCTGCCAGTTCGTCCCGTCGTAGTGCTCGATCAGGGTCTGGTACAGCGGCGCGCTGGACGTCCCGGAGTTGTAGTAGCCGACCGCCCAGACGTCCGTGGCGGAAGTTGCGGCGATCCCGAGGAGCTCGTTGTCGGTGGGCGCAGCGGGCGACCCCGCGCTCTGGTCGGCGCTGGTCGGGTCGACCTGCCAGTTCGTCCCGTCGTAGTGCTCGATCAGGGTCTGGTACAGCGGCGCGCTGGACGTCCCGGAGTTGTAGTAGCCGACCGCCCAGACGTCCGTCGGCGAGAGGGCTGCCACACCCTTCACGTGGTTCTCCGTGGGCGCAGCGGGCGACCCGATGGTCGTATCGGGGCTCGACATCACGGCCCACGTCGGCGTCGTGGCAGCAGCAGCGCCCGGCATGAGGATCGCCAGAGGCAGGAGGATGGCGATCGCGGCGAGCAACGTGAGGAGGGTGCGCTTGGCCCGCAACGGCAGGCCCCTGGCTTTGTGCGTGGTGCAGGGTCTGGCACGGCTGTGCTGCCGCGGTTGACGGAGCAGATGGCGCGCGAAGTATGCCACGGCAAGCGGCGGGGTTGGAGCTGGCGCACCATTACCTCGCGGGGACCTTGTTCTCTCACGCGGGGTTTCGTCGGGCGGGCCGGCCGCGTCGGGCTCGGTGGCCGGTGCGCGAGACCACTTGTGACGGAGCGCGCGCCAAACCGCTCCCGCCAGCGCGAGGACACCAGCGGCAGTTGCACCGACAAGCATCCACGGCATGTCGTGAGACGGGACGCCGGATGGTGATGTCGCGACGCGCGAACCAAATGTGACGGCCGGAGACCGCTTGCTCCGGTGAACGCTGCGGGCCGATCCCGCCAGCCCGAGGGTGATTGCAGCTGCGACGGCGACTTCAGCCCACGGCACGTCGTGAGACGGGACGCCGGTCGAGGTGGTCATGACGCGTTCATCAACCGTCACGCCACGAGCGCGCCTGTAGCGGCGCACACACCACGCAGCGGCCACGAGCGCGAGGAGGCACACAACCACGACGACGAGCAGCACCCACGGCACGTCGTGGAACCGGGTGTTGGCCGAGGCAGTCGCGCCGCGCGCGTCCACTCTCACGTGCAGGCCGATCGTTGGCCCGAGCACCGGCAGGTGCTTCCACTGTGGCACGGCGAGTGTGGTACGGGCACCGGGCACGAGAGCGTCGAGCCGCACAGGTGCCAAGCGCGCGACGGTGCGGCCGAAGGTGTCGGTCGCCGCGACGTGCACGACGCCGGACAGAACCGTGTTGCCGGTATTGGCGAGCACAACTTTCACGCTCGCCCGGCTCGATCCTGTCAGGAACGACAGAGAAGGCACCGACGCCGACACATGCACGGCAGTGATCGACACGCGCGCGCTGAGCGTGCCCGGTACTCGTACGAGGATCCGAACCCCGAGGCCGGTGCGGACGAGCAGACTGGCACTGCTTGCCTGCACGACGGCGGGCTCTTCGTCGAGGGCGACGATCCCTCCCATGTGGTCTCCAGGTGAGACGTGAGGGGGCACGCTCAGCACGAAGGGGACCATGACGTTGCCGCGAGGTGGCACCGTCACCGATGTGCTCGGCAAGTAGATCCAGGCCCCCACCCCGTCCTTCGGCTGGGTTGCAGAGTGCAGGGCGAAGACGCCCCCGGCCGAGGTGTCGTAGCCGTCGGCGGCATACAGCTCGAAGCTCTGGGGCGCAGGCGTCGTGTTCGTCAGCTGAACGGCGTCGGCGACCTCCTGCTTCGGCCTCAGGTCGTAGGAGAAGGCCGACCTGGGAGGCGCTCCCTGAAGCGGGGCCGGTTCGATCGATGACCCACCGTCAGAGGCCGCCCACGCACTACTGGCAAATCCCGGGACGAGAAGCGGCACGACGACCGCGACAGCCGGCGCGACAGACCAAAGTAGCCAGCGCCGATGCTTGTTCTGTCTCACCTCCGCCCCACTCTCTGATCGGCCCGTCAGCGGCTCATGGTGCCGCCCCGACGGGTTCGGCCGGTTCCGGTTCTGCCGCCAGGGACGGCTGGAGTCGGCGACGTCGGCGACGTCGGCGCAAGCGCCAGAAGACGATGCCGAGGATGATCGCCGCCAGCACGGCAATGATCACCCAGGGGATGATCCACAAGATGTCCGCTGCTGTCGCCGTGCCTGCCTTGTCGGTAACAAACCTGACGACGACGTGTTGCGGACCGGCGGCGGGGAGGGACTTCCATACGGGCTCGATTACGGTGAAGATCGCACCGGGCGTGATCAGCGCCAGCTTCACCGGGCGGAAGGTCTTCACGGTGCGGCCGAAGACGTCGGTGGCCTTGGCGGTGGCGGTCCCCCGCAGGTCAACGTTGCCGATGTTCTCGATGGTGAAGAAGACGCTGGCGCGGCTGTCACCGTTGGCGAATGCGAGAGCCGGCTCGGAGGTGAGAGCGCCCACTCGGGTGACGGTCACACCGGGGTGGAGGGGCCCGCTGACCCGCACGTAGATCGCAACGCCTAGTCCGTGACGGATGTTGAAGGTGACCTTGCCGTTGGCGGTGGGAGTCGAAGCGACGTTGAGCGCCACTATGCCCCCGACGTGGTCACCTGGCGAGGCATTGAGCGGTACGCGCACCTCGAAGGGGAAGGCGGCCGAGGTGTGCGGCGGCACCGTGTAGGTGCTGGTGATGAGGGTGACCCACGTCCCCACCTCGACGTTGTGGTAGCCGCGTGGACGAAGCGCGAACCCGCCCCCCGCCGAGATGTTGTAGCCGTCGGCGCCGTAGAGCAAGAACGACTGCGGCTGATCAGTGAAGTTCGACAGTGCGACCTCGTCGGTGAGGTTCTGGCCCGGTTGCAGTGCATAGCTGAAGTCCGAACGCGGGGTCGTGCTGTTCGGAAGCGATACCGGTTGGAGGGCGTCGTTGGCGGTGGTGATGGCACCTGCGGTGCCCACCGGAACCACGAGCGATATAGCACCTACTGCCAGCGCCACTCCGGTAAGCGCCGCCAGTCTTCGCAGCCTGCGAACAGCCCACCATGGATGCACCTGAGCCCCCTTGTCACGCGGTGAGTGCTTACTAGTTTACCCGTCACGCGTGGGCCCAACCACCGTCAGTGTCCATGGTGGCCGGGCGATGAGGCGCCGCGAACAGCGAAATAAATGGCCGACAGGCGTGGCACCTTCGCACGCCAGTCGGCCTCATCGCTTGCCTATCCGCGCATTGCTCTATGTACGAGCGCCCCGCGATCTCCAGTGACGACGATAGGGGCGGCTTACGCCGCCCCTATCGTTCGTGTCACTTATGTGATGTTGGTACCTATCGATACCGCCTGGCCTTACAGCCCCGTGACGATGATGTCCATCGTCGCTTGGTAGGTACCCGCTGCCACGTACGGAGGCACGGCCAGCGTCAAGTAGGCGCCGCAGGCGAACTCGCCGCCGCCGCCGCCCGTAGGCGCTTCGCAGAGGGTCTTCGCCACGCCACCGGTGTTGTAGTTGTTCAACACGGTAACTGGCCCGTAGTACACCTCAGCCGGGGTGCTTGACGTAGTGGTCCCCACGCCGGTGCCGTTGATACCGGCCGGCAGCGTTCCACCAACAACGACGGTTGGTGTCCCCGCCGCAGCCGGCAGGCCGCTCGGGCCCTGGCACGCACCGCCTGCATCATTCGGGCAGTAGTTGGTGTTGGCGTTGTCAGCCGGGATTTCGCCCGGGGTCGCGAGGCCTACCCACGGCGCCCAGGTCAGGAAGTCGGCCGGGATCCAGTTGTCAGGAATGTTGCCCGTCGAGTAGAGGTTGTGGAAGTCGGCCTCCATCTGACCCGTAACCGTCCAACCGGTCAAGGTGCCCCGGGAGTCATTGACGATTACGGTCTGCAGGTTCCCGGTGGCGTCCTGGAACTCTCCACCCAAGCTGACACCCGAGAGCGTCACGGATTGAGATGCATCGGTGATGCTGAGGTTGGTGCCGCTCACCGGTTCCGAGATGGTCTCGATGGTGGTGCAGGTCCCTCCAGGCGTTCCGACGTTCACTCCGAGGGCAGTCCGGTAGTACCCCGAAACGGTGCACTGGCCGGCGCTACCCGATCCACTTGCCGTGCCGGAGGCGACCGAGGTGCCCACCGCGTTCGTCGCCGTGACGCTGCAGCTGTAGCTGACGCCGTTGACGATGCCGTTGACGGCGGTGGTGAGCGTCACGCTCGTAGCTGGCGGCGTTCCGGTCACGGTGTCAGTGACAACAGGCCCCGTCGTCGGTGTGCACGTCACCGTGTAGCTGGTGATGGCAGATCCACCGTTGTTCGCCGGTGCTGTCCAGCTCAGGGCGAGCGAGCCGTTACCGGCGACGATGCCCAAGCCGGTTGGCGCTCCGGGCGCTGTCGTGCCGATCGTGATCGACAGGCTGCCAGACGTCGCGGTCGCCAAGGTGGAGTCGGTCACCTTCGCCGTGAAGGTGCAGGTTGCCGCAGCGCTAGGCGTGCCGCTGATCACTCCGCCACTTGACAGTGTGAGCCCACACGCAGTCAGCGAGCCGGTGGCCAGCGACCAGGTGTAGGGGCCGGTCCCGCCGGCCTCGGTCAGGGTCACCGGTCCGTAGGCGCTGTTCACGCTGCCATTAGCAACGCTGGTCGTCGTGACCGCAAACGCCGGGATGACGTTCAAGGTCAACGTGCCAGACACAGCGGTGTTAAGCGCCGTGTCGGTCGCCGTCGCCGTGAAGGTGTAGGTCCCCACGGTGGCTGCCGTGCCGCTGATCACCCCGTTACTTCCGAGGGTGAGCCCGGACCCAGTCAGCGAGCCGCTGGTAAGCGCCCAGGTGTACGGCGGGTACCCGCCGGAAGCGGCGAGGGTCGCCAGGTCCGTGTAGACGGTACCCGAGACGGCTGTGCCAACCGTGCCGGTCGATGTGACCGCAAGCGCCGGCGGGATGTAGCTGGCATAAGGATCAATGCCAATCGCACCCAGCGGGGCCGGGTTGGTGCCATTGCCGCCACCGGAGACGGGCCCAGGGCTCGGGCACGTCGTAAGGCTACCGACAACTACGTTGCACGTAGCCGTCGCCGTGTCGTACGAGTACGCCACAGGGCCGGTCGTTGTCATAGTCGTTTCACTGACTGCGTCGTTGAACGGCGCGACGCTCGGCTCAACCACCACGTAGGTCAGCTGCCCTCCGGTAAATGCGGCTGGTGAGCCGGTGCCGGGACCGCCGGTCCCGTATCCGAGACCGCCGGCCGGGATGGTCTCGAGAATACCCAAGGTCCCTCCGGTAAAGGTCCCACCCGAGCCGGCCGTAGTGCCGCCACCGTGTTGTGTGGCCGTGTAGATGGCCGGGTCGATGGCCTCATTTGGGCTCTGGCTGTTGGTGTTGAGGGTGTTGGCAGTGCCGAGCGAGTCGATCACCTCGACGGTAAGCGGCTCAGTCAGGGTTCCATCTGGGTCGGCCCAGAAGCCGTTGCCGCTCAGGAAGACTTGGTCGCCCGCTGTAGCCTCGTCACTTCCGCTGGTGATCGGGGTCACCGTCGTAGCCGACGGATAAGTGTTGACCAGGTCGTTGACCCAGATCTTGGTGGCCCCTGCGGCAATGGGGGCGCTCACGACGGCAATCTCGTGGGTCCCGCCGAGAGAACCGACCAAGAGAACGGTCCCCTGGGCGATCGGAGACGCCAATGCCGCCACGGGAAGTGCCGTGCAGGCCGTGACGTTGAATGCGCAGCTATTCTGCGTTGCTCCCGTGCCACCTATCTCGTTCCCGTTGCTCGCGGCGGCGTTAGTGGTAAGCGCCGTGCCGTATACAAAGGCTGCGGTGTCGGTCACGTTCAGGACCGACAAGCTAGGAGGCATGGCGTAACCAGTGCCCTGAGCCGTTGCAACGGCATAGGCGCCGGGCCAGGGTGTCACGGGGAAGCTGGTCGAAGTCGGGTAGTTCAAGTAGGCGAAGCCGTACTCGTTACCGCCCAAGTCAGCGACCGCCATTGCGCAGTTGCTCAGACCGAGCGCCACTTGAGATGCGCTCGGCGGGCAGACGGCGTCGGTGTCTAGAGCCTGCTGGTCAGCATTGACGGTCTCGGTGAAGGTGAGACCACCGGTCGGAGATGAGGTCTCCAGGTCCGGGCCTGTACTAGAAGCCGAGCCCATGAACTCGTTCAATGCGTTGGTGGAAGTGAAGGAAGTGGAGTTGAATCCCGCAAGCGGGCTCGCTACACCCACAACCATCGTCGTGTTGATCGGCAACCCGGTGCAGACGATGTTTACCGTCGTGGTTCCCGGAGTGATCACTGCTCCACCGTTGATCATGAACGGCACGAGCACGGTCGGGGTGCCTTGGAGTTCGTTGCCGATCCCGTTGAACGTGCAGTTGGCCGTCTGGGTCTTGGCGGAGGCCGGCGACGAGGTGGACAGCACGCTGATCGCGGTAGCGCCAGCGAGCATTCCCGTGCCAAGTGCCATGGTCGCCACGGCATTGACAACTCGTCTGTAGCCTCTGTGTCGAAGTCTCATGTATCCCCTCCTGTTAGCGCCGGCCTGGCCGACATGGCCAAACTCGAGCGGGCCTACCAGCCGCGCGTCAAGTCTGCGGCCATCCCGACAAACAGCCTACGGAGACCCAAAGCGCGTTACATCGTCAGGATTGACGAGATTGTCGCTCGCCGTAGTCACCGCGACCGCCTCGGTCACCTCACTGCCTAGGCGGATGGCCGTAGGTTCGCAGCGTGCGGGGAGCTAACGCTCGCCCGAGTACCACCCCAGCCAGCCCGGGCCTTCCTCGGCTCGACCGGGCCCTTCGGGCCTCGAGGCCACCACGTGAGCATGGTGTTGGGGGAGAGTTGGTGGGTGTCGCTCTATGGCTGGGGCGCAAATGGCGTAAGATACATGTGAGGTGCCGGCCGACCGCTCGGATGGGTCGGTAGGGCGGAGATCGAGTGTGGGGGGCCCCGATGGCGGTGCTCGTCGGGAGCAGTGGCAGTAAACGAAAGAGGCGTGAGAGAGCTGTAGGCGAGCCTCGGGTTGAGGTGACGCCGGCACTTGCTCCGGATGCTCCTCGAGCCCTGGTCCGCTCGCTCCCGGCGCGATCGAAGGACGCCGCGGCAGCGGTGGTGGCGTCCTCTGCTGCGCCTGAGCGTAGGACGTGGACGGCGGATGACGGGTGCCGCATCATCGCCCTCGTCGACGTCGTGCCCATCGCCCGGGGGAACATCAAGCCCTTAGCTCCGAACGTGCTGTGGGCCCTGGCGGTGCGGCGGATGCAGCGCTGTGTCCGACCAGGTGACCGGATGTGCATGCTGGGCGGAGCGCGCCTGGCGGTGTACTTCGGCAACGGCGCCCATCGCATCGCCCCGAGCACGCTGGGCCGGCGCCTGGTCAGGGCGATGGGTGAGCGGCTGTCGGTGGGCGGCGCGTCGCTAGATCTCGAGGTCGCCGTGGGTATAGGTGCGGGCAGCTCCGGTGCCGAGGCGGCGGAGCTCATGAGCGCAGCGATCGCCTCGGTCAAATCCGGACGATGCCACCCGCTCGGCCCCACAGAAGCGAGCTCCGGCGTGGCGCGCCCGTTCGTGGCCGTGGCCCATGTCAGAGGCGGTAAGAGGTACAGCCTCGTCCACCGGGTCCTCTTCCCGCTCCTCGAGGACCCGGACGCGCCGAACGGTGACGGCACCAGGAGCGCTATCCGCAGCACGTTGAGCGCCGACCGGGAGATGGCGGCGACCCGGGAGGCTTCGACCGCATTCACATCGGTCTTTCGCGTCCTCGTGGTCGACCCGGCGCCCTGCGTGCCTGGCGCCTGCCGACTGGCGGTGGAGGCCGTCGCGGGTGCCACCCGGAACCTCGGGATGCGATCCACAGTGTCGCGGGCATCGGACCCGACCACGGTCGTGCTCGACCACTACGTGGTGGAGCCTCACGCCGTGGTGATAGCCCTCGAGCCCGACGGCCTGCGGAGACCGGTTTCGCCCGGAGAGCCTTGGCCGTGGGAGCGAGCCGCGCAGCTGACGCGTGCCCTGTGCGACACCGGGACGACCGTCCTGGCTGTGAGCGTCGGGTGCAGCGCAGCGACCGTGGCGGCCTGTGTCGAACAGGGCGCCATCGGGTTGCTCGACGTCGAAGCGCTTCCGCACGAGCTCGCCCGACTCGCAGGGAGCGGGCAGCTCCGGGGTGTCTCGGTGGCAGAGGGCGTGCTCGGCGCTGGTCACGGGGGTGCTCGCCTCGAAAAAAGTCCCCGGCGGTTCCCCCCTCCCTACGACGCTCTGGTGCACCTCACACCGAGCGAGCGCCGGGTGCTGTTCCACATGATGGAAGGATGCTCCGCCGCGGGGATGGCGAGGGAGCTGTTCGTCTCGCTCACCACGGTGCGGGCCCACATCCGGGGCATCTTGCGAAAACTCAACGTGAGCTCGCAGCTCGCCGCTGTGGCTCTCGCGAACGGCGCGCTCTCGGAGGAGAGCCCGATCGCCCCTTAGGCTTGTATCCGAGAGGCCCACAGCCGTCGCATCTGGGAGTCAGGGGCGGCTGCGTTTGCGGTGTCGGGCATGCTCGAGGCGGCGACGGATCAGCTCACGGCGCTCGATGAGCTCGCTATGGGTGAGGTGTTCGACGTCATCTGAGAGCGCAAACGAGGCTCGGACCGCGGCCATGTCGACGGCAGGGATGCCGCCCGGCACGAGGCCCAGCTCTCGGGCGATGCGTTCCCCGTGGTGGGCCTGGAGATGGGTGAGGATCTTCACGATCTCGCCCAGTACGTCGATGTTCGGTGCCATCGTGGCCATCGCCCCGTCGAGGAAGAGCATGTCCTTCACGAACAGCATCAGCTCCTTCGGCATCCGAGCCCCGTAGCCGAAGAGAGCCTTCGTGATGTCGCGGATCTCCGAGGTGAGCTCCTCGGAGCTGAGCGTCGTCGGATCGACCAGAGGCCGGTCGAGTCCCAGATCGCGTACTACCGCTTGGACGTCCACGTCCGCCGGCAAGGCCCCCAGGTCGCGCATGGCTGCCACCTGGCCAGCGCCGTCGTTGGCGGCGCTGGCCATGATCAGCCGTAAGAAGGCGAGGCGGCTCGGCTCGTCTAGGCGGCCTGTGATGCCAAAGTCGAGCAGCGCCACCCTGCCGTCGGGGCGGACGAAGAGGTTGCCACCATGCAGGTCGCCATGGAAGACGCCGAAGAGGATGGCCCCTTCCAAGAAGGCGATGAGAGCGCTCGAGATGACGGCTTCGGTGTCGATGCCCGCGGCACGCATCGTCTTGGCGTCGCCCCAGGCGTAGCCCTCGAGGCGCTCCATCACGAGGACTCGCCGGGTCACGAGCTTTGGATGTGGGCGCGGGACGATGAGGGCGTGCTGGTCCGTCTCCACCAGCACCCGCGCGACGTCGAGCATGTTCTGCGCCTCGAGGCGGAAGTCGAGCTCCTCCACGATGGTCTCCGCGAACAGGTCCACGAGCGCAGGAGGGTTGCCCAGGGCGGCCGCGGGGATCCGTCCCACGAGAAGCGGCGCGATCCAGCTCATCACGGCCAGGTCGCGCCTTACGAGCTGCCTCACCTGCGGGCGCTGGACCTTCACCGCGACCTCCTCACCGCTCGAGAGCCGTGCCGCATGCACCTGGGCGATGGAGGCAGCGGCGATGGGCACGGGGTCGAAGGAGGCGAACAGCTCATAAAGCGGCTTGCCGAGGTCCTCCTCTACGATCCGGCGCACCGCGCCGAAACTCTCGGCGGGCACCTGGTCGCGGCAAAGGCGGAACTCGGCGACGAGCTCCTCGGGGAAGACCCCCTCACCCGAGGAGAGGATCTGGCCCAGTTTTATGTAGGTGGGGCCGAGTCGCTCGAAGGCGCGCCGCAAACGCCTCGAGAGTCCGGCGCGCGACGCCGAGGTGCCCCGGCGACGGTCGAGGGCGTACCAGCCCGCGAGCGCACTCCCGAGAAGGGCACAGACGCGAAGGACGCGCACGCCGGGAGGTGCCATGCGCCGGCGTGTGAGTACAGGGGCCTCGGCGCGTGTCGAGGCGCGCAGCTCGTCGATGCCGGCTCGCCAGGTGAGGCTCTCGGGTTCGACGAGCCACGGTGGGTCGTCGGAGAAGGCTCCGACCGCTAGGTCCGCTGGGCGATGTTCTGGCCGCGCAGGATGGCCTTCGGGATGATCGGGCTCTGTTGCCACGGCCGCCGACCATAGAGGGCACGGCCCGGTCTCGATGGAGCATCGGGACTAGGACACTGTTGAACAATCCGCTCGAAGTGCTCGCGATTTGATGGCGGGTGCTCGAGAATTGGGGGATGCAAGGCAGAAGTGACCCGAACCGGGAGCTCTTCGACACGGCGGCGTTGTGCCGGCAGCTCGTCCCTGAGGGAAGCGTCGAAGCGTTCCTGGCTGATGTCCGCCAGGAGCTGTTTCCCGATGACCTGTTCTCCGACCTGTTCCCCTCTAACCGAGGTCGGCCCTCGATCCCCGGCGACGTGGCGGCGTCGGTGATGGTGCTCCAGGCCTTGGAGGGCCTGTCGGATAGCGAAGCGGCCCGGCCGGCTGACGGCTCTCGTCGACCCGTTGTTCAACAGTGTCCTAGTAGCGTTACGGCTTCGCTCCCACACCACGCCGGGCACGTTCACGTCCCGGCCCATCCAGCGAAAGGGGATTGGCCGAGATGGGTTTAGCCGAGTTGAAGAAGCACCATGGGGATTTGATCTGCCCTCGATGCTCGAGCTCGGTCCAGGTGGAGGAGAGCGGCGTGCGGTGCACCACCACGGCATGTCCGTACTCGAAGGAGCCGTTCCCTATCATTGCCGGAGCACCGGCGCTTTTCGATTTCGAACACAGCATCGTGTCCGCCGAACAGCTCGTTGCGACGTCGGGCGCGTCACAGATCCCACGCGAGCAGCCCGGCTCACGGTTTCGACGGCGCCTCGGCACCTTCCTCCATCCGCCGAACTACCAGGCGGAACGAAACATCCCTCGTATGCTGGACTTGCTGCGCCAAGACGCAGGTCCATCCACGCGGCCCGTCGTTCTCGTCATCGGTGGTGGGGCCGTTGGCAAAGGGCTTGATGATCTGTATGCCGCCGAAGATGTCGATACGTTGGCCTTCGACATCTATTGGAGCCCGCTCACCCAGTTCATCGCCGACAGCCACCGCATTCCCCTCGCCGACAAGAGCGTGGACGGCGTCCTCATCCAAGCGGTGCTCGAGCACGTGCTCGAGCCCCAGGTCGTGGTCGAGCAGATTCACCGAGTGCTCCGGCCGGATGGCCTCGTCTATGCCGACACGCCCTTCCTCCAGCAAGTACACGATGGTCCCTACGACTTCACTCGTTTCACCGACAGCGGTCACCGTTACCTGTTCAGGGACTTCGAGCGCATCGACTCCGGCACGGTCGCGGGTGCGGGAACGCAGCTCGCATGGTCGATCGACTATTTTTTTCGGGCGCTCTTCCGTTCCCAAATGGCTGGCCTCGGAGCAAGGCTGGCGTGTTCCTGGCTAGCCCATCTCGACCGCTATCTCGATCCGAAGTACTCGATCGACGGGGCAAGCAGCGTCTACTTCCTCGGACGTAAGTCACCCTCGCGGCTCTCGCCGCAGGACATCATTGGCTACTACCAAGGCGCGCAGTAGTACGCGCAGTAGTAACTGACCCCAATGGCGATGGCTATCCGTCGGAACTCTCGCGCCAGGCATCTTCGTGCCACGCCGGGCATGGACCATGGCGGGGCACCGCCTTGCGGATCCTGCTAGACGATTCCCCTTCGGCGGGGACCGTTGCCGATAACCGCAGCAGCAGCGACCTCGGCTGCTTGCTCGGCTGCTCCTCGGGCCGCGGCGACCAAGGCTTCCTCATCGGCCGTGTGGGTGCCGATAATCTCATCTGGACCGGGTGACCAGGAATGCCTCTCGCTTGTGGCGACCCGGCTCGAGCGGCGCTGGGTGGCGCAGCTCAGTCAAGCTAGGTGAACTTCTTCTGCTTCTTCTTGTCCTTCTTCTTTAGCTTCTTGGCGTCTCTCTTGGCGTCGTGCTTCGGGTGCTTCTTCGGGGCGCGAAGCGCACGGGCGACTCGTTCGTCCACCGGGGGGGAAGGTTCGAGCGGTTCGGCGGAGGCTCCTGGTGCCTGGGACAGCTGGAGCACGCGAGAATCCGTCAGCACTTCGTGCGCTCGAGCTTCAGCCGCCTGGAGGACGAAGCTCGACACCGTCTGGCGTGAAGACGCGGCCGCCAGTTCGAGACGATGCTTCGTCGCGGGGTCGATCCTGATCTGAAGGCGCTGTTCTTTAAGGTCCGTGCACTCACACTGGCAGTACGTCATTCGCGCGTCAAGGGGAACCGTTGTGTGCTCACGGGCAGTACGGCATCGGACGATCGAGGCACCTTGCCCGATGCCTCTTCGGCTGACGCCTTGTCGCAGTGGCGGTCGGGTTCCTGCCCAGGCGGCCGTGGCTGCATCTGACGATGCAGGCACCTTCACCGATGTTCGCCGACAGGCGCGAGGGCTAGCTGTTTTGCTGTGCGGAGAGAAGGGCGGTCAGTCGGGGCCCGGGCCGATGACGAGGCAGCCGTTGTGCCCGCCGAAGCCGAAGGAGTTCGACAGCGAGGGAGCGGGCTCCCACGGCCTCGCCTCGCCGTGTACCACGTCGAGGGGGATCTGGGGGTCGGGCACCTCGTAGCCAGCGGTGGGGGGGATGAGGCGCTTCACGATCGCGAGCGTGATGGCCACAGCCTCGAGCGCCCCAGCACCGCCGAGCGCGTGGCCGGTCACTCCTTTGGTGGAGGTGACCGGGGGCCCGGGGACGCCGAAGACCTTGGCGATGGCTTGCCCCTCGGCCAGGTCGTTCAGAGGGGTCGAGGTGCCGTGGGCGTTGATGTGGCCCACCTCGCCGGGGGAGACGCCCCCATCGGCGAGAGCAAGTTCCATGCACGCGGCGGCGCCGGCGCCGCCGGGAGCGGGGGCGGTGATGTGATGAGCGTCGGCGGTGGAGCCCGCGCCGAGCAGTTCCGCGTAGATGCGCGCGCCACGCCGACGAGCGTGGTCGAGCCCCTCGAGCACCAAAGCCGCCGCACCTTCGGCGCAGAGGAACCCGTCTCGACGCGCGTCGAAGGGGCGTGAGCATCCCTCGGCCGAGAGCGCGGTCATGTTCGTGAAGGCACTCATCCCGACGGGGGTCATGGCGGCTTCGGCGCCGCCGCCGATGACCACGTCGCAGCGCCCGGTGGCGATGAGGCGCGCAGCCGCGCCAACTGCATGGGTGCCGGCCGCACAGGCCGTGGTGATCGTCTCGCAGGGGCCGTGCCAACCTGCGCGCATCGAGACCGCGGCCGCCCCCGCGTTGGGCATCATCATCGGGACCAGAAACGGCGAGATCCTCCGGGGACCCTTCTGCAGGTAGAGCTCGATCTGGTCCTCCAGCGTCCCGAGCCCGCCGACGCCTGTGGCGAAGACGACGCCGGCGCGGTCAGGGTCGACGCCTAGATCGCCGGCGTCGGTGAGCGCCATCTCGGCCGTAGCGACGGAAAATTGGGCGAAGCGGTCGACGCGTCGCACTTCCTTGGGCCCGAACCAGGCGGCCGGGTCGAAGCCGGGAACACGGTGCTCGCCTTCGGGGGCGGGGCGCTGGAGACCGTCCCAGAAGGCTTCTGTGCCGATGCCGCAACACGCCACGACGCCGAGACCGGTGATCACGACTCGCCGGCCCCGCACCGGTCCGTCGGGTCCGATGCCTAGGAGCATTTGCGTGTGCGCACCAAGGCGGGCTGGCCTGGATGCCGCGTCCTTCTTCGGCGGGCCCTTCGGAGGGTTGTTCGTAGCATCAGATCTTGGCGGCGATCAGCTCGTAAGCCTGGCCGACGGTCTCGATGCCTTCGAGCTCTGATTCGTCGACGGTGATGTCGAAGACTTCTTCGAGCGCCATCACGAGCTCCACCAGGTCGAGGCTGTCGGCGTCGAGGTCGTCGCCGAAGCGCGCTTCGGGCACGAGCTTTTCCGCGGGGACCTGAAGCACCTCGACCGCGCAGCTCTTGAACTTCTCGAACACGGCGTCGGTCACCGGGTTGTCTCCTTGTGTTGTTTTCTCGCTCATCTCGCTCGTCTCACGTCTGTCAAGTCCGCCTGCTCCATCTTTCAGGTTCGCCTATTCAGAGCCCCATGGCCAGGCCGCCGTCGACGGGGAGAACCGCACCGGTCACATAAGAGGCGTCCTTCGAAGCCAGGAACGCGACCGCTGCCGCCACCTCGTCGGGCAGGGCGGTGCGACCGAGCGGGACCATCGACCGGAGCTGCTCGACCCGCTGCTGGCCCAGGGCGGCGATCATATCGGTGTCGACAACACCGGGAGCGACGATGTTCACCGTGATGTTGCGGCTGCCGACCTCGCGCGCGAGCGACCGGGCGATCCCCACGAGCCCCGCCTTGGCCGCTGCGTAGTTGACCTGCCCGGGCGAGCCGAGGAAGCCCACCACGGATGACACGAGGACTATGCGGCCCCGATGCGCGCGGACCATCGGGCCGAGGGCGCGGCGCACGACGCGGTACACACCTGTCAGGTCGGTGTCGATCACCTCCTGCCAGGAGTCCTCGCTCATGCGAAGCAGCAGGGCGTCCTTCGTGATCCCCGCGTTCGCCACGAGCACCTCTACTGGCCCGAGTTCCGACTCGACGGTGCTGAAGGCGCTTTCGACCTGCTCGGGGTCGGTGACGTCGCAGCGCACCGCGAGGAGGCTGACGCAAGAGGGGTCCTCGCCGGTGAGGTCGTCGGGAGGCGCTTTGCAATAGGTGACCGCCACGTGCTCTCCCTCGGCCTGGAAGCGCCGCGCACAAGCGAGCCCGATGCCCCGGGAGCCGCCTGTGACCAAGATCACGCGACCGGGAGCTGCCGCGCTCCCAGCGTCAGTCATCGTCCCTGGCCACCCTGGCGCGGCGCCGCCCCCACCCCGTAATCACCCCCATGTCTGGGCATCAAGGTGTCTGGCATCACAGTGTCGTCACGGGGTTGTCGCCGCCGCTGAGGGCTCAGGCTTCGTCCGACAGGACGCGGAGCCATGCCACGGGCTGAGCGGCCATGACCCGCTCCCCGCGGTGGGCGAGGAAACCGACGAGGCGCCCGGCGAACGACGTACGCACCTCTACGGCACCTACGCGCCCCAAGAAGGCGCCCACCGCTACCTCGACTTCGGGTCCCGGCCGACCCGACAGGCCACCGGGCCCGGGGACCGATAGTCCAGGCTCGGGCTCGAAGATCCCGGCGGCAGGGGAGACCACGACCCGTTCGGAGATGTACAGGTGCTCCCCCTGGTGCGCAGCAGCGTAGGAGTGCCAGGTCTCGCTGTCCGACATCGTCTCGAGGAGCTTTTCCAAGTCGTCGGGGGAGCTGACGGACACTGCGGTCACGTCGGGGAGAGTGCGGCGTGCGAGCCCGGTGAGCACACCACCCGGTCCCACTTCCACCATGCGGGTCGCGCCCTCACGGGCCAGGGTCTCGAGGCTCTGGCGCCAACGTACGGGGCCGCAGAGCTGCGCGGACAAGAGGCCCGGCCAGTCCCCGGGGGCGCTGTGGGGGCGGGCATCAACGTTCGCGACGACGGGCACCTCCGCTTCGGTGAAGGGGGCGTCGGAGAGGGCCTTGCGCAGGCGGGCACGGGCAGGGGCCATCAAGATTGTGTGGAACGCGCCCGCCACCGGGAGGGGCATCACCTTGCGCGCGCCGAGCTCCTTGGCGATCGCACCGGCACGCTTGACGGCCTCTGGTTCGCCGGAGATGACGACCTGTCCGGGCGCGTTGTAGTTGGCGACCCAGACGTCGCCCTCGGCGCGTTGGCAGGCCGCCTCCGCGTCGTCGTCGGAGGCCCCGAGCACAGCGGCCATCGTGCCTGGTTGTTCTTCGGCCGCGTGGTGCATGGCCTCGCCACGTTCGACCACGAGGCGCACGCCGTCCTCGAACCCGAGCGCGCCCGCAGCGGCGAGGGCGGTGTACTCGCCGAGGCTGTGCCCGGCGCAGAGCGTGGGCTCCACGCCTACGCGCTCGATGGCGTCCAGCACCACGAGGCTGAGCACGAAGCTCGCCAGCTGGGCGTTGCCGGTCAGGGTGAGCTCGTCCTGCTCCGCCTCGAGCAGTAAACGAGCCAAGTCCCGGCCGGCGACCTCAGAGGCTTCGGTGACCACTTCCCACGAGGGGTGCTCGACCCAAGGACGGCCCATGCCGGGTCGCTGCGAGCCTTGGCCCGGAAAGGTGAACGCCAGCAATCCGACTCCTCTCGATCCGGTCGTGTGGCTCGCGCTGGGGCCGGGATACAGGGTTGTACAGCGGTACGGGAACTTTCACGTTAGAGGCTGCGCGGATAGGCGGGCTCACACGAAGCTCCAGCGGTCACGCCAAGCGATGAGCTTCGCCGTGAGGATGAGGACGATGGCCAGCGCCAGCTGGGCAACTCGGTGGATGATCTTGC
>Ga0187864_10001518_pt1 | contig 22297 bp, 27 predicted proteins | sample June2016WEW_11_4_FD_132985 | JGI IMG/M metagenome (GOLD analysis project Ga0187864, IMG submission 132985) | Peatland microbial communities from SPRUCE experiment site at the Marcell Experimental Forest, Minnesota, USA - June2016WEW_11_40 | ecosystem: Environmental > Terrestrial > Soil >...
TCCCCCGTCCATTTCAGGGGTCACATTGCTTGTATAGTGAGTTCTACTCCAGTCGCTTATAGAGTCCAAGTTCATGGCAATCGCCAATCCTTAATCCGCGATTTCAACGCGTAAGGACATTTTACGTACTTTACTGGCGATTTCCTTTAAAGCCTTAAGGTCATAAGGCATCTGCGCACCGCGCTTGCGCTTGAGAATTACTCGGGTCTCTGTTGTGCCGTCTGGAATCCAGATAGTGTTAATTGTCAGTATGCTGAAGGGGATGAAGAGGTCTTCTAGGAATTTGCGGTCGTCCACCCCGTTCTCCAAAACCTTAACATTTTTGCCTGTTTCATCGCCTATTGCCTTCACGATTTTTCCACTGTAACCCAAAATTTTCGGGACGTCTCCGTGGCCTACGATGATGGCTAAGGTCTTATCTACGTCGACAGCCTTGTAGAAGCAGACGTTTTGCAGACTTGGATACTTGTCCTCGAGAGACAGAAGTAGACGTGCGATTTTCAGGTCTACCTCACTGATTTCGCCTGCTTTAACTTTAGCTGAACACTTCTGACATAACATTCCGCTTTTCAAGCAGAAACTGCATAGTTCCGTTTTCATTGCGTGTCTGTTTTCCTGCAATTAGGAGTTTCGCTACTTCGCTACCTGATCAACGTTATTTCAATTGTGCTCACATTAGTTGGCGAGTTTCCTTCCTCCTGCGCCAGCAACTGATCCGTACCGATTCCGATGCTCTTAATCTTCACTTCGGGAAGAAACCTGTGCCTAACAACCTCTGCGACATCTATCGCTCGGCTGATGGATCTCCCCCGTGCTTTTATGCTTACTTCTTTTGCGCCGCCATGGAAGAACGTGATGCATGCAAGGACATAGTTCATTATCGGCTTTTTCCCAATTAAGACCGCGTTGACTTCGGGCACGCCCTCGCTTCACTCCTAGTTCACTTTTTAAGTGGCTTGACTAAAGATTTCTTTGAAAATAAATATGTTGCGGTGCACGCGTTGATTAATTGCTGAAGTTCGCAAATGAGTTTTTTCCAGCCGCTCATGCGTAATGACCGACGATTGGTTACTTGCTAAACTTTTTTCAGCGCTATCTTTTTTACTTTATTACCAAGCATCAAATTCTTAAGCAACCTCTCACTTTTGTAAAGGTTTAACTTAACAAAACATCACGTAAGTGACCAAATTGGAACCACTAACTAAACGTTCAATACAGCTTTTAAAAACCCTCTACGAGAAAGGAAAATCCACAAACACTTACACCCTAAGAGTAAAACAAGACGAACTTTCAGGACAATTAGGCGTCAGCAGACAAGCGTTAAACGTACATCTGCGCAAACTAAAAAGCCGCGGTTACATCCGCACCGGCAGAGGCTTCATAGACGTCACCGACAAAGGCTTAAATGCACTCGGCATATCCACAACTCCAGCCTTCATCCTCCTCAAAGTATCACCCATCAAACGGATACACGTCTACGACCAAATCCGAGAGCTCGCCGTGTCCAGAGCATTCCGCATAGCCGGAGAAGTAGATGCCCTAATAATTGTTGAACGCGACAACCTGGACGATGTCCTAAAGAAGCTCTACGGAATAGACGGGATTGAAGACACCCGATCGTACGTCACAATTGAAGAAATCAAGTAGCTTCTTCGCTCGCCAAAACGCAGTTGAAGACAAAAAGGTATATTTGATACTTAAGCATCAAAGAGTTAGCCAAAATAGAAGGTCAACAACAAAATGCCGATATTAGATCCAGTAAAAAAAGCCATCGCGCAAAAGCACAGGCTTTACATGAAAATTTGCAGGGACTGCGGCGCAAGAAACGCTGAAACCGCGGTTAAATGCAGAAAATGCAAAGGCAAGAACCTGCGCTGGAAGAAACGAGAAATAGTGAAGTAATCATTAATTTTTCTTTTATTTCGTTTGCAAGGTTAGCCGAGTCTCTAGTGATTTGAGAAAACTCGTGGCTGCTTCTCGAGAAAAACCTCTATCCTGTTGAGACAAACAGCTTTCAATAAGTATCGGCGATTTTCAAACAAAATCAAGGAACCAGTTATGATTTACGTTTGTTTCTATGTTGCTATTACAAGTTTCCAGCTCACAACCCCGCAAGTTTTGAACAGTTGAAACGTCTAAGTTTTTGACAAAGGAGTCCTAGACTCCGCGGAGTTTTTCTTTACAGAAGTGATCCAATAAACCAGATTCGGGGCATTTTTCGCCCGTTCCGTAGCATGTCTTGTTTCCTGTTTTGCTTTGGAGGTAATGTCAATTCAAGCATTATTTTGTTGGCTAAAATTAAATGACGTTGTTAAACCAAAAATTTTACGTAGCGTTAAATTCCTGGGCTACAGGACTTTTACTAGTGTTTCCATATTGAAGATGGTGTTTGCGCAGCCGTTTTTCAGCAGCGGAACGGATTGCCAAGCCATGCCTATACTGCTTAGCTTTTCACCAGACATAACTACTTCTGGACCGCATGCAACGCCTACAACACCCTCGTACTTCTTCTGTTTCAAAATATTAGGCATACAAGAACCCCCAGATAATACATAAACGTCATAACCTTTTTCTTTGGCGATTCGTTCCGCTTTGTTAATGTAACAGTCAACTGAGCAATGAGCACAAACATACGAAGACAAGCTTGGTTCAAAAATGGCTTGGCATCGACTATCCATGTATTTCCTGGAGCAGTGAGGAAGGAACAGCGCCCTGTTTTTGGTCTGCGAAAACTTGGGTTTCTGTACTAGATTCAAGGTTTGCATCTTGAGGAGGTCTTGTATCAGCACCACAGTATCTTGAATGTTTAGTCCTGAAACTTCCTGAATTTTGAATTTCCTGATGAGTTCCTGCAGGGTTTTCTCCAACACCTTTTGAATGCCCATTTGGTTACCGACGATGGCGAGCTCTATGAAGAAATGTTGTGGGGCTTTTGAAATGTCGAAAGTAAACTTATATGGCATGACTCACATGAATAAAAACCCGAACTTAAAAAGAATATCTTGTGCAAATGAGTAATGAACCTGAATTTTATTTTAGCACCACGCGGATACCAGTTTTTAAAGTTCTTGACGTAGCAAGTTCTTAAGCTACAGAACTTTTAAGAGAGTTTCCATGTTAAAAACGGTGTTTGCGCAGCCGTTTTTCAGCAACGGTATAGCTTGCCCGGCAACATCCAAGCTGTTTAAAAGCGGACCTAGAACCTTCATTTCTTCGCCGCACGCAATTCCCACAACGCCTTCGTAATGTGTACTCTTCAAAATCTTAGGTATACAGGAACCACCTGGCACCACGTAAACGTCATAACCTTTTTCTTTGGCTAAGCAAACAGACTTGTTGACTAAGCAGTCTTCTGAACAGTGAGAACATGAGTAGGATGGGATGTTTGCGTCAAAAACTGCTTTGCAGCGACTATCCAGGTATTTTCTTGTGCAGTGAGAAAGGAAAAGTGCTCTCTTCTTAGTCTGCAAGAATTTGCCTCTCTCTATCGAATTTACCGCTTGCAAGTCGATAAAATCCTGTAGCAAAACCAAAGCGTCAGAGAGGTTGAGTCCCGTGGCTTCTTGGATCTTGAACTTTAGAATCATTTTTTGCATTTTTTTGATTAAGGTTCTGTGCATGCCCTTCTGGTAGCTCACTGTAGCAATCTCGACAAAGAAGAAATGCGGAACCTTGGAGAGATCAAAGGTAAATTTGTAGGGCATACGCATTATTTATGCAATCAGGCTGCTTAAAAAAATAGCTGTTTAATTTGAAAGTAATTCGGGAAGAAACTATGCTTTCCCGCCGTTGGATCCTAAGAGGTCTCTGATGGCTTTAAGTTCTTCACGGAGCTGTTTTACTTCAGCTTCGAGACTACTAGCTCTAGCTTCTGCATTACGCTTGGTACCATCCAGATTTGTTAACAAATCAGGCTCAGAATAAAAAGGCTCCAACTTCATTTGAAGATCAGATAGGCTTTGCTTAAGTTCAACCTGTATTTCTCGGAGTTTGCAAACTAACTCTGCCATTTCGGGCTTTTCCGCCGCTTTTCTACAAGACTTAGTCGCCGTCTAAATCCTCACCGCTAGCAAACCTGAAAATGGAGAGAGGAGTGGTCAGATGCTTATCTGGAACATCAGCCGTTCAACAAGTTCCTTATACCTATTCCGAATGGTGACTTCTGTTACCTGTGCAATTTCAGCGATTTCCCTTTGGGTTTTCCGTTCGCCTGTCAAGACTGATGCTATGTAGCTTGCAGCCGCCGCGATTCCAGTTGGTCCCCTGCCCGAAGTGAGCTTGAGTTCTTTGGCCGCTGCAAGAATTTTGTGGGCGATTTCTTCAACTTTCCCCTGCATAGTAAGTTGGTTGGAAAACTTTGTTATGTATTGGCTTGGCCTCAACGGCGGAATTGAATAGTTTAGTTCCCTTATTAGAAAACGGTAACTTCTACCAACTTCTTTCTTGTTCACGGTTGAAGCTTGAGCGATTTCGTCTAGGGTGCGCGGTAAACCGCATTGTCTGCATGCTAAGTAAAGTGCTGCTGAAGTAACACCTTGAATTGACCTGCCTCTGATAAGACGCTCTTTGACAGCTTTCCGATAGATGACTGAGGCGGTTTCAAGAATGTTCTTTGGAAGATTCAGGTTGTTGGATATCTTTGTTATTTCAGAAAGGGCAAACGCTAAGTTTCGTTCTGTTGCGTCTGAAACCCTGATGCGTCTCTGCCATTTTCTAAGACGATAAACCTGTGCTTTCTGCCCTGGCGAGAGACTTTTACCGTAGATGTCTCGGTCATGCCAATCAATGGTCGTTGACAAACCTTTATCGTGAATCGTGTAAGTTAATGGTGCTCCAACCCTTGTTCTTTTCGACCTCTGTTCATCATCAAACGCCCTCCATTCCGGTCCGCGGTCAGCTATTTTCTGCTGCACTACAATACCGCAGTCCATGCAAACTATTTCCGCTTGCTCGTAATCCCGCATAAGACGCGTGCTACCGCATTCAGGGCATGACTGGATCTTGGGGGGTTCTGGTTTTGCAGATGGGTCAGATTCTTCATGTATCTTGCTGTCTCCAATCATTCATTTTAGCGCCTCTTTATCTTCGAGAGAAGCAAGTACACTGGCTTATTCAATAGTTTAACCGGTTCATTTATTGTGGGCTTAACCACTGCATAAGGAGCAGACACTGGACCTATAATATCGAAAACTTTGCCAACTACGGTGAGGTTTTCATCAACAACTTCTGTCCCGATTTTTGGGACTTTTTCGGCCTTTACTATAACGTTTTTGGATGGAGTTAAGGCCCGCACTCTTCCCAATTTTTGCAAACTGCGCCATTCCCCTCTCGAAAACATGTAGGTGACCGTAGATGTTTATTTAAAGCTTTCTAAAGTCTTTATAAGGCTCACGCTAAATACAGGTGTTTTCGCGTAGAAAGCTTCTTAAAGAAGAAGTGTGGATAAAACTGTGCCTTAAAAGGGTGAGGCTAATATGTCCAAACCGTTTTATGTAAAATATGAAGTACCGAAAGAAATCGTAGATGCAGCCTATGAAGCCCTATCCATTGCTTCTAAATCAGGAGTAGTTAGGAAAGGAACTAACGAAGCGACAAAAGCTGTTGAACGAGCTCAAGCAAAACTTGTCATAATAGCAGAAGATGTTGATCCACCGGAAGTAGTTGCACATTTGCCGCTTCTCTGCGACGAAAGAAAAATTCCGTACGTTTTTGTCCCCGAAAAAATCAAGCTAGGCAACGCATTAGGCATAGACGTTCCTTGCGCAGCAGCATGCATACTCAAAGAAGGCGAAGCCACAGGATTAATCAAAGAGATCATCACTCGGATTGACCAGGTTAAACGAGGATCTCAGTAATGAGCAAAGAATCAGCTGAAGAACTTATTCCGTCTGAAGTTATACAAATCATAGGTCGCACAGGCGTTACTGGCGAAATCACTCAGGTTCGAGTGCGCATCATGGAAGGCAAAGACAAAGGCAGAATCATAACACGCAACGTTAAAGGACCAGTGCGAGTGCAAGACATTCTAATGCTGAGAGAGACAGAAAGGGAAGCAAAGAAAATCACCAGGTAAATTGTGTAGGAGAAAGATTCTATGCCGAAAAACCGCAAATGTTCGTTCTGTGGAGCTGATTTCCCAGCTGGCACAGGGATGATGTACGTTAAGAACGACGGATCAATTCTATGGTTCGATTCTGGCAAATGCAAGAAAAGCTCCTTACTTTTCAAACGCGACGCACGCAAATTAAAATGGACCAAATACTTCGGTAAAGAAGAGAAAGGCAAAGGTTAAACTGAGCCGTCTCGTTCCACCCATTTTTTCACATCCTATCGTTATTCGGATTTCGACTTAAAGCTTATTTTCCAGTCGTCTGCATTCTCGGTTTGGTGCTTAAAAAAGTGCCTGTATTCCGTACAAAGAAAGAAGCGTTCGAATGGTTGAAGAATGGTAGAAAAACAATTGATGTTAGAAAAGGTGTGCCGTGGCGTGGAGAGAATGCGGTTTACCTTTGTGGTCGAAATGTTCTGCGATTGAAGATATCTAAGAGGGAAATGGGAAGGATTGAAGACGTTGTTCGATCCGACAATTACAGGCTGATTATTCCTTCTGCAGGAACTATCGATGAGGCGGTTGATTATTTGCGCCGGCTCTACTGTGGCTACGACGGTGTTTTTACAGCGTATCATGTTTTTTCACTTACTGAAAAATGAGGCTTCTGGAAAGGAAACCGGACGGAAGTTCTGAATTGTTGGAACCTTTTATGTAACTTTTTTACTATTTTAGTAAAAAATATAATGAAAACGTAATATTTAAATATAATCAACGCGTGATTGTTTCAGCCAAAATGAGGAATCCGGAATGGTAAAATTTAGCGGCTGTTATACTGCCTTAATAACTCCTATGACGTCTGATCGTCAAGTCGATTACGAAGGATTACGTCAACTAGTAGATTTCCAAATAGATCAAGGCGCAAAAGGAATCCTTGCAGTCGGAACGACCGGCGAAAGCCCAACCTTAGAATGGAGCGAACACAACAAAGTAATCGAAAAAATACACGAGTTCGCAAGCCAAAGAGTCTTAACCATCGCTGGGACGGGAAGCAACTCAACTCAAGAAGCCATCGAAGGCACAGAACATGCTCAACGAACAGGCGTCAAATGCGTCCTACTTGTAGATCCATATTATAACGGTCCAAGCTCATTGGAGATTCGAAGGGAATATGTTGAGCCCATCGCAAAGCAGTTTCCAGAAATCCAGATTATTCCATACATTATCCCGGGAAGAACGGGAACGCAACTCCTCCCGCAGGACCTCGCTGTTCTCCACCATCAATACCCAAACGTCAGTTGTGTAAAAGAAGCAACTTGCGATTTGAAAAACGCTGAGTTGACGAGACAGTTCTGTGGCGAAGACTTCGTTATTTTATCCGGCGATGATGACAAAACCTATACTATGATGATTTCGCCAGACATTTCGGCTAGCGGAGTCATTTCAGTTGTCTCTAACGTCGCCCCAAGCTCGGTCGTCGACATGGTTCACTATTTGCTGGATGGAAACGAGGAAGCTGCCAGCGTGATTGCACAAGCGCTCCAGCCGCTGTTCAGCATAGTTACAGTGAAGACACAGGAACAGACACCTTACGGCGCCGTATCTAGCAAAGCACGAAACCCGCTGGCCTACAAAACGTTGATGAATATATTAGGGATGCCCTCTGGTCCATGCAGGCAGCCTCTAGGAAAAATGACCCGCAATGGCTTAGAAGTGGTCCTCACCAACGCAAGAAAAGTCTACGAGAAAAACCCTGAAATTCTCCAACCTATCGCAGACTACTTTAACGTGGACTTGAAAGACCGATTGTATAATGAACGCTACTTGGAAGGCCTCTTCTATGCTTAAGTTATGCATAGCTGGCGCGGCAGGCAGAATGGGCAACGCTATCATGGCCGAAGCGGCAACCAAAGGTCACCAGATCGTAGGAGCAATTGAAGCGCCCAATAACCCTTGCATTGGCAAAACCCTAAGAGAACTGGGCTTCCACAATTCAACCACAGAAATTATGGGACCAGACAGGCTCAAAGAAGCTGTTCAAAACGCAGACACCTACATCAGTTTCACATCGCCAGCCGCCGAAATGATAAACATTCCTATCGTTGTTAATCTTCGAAAACGCATAATCTTAGGAACAACAGGGTTCACCCCAGAACAGAATAAGGAAATCGTTGCTACAATGTCAGGCAAAACTCCAGCAGTCTTCTCACCAAACTACTCTGTAGGCGTCAACATACTCTTCAAGTTGGCAGAGTCTCTGAAGGCTTTTCCAGAAGGATACGACTTCAGCATAAATGAAATACATCACATCGGCAAGAAAGATGCTCCAAGTGGAACAGCCAGAAAACTTGGGGAAATAGTAGCTAACACCCGGGGCTACACCAAAGTTGTTTCTGGGCGCGAAGGAATAAGCCCACGCCAACCCGGAGAACTCGAAATCACGGCGTTGCGTGCAGGCGGAGTCCCAGGAATCCACGACTTGGTGGTTGCTGGACCCTACGAAATGCTGCGAATAGAGCACACAGCGTTTTCACGCAACGTTTTTGCGCAAGGTGCCGTTTACGCGGCTGAATGGCTAAGCAGGCAGAACGAGCCAATGGTCTACAGCATGGCTGACGTGCTAGGCTTATCTTAAAGGCGGGAAATCTTGGTTCGAGTCGTTGTTAAGTTCGGAGGCGCTGATTTATCTTCTGGGGAAAAAATCCAGCGCGCGGCCAAGTTTCTGGCGGATGCACATTTTGGCGAAGTTGTTGTTGTGGTTTCTGCCATGGGTAAAACGACGGACAGTCTTACCGAAGCAGCCAGTTGGATCGGGGTAGGTGACGCTGATTGGGCAGAGATAATATCTACGGGAGAGAGGACAAGCGCCCGTATTTTCTGTGCAGCTCTCAGGGCTCAAGGACTAGAAGCTGAAGTGTTCGACCCAGCAAACGATAACTGGCCTATCGTTACTGACCAAAACTTCCGTAACGCAACACCCGACTTAGAGAAAACGGCATCTTTGACAGCAAAGTTTCTGACACCACTTTTAGGTAAGATTATTCCGGTGGTGTGCGGTTTTCTTGGAAAAGACCCGCAAGGCAAAGTGACCACTCTGGGAAGAGGGGGAAGCGACACAACGGCAATGCTTCTTGCTCGATGCATATCCGCTGACCAAATCATCCTTGTAAAAGAAACAAGTGGAGTTCTATCAGCAGATCCCAAAATAGTCCCAAACGCAAGACCACTGGAAAAGCTAGAGATACACGAAATGTTCGATTTAGCCCAAGGCGGAGCAAAAATCGTCAAGGCAGGAGCTCTAAAATATAAACTGCCTAACCAGACCCTCAGGGTAGTAGACTTTAGCTCGAGCAACCTATCCAAGGGCGGCACAGAAATCACTGGCTTCTTCAACATTAACTCCGCTGAAACTTTGACGCAACAGGGGTTAATTGCGGTAAGCATTGTTTGCGAAGTTAACACGCAAAACATCCGAGAAGTCTTTTCGGTGCTCAGGGAAAAACCAGTTTATGGGGTCAGTTCAGGAAGAAAATCGGTAACGGTCTTCACCACAGACGGCGATGTTGCTCAAATTCTAAACCAACTACACAGCATAAAAGACTTCAAAGCTGTGAGCCACAGAGAAAACGTCGCTATGATCCAAATCAGCGACCCTGACTTCATTGATTCGCCAGGCGGCATCGCAAAAATAGCTAATGCCTTAAGTCAGGCGGGAATCAACATTATAGAGGTTACAACGAGCAAGGCAACCATTAATGTTTTTATCGAAGAAAAAGAAATCAAAAGAGCAAAGGAAGCAATAAAAAATGTCGTCTAAGCGTAAAGTAGCAGTCTTAGGTGCAACGGGAGCCGTAGGACAAAGGTTCATTCAGCTACTTCAGGGACACCCGTGGTTCCAAATTGAAGTACTTGCCGCTTCAGAGCGGTCAGCAGGCAAAAAATACGGCGAAGCTTGCACATGGGTTATGGAATCGAACCTGCCTAAAGATATTGCAGAGATGCCTGTGGTAAACGCCGACGTCGAATCCGTCGAGAAGGCAGGCGATGTGGACTTGATATTTTCTTCGTTGCCAGGTGATTTAGCTGGTCCAGTTGAGTCACAGTTCGCGGCGCTTTTCCCTGTTTTCAGCAAGGCAAGTGCACATAGAATGGAGAAAGATGTGCCATTGCTCATCCCAGAAATCAACCCCGAACACGTCGAGTTGATAAAGGTGCAGCAGAAGATGCGAGGCTGGAAAGGCTTCATATCGACAGATCCTAACTGCAGCACTATACAGCTAGCAGTAACCCTAAAGCCCCTGGTAGAATTTGGCTTAAATCAAATCATAGTTTCAACCATGCAAGCGCTCAGCGGCGCAGGATACCCAGGGGTGGCTTCATTGGACATAATCGACAATGTAGTTCCGTTCATTTCAGGCGAAGAAGAAAAAATGGAAGCCGAAGCCCTCAAAATTCTGGGCACATTCGACGGCAAAGCAATTCAGAACGCTGACTTCAAGCTTAGCGCAAGCTGCAACCGAGTCAATGTGAAAGACGGACATTTAGAATCGGTATTCATCAAAACAGAATGCGACCCGTCAGTAGAGGAAATTGAAGCTGCGTTCGCAAACTTCAAAGGCGAACCCCAAAAACTCAAGTTGCCCTCCGCACCTAAGCAGCCTATTGTGGTTCGCCACGAAAAGAACAGGCCTCAACCACGTTTTGACCGCGACACTGGCTGCGGGATGAGTGTTGTGGTCGGCCGGATACGAAAGGATCCAATAATGACCTTCAAGTACATGTGCCTCGGCCATAACACAGTTCGGGGTGGTGCAGGAGCAGGAATTTTAAGCGCTGAACTCTACGTTGCTAAAGGATTAGCGTAGGCTTCGGAGTAACGCAGATAAAAGTGGGTGGAATAGATGGTTAAGGCAAAAAAGTTTCGCGAACCCTTAGAAGACCGTAAAGGCAGCTTATTCTTTGATGGGGTATCCGTTAAGGAGCTAGCTCAGAAATATGATACTCCACTTTACGTTGTAAGCGAGAAACGGATCAGAGACAACTATAATCGGGTTTTTGACGCCTTAACTAGCAGCTACAAGTACCTACGGGTCTACTACGCAGCAAAAGCCAACTCGAACCTCACCGTTCTCAAAGTTTTGCAGTCGCAAGGCGCATACCTAGACACTGTAAGCCCAGGCGAAGTTTTCATGGGCTTGGTTACCGGATACACCCCAGACCGCATCATGTTCACAGGAACCAGCGTCCGAAACGACGAGCTAAAAATGCTGGCAGATGCAAACATCACAGTAAACATTGATTCGCTCTCCGAAATTGAGAGACTGCTTAAAATTGGGGTTCCGCAGGTTCTTTCGGTTCGAATCAACCCAGAAATCGGCGCTGGACATCACGAGCATTGCATAACGGCGGGCCCAGACTCTAAATTCGGGCTCTGGGAAGAAGAAGCAATTCAGGCTTACGCTATTGCGAAGAGAGCAAGAGTGGAACGCTTCGGCATTCACATGCATATTGGCTCAGGCATCCTAGATGTAGAACCTTATGTGCAGACAGTCGAAAAGCTGCTAAGCATCGCCAAGCGAGTTCATGACGAAGTGGGTGTGAGCTTCGATTTCATCGACATAGGTGGCGGCTTCGGGGTTCCATACAGCCCCGAAGACAAAGATTTTGATTGGGCAGCCTTCTCCAGCAAAGTGGTCGGGCCCTTCAAAAGCAAAGTGGCTGAGTACGGTTTGGGCAAACCTTACTTGTGCGTGGAGCCCGGAAGGTATCTTGTCTGTGACGCAAGCATTCTTCTAACCACCGTTAACACCGTGAAGGTAACGCCGTCCAAGAAGTTCGTCGGCGTAGATGCTGGCTTCAACACGCTCATCCGCCCTACAATGTACGGCTCCTACCATTCGATAGTCGTCGCCAACAAGCTGGGAGCAACGAACAAAGAAACTTACGACGTAGTGGGCCCAATTTGCGAGTCAGGGGACGCTCTAGCCAAAAACCGTGAGCTGCCCGTGATCGAAGAAGGAGATGTACTTGCTGTTTTGAACGCAGGCGCTTACGGTTTCAGCATGAGCTCGCAATATAACGCGAGACCTAGAGCCGCCGAAGTCATGATTAGGCAAGGCAAACCAACTGTCATTAGGGAACGGGAGCAGCTTGACAACTTAACCGCTAACCAACGCGTGGAAGAGTCCTCTTGATGCGGTTTTGGAAGATGCATGGCTTAGGTAACGACTATATTGTAATCGACAACAGGGACAACGACATTAACAGCCTCCAAGCTTCGGATTTAGCAAAACATCTTTGTGAACGCCGCTTTTCAATTGGTGCAGACGGGCTACTCTTGCTTTCAGAGTCTAAATCGGCTGACGCCAAGATGAGGATTTTCAACGCTGACGGATCCGAAGCTGAGATGTGCGGCAACGGAATAAGATGCTTTGCCAAATACTGCTGCGAAACCGGCGTCGTTAAGAAAAAAGAGTTCTCTGTTGAAACTCTCTCAGGCGTCAAACTTGTCACGCTAACAGTAAAAGGAAACGTTGTGGAAGCTGTCAAGGTTGATATGGGCAATCCTAATTGGGAAAGAAACTCTCTACCGATGGTCGGGAAAGGCATCTGCCTAAACGAAAACTTGGACGTTGACGGAGAAGTCTTCAAGGTCACCTGCCTTTCAATTGGCAACCCACACTGTGTCATATTCGTCGACAACGTTGACAATTTCCCAGTTAAAGAAATCGGATCAATAATTGAAAATAACAAGGTTTTTCCAAAAAGAACTAACGTCGACTTCGTCCAAGTCTTGAGCACAAGCCAGCTTAAAATTCGGGTTTGGGAACGTGGCTGCGGAGAAACCTTCGCTTGCGGGACGGGAACCTGCGCCTCGGTAGCTGCCGCAAACAGGCTTGGAAAAGTTGGGGATAAAGTTACAGTTCAATTGTTAGGTGGTTGTCTGAAAGTTGAAGTAGATGCTGGAAAGCTTTTCTTGAGCGGAGAAACAAAGAAAGTTTTTGAAGGAACCCTGTTTGACGAGGCATAGACATGACGTTTGACTACGCTGAAAGAATTAAACGGTTACCGCCATACTTGTTTGCTGAAATTGAAAAAAACATTAAAGAAAAGAAGGCGCAAGGAGTCGACTTAATTTCCCTAAGCATCGGTGATCCCGACTTGCCGCCGCCACAATTCATTATTGAAACGTTCAAGCAAGAGGCAACTAACCCTAAGAACCACAACTACTCGTTCAGCCAAGGCGAACCAGACTTCCGGGAAGCAGTCGCAAGCTGGTACAAGGAGCGGTTTAATGTTGATTTAACACAAGATCAAGTAGTGGCTCTTTTAGGCTCAAAAGAAGGTCTAGCAAACATCGCCCGAGCATTTATAAATCCAGGAGATCGCGTTTTAGTCCCTGACCCAGGCTACCCAGTCTACGCTAACGGGAGCACAATCCTCTGCGACGGTACGGTGATTCCGATGCCTCTTCTGGAGAAGAACAGTTTCCAACCTGACTTCGAATCCATCGATGCCAAGAGCGCAAAGATGATGTTCCTTAACTACCCTAACAACCCTACTGCAGCCACTGTCGACAAGAAATTCTTGAAGAAAGCCGTGGACTTCGCGAAAGACAACAACATAATTCTCTGCTACGACAACGCTTACTCGGAAATAACCTATGACGGATACAAGGCACCCAGCATCCTGGAAATTGATGGTTCCATGGACGTTGCCGTCGAGTTCCATTCTCTCTCGAAAACCTTTAACGTGACGGGCGACCGCATCGGCTTCGCTGTGGGAAATAAGCGCCTTGTGGGCGGCTTAGCCAAAGTCAAATCACAGATAGATTCGGGACCACCAGTCTACACACAAAAAGTCGCGGTCAAGGCCTTAGCATCGTACAAGGGTAAAGAACCACCAGAATTCTTAAGAAAAAACAATCAAATTCTCCAGGAACGCCGCGACCTATTGATTGAAACCCTCTGCAAAATCGGTTACAAATGCGAAAAACCCAAAGCGACATTCTATGTCTGGGCAAACTGCAAAGGCGACTCAATGAAGTTCGCAACTAAACTGCTTGATGCTGGAGTGGCTGTGACGCCGGGAGTTGGCTTTGGGAAATTCGGCGAGGGCTACGTGAGGATAACTTTTACGCAGCCGAAAGAACGCATAATTGAAGCCTGCGAAAGAATAAGCAAGGCTTTCTAACTTCTTTCCAAAACCTTGTTTTAGTTCTAAGGCAGGTTGCATTTTGGGCTGCCATGACTGGATGACGCAATAGTGAAAAAGCAGGAAAAATTCGGCTTGATAATACAGTATATATTAAATATGTGACGTATTAACTAAAGAGTTGTAAGTATGTTGGTGGCATGACTATGGAACGCAGAATAATGTCGTTAGGCAGATCCTCAATGGTGATTTCTCTTCCAAAAAACTGGATGACACTAAACGAACTAAACAAGGGAGATGTCGTTTCGTACGCAATCCAACGCGACCGATCATTAGTTGTTTATCCAGGGGCTGAGAAAAAGTCGCAGCCCAAAGAGACAACAATTAAGATAGGACACAGCGATGATGAAACATTAATAACGCAAAAAATCATTGGGTCATTCTTGAACGGGTATTCGGGAATCACGCTTATAGCAGAAAAAATCCTCTCTGTTCCTCAAAGGAAAGCTATACGGTATATCGCAGGTCGGCTTTACATGAGAATAATGGAGTCGGATTCAAGAGGAGTTTACCTTCAAACGCTAACTGATGAATCAAAAGCTTCACTTGACCAAGCAGTGCAAAGAATGCATCTGATATCCTACTCCATGTGCGAGGATGTTTTCACAGCTCTGAAGAACAACGACGTCACACTTGCAAAATCTGTTTTTTCACTTGATGACGATGTCGATCAATTCCACTTCCTCATCCTCAGAATACTACGAAACGCGGCTCAAAGTCCAGTTCTAGCAAACGAACTGCGTTTGGACCCGCTTGACTGCATGGACTACCAATACCTCTCCGTGCTCATTGAACATGCCGCAGACTACGTGGCCGATATAGCCAAACACATCATCATGATAGATGGAACAGGAGAAAAAATACCCTCCAACTTGTTGGAGCTTATAGTCGATGAAGGAACGGAGGTAGTCGATTTATACATTAAAGCCGTCAACGCTTTCTTCCAACACGACCCTGACTTTTCAGTTGAAATAATGAAACAAACCAAGAGAATTGAAAAACTAGATCAGGAAATAGCAAGCACAACTTTCATAAGCAACAAGAAACCCGAGTTGATTTGCGCGGTATGTTCGATCCGAGAGGACATAAAAAGAATTGCTTTCTATGCAGCAAACATCGCGGAAGTTACCGTGAACCACGCGTTCAAAGTTCCTACATAAAAAAGACATAAAAAAGAAAGATACCCTATGCGGGTTTCTTCATCGATTGATAATTCAGCGTCATTGCCAGCTTCGAAGGTAGTAGATCTTTTTCCAACATTTTTCTTGCCATTGGTAATGCTACGTTAAAGTTATAGACTTCTTTTCCGTTGCTTCGTGCATCTCGCAGCATTTCTTTCTCCACTTTGTGTTTCAAGTCGCCTACGCTTAGAGCGCCGATTACGAATATGCCAGGTAGCATTTCTTTCATGTCATCTTTGAGCTCGATTCCTTCTACGCCGAAGGGTGGAACCGCGTTTATGTCAAGTAGGAGCTTCATGTGTTTTATGTCTTTGAGCATTTCTTTGTCGATGATGCGGACGCCTTTGACTCCAGCGCACATGATTACATCAGCCTTCTCTATGATCTCGATTTTTGAAGCTGGTGTCGGAGCGAATACGCCTTGTACTTGAACTCCATGGTCTTTGGCAAGTAGCTTCCCAATGCTTTCTGCATGCTCTTTTCCGTCAGCGCGTTTCGGGTTCAGGCTGGCAATCATAACTTTGCAGCCCATTTTAGCGAGAAGGACTGCTGCGATTTGGCCGACTGCACCGGTTCCCATGATGGCGCATGTTTTGTCTTTTAGCTCGCCAAGTTTGTATGTGACCAATGCGTTTTCTGCTTTTGCAACCATTGCTGCTGCGGTGGTGTAGGCGCCTGCTGGGTCAATTATTATGCTTGTTTTGAATGGTGGGAACATTGAGTCTTTTACTGCTTGAAAGACTTCTTCGCTTCGTTCAGCGTTTTTTCCGCCGATCATGAAAGCTGTGTGTTTAACTCCTTTGGGTCCTCTGGAAAGCAAGGCATCTTGAGTGATGTTTTTTGCGTCTTCCGGATTTACGTTTTCGTAGGGTATGACTGCGTCGTAGCCGACGTCGTAAGCCATGCAGATGTCGAATGGACTTGCTTTAACGTCTGTGTCGATGTAGAATAGCAGGTATGGTGCTTCTTCTGCGCTTTTGCCCATTGTTGGTTTAACTTGGATTTGGATTGACTCCAACCAGTTTTCCATCTCGTGAGAGGAAGGTACTTCTGTGCTTGCTGCGATAACTTTCTTTGAGAGCTTCGCAGTCTCAACTTTTGCGTTCATTGATTCAAGTATCTGCTTTATGCCGGTCATGTGCTCGGGACTGCAGATATGAAGACAGGTAATTTCTTCTTTGCCTTTGATTTCTCTTGCGTGATTCAGAATACCCATTGCTAGCCAGCTCTCTCTAATCGAGAAGTTTACTTCTCTTTGATGCTCTTCTATCTCGAATTGGAGACTTTGACCGAGAGCGATCAAGTATTCTTTTTCCATTGACTCGGTTTTTTGCTTTGGCAGATTGTCCAAAGCTTTTAACAAGTCATTTAGTGAGTTTATCTTCTTTGCGATAACGTCTCCGATGTAGTCTTTCGCGGTTGCGTCCATTTCTACAGCGAAGTATGGAATGTTGCTTTTGTGTAAAATGTCAGTGCTAATGCTTCCGTCGAAGTCTAATTTGGAACGGTTGCCCAGTTCATCGGTGACGAAGTCAACGTTGACTTTGCTAACTAGGTTTTCGAGAAATTTGTAGAACCCTATTGACGGCTTTTGCAATGCTTTGAGTGAGTTCGAGTTTGTTGGCGGCTCGGTTACCCAGAATTGTTCGTTGTATTCTTTTTCCAGCAGTAAGACGTTGAATTTCTTCTTTTCTAAAGGTTTTAGTTCGAGAGTTTCCATGTTTGTTAACCTCTGCCTTTCAGAAGAGAGCAACCGCGGATATATACTTAGCCGAAATACGCTATGTAAAGTTATATATGGTATATACACATAGCCAACTTCGAATATATCTGCATATACCGCACATACAGAATGTTTGAAGCTTCATAGAGTTGGGGATTAAATCTAATAGTCTTAATTTTTTTAGGCGTATGCTTGCTCACCTGTATATGCAAAGTGTATATGCAAATTGTATATGCATCGACCCGACCGGTCGGCTTGTACACACAAGAGAGAACCTACCTCCTCGGCCGGAGACCTTTCTGATTTGATTTTCGAATACTGTGGCAGTACATCATCCGTACCCGCCTTGGATATGGACACTTGAAAGGATTTTAAGAAAAGAAAAGTTAGGAAAAGTTTAGGGATTGTTTTGGCTATAGCTCTCCTCATCAAAAATCGGTTGTGCCATCAGCTTAGTCTTATATTTCAGCTTCCCGTCCTTCGCGTGAGGCTTCCTCAACAGTTCATCAGTGTACTTCTCGATTTCCCGCGCTTCTTCAGCTAGCTTAGCGGCTGCTTGAGCTACCTCGTGGGCGGAGGCCACCAATGGAATGTATTTTTCGTGTTCTTTCTCCATGAAGCATGCTAAGGTGTTTATGTCGGCGACTTTCTCAGCCATTCCGTAGGCTGCGATTGCTTTAGCTTTCGCGTAGGGGTTGTTAAAGAAGTTTTGATCTCTAATGGTTGTAATGTCGATAACCAGCTTGGGCAGTATCGGAGGCAATCCGGCTTCGATTGCATAGATGACTTTGTCAATCTCCTGGTACACAATCCTGTAGACGCCTGTTATTGCAAGGACTTTGTTTATGTTTGAGTTAAAAATTGCCATTTCAATTGGGTCTAAAAACTCTTTTCTTGCCCCGATAAGCGGGTCACCTGTGATTATAATGTAGCCTAGACCCTGTTTTTCAATGTCTCCTTTAACACGTTTGCCGGGAGAATCGGTTATAACAATTCCAGGCAACTTCCTGCTTGCCACTGCTTCCCGTGCTTTAGAGGGCCCAGGCAACGCGGTGTTAGGCGAAATTATAACCATGACTTCAGGATTAAATTCAAAGATTTTAGGCAGGGCTTCTTCGACATCGTCGGCTCCCATCTTTGAACCCGTCGTTACAGTACGAACCTTGATGTCTTTTCTGTCAGCTAACTCATCCAATAGAAGCTCGAGACAAGGTGACGTCCCTATGTTTCCACACTTGAAAATTCCAATCTTTCTCGGAGTCGGTTGTTGTTGCATTTCTGACAATTTGAATTTACCCCTTATTTAGTAGGAATTTTATGTTTGTTGAGCATTTAAAAGTTGTCATATTCGATATTTTTGGGAAAACGATTGAATTGATTTTGCCGATCTATGGTTTTTGGGTTGAAGAACGGGTGATTGAGAACCCGCGCTAAAAGGTCAAGTAAAGGTCAAGCTTGATTTGTTATGAAAAAGTTGGTTGAAATCGAGAAAGAGGCATTTTGTTCTAAGAGCCATATAGGAGGGAGCTGTCAACCGTAATTTTTTAATAACATCACCCTCAAAGGTGTATTCAGATAAACTTTGAACGAGGATCATGCATTTGTCTTTACATGAAAATTTAGAGAAGCTTTCGAACGCTTGCGGTGTCACGGGCAGGGAAAGCGAGGTTCGTGAGTTAATGATTAGACTCATGACGCCTTATGTTGACGAAATAGTTGTTGATAAACTTGAAAACGTGGTGGGCATCAAGAAAGGGAAAGAAAAGTCGACTAAAATAATGCTTGCCGCTCACATGGATGAAATCGGGTTAATGGTGAAGACAATCACTAAAGATGGCTTTTTACAGTTCGCCAAGATGGGCGGAATTGATGACCGCATCTTGCCCGCTCAAATGGTTACAGTCTTTTCTAAAAGAGGCTCTTTCCCAGGCATAATCGGCTCAAAACCGCCCCACATCCAAAAAGAGGAAGAACGCAAAAAAATTATCACATCGGACGAGCTCTTCATTGATGTGGGAGCAGAAAACCGCGATGATGCTTTAGTGATGGGAGTCGCAGTGGGCGATCCAGTTGGTTTTAACATAAAATATGTACCGTTAGGTAGAGATGTTGCAATAGGCAAAGCTTTCGATAACCGAGCAGGCTGTGCCGCGATGGTTGAAACGCTTAAGCTGTTGGGAAAGACCGATTATACTGTCTATGCTGTCGGAACTGTTCAAGAAGAAGTAGGTTTGCGGGGCGCCGGCGCGGCAGCTTTCAATATTGACCCTGATGTGGCGATAGCTCTCGATGTAACGATAGCAGGCGATGTCCCAGGGGTAAGAGAATATGACGCAAGCGTCAAAATGGGAAATGGTCCTGCAATAACAATTTCAGATTCGGGTTTGATTACTCACCCGAAGGTTCTGCGTTGGCTTTTAGATTCGGCGGGCGAAGAAAAAATTCCTTTCCAAATTGAAACAGGATTGATGGGTTCAACGGATGCTGCACGCATTTCCCTAACAAGGCAGGGAATCCCAAGCGGCAACATATCGATTGGAACACGTTACATCCACAGGCCCGTCGGGATGCTAAGCTTGAAGGACATTGAAAACTCGGCGAAACTCACCGTTGCAGCCATACAAAGGACCTCGCGATACTTTTAAGCCCCTAGGCTTTCATCGAAAGTGTTTTTAGCTCTTCAACACCATTGATTAGATAGTGACGCGCTAAAATGGATGCTCCTCAAAAATTCGCCGGAAAATTTGAGTTCTTAGAACACACTGCTGACGTCTACATTCGAGCTTTCGGGAAAACGATGGAGGAAGCTTACTCAAACTCTGCGCTTGCAATGTTTGAGGTTATGACTGACACTGACAAAATAGCTCAAACCAAGCAGGAAAACCTGGAGGTGGAAGCGGAAGACCAATATGCGCTGCTTTACAATTGGCTGGAAATCCTGCTTGTAAAGTTCGAAACCGAAGGGATGTTTTATTCAAAATTTGAAATAACCGACTGGAAAGAAACCGAAGAAAACTTCGCGTTTAAAGCAAAAATTTGGGGGGAAAAATATGACGCTCGGAAGCACCCTCAGAAAGTCGGCGTTAAAGCTGTGACTTACCATAGAATGATGATTATTAGAGAAAAGGACAGCGCTGTTTTAGAGTTTATTTTGGATATTTAGACGAATTTTCGTTTTTTCAGTTCCTCAATCATGTTATCAACAACTGGTTCTGGCGGCTGATCAAGATTAGTGGTTTTGGAGATTACAAAGGGCACTTTCTTCTTCTCAAAGTACTCCAGCAGAGGCGTTGCCTGCTCCTTGTAGACTTGAAGCCTTTTCTTTATGACTTCAGGATTGTCGTCTGAACGTTGATACAGTGGGCCGTCGCATTTGTCGCAGACTGCTTCAATCTTCGGCTTGAGGAAGCGAGTGTTGTAGACGGTTCCGCAATTGCGGCATATCCTGCGACTAGAGAGGCGTTCTATGATTATCCAGTCGGGAACGTCAAGCATCAGAATAACGTCAATTTTGGTTACGGCTTCTAAGGCTTTAGCTTGTTCAAATGTGCGTGGGTACCCATCCAGAATGAAGCCTTTTCCTTTTGGAATCTGGCTTAAACGTTCTTTTAGCACCTCTGTCACTATTTCATCCGGAACCAAAAGCCCTTTTTCCATGTAAGCCTTAACTTTCCTGCCCAGTTCCGTGTCTTTCTTGATTAATTCGCGGAAAATGTCGCCTGTCGCGATTGTTTCAATGCCAAGTTTTTCATGGAGCCTACTTGCATAGGTGCCTTTTCCTGCGCCTGGCGGCCCAAACATAACAGCGTTCAATATTCTCTTTGCCCCTCAGTTAGACTCTTGCATAAAGAGCATTTGTGTAATAAGTTTTTTGGGTTCTAGCTTTCACAGAAAAGTTTATGCTAACATGGCGACTAACAAACGGTGCAAGGTGAGGATAATGGACATTAGAATGATTGGGAAAAACCTGTACCAAATTGACTTAGAGACTGGCGGATTCAAAAACCTCATATGTAGCTATGTTTTCAAAGGCACAAAAGTCACCCTTATCGAGTCAGGTCCCACCTCTTCAGTGCCCAAGCTTATCGAGGGACTAAAAGAACTAAGAGTGAACTTTGATGACGTTGAATATATCGGGGTCACCCATGTTCACTTGGACCACGGCGGCGGCGCAGGCACACTACTAAAAGTTCTTCCAAACGCAAAAGTACTCGTGCATCCACGAGGCATGCCGCATCTGGCTGACCCAACAAGGCTCTGGGAATCGGCTCAGCAGGTTTTGGGGTATGTAAGCGAAATCTTCGGCAAGCCGGAACCAGTTCCCAAAGAACGCCTAATACCCGTTTCAGAAGGCTCATTTGATTTGGATGGCGATGGCAAACTGGAGGTTTTTGAGACGCTGGGTCATGCTTCACACAGCCTTAGCTTTTTGGAAACTCTAAACGGCGGGGTGTTTCCTGGAGATGCCGCAGGCACTTACTTTCCCGAGTTTGATGCTGTAATTCCAACGACGCCTCCGCCTTTCCGGTTAGATGTGGCATTGGCTTCTTTAGACAAACTAATCAGCATAAAACCCGTCGTCCTCTACTACAGTCACTTCGGCAAAGCCACTTCTGCCGTTCAACGGCTGCAAGATTACAGAATGCAGCTTCAGCTCTGGGGAAAAATCGCGGAAGAAGGCGTGAAAAAAAAGCAAAGCTTTGAGCAGATATGTGAAAGTATAGTGCGGGAAGATAAAATTATGAATCGACTTGCCAGCTACCTAATTGCACACCCAGTTTACTCAGTGACTGCACTCGGGAACACTGTCAGGGGATTTGTCGATTATGCAAAAGCACTTCAAGAATAGCCGACCCTTAAATCAGGTCAAGCAGTCGCCTGGGAAACTCGTGCAAGGATGAATTTCATAGACGAAAATTCCTGCTTTAACACTCGGGTCCTCATCCATAATTTTTTTCGTCTCGTCAATTGACGCATCAAAAATCGCGACGCCCGAAACGTTGCTGTCATCAGAAACCCGGCAAACAATCGGCATGACCCCTTCCCTTCGGAGAACAAAATTCCTTCGCCCATGTTCCCAAACGATCCCTTTGGCGCCCGCAACGCTGCTGTTTGGTCCTTCTTTCAAAA
>Ga0187864_10001519_pt1 | contig 22276 bp, 22 predicted proteins | sample June2016WEW_11_4_FD_132985 | JGI IMG/M metagenome (GOLD analysis project Ga0187864, IMG submission 132985) | Peatland microbial communities from SPRUCE experiment site at the Marcell Experimental Forest, Minnesota, USA - June2016WEW_11_40 | ecosystem: Environmental > Terrestrial > Soil >...
ACATTTTTCCTGCGCTCCGGGAGATCAAGGACCGGCGCTCCGGCAACTTGAGCGGCGGTGAGCAGCAGATGCTTACCATAGGCCGGTCCCTTATGACGGCTCCCGAGCTGCTCTTGCTCGATGAGCCGACGGAAGGGTTGGCGCCGCTGATCGTCCGCGATCTTGAACAGCAGATCCTGCGGCTAAGAGACGCAGGCATCAGCATCCTGCTCTCGGAGCAGAACATAAAGTCGGCAATGAAATTAATCGAGAGAGTCTATGTCATTGACAACGGCCGCATCAGGTTTGAAGGGACCGTTGCCGAGCTTGAAGCCAACGAGGAGATAAAGAAGCGGTATCTGATGGTGTAGAAGCGTGAGGCTTGAGTCGCCTCTTCTCTTTTGCGTTATTCCCAGGGAGGAGAAAAAAGCGGGTAGCGGAATTCGACCAGGTAGGGCTCGTCCCATGATATATGGTGGCGAAATATGTGCTCAAGCCCGTCGAGGCTCCGTGTTCTTTGTGCTTTGATGGCGAAAGCCCGGGCAAGGCCCAGAAAATCGGGGTTATAGAGTTCCATGGCATGCGAAACGCCGTACCGCTTCCGCATATAGTCTTCGAGGACGCCGAAAGCCCCATTATTGTAAACGAGTATGACAATCGGGATATCATATTGTTTCACGGTTGCGAGTTCTCCGGCGACGGCCGAAAAACTGCCATCTCCCGTGATGCAGAGACAGGGGCTCTCCGGCTTCCCGAGCTTGGCCCCAAGGGCGGCGGGCAATCCGTAAAAGATCGGTGAACTCCCCCTCGGGCTGAGAAAGCTGCGCTGATGATATGCGGGGAAGTAGGGCTCGGCCCAATAGGTAACCAGGTTGAGGTCCCATACCGTCACGGTTTCGTCGGGGATGAGCCGCCTTAAAAGCTTCACGATCCGAAAACCGATATGGTGTGCCTCAAGCAGGGCCTCTTCGCGCTCTCTCGTCCTCTTCAGTTGTTCCATGTCCCAGGTCGACCTTTTTCCTTTCATACTATGGTGAAGGGACTCCACCACTTCTTTCATATGGCCTGCGATCGCGAGGTCCGGCCGGTAATTGCGCCCAAGCCACCGGTCATCGACGTCTATATGAACGAGGCGGCCAAGCTTTACCCCCCGCCTTTTCGTATCCACATCTCTGAGTCTCGTCCCCAGAGCAATGGTCAGGTCCGCCGTTCTTACCACCTCTCTTGCGACCCCTTTTGCCATAACATTACCCAACGCGCAGCCGCTATCCTCCCTCAAGACGCCCTTTCCCCCCGTAGTGTTGAGGAAGGGGACCGCCGAGTCCCTGCAGACTGCCTCGAGAAGACCCCTTATCCCGTCTTCCATTAAGCCGCTCCCGCCTATGATGACGGGCCTCTGCCCGCCTTCCAGCGCTTTTTCAAGAGGCTCAGGGTCAAACTCCCTCTCCTCGTCAGCCACGCCCCCCTGCACGGGAAAGATCACCTCTTTTTCGAGCAGGCGATAGGGGATGAAAACAGCTACCGGCCCCTGCCGGGCTGATACTGCCGTCCGAAAGGAGGCTTCCAACGTGGCAAGGAGGTCCGTTTCACCGGAGGCGACAAAAACCGCCTTGGTTATATTCCGGAAGAGCGCCTCAGGCTCCCGGACGCCGTGGAGTATGCCTTTCTCCACATGCTTTCTTTCCACCTCGATGACCATGATCAGCAGGGGCACGTCATCCCCATGGGCTTCCATGCAGGAGGTCACGACATTGCCGAGACCCGGACCCGGCGTCACAAGGAGCACGGCAGCCCCACCTGTCACCCGCGAAAAACCGTCGGCCGCAAACCCTGCGTGGGACTCGTGTCTTCCCATGAGAACCGTAATCTTCGACTCGGCCAGCGCACGGTTCAGCGGCAGGGTATGAATACCGGGCAAATGGAAGATATATCTGATGCCTTTGCTTTCCAGAAAGTGTACAATCGCCCCATTTCCCAGCATAATTACTCCATTTTTGCGAGTTTAGCATAGTGCATCTAAAAGTTAAATAAAAATCTACTTGACATGGTTTTCAAATTGATTTAGTTTAGTAACTTAAACTTTTTGTGAGTGTTTACTGTTCATGGCGAAGATCGACGGATCGAGCATAGGTGAAAGAATACGTATGATAAGGCAGGCGAAATCTCTCACCCAGGAAGAACTTGGGTCGAGGGCGGGATTAACAAAAGGTTTTATCTCCCAGGTAGAGAGAAACCTCACGTCACTTTCTGTCGAGAGCCTCTTCGGTATCCTTGATGCACTCGACCAGAAAGCCTCCACGTTTTTTGACGAAGGATTTGATGAAAAGATCGTATTCGGGACGGACGACAGGGTCGAGCTGGAAAAGGAGCACGTGACGAAGTTTGAGATCCTTGTAGCTGCTGCTCAGAACAGGGAGATGGACCCGGCGCTCCTAGAGCTTGACGCCGGTGAGAAGACGGAAGAAGAAGAACCCCACGAAGGAGAGGAGTTCGGCTTTGTGTTGTCCGGCGGCATTGAGGTGATTCTTGGAGTAAAAACCTACCGGGTGCGAAAGGGAGAGTGCTTTTACTTCAAGGCTTCCAAGAAACACTATCTCGCGAACAGGCGAAAGATGAGGGCATCGGTCCTGTGGGTATCTTCGCCTCCTAATTTTTGATGCCGAAGAGGCAATCGATTTCGAAGGAGGGCCCTAGAGTGAAAGCATTAGGCAGACAGATTATGGCAGAGTTCTACGGGTGTAACCGAGAGATCCTTAATGATGTTGGCATCATACAGAGCCATCTGGAACGGGCGGCAGTTCTTACGGGCGCCACCATCGTGCAGAGCGTTTTTCATATGTTCAATCCCCATGGCGTGAGCGGCGTTGTGGTTATTGCGGAATCCCATTTTGCCATCCATACATGGCCTGAATACGGCTATGCAGCAATCGACCTTTTTACGTGCGGTGACGATATCGATCCGTGGAAAGGCTTTACTTATCTCAGGGAGAGACTGGAAGCGGGGCACGTCTCTACGGTAGAGATGAAGCGGGGCCAGCTTGATGTGACGGATGTGGGCGACTTTACGCATAAACCTCAACGGGCGTGTGCGGCCGTTTAAGGGACTCACCATAATATTATCGAGTCTTCCATAACAAAGGCTTTCCGAATGAGGGTAGATTTTCTCCAATTTGAGCTAGCAAAGGAGCTTGCCGAGAAATACGGCACACCTCTTTTGGTTTTGTCCAAAAGCAAACTCACAGCGAACTACCGGGGCCTAAAGCAGAGCATGCCCAGCGTCGAGCCTTTCTATGCGGTAAAGGCCAACGACAACATCGATATACTTCGGATGATCAATGAACTCGGAGGTAGTTTCGATGTTGCCTCAGTCGGCGAATTCGAGCTTGTAAAGGGCGTGGGTGTCGATAACCGGAGAATCCTCTATACCCACCCGATAAAAACGGAAGAGGATATCCGTTATTTCTTTGAACAGGGTCTGACGCTCTTTGTTTTCGATAACGAAGATGAGCTTCATAAGATTAAGCGGAACGCCCCTGGGGCGAGTGTTCTCCTTCGCATCGCCGTATCGAATCCCTTCTGTATGGTCAACCTCAACTATAAGTTCGGGGCTGATCCTCAGTCGGCTGAGGAGCTTCTGGACAAAGCCACGGCCCTTGGCCTCAGAGTCTCTGGCATTTCCTTCCACGTAGGCTCCCAGAGTCTTAATCCCTACGTTTACGTGGAGAGTATTGTCATCTGCAAGAGAATTTACGATTTCATGGCCCTTAAGGGGGTGAAGATGCGTCTCCTTGATATCGGAGGCGGCTTCCCTATTCAGTATATTGAGAACGTAATGCCTATCCAGAAATTCTGCGAGCCCATCAATGATGCCCTCAACAACTACTTCTCAGACACGACGATCTTGGCCGAACCCGGAAGGGTCATCTCCGGAGACGCCGTAGTGTTGGTCACCAAGGTTGTGGGGAAGTCGTACCGGAACAATGCCCGGTGGTACTACATTGATGACGGGCTTTACAACTCCTTCTCTGGAAAAGTTTATGATCACGCCAATTACAGAATCGTGTCTGAGCGGAAGGACGGGATGATGAGATGCGTCCTGGCAGGTCCCACGTGCGATTCCTTTGATGTAATATCAAACGATGTCATTCTCCCTGAGCTGGAGGTCGGGGACATGCTTCTGGCGCCGAGCATGGGCGCCTACACGAATGCAAGCGCCACTGCCTTCAATAGGCTTGAAAAGGCGCATACCATTACTATAGATTGAATAACTGCTCACGAGAGGGGTTGACATGACAAATCAAAATGAAACAATCCGGGAAGGTTCCATGGAGGACCTTTGGAATATCTGGCTTTCCGAGCTTCATAAGAAGCATACCGGTTTCACTCTCAAGATAAAAAAGATTATCTACAGCGGACAGAGCGATTTTCAGCAGGTGGACGTCTTCGAATCCTATGAATTCGGTCGGGTCCTTGTCCTTTATGGCTCGATAATGATCACCGAAAAGGACGAGTTCATTTACCACGAGATGATCACGCACATACCACTTTGCGTTCATACAAAGACCAAGAAAGTTCTTGTCATCGGCGGAGGCGACGGCGGCGCAGTCCGGGAGATCGTCAAACACCCGTCCATTCAAAAGGTGACCCTCGTTGAGATCGACAAGATGGTGGTGGATGTGTGCAAGGAGTATTTTCCGCAGGTGAGTTCTGAGTTCGATAATCCGAAGGTGGAGGTCCTGTACGCTGACGGTGCTAAGTTCGTGTATCACGGCACCGAGAAGTACGATCTTATTGTCGTTGACGCGTCAGACCCCATCGGCCCTGCGGAAGTCCTTTTTCAGAAAAGCTTCCACGAACAGATATACGACAGGCTTAATGACGACGGCATCCTCGTGGCGCAGTCGGAATCACCTTTTTACCATCAGGAGACAATAAGAAAAATGTATAAAAACCTGAAGGAGATCTTTCCCGTGGTAGAACTCTATTTAGCGTCGATCCCCACATACCCGAGCGGTCTTTGGAGCTTTGCCTTCTGCTCCAAGAAGTACCACCCTATCAGGAATTTCGATAGACAGTATTTTGCTGGCCTGAAGCTCAATACCCGGTACTACAATGAAGACGTACATGAGGCTGCTTTTAGACTGCCCACGTTCGTCAGAAGGCTCGTCGATGCGGGATAAGAGGGCAACAATGAATATTGTCCTTGTTTGCGGTTTCAATTTTTTCTATGGCGCAAACCTGTTCCAGGATTATTTTCTATAGTCCCGATCATAAGTGCGGTGGAAGAATACATCCATTGCTGTTGCAGGTCGGATACGCTTGGTGCATACTAAGAAACAACTGAATTTAGTCATTAAGATTAGCCGCGATGAATAGAGACAAGCTCTTTCCGAATCACAGTGGCATCACAGGCATCCTCTATCTCGCTTTGTCAATATTCGGCTTCCTTGGGGCTTTTTTCTCCATCTTCAGGTCTATCGGTCATCGGGTAATTTGGCTTATACTGGCCCTCTTTCTCTTCTGCCTAGCGATTTACTTCGAAGAGAAGTGGCGAAGATCGAAGTCGTTTCAAATCCCCCATCAGCCATCCCATGAGATAAGATTCGGCCTGGCTACCGAAGAGGAATTGGAGGACATTTACCGGATAGACAAACGGGTTTTCGATGAACGCGATCTGATCGATGTCAGTGTCTTCAAGGAATGGCACAGAAAGAACGATGAGACATTCTTCGTGTTCCGCGAGTCAGGGCGTGTTATAGGATACTTTTCCATCCTTCCCATGACGGACAAAGCCCTAAACAACTTTATAAATGGCCATTTACGTCAAACGGATATAAGGGCTAGAGACATTCTCACTAAGCAAAAAATGAGATCCAGCACGAGGTTATATTTCTTTTCCCTCGCCCTTGAGCGTAAGCATTGCAAGCTCACCGAGCTTTTCTTCAGACAAATTGCCGTCCACTTAAACAAGTTAAAGGATGAGGGGAATGTCGCAAAGCTGTACGCTATGCCGGCTACCGACGACGGCGAAAAATTGTGTAACGATAGATTCCACTTCCGAAAAATTAAAGAGAGCTATGAACTCCCCGACAATCATCCGCTATACCTGAAGGACATCGCCAAGGTAAATGACCTGGAAAATCTCATTTTGCGACACCCATCGTGATCGTAGTGGGCCTCGTGAGGGATGGAGGAAAGATAGAGGTAGTGAAGAAGTTCGGCTATAAGGACTACAGGGACAGGCAGTCATGATTATCTGAGTTTCGGCGGCGCGGCTTTTCGGAAAAGATATTGAAAAGTTCCGAGAAATATATTACAAATTGTACCTTACAAGAGACTTTTATTATTTCCTGGAGAGGCGATGAAGTATCCGATAACACGTGAAGGCCACGACAACCTGAAGAAAGACCTCGAGTATTTACTGAACACGAAACGGCCGAAGATACTTATCGCTATAGAAGAAGCCCGCGCGCATGGAGACATATCCGAGAACGCGGAGTACGAGGCCGCAAAAGAAGAGTACCAGTTCCTTCAGAAGAAGGTCAGCGAGCTGGAAGAGATGCTCAGGCAGTGTGAGATCGTCGACGTGAAGAAGAACCCCAATGGCCTCGTCGGCTTCGGCGGTCGTGTTTCCCTGAAGAACCTCGATACCGATGAAGAGGTTGTGTATACCGTGGTGGGGCCGTATGAATCGGACATGAAAAAGGGGAAAATATCGATGAGCTCCCCTCTCGGTCGCGCGCTCCTAGGCAAAAAGATCGGAGATGAGGTGACCTTTTCAGCGCCGGGCGGGGAACGGACCTATGAAATCATCACCGTTTCATGGCCTGCGGTCACGTCTTCGTAATGGCGCAACCGCCAGGGGCCTCCCCGGCCGGACTCCTGTGTGTTTTTCGCAACAACCACCCGGTCTTTATACCAGGTTTCCCCTGGCTTCCCCTCATCCGAAGTGTTTGCGACAGATTTCCTGGAGCGATCCTTCGACTTCCTTTCTGAAGGCTTCATAGCGCTTCATGAACGCACGCGCCTCCGGTGTGAGCCGGGAGCCTCCTCCGGAGACACCGCCCACCTTCCGTTCGAGCAAGGCAAATCCGAGCCGCTGCTCCATGGTCTTGAGCATGAGCCAGGCCTTCCTGTAAGACATCTTCATATCGGCAGCGGCCTTGTGCAGCGACCCGGTCGTCTCGACCCTCTGCAACAGCCTGTCCGGCCCCTCCCCAAAAGCCTTCCCGTTGCAGTCAAGCCACACCTTGTAGGCGATCTTCAATGAGTCCATCGACATACGCCCATTGTAACGGATAGCTCCGGCGCCTGTCAAGCATTCCGTTGTCGGCTACAGGACGGACGCAGGCGATTCCAGCAAAACCTGCGGAATGCGCCGAGCGGCGCTTTGCTGCCGGCAGCGGCAAAAAACGGTTTGACTTGGCGTTATAACTAGTGATATATATCGGCAGGGGAAAGCGATTCTGCGTTCTCAACGAGGGAGGATTTAAAATGACCGTCAAATCCATAGCGTTGTTTCTTTGCCTCACGCTTTTTTTCACTGCATCTGCAGTGGCGGGTGAAGTCAACCTGTCTGCCGCCGCCAGCCTTAAAGATGTCCTCACCGAGCTGGCAGACACTTTTGCAAAAAAGAACCCTGCCGTGACGTTTCGCACCAACTTCGGCGCTTCCGGGGCCCTGGCTAAGCAGATCGAGAACGGCGCCCCGGCTGATCTCTTTTTCTCCGCCAATGTGGAATGGATGGATTACCTGAAACAGAAAAAACTGGTCGATGACAAGAGTAGCGCGCCCTTCGCCTTCAACGAGCTGGTCTTCGTCGGCAAGCCGGGACTCGAAGTGACCGGTCTGCCCGATGTGGCGAAGCTGGAGAAGGTTGCCATCGGCAGCCCCAACAGCGTCCCTGCCGGCGATTACGCGATGCAGGCACTCAAGAAAGCAGGCATCGACAAACAGTTGGAGCACAAGCTGGTCATGGCCAGGGATGTGCGTGCGTGTCTGACCTACGCCGACCGGGGTGAAGTGGATGGCGCCTTTGTCTACAAAACCGACGCAGGACAGGCCGGAAACGTCCGCGTTCTTTTCATCGTACCGCAGAAATTCTATCCCAGGGTGGTCTATCCCATGGCGCTTACGCCGGCGGGCGTCAAGAATAGCGATGCCGTTGCATTCGTCAGGTTTCTCCAGTCAACTGAGACAAGGCAGGTGCTCTTGAAATATGGCTTTATCGACAGGTAATTCATCGTGCTGAGCTTCACCGCCGCTGACTACTCGGCAATCCTGCTGTCCCTCAAGGTAGCCGTCACCGCGACCCTGCTGTCGCTGCCGTTTGGTTTTGTCGCAGCCTATCTCATGACGTATCGGAAATTCCGCGGTCGGGTTTTGCTCGATGTATTCGTCAACCTGCCTCTGACCCTGCCGCCCGTGGTAGTCGGCTACTTTCTTTTGCTCCTCCTCGGCCGGAACGGATGGATCGGTAAAATGGTGCTTCAGCCGCTCGGCATAAACCTGATATTCACCTGGAAGGCGGCGGTCATTGCCACGGCCGTAGTCGGCTTTCCCCTGATGGTCAGGTCGATCCGGACAGGCATGGAGACAATAGACGAGCGGCTCATCCAGGCTTCCCGCACCCTCGGCGCCGGACTGTTTGATTCCATTTTAACGGTAGTCTTGCCCCTTTCGATGCGGGGCATTATTGCGGGCTCCGTTCTGATGTTCGCCCGCGGACTGGGGGAATTCGGGGCCACGATCATTGTGGCCGGCAACATCCCGGGGGTGACCCAGACCATCCCCCTTGCCATCTATGAATACGTCAGCTCTCCCCGGGGGGACATCATGGCGGTGGCCCTCTGCCTCGTCTCCGTTGCCATCTCCGTTGCAGTGCTTCTCTTCCATGAATGGCTCAGCACGCGCATGGTCAGGACGGATTGACGTGGAGCTTCAGGTTGCCCTCCGGAAAAGCTATGGCACATTTCTCCTTGATGCAGACTTTGCGCTCAAAGGAGAGCGGATCGGGATCTTCGGCCCTTCAGGGAGCGGAAAATCAGCCCTGGTCGGCCTGATCGCGGGATTGCACCATCCGGACCGCGGCCTCATTATGCTCGATGGAGAGACCCTTTTCGACAGCAGGCAGAGGCTTGACGTCCGGCCGGAGCGCCGTCGTATCAGCATGGTCTTCCAGCGCCCCCATCTGTTCCCGCATTTGAGCGTGAAGGGCAACCTGCTCTATGGTTACAAGCGCTGTGCACACCGTTATCGCAAGATCACCCTGGACAGCGTGGTGGAAGTGTTAGGGATAGACAATCTCCTCGATCGGGGAGTGAAGAATCTCTCCGGGGGCGAGAAACAGCGGGTGGCCATCGGCCGCGCAGTCCTTTCCAACCCCCGCCTGCTCGTGATGGACGAGCCGTTATCGGCCCTCGACGACACCCTCAAGTTCCAGATCACTCCCTTCCTGAAAAACACCTGCCGGGTATTTGAGATCCCCTATCTTTTCATCTCCCACTCGTTGCTGGAAATGAGGATCATGACAGATCAGCTGCTCAACATTGCCGAAGGGCGTATAGTGGAGCAGACCACGGCGGAGGCGCTTGCTCGCGTGCGCATGGGAGTGAGCCCCGGCGGCTACACGAACCTTCTCAGGCTTACGGCGCCACGCAGGATTGACGGCTTTTACGGCTATCGCTGGGGAGATCAGGAGTTGTTCGTATCGGCCGGCAGCGACGCACCGGAGGCCCTGTTCGAACTCTCGTCAACGGACATCATCCTTTTTAAGCGCCACCCCGAGGCAACCAGTGCCCGTAATCTGCTCAAATGCAGGGTGGTCGACGTCTTCGAAGCAGGCAGCAGGATCGGCGTCGAACTGGAATGCGGCGGCCAGCGGCTCATCGGGCAGGTGGTCAGTCAGGCCGCCAGAGAGCTGCACCTTGCAAAAGGAAGCGAAGTCTACGCCGCGATAAAGGCTGTGGCGTTCAACAAGGTGGGTTAAGCGAGAATCGCTGCCAGCATGGTATTGATCTTTACCATCCGACGGGATATCATTTCCTAGGTGGGAACAGTTCACCTTAGCCGAAAAGCGCGAGGGGGCGGCTCTTACCCCTTGCGATCGGCCTGTGCCGGGTAACTTATGTACGTGGAATATTTCGGTCTGAAAAAAAAGCCTTTTTCGATCGTCCCCGACCCTGCCTGCTTCTACGTGAGTGACGGGCATCGGGAAGCCCTCGCCCACCTGTTATACGGCGCGACCGGCGACGGCGGCTTTGTGCTTTTAACCGGCGAGGTCGGGACGGGAAAGACTACCGTCTGCCGCCGCCTCTTCGAGCTGGCCCCAGAGACGACGGACGTGGCCTTCATCCTCAATCCTCAATTGACGGCAGAGGAGCTTCTGGCAACGATCTGCGACGAGTTCGGCATCAGTTGCCCGGAAGGCACGACGAGCACCAGGACGCTGGTGGCCCGGATCAACAATTATCTCCTCAATGCCCACGATAAGGGCCGCAGAGCCGTCCTTGTTATCGAAGAGGCCCAGAACCTGACGCCCGAAGTCCTCGAACAGATACGGTTGCTGACGAACCTCGAAACCAACCAGCGGAAGCTCCTCCAGGTGGTCATGATCGGCCAGCCGGAGTTGAGGGACATGCTCGCGAAACCGCAGCTCCGCCAGCTTTCCCAGCGCATCACGGCACGTTATCACCTCGGCCCCCTGTCGAAAGAGGAGGTGCCGGAATACATCAACCATCGCCTTGCCGTGGCCGGAGCCGGCCGGAGCCGGCTATTTCCTCCGGCGACTATCAAGAAGGTGCATGGGCTTACCAAGGGAATTCCGAGGCTGATCAACGTAGTGTGCGACAGGGCCTTGCTCGGCACATTCGTACAGGAGAAGGAGCGCGTCGACATCGAGACATTGAAGAGGGCGGCGCGGGAGGTGATGGCCGAGGAACACCGCAAAGGAAAGAACATGCGCCTCTACAGGGCAGCGGCAGGTGTCCTGTTCCTTCTCTGCATCACTCTCGCGACCTTCTACTACGTGCCCGGATCAAGGCAATGGGCCTACGGCCGCCTCCACACGCGGCCCGAACGCCCTCTTGTCGTCTCAAAGGCGGCCCCGCTGAGAGAGACAGCGTTTGCACCCCCGGCACGAATTGCCGACAGTGGAAAGGTGGAATCCGCCGGAAAGACCACGCTGAGTCGCCCCGCCGGCCATAGCGGCAATGGCACAAGGGAAATGGCATACCGGGCGCTTTGTCGGCAATGGCATGTCCCCTATTACACCGGTAAAGACCGCCCTCCGGTGTGCGATCAGGCGGAGTCAGCCGGCCTCAAGTGCCTCACGGGGAAAGGCGACATCAGCAATCTTGTCGAGATGAACAGACCGGCAGTATTGCGGCTTAAGGATGAAGCGCACGGCGACTACTACGCCGTATTGACCGCGCTCAACGGGGAGGCGGCCACCTTTATGCTGGGTGATGAGACAAGGACCGTCGATACCGGAGAGATCGCCCAACGGTGGTCCGGTGATTATCTGCTCCTCTGGCGCGTGCCTCCGGAATATGAGGGAAAGTTGCAGCCGGGGAGCCGGGGGCGTGCCGTGGCATGGCTGATCAGGCAACTGGCCCTCGCCCAGGGGCGGGAGGCCCCGACCGGAGAGAATCGGATATATGACGAAAAGGTGAAAGAACAGGTGAAAGAATTTCAGATCGCAGCCGGCATGGCGCCCGACGGGGTCGCAGGCCCCAGGACGATCCTGCGTCTGTGCAATGCAAGTCCCGACAACCGAGACCCGGTCCTCCAGGCCATCAGGAGCGGAAAGGGGATCAAATAGGCATGTCGTATATTCTAGAGGCGCTGAAGAAGCTTGAGCAGAAGCGGGAGCAGGAGGAGCCGCCCACGCTGTTCATCTTTTCCCACGGGCCTCGGCCTGAGCGTAAGAAATGGTTATCGTGGCCCTATCTGCTCGCGGGCATGCTCCTCTTGAACGCGGTCGCGATGATCTGGTGGGTCAGTGAGAGACAGGGGGAAAAGGGTGAGACCATCACGGAAAAGGTGGCCGTTCCCCGCGAGTCCCCCCGGCCCGCGCCCCTCGCAGCTCCGGAGAAGAAATATAACCCGCCGGCCGAGGGGCCGAGCAAGAAGAGAGAAGCTCCGCGCGCGGCGCAGGGTTTGATGCCCCTCCCATCGGCCACACCCGGGACAGCGGTCCCGGACGTCCCTCAACTAGGCGCAGCGAAAGCCGTCGAGACCGAAAGGCCGCAGGCTCAATTCGAAAGCCGTGAAGAAAAAAGCAAAAGGACGGCTGGAAAAGTGCTCCTGGTGAATGAGCTGCCCGCCACCGTCAGGAGCGCGTTGCCGGAATTCAAGATCTCGGGCCACGCGTACAGCCCCGAGCCACGGACGCGGGTGACCCGGATCAACGAGAAAATCCTCCAGGAAGGGCAGGAGCTGGCGCCCGGGCTGAAACTGGAGGAGATCGTTCCGGACGGTGTCATTTTCGGCTATCGGGGCTATCGCTTCAGGGTCGACCTCAACGGAAGCCCCTAAAGAACGGACCGCACCTTAGTTCGGCGTTATGGAGAACGGACCCGTCAAGACAGGCAAGGACTGCACGAGAGAACCCGTAAGCGGCCGCAGCCCGCACTCATCCCCTCTGGAAGAGCAGCTCAAAGCGCGGATGGATAGCATCGGTCTCCTCTCCTATCAGGCTTTTTTGGAAACGGTCCTTTACGATGAGCACCACGGCTACTACAGGGCAGGAAAACAGGGCCGGCAGGACTACTGCACATCTCCTGAGATACATGCCCTCTTCGGCCGCACCATAGGCGCCTACATCGAGGATCTCTGTGACCGCGTACAGAGCCCGTCAGTTACCATACTGGAACTGGGGGGCGCTTCGGGAAAGCTGGCCGCCGATGTCATCTCCGCCTTCACCCACCTTACCCTGAAGGCCTATTTCATACTGGAGAAGGGAAAGGAAAGAAGGTCGGGCGCCATCCAATGGATCAACAATCTCGATAGGCTTCAGGGCGTGGAAGGTTTCACCTTCATCCTGGCAAATGAATTCTTCGATGCCCTCCCCTTCCACAGGGTGATCGACCGGGGCGGCAGGCTTGAAGAGGTCTATGTGGGCCACAGGGATGGCTTTTTCGAACAAACAGGGCCTTTGAGCAGACCCCTTGCATCGTTCCTCGATGACTACCCCATCTTTTTGCAGGAACATCAGGAGCTGGAGGTGACAACAGCGGCGGCGGCGCCTGTCAAGGCGGTCTCAAGCCTCGTCGGAAAGGGCTGCTTCCTTGTCTTCGATTACGGCTACCACCAGTCTGACATCACGGCGGGCAGATTCTTTCACGGCAGCATGCTCGGCTACAGGGATCGCAGGATACGTGACGACCTGTTCGCCTCCCTCGGGAGGACGGATATCACCCATCACGTCAATTTCGACCACCTCTCCGCTCTGCTTCAAAAAGCAGGATGGCGAAAGGATGGGGAAATCGAGCAGTACCGCTTCCTTCACCAGGCGGGAGTGTTGAAAAGGCTCGACCGGCTCACCATGGAAGAAAGAATGTCGGTGAAATGGATTATCATGCCTGAGGGTCTCGGCTCGACGATCTCGGTCCTGGGGTTTTCCAGGGGCCTTCCTTTTCCGCTCCCCGGCTTTGGCGGGACCGGGTAACGCGGCCGGGGCGATTTTCGCGCCTGGCGCGGTCGCCGGCTCAGCGTGACTCCTCACATACGACGGAGTATGCTGCGGGTCCCGCCCTCGCTGGCTTCCGCGCCATCCATCAAAAATCGCCCGGCCCCCTCACTGCCCGGCTTTCACTTTACAGAATGAGTTTCAGGGTTTATATTTTTGTAATCCCGTAAAAGGACAAACCATATGGAGGAACCAATGAAAGAAAAAGTAGAACAGGTGATCGGTAAGATCAGACCCATGCTCCAGCGGGATGGGGGCGATATAGAGCTCGTCGATGTGACGGCCGACGGTGTGGTGAAGGTGAAGCTTACGGGGGCTTGCGGGAGTTGCCCGATGAGCATGATGACATTGAAAATGGGTGTCGAAAACGCCCTCAAGAAGGAGATACCGGAAGTCAAAGAGGTAGTCTCCGCATAATGCTTCAAATTGTTGTTGACAAAAAACACCATTTTACTTAATATGGTTTTGGAAAAGGGGGTGAGTGACGATGACATGCGGAATGAAAGGTTGCGCGGCCAAAAAAGAAACGCCAAAAAAGAAAGAGGCGCCAAAAAAGGACAAAAAGGGTAAGAAGTAGCCGGGGCTTACGCCCCCTTCTTTTATGAACGAACGAAAAAGGCTTCTCATCGCTACCAGGGACGGGGTAGTGCGTGGATGGTTTGAGCAGTTCCTCCTGCGCTATCACGACCTGGAAGGTGATCTGCTTCTCGAATCGCATGATGCGGTAGAGCGGATAGTTGCGACGAAGCCGCACGCGTTTCTTCTGGATATACCTTCAACAGGCAATTTCGACACAAGTATTTTCCAAAAAATAAGGGCAGTTGAGCCTTATCTGCCCATCATCACGGTCACGCAAGGAGGCAACGCGGAAGAGAGGCTGCAATCGCTGGAGCACGGGGCTTATTCGAGCATTGAGAAGCCCTTGCGCGATAGCGTTGAGATCTATTGCATCGTCTCCAACGCTATCAAGGGCTATGAAGAAAGGCGCGAATCAGCCCTGGCCATTTCAGAGATGAAGGACAGATGCGAAGCCGACAGGCTCAACCTGCTGGAACTCGAGCTGGTGAAGGGCCTGCAGCATATGATAGGCGAGACAGAGGAGCCTGCCTCGATCTTTAAGCACTCGTTTTCTCTCATAAAAAGTTATCTTCCCTTTGAGGCATTTGCAGCCCTTGTCCCCGGGCATGAGGAAGCGGAGATTTACGTCTACCCGAATGTGGCGCTCAACGAAGACATTGGGGAGATAATAACCGGCGCGCTTATCAAGAGAATGGCGCGGCTCGCTGAAGAGGACAGGAAGGTGAGGGTGGTCATCCAGGAAAAAGCGACCGGCCGGTCTCCTTCCGATGAACTCAAATCCGTCATAGTCCCTCTGGTAACGACCAGCAGAACATACGGCTACGCGGGCATCTACCGGGGCACGCCCTTCGACTACAGGGAAGAATCGGTATTCAAGAGGTTCTGCGCGCATATGGCGACCGCCCTCGAAAAGATACGCCTCTTCGAGGAGATAAAGTCCCTGTCGGTCAGCGACGGACTTACCGGCCTCCATAATCACCTGTCCATCGTCTCAAAACTGGAAGTGGAAGTACAGCGGTCCGAACGGTACGGCTCTCCGCTCTCCGTGATCATTTTCGACATCGATAACTTCAAGGAGATCAACGACACGTACGGTCACCTCGCGGGAGATGCCGTCCTGGTGGAACTGGCGCACATGATCAGAAACGGGGTCAGGGGCATCGACAGCGTGGGGCGATACGGGGGCGAGGAATTTCTGGTGGTCCTGCCCGAAACGGATGGCAAGGCTGCAATGGTAATCGGAGACCGCTTGAGACAGAAGGTGGCGGAGACGCCCTTCCCCCATAACGGGAAGCCGATATCCGTCTCCATAAGCGGAGGCGTGGCAAGCTACCGTGACGGGAGAGATACGGGCACGCTCATTGGCTTGGCTGATGAGAACTTATATAAGGCAAAAAACGAAGGGAAAAATATGGTACGCTATGATGAGGACTGACAACGAGGGCCATCCTGCAGTAAAACTCCTGTCCGATCTGATAAGGATCGATACCTCAAATCCACCGGGCAACGAGGAGGCCGCGGTCCAGTTCATCGAAGCCCAACTCCAGCAAGAGGGCATAAAGGCGCAAGTTTTCTCGCCCGAGCCGCGACGGGCGAACATCCTCGCGAGGCTGAAAGGGAAAAAGAGAGGCAGCCCCGTGATACTCCTCGGCCACCTCGACGTCGTGCCTGCCCATGACGAAGGATGGGTGGCGCCGCCCTTCAGCGGGGCAGTGCGGGACGGCTTTATCTACGGCAGGGGCGCTATAGACATGAAATCCCAGGTCGTCTGTCAGCTCCTGTCGTTCATCGGGCTCCATCGGGAAGGTATTCTCCCCGAGAGGGACCTGATCTTTCTGGCCACCGCCGATGAAGAGGCAAGCGGGAAGATGGGCGCGGAATACATGCTGGAGAAGGTGGAGGAGCTGCGTCATGCCTCGTTCGTCCTGAGCGAGGGGGGCAGCATCCTCGAAGAGGCGGGGATTTGGCATGGCCAGGTCTCGGTGGCCGAAAAGAAGGTCTGCCAGTTTATGCTGCGGGCAAGGGGAACCGGCGGACACGGCTCAATGCCCCATGGAGACAACGCCAACGACAAGATCATCCGGGCAGCCAACAGGATTATATCCACCCCGTTACCCTTGAAACCGACCGGAGTGGTGACGAGGTACCTGAATGGCCTTTTGCACGGCAGAAAAATCGGCGGCATGCAATTCTCCGATTTGAAAGACGCCCTTCGCAACAAAAAGTTCCGAGCCTTCATAGAGCGCGATCCTTTACTTAACGCCATGCTGCGCAACACGGTCGCCGCAACCATGCTCGAAAGCGGCGAGAAGGTGAATGTGATCCCTACCGAATCAACCGCCGGCTTCGATGCGCGTATACTGCCCGGGGAGTCCCACGAGGGCTTCCTCCACAGGATGAGGAAGATCGCCGGGCCCGAAGTCGAGGTGATCCTCACGAACAGAACAGATTCAGCGGCCTCGCCCCATAACACTCCCTATTTCCGTTACCTGGCAGCGGCAGTACGGGAGCTCAAGGGTGACATACCCGTCCTGCCCTTTCTCACCACCGGCGCGACTGACCTGCGCCACTTCCGGAATCTCGGCATCCCCGCATACGGCTTTTTTCCGATTGCGCTCCCGAAGGAAGAGGAGATGAGGATGCACGGATTGAACGAAAGACTCTCTGTCGCCAACCTGATAGAGGGCTTGAGGGGAACCGAAAAGATCGTGCGTGCCGTTGCCTCCTATGCCCCTCCGGGATAAACCCCGCAGCCTCTCTTTCCAGGCTCCACCATATCCAACGCTCGCCAACCCATCTTCCGCAGTTTGCGTCGATTTGTGACCGAACTTGACGAGTTCCGTCCCAAAACCTCAATGAAATAAAGTTTTCATGTGAGTTCGAGTTGAAAGGGAAGCCGCCATGGGGTAATATAACGTTAAGGATTTGCGTGAAAAACAGAAGCCCGAAAACGATCCCTTGAATGACAAATGAGACAGAAAATGGTGAGGAGGTGAAGAGGACGGCCTCGACGTTAAAGAGGGAAGATCAAGCTTATTCGAAGGGGAAAGAAGGCGAGTGAGGCTGCATGCGATAGCCCGTAAGGGGAGAGTATTTTTTTCAAAAACAGGCAGGAGGATACGATATGGCAACCGTAAAAGGCTCACAAACGGAAAAGAATCTATTAAAGGCATTTGCGGGAGAGTCACAGGCGAGAAACAGGTACACCTATTTCTGCTCCCAGGCAAAGAAGGAGGGGTATGAACAGATCGCATGGCTTTTCGCCGACACGGCTGACAATGAGAAAGAGCATGCGAAGAGATTCTTTACCTTCCTTGAAGGCGGTGATTTGGAGGTTGCCGCAACCTTTCCCACCGGCCCTGTGGGAACGACCGCGGAAAACCTCAAAGGGGCTGCAGCCGGCGAGCACCTGGAGTGGGGCACACTCTATCCGGATTTCGCGGAGGTCGCGGACAAGGAGGGTTTCCCTGAGATCGCAGAGGTTTTCAGGATGATAGCCGTCGCGGAAACGGGACACGAAAAAAGGTATCTCGCCCTTCTCGAGAACATTGAAAAGGGCAGGGTCTTCAAGAAGGATGCTTCAACGAAGTGGCGGTGCAGGAACTGCGGGTATATCCACGAAGGTCCCAAGGCGCCGGCGCTCTGTCCGGCCTGTGCCCATCCGCAGGCCTACTACGAGCTGTCGGCGGAAAACTACTAGACCCGCGGGCGCCGGACGAAAGAGGGGAAAGCACCCATCTCCCCCGCCTTTCGTCCGCGGCTTTTCGGGCGTTGGCCCACGAGGTGCATCTATCGGCACGAAAGAGACCCCGCGCCTGCTGCGCACATTCTGGTCGTCCGAGATCATTGCGGAGAAGTTGTACGGTTTTCTGGCTGCGAAATATGATGACGATGCCCGGAAAAAGCCCCTCATCGAAATAGGAGGGATGGAGCGCGGGCACGCACACGTGTGGAACAAAATCGCACAGGACGCCCACGGTGTTTCGTTCCGGGTTTCGGTCTTCATTAAATGCAGAATAGTGCTGCTCAAACTGCTTTCCCTCATCTTGCCGCGCACCATATTCATCCATTACCTCGAACACGGTGAAAAAAAGGCGATCCTTGACTACGCGGGACTGCTCGACATCTACAAGGGCGACAAGAAGACCGGGGAAATCATCACCAACGTGATAACGCAGGAAATCGGCCATGAATGGCACATGATGGAGGGGATCGCAGACAGGAGATCGTATATCCTGAAGGTCAGGGAAGCGATACCGGGGATGACGGCCGGCATAATAGAAATGCTGGGGCTGGTCATCGGCCTGCTCGCGGCGCATGCACAGACCCTGGTCATAGGGCTGACAGGGTTCATCGCGATGATAGGCGGAATGATCGCGGAAATGTCCGTCTCTTACATCTCGTCAAAAGAGCATCATGATGCGAATGAGGGAGAGTGCAGAGAATTGGATATAAAGAAAGAGGTCCATCCCGCCGTGCTGAGGAGAGAGCTCGAGAACGCTCTCATGGAGAAAGGAATAAGCAACGATACGGTAAGGCTCATAGCGGATATCGTAGGGGACGACCCAAGCGTCTTGTCCTGTCTGGCCAAGACAATGAGAACCACGGGCGGAGTCCTTCGGCCGAAAGACTCCGTCAAGGCCACGGGCATATTCTTCGTCATCGGGGCGTTGCCGGTCCTGGCGCCTTTCTTCGCCGGGATCATGTGGAATTCAAATCCGTTCATTCCGGCGATCATAGCCTTTGCCCTCGCCGTTATCAGCATATCCGTCGCCGGCCTCTTTACGGCGGTGCTATCCGGTAAGAAAATATCGACGAATATCCTGCACAACTTATGCATAATCATGGGTACATCCGCCCTCACTTGCCTGGTTGGGCTGGCAGCCAGGTTTTTCCCCGGCATGGGGCGTTAAAAAAGGAAGGGGCGAAAGGCGGCCGGAGGCTACAGAGTGACATACTCCTTCGGCGCGAGGTTCGTCGCCATGGTCCAAACCGACGCAACGGCGCCGGCGACCCTGAACACCTTGATCACGTCATCGCCATGGGTCGCGACGAGGGATTTCAGGAAGGGACGGTTCTTGAGCACCTCTTCCTTGACGGCCTGACCCTCAAGGAACTCGGCGGTGCCGCTCACCCGAATCTGGGCCCCGCTCGCCTTGTCACTGTAGCAAAGCTCGACCTTCGGGTTTTTTACGAGCTGCTTGTACACATCCTTGATGCTGCTTATCTGAATCAGGATCCCTCTCTCGTCGAAGGCGTACGTGTGCATTCCCCGCACCCGCGGAGTGTCGCTTTCAACCGTCGCGAGATAACAAACCGGATTAGCGCGCAACGCGGTCATTATTTCTTCTTTGGTCATGATGCCTCCTTTTGTCGGGTTCTCCTCATTATTGCTTGATTATAAGCCTTGTGCGTGCATACAGTCAAGAAGGGCAGGGACCTTCGCTATCCCGACGCAGTATGCTTTTGTTTTGGAATCTTCTTGCTGCAGGGATGGTTTTTATGGACAAGGGTCTTTTTTCGCTTGCAGTAAAGGGCGATGAAGGTCCTGCAACTGCCGGACCCGTCGATGCCCGTCTCCTTCGGTATCTCCGCATACTCGCATGCCAGGTCGCAGAAATCGAAAAGGGCGCTCCCCGTACCGGCTCTCTTCATATGGCCGAAACTGTAACACGAAACGGGCTGCGGCGGCCAAGAAAAAATGGTGGGCCCGTGCAAGGCGCGGCCCCGCAACTGAGCGCACCTGCGCCAAAGCATAAGTTTTTGTTGATTCTTTCCCGCAATTGATGATAATTCTTCTTAAGCAGCATACGGAACGCCTTTTGAGACAGGCGGGGTAGGAACGTACATAACCCCGGGAGGGACGGCAAGGACATGACGGAGAAAAGGTCGGTTGAAGAGGCCCTGAGACAAGCGGAGGAAAAGTACCGTTATATATACGAGAATGCCGTTGAAGGAATTTTTCAGGTGTCCCTCGATGGTCGTTTTATCAACGCGAACCCGGCCCTCGCCCGTATCCACGGCTTCGATTCGCCGGACGAGCTGATTCAGCGCGTGACCAATGTCGGAAAGCAGTTGTGCGTGAGCGGGAGACGGAGGCATGAATATCTGCGTCTCATGGAAACGGAGGGTTTCGCCCGTGACTTCGAAATCCAGGTTTATTGCGAGGACGGGAGCGTGCAATCGGTGTCGCTCAACGCAAGGGTCGTCCGCGACAAGGAAGGGAAGGTGCTCTACCACGAAGGGATCGTGGAGAGCATCACAGAGCGGAAGAAGCTGGAGGCCCAGCTTCTGCACGCGCAGAAAATGGAAAGCATCGGCACCCTCGCCGGTGGCGTCGCCCACGACTTCAATAACATTTTAACCACTGTCATGGGATACTGCAGCCTGATCCTGATGAAAGCAGTATCGGGCACCCAGATTACGAGCTACGTGAACCAGATCATGGAGGCAGCGGACAGAGCGAGCGCCCTTACCCAGAACCTGCTTGCGTTCAGCCGAAAGCAGGCTATGGCAACAAAACCGGTCGACCTGAACGAGGCAATTAAGATCGTGGAAAAACTATTAAGAAGGATTATCGGCGAGGATATAGAACTGAGAACGTCGTTTAGCCGTGAAAGGCTGGTTGTTGTCATAGGCGATGGACAGGTAGCGCAGCTATTGATGAACCTGGCGACAAATGCGAGAGATGCCATGCCGGATGGCGGCATGCTGTCCATAAAAACAGAGCAGGTGCACCTGAGCGGCGACTTTATGAAGGCCCGTGACGGTAAAGAGGGCGCTTACGCCGCGATCGAAGTCTCCGATACCGGAAGCGGCATGGACGAGCGCACGAAAGACCAGATATTCGACCCCTTTTTTACGACAAAAGAAGTGGGGAAGGGGACGGGCCTCGGCCTGTCTATAGTCTACGGGATCGTCCATCAAAACAAGGGGTATGTGAATGTCGCCAGCCAGCAGGGCTTGGGGACGAGCTTCACCGCTTACTTCCCCCTCGCGGAGCCTGCGAGCTCTGCTGTGAGCATCCAGGAAAAAGAGGAGCTGAAGGGTGGTAACGAGGTCATCCTGGTGGCCGAGGACAATAGTGACGTGAGGCAGATCGTCACCACCGTGCTTCGTGATTTCGGCTACGCGGTGATCGAAGCGGTCGACGGAGTCGATGCCGTTGAAAAGTTCAACGAGAACAGGGAAGGCATCGATCTCCTGCTCCTCGACGTGATTATGCCGAGGAAAAACGGCAAAGAGGCGTATATCGAGCTAAAGAAAATCAGACCCGACATAAGGGCGGTCTTCATGAGCGGCTATACGGGCGATATCCTCTCGAAGAAAGGGATCAGCCGGGAGGGGATACCCATGATCCCAAAACCTATCGTGATAGAGAAGCTGCTGAAACAAATCCGGGAACTGCTCGACACCAGGTCCTCCCAGTTGACGCTTTTTCCATAGGGCACTTTGCAAAAATAATTACTGTTTTAGATCATCTTCCAGGCTCCGCCATATCCAAGGCTTGCGACCCATGGTCTTCGGCACGGGTGCGAACGTGTGAATAAATTATTCTCGGTGCTTGGATCATCCCCACCCTCACCCTCTCCCCTCGAAGGGGGAGGGGATTGCCTGCCCCGCCGTGGTGCACAAACAGGCGCAAAAACGGTCGTTTTTTGGCATTTTCTACTGCTTTTAACCTCTTTTTACCCTTTTCAGCACGGATTGTTCACTAACCGTCTCACCACCCCCCTTTAGGATTCCCTTCTCTTACAAGCCTTGCAGAAGGGGGGGGGTTACGAAAGTGAACGATAGTTTACGGTTTAGGGGGAGGGGGTAGGGTGAAGAGAATGTTGAATTATAAATTATAAATGTTGCATAAACGGCCACGGCCGGCAAAGCGGGCCGGCAATCTGGCGAGAACACGCGCATGCGGCCCGCCTGTCGGAAGCTGTGAAAAATCCATTTTAGTCGTCACCCCGGTGAAAACCGGGGTCCAGACTGTCTGTAGTTGGCTGACATTCCTGGATTGCGGCTTTCGCCCCC
>Ga0187864_10001521_pt1 | contig 22237 bp, 23 predicted proteins | sample June2016WEW_11_4_FD_132985 | JGI IMG/M metagenome (GOLD analysis project Ga0187864, IMG submission 132985) | Peatland microbial communities from SPRUCE experiment site at the Marcell Experimental Forest, Minnesota, USA - June2016WEW_11_40 | ecosystem: Environmental > Terrestrial > Soil >...
CCAGTTCGGTTTCGATTACCTCGACGCCCAACCCGTGACGGTAACGGCGCCTCACACGCCAGTACCCTTCAGTCCGGCCCTTGAAAGCGTTTATATACCAAATGCAGCCAGGATTGTCGCGGCCGTAAGATCGCTCTCCTGATGGGTGTGGAAAACGAGAGGTTTAACTATAACGCGCAACTCTTTGGATGGTTTTACTGAGAACTGAGGAGGTTGTTTCGTGGCAACGCAGATAGTGATCCCCAAGCTCGGTTTGACGACGGATGACGCAACAATTGTGGAATGGAAGGCAAAGGAAGGTGAGTGGATCGAGAAAGGCACGGTTGTGCTGGTACTCGAGACCCAGAAGGTAGAATGGAACGTCGAGGCCGAAGCCCCCGGTTTCCTCCATATGATTCTGGCCGAGGGGGATAAAGCAGCCATAGGCACGGTAGTCGGACTTCTTGCTGAGACCAAGGAAGAACTGGAGAAACTGGCGAGAGAGACGGCGCCCATGCCAGCGTCTGTCCAGGCGGTTGAGGCTGTATCTCCGCATGTCACAGGGGCGCCGGCCGCCCGGGCGCAAGAAGGCGACCGTGTGAGAATAACACCCGTTGCCCGGAAGATGGCGGAGGAGAAGATGCTTGACATTACCCGCATAAAGGGCACCGGGCCGGGCGGGCGGATTACCGCCGGTGATGTCGAGAAAGCCGCGGAAGAGCAGGAAGGGCAGCAACAGGCCCGGGAGAAGGGGGCAGGCCTTCTTATCCAGGGCAAGACTGTCAAGCAATCCGTCCCGATGAAGTCGATGAGGAAGGCGATAGCGGACCATATGCTGAAAAGCCTCGCGACTGCCGCGCAGCTCAGCTTCATGGGAGAAGTGGATATGACGGAGATCGTGAGGCTCCGGGATGTCTTCAAAAAGAGGCAGGACCCGGTAGTGCAGAAGATCACCTACACCGAGATGCTCGTGGCGGTGCTGGCGCGAACGCTCACGCGTCATCCGGACATAAACTGCAGCATTATCGATAACGAACTGAAGATCTGGGAAGAGATTAACATCGGCGTCGCCGTTGCCCTCGGAAATGAGGGTCTCGTTGTGCCTGTGCTAAGGCATGCCGATACTTTGTCGCTCACTCAGTTATCTTTGTCGTTAAAGGCGCTTGTGGAGAAGGCACGGACAGGCAAGCTCATGCCGGATGACATGATGGGCGGTACCTTTACCATCACGGCTGTCGGCCCCATAGGCGTAAGCGTCTTCTTCACCCCCATAATAAACCAGCCGGAATGCGCTATAATGGGAACGGGACCAATCGTCGACAAGCCCGTGGTGCGTAACGGGGAGATCGTTGTCGCCCCCGTTATGACGTACAGCTTTACTACCGATCATAGGGCAATCAACGGGTATGGCGCTGAACAGTTCATGAGGACCTTTCAGGAGATCATCGAGACCCCCGGTCTGCTTATGCTGTGAGGTGAAACTTACTGCGGAGCCCTGTTCGGGCTATAGGAGATGAAGACCATGAAAGAATTTGACGGAAAAGTTGCAGTGGTGACGGGCGCAAGCGGGGGGATTGGACGGGCTTCAGCGCTGGCGTTTGCCGGAAAAGGGGCGCGCGTAGTAGTCGCAGATGTACAGGTTGAGCGGGGGGCTGAAACGGCCAGGATGATCAAGGAGACAGGTGGCAAAGCGATCTTCGTAAGGACCGACGTATCCAATTCCGCCGATGTACGGGCGCTTATCAGCAAGGCTGTTGAGACATACGGCCGTTTGGATTACGCGCATAACAACGCCGGTATCGGTGGCGCCAATGGGCCGACTGCCGATTATCCGGAGGAAGACTGGAACAGGATAATCGCGATCAACCTTACCGGCGTCTGGCTCTGCATGAAGTACGAGATCCCGCAGATGGTCGAACAAGGCAAGGGTGCGATCGTGAATACCGCCTCCGTAATGGGTTTGACCGGTCTCACTCTAGTGTGTGGATATACGGCGGCAAAACACGGCGTCGTGGGTCTCACAAAGGTCGCGGCCATGGAGTACGCGGACCTGGGGGTTCGGATCACGGCCGTCTGCCCGGGCTTCGTAGAAACACCCATGATGGATGAGGCGGCCCGAATCGGCGGCGTGGAGAAGGAGGATTTCTATGCGGCTCTCGGGGGTTTTTCTCCGACGAAACGGGTGGGGAAACCAGAGGAGATAGCCGAAGCCGTGATATGGCTGTGCTCGGATGCCGCCTCCTATGTCACCGGCAGCACCTTGGTTATCGATGGAGGATGGATCTCCGGTTATGCTCTAAGATAGGTTTTCCGAGGCCTAGTATACAGGCATCCCCACGATGTTCCCTGGCCGCGTCCCATGGAGAACCACGCAAGCTCCATTCACAGGATACATGTCATCACGTAGCTCCACACACCGGTGATCAGGGATATGGCAATCCCCAGGGGAATGGTTTTCCTGAGAATCTCTCCTTCTTTTCCCACGGCATCGACGAGGGAGGCTGCCATGGCTATCTTGAAGGGGCTCGATATGGAGCCTATACCGGAGCCGACCATCATGGCGGATGAGAGAATCTCGGGGGAAACATGGATGAATCGCGCGATCTCTACCTGGAGCTTGCCGAAGATCATTATCGATAGTGTACCGTAACCCGTCAGGAACGTCCCCAACCAACCGAGTACCGGTGCAAAAACCGGGTAGAACCTCCCCGACATTCTTGATAGCCCGGTCGCGAGCACATAGGGGATATTGTTCGCCGCGGTGATTGAACTTGTGTGGTCTTCGTACCCGGTGAGGGCGATGATCTGACCCATAGCGCCAAAGATCATCATGGCCGTTATCGCCTTTGACGCGCTCCATAGTGGAGATTTCACGAGTTGATAAAACTGGCGGGGTTTGATCTTGAAGACCAGGATCGTCACTGCGATGGCGATTATCAGGTATGTGTAGGCATCCATCAGTGGTCTGATCCTTACCACGTGCACGGGAACGACCGATAGAGAGAGAGTCACTTTCTCGCTCGCGAGAGTGCGGAGAGGCGGGTACAAATTGACAGTCGCCAGGCATGCAATGAGAATAAGAAAAGGGGCGACATCGGCGGCCCTGAAGCTCCTGAAACCGGGCATCGATTTGGAGAAGAGGACGATCCCTGCCAGGACGGCAATTCCGGCAAGCATACAAGCCGTCGAAGATGAGACATAGACCACAAAGAAAAGCACCAGAATCCCGCAAGCAAAGGCGGTGGAGGCATTGAAGAAAAGGTGTCCCTTGACCAAATTCGTCTTTTCGATAACAAGCGGCAGGGCGAAGCCGCAGACGAGCGTGGGCACGAGGGAGATGATTGCCGAGGCCTTCGCAAGCCTCTGCAGGTCGAGACCGGTCACGAAAGAAAGGATAAGGACAAAGGCACCGGCCAGGCTGAAGGACATAACTCCTGCATAGCCCCAGATTGCAAGGACGGCTGCGCTCTTCGCGGGAAGCCCGACTGCTTTGAGCGTAGGAGCGATAATCGGTTCCGCGATTATGCCGGCCCCAGCGACGAAATTCTCGATGCCGAAGCAGATGGCGCTCACCTGATGCATGGGGTCACGAAATCCCCTTGAGAGGCTATTCACGATACGCGACAACGCCCCTGTCCCGATGAGGAGAACTGAAAGCATGATGCCGAAAAAGACTATCAGCAGCAGCGGAAAGGTGGTAATGATCCCGTCCAGAGCCCCGAGCAGGATCGTCGCGATCGGTGTATGGAAAACCGTGACGGCAACCACCGAGGTAATAAGAATCCCCCAGACGGACAGGCCGAGTGCGGAGGTATTCCAAAAGATCACAAGAGCTGCAATCAGGAGCACCGGCGACGCGGCGCTAAGGAGACGGAAAGAGTTCAATCCCTCTGCGCTCTACCGATAAAAGTTGGGCATCTCTGAGCCATCTGGTCAGAATATCATAACGGTTCCGGAACATCAATGAAATGGACCTCACTGACAGGCACGCCTCATGGCTGCCCGGCACTATACGGTTGCGACCATTATGGCGATGCTCTTTAGTCAGGATTTGGGCACTAGGGTGGTAAAAGCGACGACCCAGGCTCTAAAGTACGCGCCTGCCGCGGCTCGAACGCGGAACCTACGGCTTAGAAGTTATCTGCAGGGGGTAGCGAACCCCTTCCCGATTTCACTCTTTTCGAGTCTCCACGATACTGAATCGGCATTGCCGACCGATAGGGCTTTCCCTGTTTTCAGGGGTAGGGAACTCATGGGTACTAGACAAAAGGTATACAGGGGTATGGTATAATAAGAGGGGATAGCTCGACGGAGTGAAAAGGGTTTTCCTGAACCCCTTCCCCTTGAATCCTTTCAGGACACTACTTCAGGAGGTAGTACGGAAATGGAACCGATCTACGCGAAAGACCTCATGAAAAAATGGAAGATGACCGACGATATGGATTTTGTCCAATACTTGTCCGAACACTTACCTACCCTATATCGTCCCCTCGGACCGAATGGGTACATTCTTGTGGACGGGAAAGAGTTTGGAGATGATGGGAAACCGTTAGTAGAAGCGAGAGAGTGCGTTTTCGTTTTAGATAGGGATGATGGGACACGGCTTTTTGAAACGGAAGGGCGCGCGGTTTTCGACCGGGATGGGAACCCGGTTCCGCCTGATAGAGGCATCGTACCCGGTCTTGTACTCTACGATAGATCGACGGGAAGGCCGTTTGATTTTGACATCCTGTGGACTGAGGCGGGCCGTGCAGTGGTTTGGAACCGTCTTGATGATGTTTATTTCCACCTGAACAACGTGGACGCTTTTGAAAAGCTTCACCCGGAACTCTTGAGGGCGGCTCTCTATCTTCCCCTGAAAGGCGAAAAGCCCATATGGGGATATGTGAAAATAGCAAAGCACATGGGGGTAACGATTCAAACAGTGAAGAAGAACTACAAGCCCCAAGGGGCACCAATTGAGAATATCAACAGGCGGATGAGAGCTTTTCCGAGTTGTCTTGAGAAGTGGAGCTCTGACGCCGGGAAGAAAGGAAAAAAGAAGTAGCAAAAATACCCCCTGTCGTACCCCCACAATCTGCATGATGGGGCGTTTTCGTACCCCGTAATCTGCATTTTTACCCCCTTTTGTACCCCCCAAAATACCCCCTGTCGATTTGCCATTTTCAGTGATTTAGCTGAAAATTGTGATCGTAAGACGGCGTAACAGGAGGGTACACGGATATGGACAAGAAGACAGTTGAACTCACCGACCTAAACACCGCTGCATATCTTAGCCTGCAAGAAATTCCTGTCACCTTGATCACCAGGAAGGGCCGCGTCGTCTTTGTTGTACCGGCAGAGGACCGGACCTATCGGGAGCTTGCGACCTTTCAGGGCAATCCTCTTGTTCCTGCCCTGGACCTAATCTCTCACCTAAAGCGATTGCGCGGGAAGATGCTTGACGCGAGAAGCGCGCCGGATGGACAAGGAGACGAGACAAATGGAAACCGGAAAGGCTAACCCCACCATCCCCGTCGAACTCAAGGCCCTTCCGAACTGGGTATGTTGGAAGATCGTCACCCGTGACGCCAAGCCGACGAAACCCCCTGTGAACCCCTTTACCGGCGAGCTTGCGGACTCTTCGGACCCGGCCACCTGGGGAAATTACGAGACAGCCCTACGGTACTTTAAGACCCACAAGAAGGATGGTATCAAAGGGGTAGGCTTTGAATTCGGAAACAGCCCCTTTGCAGGGGTAGACCTGGACCATTGCCGGGACCCGGAGACAGGCACCGTCGAGACCTGGGCGCAAGAGATCATCGACAAAGCCGACAGCTACGCCGAGATAAGCCCGAGCGGGACCGGCGTTCACATCTTTGCCATAGGTCAGCTACCAGGCGGAGGCCGACGCCGGGGCGATGTGGAAATGTACGAAGAGGGCCGATACTTCACGATCACAGGGAGACACCTGGAAGGGACCCCGGCAGAGATCAACGAGCGCACCGCGCAGCTCGCCGCGATCCATAGGCAGTACATAGGCAAGGACGAACCGCCGAAGATCCCCGATAAGCCCGAAACACCTGTCAATGCATCCGACGAGGAGCTATTGCGCCTCATGGTGAACGCCGCTAACGGGGCGCGAGTAAAGAAGCTCCTTGACGGCGATCATAGCGACCACGACTCGCAAAGTGAGGCGGATATAGCCCTATGCAATCATCTTGCTTTTTGGACGCTCAAGGACCCTTCGCGCATAGACCGACTTTTCAGGGCGTCCGGACTTTTCCGCGGCGAGAAGTGGGACCGTAAGCACCACGGCGACGGCTCGACCTATGGGCAAGAGACGATAAGACGCGCAATCGAGCGCACAACCGAGACGTACACCCCGGCGATAGTAAGGGGCGCGGGCGGGGAAATGCCCTCTGAAACTCACGGGGATACTGCCGGCCATTCTCCCGTGACTGGTATTACCCCTACCCCGCGCCCTATTGACAAGAAGGGACCGATTGACCCGACGCGGTATCTCAAGACCGGGGCGCAATTGCAGGAGATGGAGATCACCGTCTCATGGCTTGTCGAGGACTTGATACCGGAAAACTCCATCACCCCATTGGTAGGCCCGGCAGGGTACGGCAAATCTACCGTCTGTCTCAACCTTGCGAACGCCGTTGACCGGGGCCTTTCGTGGCTAGGCCGGGAGACGATACAGAAGCCCGTCTATGTGCTGGACTTTGAAAATCCCCTTGCCGTTGACGTGGAGAGATCGCGCGCCCTGGACCTCTCCGGCGTCCTATTCTGGCATACTTCGGCAGAAGTACCCCCACCCCGTATCGACTCATCCGAGTATGAAGCGTACAAGCGATTAGCGCCGGGGCTTATCATCGTGGACGGACACCGGGCTTCACAGCGGGGAGACGAGAACTCAAGCCAGGACACCGGCCTTGTGATGGAGCGATGGAAAGAACTTCGGGACCTGGGGTTTACCATCGTCTTGATTCATCACACGACGAAGGCAAACGCTGAAGTATTCCGGGGCAGCCAGGCCCTTGTTGACCAGGCCGACCATGTTCTTTACTTCTACCCCGTGCGGCGACCAGGCGCGGACGATCCGATAGACCTTGAGGACCCCGACAGCATGACGTACTTCCTTGGCACCAAGGACAAGACCCGATTTAAGGCATGCAGGCTCTATTTGAAGCGTGCAGGCAACGGGCGCTTTACCCTTGCCGGAAACCCCGACGACGTGAAGATAGAACTTCTGAATGCCCTTCTCTCAGATCGGGAAGAACTCACCCAAAACGAGTTTATGAAGGCAGCCAAGGAAGAGGCAGGGTACGGCAAGGATTTAATGCGGCGACTTCTTAAGCTTGGAGAGACGCGGGGGACCTGGACCATGGAGAAAGGGGCGAGGAATAGCTTTGTCTATCACCTATCACAAGCTATCGGGTCGGACGAGTTATCGGGTCGGTTGCCCCCTATAAAGGGGGGCGACAACCCGACAACTACTGATACCAAGGGAAATCGGGTTGTTTTTCCCAAAAATCCAAAAAACGACCCGACAACTCTACTGCCGCAAGAGTTATCGGGTGATTTTGATAGTGACCCGACAACCCGACAACTGGAACCATTTGACAGCGATTTTGCCCCCGAAGACGACCTTCCTGAAGTCGAGGTACTTGTATGACCTACATCGTCCGGGAACCCTTTAAAGCGAGATCGGGAGAGATCAGAAAGGGCCATGTTATCACCATGCCGGAAGATAAGGCACAAGCCCTTGTCAGGGCCGGGAAGATCACCGAGCTTAAGCCCTGCCATATCTGCCATACGTTCTCATGGTGGCTTTCCGTTTATGGTGTCCTTGTGTGTGGGTATTGCCACCCGGCACCATTGCCGGAGATCGTAAAAAGGCAGATCGGACCCGTACAGCAAGGGCAGAGATCGGCCGTAGAATCGTCAGGATCAATGCCAGGAGCATCACAGAGCGCATTAAAGGCCCTTGGCAATGGTTTTGTACACCCCCTTCAGTCAGAGGGGCAAAATAGGGCGTCCTGGGATACAGGACAGACCCGAAGGAGATAGACCAATGTCAGAAGGAAGCGTCAAGTCAGGTCAAGGCCCTAAAAATCCATCGGCAGCACAAGCGGACAGGAGTCACCCGGCAGCGCCAGCCGGAGAGAAGGCGGTTCGGCAGATCGAGAGGACGGCTCATTCGCCTATCCCGGTTCATCGAACAACCGTCCATTCGCACGGAAAGAAGTAATCAGGGGGTGAAGCGTGGAAAACGAACCAGTTTTTGCATACGAGAACACGCCCAAAGGGAACGAGACTCAGACCCCCGCCATGAAGGAGAAGCTCGAAACAACATACGCACCTTTCACCCCTATCGAGTTACCCCGCCCGAAGGAATACGGCTCTAATATGGGTGTCGATCCGCTCACGATAGGCGAGCTACCCGTGTTCCTCCATGATACATTCACGGAGGCCCATAAGCACGGCCATTTACCGAAGACTCTCAGTCATTATATCGGAACACTCGATGGGCTTTCTCTCGTGGACAGTGCGTCTCTTCGGACGCTGAAGGACTTGCGAAAGCAGATTACCGGGGATCGACGGGCCGACGAAAAGGTACTCCCGGAAATTATCAAGATCGTAGACGGGCTGAAGCCCGCAAAACGCCAATAGGAGGCAAGCATGTTTCTAATCTGTCAAAACGACTGTCATGGACCCTCAACCGTGAATCAACCGTGGATGCTTTTCCATAGAGGCGAAGGTTACGAGATCGACCTGGACTCTCCGGTAGTGATTCACTTCACGACACCCCCCGGCGCGTCCCCGGAAGACGTTCAAGCTCTGAGGCAGGCTCAACGGACGGAAGCAGCACGGTCTAGGGCGGAAAAAGAAAACAAGCGAGCGGCGGCACCGGCAGAGGACAGCGAGGAAGATTTTACCAGCTTTAAGCTCGCAGACGGCAAGTAGGGGGCGCGTATGAAAATTTTCAATATCGAGATCCTACGGAAAGACCTCTTCCGAGAGTACCAGACGAGGATAGACCCCCTTGTGAAAGAACAGGCCGATTTGAGCGCCGAGCTTGAAAAAGTGGCTGAGTCTACCCCGAACCTGAAGGCCGTGGCGGAAGCCCGCATAAGGCTTTTGGAAAGGCAGTATGACGAGAAGATCGCGGCAGGGGACATTGAGGGGGGCGCAAAGGTCCGGCAGGAAATCGAGGCAGTCACAGCGAATGTGACCGAGCTTTCAGGCCGGGCAGAGGCCATTTATCAACGTCTTCAGGCTATTGACAAAGCGAAGATCGGGGCGGCAAACAAGACCCTTGCCGTCGTCTATCCGAGCATGCAGTCTTATTGCTTTGCCGCTTTGGGGGCGGCCATGGACATACTCGACGGGGCGGCCGGTATCCTGGATGAGTTTGCAAGGGAGACAGGCGCACGGGTAAGCGTCTTCAATCATCGGAATGCGCTCAGGCCCTATGATGCCGGGAAGGGCAAAGCGTTGTATGGGCGCATCAAGGAGTGGTTCAAAGAATGATTTGCCGTGTCCTGGGGTTTGAAATTGACGGGCAGATGTGCCGATCCTGTTCAATGTGTCAGGGGAAGCATGTCCCGAAGACACCGGCTGAGAGAGTGAAGGAGAAACCTTGCGCTTGCGGCAAGATGTTTACCCCGGCCAGCAACCGACAAGAAAGGTGTCCTGAGTGCGGAAAACTGAATGAGGCCAAGGGAAACAGAGAGAGGCAGGCAAGGTTCAAAAAACACAAGAAGGAGCTTTCCAATGAAGAAACGTGAATCAAGCAACAAGAAAGAAGAACTGGCAAAACTCTTTGAGAGTGCGGCTTCCCGGACCCTAGAATCCATCACAGATAAAGACATCGAGAAATCGACCCTGCAAAGCAAGCTTATCGCGGCGGGCATAGCAACGGAAAAGTCATTGCTTCTGAAAGGCCAACTTCCCACGTTGAATTTTGACGTGTTGATTGCCGTTTTAATAGAAATCCGCAAGATGGACCAGGACCCAAACGCTTTTAAGGAAAAAGGCCGGGGAAAATTACCAGCAGGGGATACACGAGAACGAGGGCCGGGAGGGGTATAGGGGGGGGTAAATCCGGGGCCATGTAGGACCCGTGGCGCCATTCTCACGAGATGACGACAGAGACAAGGGATAGTAGGCAGGGGCAACTATGAAGATCGACCTTGAAGATCAGGACATAGACCGGATCACTCAGAAGGTAGTGGACGTGCTCAAGCCATTCATACACACGGACAGGGACCCGGCCGTTGACGGTATCCTGGACATGGAAGGCTTGTGCTCCTATCTCAAGGTTACTTCGAAGTGGGTACATGAACGCACACACTTGAAGGAAATCCCCTTTATCAAGCTATCGAACAAGCAACTACGCTTCAGGAAGCGGGACATAGACAAATGGCTTGAATCTCTGAGGACCCCGGCGATTAATCCCCTGTCATCGAGAATGAAGCTCATGAGATGAGCAGCGGATATAGTGTCCGTTACTACGGTCCTTAAAATGTGAATTTAAAAAGGTTTTTGGAAGACTGTATAATGAATTGTCTAGAAGGGGGTATGTATGCTAATCGCTGAAATGGAGAAAAACCCGAAAGAGAAAATCCGGGTGTCAATCGAGAAATATCGGGGAAGCACCTTTGTTGACCTTCGGGTGTACTGGCAGGATGATGCCGGGGAATGGCGTCCGAGCAAGAAGGGTATAGCCCTGAATGATGAGTGTATCGACCCGGTTATCGAGGCCCTGCAGAAGGCAAGCAAGAAGCTTGAGGGGTAACTTATTCCTATAACTCTCATGTTTTTTGGGGTTTCTCTCCCATGGAAGACAGTACTCCGCCTTTCCCCGACCCCTGTCCCTTTAACCTGTTACCTTCCCTATCAAGCACACTGGACCGCCCGGCCAAGGACTTTAAGCTTTTCTCTTACAGAAGTAATAAAGCTTTTAAAGCATACCGCGCACGAGGGGCAACCTCCCCTAAAATATATCTTGACAATCTCACGATGTAATAGTATCATTATATTATTGTGTAATGATGTCAAATAATGAACAAGGGGGTTGTCAAAATGGAAAAGCACTTCAACATGAAAATGGAAGAGAAGTTATTAGAGGATATCAGAGTGGCGGCTTTTGAGGAACGGGTATCGATGGCGGAATGGATGCGGATAGCGGCAGAGGAGAAGCTAGAACGAAGTTCTTCGACATCGGAGGCAGAACCCATGACCGGAAAATTGCTTTACGACAAAACCCCGGCAGTACCGCCACCGCCACCGGACCCCGAACCAAAACCGACCGACGCGGACAAATTTTACGGTTCCAAGGTGGTCGACAGCGCCGAAGGAAAAGGGGGCACACATGGCAAAAGATAAGAAGGACCTGCCGAAGGGGATTTACAAGAGAGGCGGGGTTTTCTGGATACGGTACGCCGGGCTCGACGGAAAGATTGTCTTTGAGTCTGCCAAGCAGGGCGACAGATCGGGAACCAGGGTACAGGACGCGGAAGCCCTGCTTCACGAGCGCAAGGCGGACGTAGGCAGGGGCAAACAGCCGGAAATCAGGAAAAAGATACCGAACATTACCTTTAAAGCGTTATCCGTTGAATATCTGCAATGGGCGAAGAGACAGCGATCCTTCCCACAAAAGGAAACGCTCGTCAAGCAGCTTGTGACCATCTTTGGGGCCTATCCTCTCCGGGCCTTCAATAGCAGACTTCTTGAACAGTACCAGACCGAGCGCATGGAGAAGGGCAACAAGCTCGTCAAGGTGAAACCTCAAGGCGGGAATAAGCCCGCCACGATCAACCGGCACGTTGCGACAATCAAGGCCATGTTTACGAAGGCCGTTGAATGGGAACTGGTAGAAGAGGACGTACTTAAGAAGGTCCGCAAGGTGAAGCTCCTGGAAGAGAACAACCGACGCTTGCGGTATCTCTCAAAAGAAGAATGTCAAGCGCTCGTGGGCGAGTGTAGGGGCCACCTAAGACCTATCGTGATAATGGCCTTGAACACAGGTATGCGCCGGGGCGAGATACTAAGCCTGAAATGGGATAACGTAGACATGAAGCACGGTTTTTTTCTCCTCGACAAGACGAAGAACGGAGAGCGCCGGGAAATCCCGATCAACGGAACGCTGCGGGCCACCCTTGCGGGCATACCGCGCCGTCTCGACCTTCCCCATGTCTTCATCAACCCCGATACCGACCTACCCTATGGCGACATCAAGAACGCTTTCAACCGGGCGCTGCGGAAGGCAGGGATAAGGGATTTTCACTTCCACGACCTCAGACATACCTTTGCCTCTCACCTTGTCATGGGCGGGCAGGACATCACAACTGTGAAAGACCTCTTGGGGCACAAGACGCTTACCATGACGCTGCGGTACTCTCACCTTGCACCCGCTCACACGGTAAAAGCCGTTGAACTCCTCGACTCGATCCTTAACGAAAACGCCGACTATACAAAAACTAGACAATTCGGGGAAAAGTAGATGACGGGGATTGACCGAAAAGCCTTGAAAACAAAGAACGCGCCTGCCGCGGCTCGAACGCGGAACCTACGGCTTAGAAGGCCGTTGCTCTATCCTGTTGAGCTACAGGCGCACGCCTCATTATACCTGTTTCCCCCTTTCCTTTCAACTGTGAGGAAGCTAAAACGGCGTTGATAAATGGGACAATAAAGGCATTTCTCGCGGAGGGACGGAGAACGGGAGAACGTTCTTAAGAAAGTAAATAACAGCCATGCCCTGTCGGGCACCCGTGAATCATGAAAATAGCTTATGATCGGCCTGCACTACGACTGTCGCAGCTTCCCCACCTGTCAACTCAAATTTGATTGCAGCTTCAGAACTGTCTCGATCGATTTCTTCTCGGATTACGCGCTCCGTTACTTCATCAAGGTATGCGTGTAACGTCCGGTTGAGTTCCTCGAACTCCGGCCACAGTGTTTCTTCAACAAACCTCTTAGGAACGCGGACCATGACCGTAGTGTGCCTTTGGCCGCGATACCGATAGGGTTCGAGATTATATCTTCTCAATAAGCCAAGAAAAAGCTTTCTTGACCATATATCCGACAGTGTGAAGCGATATTCGACGTCAACGGCGTGACTCTGCAAGGTTCGAAGCCTCTCGCGAATACGGTCTCGGGCATTTGCAGCGGCAATTCGTTCGCCCGGAGTGGTCGCGCCAGCGTAAAGCGCTTCAATCCTGCGAAGCTTTTCAACCAGTTTCTGTTCATCCATATCGTTTCACCATGCACTGCCTTGCCTGACGCAACTCCGGGACATAGTTGACCAACGTGACTTACTCTGTCTCCTCGAAGAAGCAAAAAGGGGACAGCCGGCTTTTTTCACCTTGCCTTCTCCTTCGTTGGTCGCAAACTCTCTCGTCCGTCCTACTGAGTCTTATAATATTTACCAACAACGTCCCTGCCGCTCTCTACTCTACCCCTATCCGGCTCAACGGAATGAACGGAACTATGTCCCCCTATCGGACCGACCAAATAAACCTACCCGCGGCAAGCTGCGAGCCGATCGGTTAACGTATTGAAAACTTGAATTCTATGGTCTTAGGTTTTGGGAGTAAGTCTCCGCGTACGGGGAGGACGATCTTGTCGGCATTCACACCCAAATGACCTTAGCCAGATGCTCGATCTTTTTGAACTCCGGGTCTCCGGTTACGAGAGCCGCCTTGTTTTCCAGGGCGGAGGCAAGGGCAAAGCAATCCGCATAGGAAATACTGAACTCGGCCTTATACTCGGCAGCCCTGAAAATCAGTTCGTTAGGGACGGAAAGGATTTCGATGCCCAACCGTTCGATCGCCGCGAGACATCCGATCTTCTTCCGGTCGCCGAAAGCTCTCTTAATGATGTAGATGATTTCTCCATAGTTTACGGCGTTCATAAGGGCGCGCCCACCAGACGCCAACACGTCCCGGAGAAGCCCGACGATCTTCTGGTATCCTTCTTCCTTCTGGAAGACCTTCAGGAGAGCATAACCGTCAAATACATACGTCTCCGCCATCACCGGGCATCCTTCTTTCGTTCCTCAAGCAACTCTCGGGATAGAGAAGGCCCCTCGGGAAGAATGCCTGTTGCTGCCTCTATAGGATCGTCAGTCGGGGGTATGAGGTAAATGACGTCGCCATACTCCATAAGGTGCAATTCCTTGCCAGGCTCTATGTGATATTTCTTTCGCAGATCCGCTGGAATAACTATTTGGCCTTTCGCCAATGTCTTGACCGTAGCCATGACTGCCTCCACGAGTTTAACGTTTCTGTCATAATGCACAACTTACCTGGTATTTTGTCAAACTACCAGGTTGCCAAGGATGTGTGCGACCCTCCGACGGCCTTGCTCCGCAAAAAACACTCGATCGTTGGGATCACGATTGTGCTTCAACACGTTAACCTATCGGCTCGCAGCAAGCTCAGAAAATACCTCTCATTTCCATATGTTAGAAGGCTCATCCTGTCCCTTGTCAATGGCAGACCCCTTTTCTCTCGGAAGCGGCACCAGCCAAGCGCCAGCTCTCTACTCTACCCTTCGCCTTCCCTTCGCCCTCTGTAATGCGTGTGCCGTGGATGTCCCCTAAGTTCCTACTGTATTTTTCGGTCGGAAATGATAAAATTGATTGCGTAACAGCAACGAGACTTGTAAGGGAGTGGATAGACATTCGCCTTAACGAGCTTGAAGAAGATTGGGAACTGGCGAGAGCAGGCAAGGAAGTGAAGAAAATTGCTCCTCTGGAGTGAGGTGAATCATGTGGAACATGAACGACGTGATAAAAATAGAGTATAGGGGAGGATTTGTCTATCGTATTGTCTTCGATGATGGCAAGAGTGGTGACGTAGACTTCTCAGAGTATGTCGAAAGAGGCCCTGTCTTTGAGCCGCTGCGAGACAAGGTATTTTTCCAAAAGGCAACGATAGAAGGCGGAACAATCTCCTGGCCGAATGGCGCCGACGTAGCCCCGGAGACACTATACGCAAAGATAGTGCCCCCTGGTAGTATGTAAAAAAACAAAAGCAGTGCAGCTTGTGAGGCAAAAGAGATCTCCCATAAAAAAGAGGTCACCCGTTTTGGTTAACAACGTCAGCGCCACGATTACGATCAGTGCAAACCCTTCAGGACGCACTAAAGCCGTGTCCCCCTACAACCCCTCCGCAGTAGCTAAGCTCAGCGCAATCAATCCCATCAACGTCCACAAGGATATTTCGGCGACGGTATGCCCATGTACTCAATGTCTCCACGCGGCGGACAACGGTGTTTTGCCTAAGGGCTGTTTTTGAAGGAGCATTCTGTAGGGGAGATGAGGGGCGGGGAATCCACCAAGTCACGTTAGTCAACTACCCGTAAAGTTCCCCCGAAAAGTTCACTTTGAACCAACGTCTCCAAAGTTCCCCCAAGTGGCAATGATTACCGGCACAGCCCGGCACATCAGACCTGAGCCTCTTGTGCAAGTGTTTTATTTTGACAACCACTATTGTCTATTGACAAGAACGTATAAGCATTGGTAAGATTGCTACAGACCTGCCATACAACAGAGACAACACCGATTTTCCGAACAAAACGTGAGGCTAAACAACGCAAGGAGTCCAGTGGTGCGCGGGGAGTTCTACGGCGCGGAAATACTCTGGAGGCAAAATGACGCATAAGGAGGCGCCAATGAAGGAAATCGATAAGAGCAAACCGGTCATGGTTACAGGAGCAACCGGCTACCTGGCTTCCTGGGTAGTCAAGAAGCTACTGGAAGAAGGGATCAACGTCAACGCAACCGTGCGCGATCCCTCAAATGTTCAAAAAGTCGAGCATCTTACGGCCCTGGCTAAAGCCTCAACAGGGAAATTGAGGTTGTTTAAGGCGGACCTTCTCGATTCCGGCAGCTTTGATGAGCCGATGCAGGGGTGCGAGCTGCTGATCCACACGGCATCTCCCTTCTTCCTGGCTCAACCCAAGAATCCGGAAGAAGAACTCCTCCGACCGGCCAAAGAAGGAACGAGGAATGTTCTCGAAGCGGCAAAAGGGACTCCGACGGTGAAGCGCGTCGTGCTCACGAGCAGTGTCGCTGCGATTTATGGAGATTTCGCAGACATAAAGTCGGCTCCGGGGGGAGTGTTCACCGAGAAGGAATGGAACGTGACGAGCAACGCTGCACACCTACCGTATTCCTACTCAAAAACGATCGCCGAGAAGGAAGCGTGGGCCATTGCCGGAAAGCAGGATCGATGGGACTTGCTGACCATAAACCCTGCAGTTATTCTCGGCCCATCCGTATCGAAGAGAACGGACTCGTATAGCATCAGCGCCATGATTCATCTTGGTGACGGTACATACAAGGACGGAGTTCCGGACATGTGGCTCTCTCTTGTCGATGTGCGTGATGTGGCATCTGCTCATATCAAGGCAGGGTTCACGCCAAAGGCAAGCGGAAGACACATCATCGCGAGTGGAGAAGCAACGTTCCTCGACCTTGCAAACATTCTCAGAAAACAGTTCGGAGATGCCTATCCGTTCCCCCGGAAACAGGTTCCTAAATTCCTGGTCTGGCTCCTCGCCCCGAAGGTCGGCTTTACCCGAAAATTCGTGAGCAGAAATGTGGGCTATCACGCCAGATTCGACAACTCATACGGTAAGGCAGACTTGGGGATGTCCTATACCCCCGTTGAGCAAACGGTGAAAGAGCATTTTCAGCAGATTCTCGATGACGGTTTATTACAGAAGAGAGCACGCGCGAGGTGAAGTAGGGTCGAACGAATTATCCGAAGCGGATGGCCCGCGACCGCCGCCGGGCACCCCATTGAAATGCGCGGCAAGACCGCTTTAATGGTCAGACACCAACATTGATCAAGCTTTTTGAAGTATACGAGCCGAAACCATAGTACAAAAGCATTTCAAGGGGAATCCCTTGTTCCCGTGGGTCGCTCGATATTGAAAGGAACAATGGACCAGTCCTGACTCCAAGAGTTAAAGAGCCGGGGCTCAATGCCCCGGCTCTTTAACTGTGCACATTTCCATCGGTAATCGTGAGCTTCCAGGGCTATCTTGGTGCGGCAGCTCGCGATCCCTCCATACCGCAGGCCACCCGCCCATACACCCTTCTACTTGAACCGCGCCGTGTCGATTTTGTACTTCTCGACCCGTATTCCCATCATCCGCTCGGTGATGCCGAGCGACCGCGCCGCCCGGGCCATATTGCCGCGCGTCCGTTTCAGCTCTTCGACGATCACTTCCCGCTCCATATTCGTGATGATGTTTTTGAGCGTGCCCCGGGCCTCGTGCCGTTCCGCCCCGTCGCTTATCTGGAGGTGCGGCGGAAGGTGATAGCTCTCGATAGCCCCGTCCGTAGAGAGGATGATGGCCCTTTCTATGCAGTTCTCGAGCTCCCGCACGTTGCCCGGCCAATGATAGGCCATGAGCATGTCCGTCGCGCCGGTCGATATCCGCACAATCTTCTTCTCATGCTCCTTGCTGTATTTTTCGATGAAGTGATCGACAAGGAGCATAATGTCCGTCTTCCGTTCACGGAGGGGCGGAACGACGATGGGAAAGACGTTCAGCCTGTAGTACAGGTCTTCCCTGAATCGCCCCTCGTGCAAAAGGGAATCCAGGTTCCTGTTCGTCGCCGTGATGATCCGGGCATGCACCTGTACCGGGGTGCTGTCGCCAATCCGCTCAAACTCCTTCTCCTGGAGCACGCGCAAAAGCTTCGTCTGGAGTGAGAGGGGGAGGTCGCCTATCTCGTCAAGGAAGATGGTACCGTGATCGGCCGCTTCGAACCTCCCTTTGCGAGCCCTCGTCGCGCCCGTAAATGCACCCTTTTCGTGGCCGAACAACTCGCTTTCTATGAGCGATTCTGGCAGGGCGGCACAATTTACCTTGATGAAGGGTAGATCGGCCCGGTTGGAGCTGTAATGGATGGTCTGGGCCACCCGTTCCTTTCCCACTCCGCTCTCGCCCAGGATAAGGACCGTGGCATTCGTGCGGCATACCCGGTCGATAAGCGTATACAGGTTCTGCATGACCTTTGAGCTGCCCACAATGGTCTTCATCCCGTATCTGCTCTTCAACTGGTCTTGAAGGGTCCGGTTCTCCTCCTTCATCCGCTCAAGCTCTTCCTGCGCGAGCTGGCGGAGGCGCACGGCCTGCGAGATAGTCGAGGCAATAATCGTGAGCAGACGGACATCGTCCTCCAGTGAAATGTCTTCGTCCTGGCGACGGTCCGCGGAAAGGGCGCCGATCGCCTCGCTGCCGATCTTGACAGGCACGCAGATAAAGGCGATGTCGTGCTTGTTGAGATGCTGCCGCGAGCCGGTTTTGTCGAGAAACATGGGCTCGTCGGCGATCCTTGGCACAATCATCGGCTTGCCCGTGTCGATCACCTTGCCCGTTACCCCCTCGCCCATGCGGTATCGGCCCCTCGCCTGCTCGTCCGGCCGAAGGCCGTATGCCTCCTCGATAGCGATCTCCCCCGTGTTTCTGTTCAGAATGGTGAGGGTGCCCCGGAGTATCCCCATATGCTCGGCTATAAGCTGGAGGATAGGCTTCAGGACAGTCTTGAGATCGAGGGCCTCGCTCAGCTTGGTACTGATCTCAAAAAGGAGGGAAAGCTCCTTTATTTCCCGGTTCTTGCGGTCATTCATCGTTGTCGTCCCTCCGACGGCAGGCAAAAAACCTGCCTCTAAAGGCATATAAGGGCAAGCCTGCACAAAAGAACAATGGCGTTCCTTTGGGAACGCCATTGTTGCCGCACCTCATCGTGTCTCCGTCTATACAAGTCTTCCACGTCTTATTCTGGTAACTTTGCCTCAACTACTCATTCTCTTCTTGTCACCGTTCGCCCGATCTACTACACTGATAGAGAGCCGGATGAAACACCGGCGTGATAGCGCAGAGGAGAACCCTCTTTTCAGGGAAAGGAGAAGGCATATGAGGCCCACGAACGCTTTTGTCGGACCAATGCTTACCGATCTGTACCAGCTCACCATGGCTTACGGATACTGGAAGAGCGGCAAGCACAGAGACAAGGCAGTATTCGATTTATTTTTCAGGAAGAACCCGTTCGGGGGGGAATTTACCATCTTTGCCGGCCTCGAGGAAGTTATCCGATCGCTCCATGCCTTCAAATTTACGGATGAGGACATTGCGTATCTTCGCTATGGCGCCTTAAAGGACAAGGCGGAATTGCAGCGTTGTTTTGAAGTCGGCATGGAGAACGGTTTTATCAGGGAGACCGCAGGCGGCCCTGAAGAATTCCGTTTTGACCGTTGGGGGAACGATTCCTGGGAACCCACCCGATATCCTGAGGACGACCTGAGGATACCGGCGCCCCTGGCCGCGTGCGAGCCCGCGTTCTTCGACTGGCTGAAAAGTATCGACTGCTCCGAGCTGAAGATCTACGCAGTGCCGGAAGGCACTATCGTTTTCCCCCGGATTCCGCTGATCCGGGTGGAAGGGCCGCTGGGCATCGCTCAAATGCAGGAAACGACGTTCTTGAATCTGACGAATTTCCCCAGCCTCATTGCCACCAATGCCGCGCGTTTCAGGTTGGCCGCAGGCATAGACAAGGGACTTGTCGAATTAGGTCTTCGCCGGGCGCAAGGGCCTGACGGGGGGGTTTCGGCCTCAAGGTACAGCTACATGGGCGGATTTAACGGGACCAGCAATGCCCGGGCGGGCCAACTCTTCGGACTTCCCATAAAAGGGACGATGGCACACTCGTATGTCAGCTCTTTTGCCGGGCTCGGCGAGGTTACCGACCCCTTTCTCGCCGGACCTGACGGCAAGGAACACCACTTTGTCGATCTTGTGCTTCACTATCGCCAACAACTGGATTACCAGCACACAAATGAAGGGGAGCTTGCCGCGTTTATCTCTTATGCATGCTCCTTCGCCGATAGCTTCCTCGCCCTTGTCGATACCTATAACACCCCGAAATCGGGTCTGCCGAACTTTATCTGCGTGGCCCTTGCGCTGATCCACATCGGCTACAAGCCCATCGGCATCAGACTCGATTCTGGCGACCTGGCTTACTTCTCGAAGGAAACCAGAAAGGTGTTCAGAAAAATAGCGGAACAGTTTTCACTTGAGTCTTTTGCGCGGCTGGCGATCATGGCCAGCAACGATATCAACGAATCGATTCTCCTGTCCCTCGGGCAGCAGGGCCATGAGATCGACGTGTTCGGGGTAGGCACCCACCTCGTGACATGCCAGGCCCAACCATCCCTGGGATGCGTCTACAAGCTTGTGGCGATAAACAATCATCCGAGGATCAAGCTCTCCGACGAGGTGGATAAAATGACGATCCCCGGAAAGAAAGAAGTATACCGGCTGATCGGAGAGCACATGCACCCGCTCCTCGACCTGATGACTGAAGCGGGAGAACCGGCGCCGGGGGTCGGGGAAAGAATCCTTTGTCGCCATCCCTTCAGTGAGGCGAAGCGCGCCTATGTGATACCACAAAATGTCATCTCCCTGCTCAGATGCGTCTGGGACGGGCGTCAAAAATATGTCTTTCCCTCACTCGATACGGTTCGGGAATACGTAATCAATCAGATATCCGTGATGCGCCCCGACCATATGCGCTCCATAAACCCGACGCCGTACAAGGTCTCGGTCAACGAGGACCTCTACCACTCCATTCACGAGCTATGGATGCAGGAAGCCCCGGTCGCCGAGATCAGCTAGCGGTATCCCTTCTTTTCTTTGAGGGGGTGGCTCCACGAGCTTCGCTCGTGGAGGGGGCGACGCTAGCCCCAGTAATTGAAGCAGGAAGCCCCGGTCGCCGAGATCAGCTAGCGGGTCGCACGGGGCGGGTGTCCCGGTAATCGTTTATACGAGGTACTCCTGGAGCTGCTGGTAATTCGTGAAGTCGGAATCGACGAAACTGGCGCCTACATGAATGTCGCCGTTGACGGGAACTACCCGTTGGGGCCTGCACACCATCCGTATGCTCTTCTCCTCCTCCGGCAGCACAAAAGAGGTTTCGAACGCGGACGTTTCCGCCCCTTCGTAAATCTCCGGCATCGACTCCTTCGGCAGGGAAACGCGAAGCCCGCTGAGTGATATATCGAGAATAACCGCCTCGTGCTCCTGCTTGTCCAAATCGATACTCTTCACATGGGCGGGTATCGACACCTGCTTGCGCACGAAGCGCCGCCGTTCCTTTTGGTGCGGAAAGTCGTGGTTCTTCTCCAGGTAGTCCGTCAATATGAGCTCGATTACCGACGAAAGAGAGCGACGGTCCTCATGCGCCGCCCTTTCGAGGGCGCCGCGCAGCTCTTCGCTTGTGCGGAAGCAAATAGTGACCTCTTTCTTCATGGCCTTTTACCTCCTTGTGTATACCATGCTTGTGTATACCATGCCGAAATATCTGTAGCAAAATATATACCACATTCCAAGAAGCATTGCCAATGGCAGCGAAACCGGCTTCCCGCAAGGCTAAACAACGGATCGGCTAAAGGCGGGCTTTCCCACCTGCATCTGTCTCCTGTAATAGAATGTTGACATCTGTCAGCCCGATGTCAACCCCTGGCCGGACCTGAATCCGGAAAGAATAGGTCTTATAGGCCCTATAGGACTTATTCGACCTATCAAGGAGGAATCTTGCCCTGAGCCTGCCCTTTACCCCCTCTACAAAAAAACTTATACTATGCCTGACTTGCAACAGCGCGACAGCGAGGAGGGGCAGACGTTGGGGTCGATGATCAGCACCATCGACGTATGGAAGCAGTACACCCAGGATGGACGTGAGGAGACGTCCGCCCTGGCTGGGGCGAGCATGGAAATCGCCCCCGGTGAGATTGTCGCGCTACTGGGAAAGAGCGGATCCGGCAAAACAACCCTCCTCAACCTCGTCGCAGGGCTCGACCAGCCCACGCGGGGCAGCATAGAAGTGGACGGGCAGGACCTTCATCTTCTCGGAGAAGCAGGCCGTACGCGTCTGCGCCGTCTCCGCCTGGGGTTCGTCTTCCAGTTCTTCAACCTGCTGCCCACCCTGACCGCCTTCGAGAACGTCTTTCTCTCCCTCGAGCTTGCCGGCGTTCCGGATCGGGAGCGGGCAATCAAGGCCCTTGCGAACCTGGGGCTGAAAGGCAAGGAGGCCCGCTATCCTCACGAGCTTTCCGGAGGGGAGCAACAGAGGGTGGCGATAGCGCGGGCCATGGTGAAGAACCCGGTAGTCATTCTCGCGGATGAGCCTACGGGCAATCTCGACAACAGGACGGGAGAAGAGGTGCTTGCGCTCCTCCACAGAGAA
>Ga0187864_10001525_pt1 | contig 22143 bp, 22 predicted proteins | sample June2016WEW_11_4_FD_132985 | JGI IMG/M metagenome (GOLD analysis project Ga0187864, IMG submission 132985) | Peatland microbial communities from SPRUCE experiment site at the Marcell Experimental Forest, Minnesota, USA - June2016WEW_11_40 | ecosystem: Environmental > Terrestrial > Soil >...
CCCAGGGGCACAAGACGATGAGCGCCGCGTTGATTCTTCGCGAGGCCGACGTAACCAAACTTGCCGCATGACCACTGAACCTTGCCAAAAAAACAAGATGCCACAGCTTTGCAATGCGGAGAAATCGACAGAATCGAAATGCGGGTCTTTGTCGCACACAGCGCGCTGGCGGCCTTCGCGCAATTGGACATAAATTCTTCTCTGCATTGACTCTCCGCGATCTCTGCGTGCTCTGCGGTGAGGCTGAATCTTTCGGGATAAGAGGCGTTGCTGAGACTCGGAGCGAAAAACCTGTCCCACTCGATCCCAAAATGTCCCATAGGGGGGGAGGGGGTCGCTTCGCGAGAAGGTATATAAGTTGAGAGTAGAGCAGTAGATAAGATGCAAAAGATGGATCCGATCTCCGGGAAGGTGAGACATTTGTCGGAAAGTTGTGTTTTCATGGAAATCGGCGGACATTGCGGACTCTCCCTGACGCTAAAACAGGCATAAGAGCGCACCCAAAGCCGGCCTATGCTGGCCTATTCTGGAGATCGGCATATGTGCTAGGCATGGCAAGGGGTTACGACGAAAGCGGGCGGAAGATTTCAAAACCGGATTGGCGCATCAATACTGGACGGTCGGGAAAGATTGCGGAAATAACTTTCCATGCAAACCGCGTTGGCGCTTCGTCATCGCCGTTTAGTTTTTGAAAATGTCGGCGCGCCGACCCCTGCGCCGACCCCCTAAAAAAAGGTCGGCGCTCAAAAAATGACATGTCCATTTTTCGCTTTCGCGACATCAAAGCCGTTGGTTTTCGACCGCCGATCGAACGGGCGTCGAATCGCGATCAACCCGCGCGTCTCATGAAGCCAGGAGCGGACGCCAGGCAGCGGTCTTTACCCTGCCGGAGCGGGCGAATCTCGGGGATCGGATCGTCGCCGAAATATGTGGCCAAGTCGGCGCGCTGGCGAGCTTCCCAAAGGATGCCGTTGAGCCGCTGCCGCACACGCTCACGCGAAATGTGGAAACGCCGGCCGATGTCCGCGTAAGTTTCCCCACGCAAAATCAGGCGGAGGATTTGCCGGTCGCGCGGCTTCAAGACCTTCACGACCCTGCGCATAATGTCGGACTCGATCGCCTGTTTGCTCGGATCGTCGGCGGCCGGATCGGCGAAAGACAATGGCGGCAAAGATGATGATCCCAGTTCTGAAAACCTGCTTACTCGCGGCGGCGTTTCGTCGATGCGGGCAATGACCATGGCTGGGTTTTTGACGTGCGCGCGCAGCTCGCGGAGAATTTCCTCACGCTCGGGCAAACGGCCGAGTTGCCGGGTGAGCTTGGCTCGAACATCCGACAGCGTTCGGCGTGCGTAAGCGCGATGCCAGCCGCCGAACTCCATCTGAGTCCGACATCGGAAAATCCAGCGGCGAATCTGCCGGAATGCCGTCCGGGAACAATAAAGGGGATCGAAGGCGTCGGCATACTCGATGAACTGCCGAAGGCCCATGAATCCGTCGCTGATGAGATAACCAAGCTCCTCGGGAAAGAGCCAAGGCCGGCGTTTTTTCAATCTCAATGCGACGATTCCAACAAGGGGAAGGTAATGCTGGCAAAGCTCATCGGCCGCCGCTCGGCTGCGCGTCGCGAGGTACTTTTTCCAAAGCGGCAGCGCGTTTGGATCATCAAATCGGAAGGGTTTTTTCAGGAGCTTTCGCAAGGCGGGCGTGACGGAATCCCAAAAAGAGCCGCGTGCGCATGTAGCATCCATGCCGTTGCCTCTTTGAAAAAGGGATTCGGCCAGGTTGATCGGGAGCGGCGGGAAGTTCCGCCGGTGGTGAAGGAGTCGAGCGGATCAAGTTTACCGCGCGGACGGCGGGCCGCAAGCGCGGCATGATCTATTTTTTGTGCGGCGGTTTTGGCCTGGATTCTTCCCGTCGCATCCGCTCATCGACCAGCCCGGCGATCTTCTCAATTTCGCGCCGCCCCTGTTCCACCAATGCTTTTAAGCCATCATTTCGGAGAACCGGGACCATCCGTGAAAGCGCATCAAGTAGTAGCTGTCTTTCGGCAAATGCTTCATCGCCGAAGTCGGGCCCGGCAACGGGCGCATCTTCGGCGCTTATGAACCGCCAGCCATTAAAAAGCGTTTGGCGGTCCGTTTTCAGCGCCGTGGCAATGCTCCGGTCGAATCCCTTTTTCATGCTGGCTGGCGGGAATTCCATCGCGAACCATTTGTAGAGCTGGGTGCGTTCGCATCCGACTGCAAGCGCAAAATCTACCTGGCGACGGAAGCCAACCCGAAGACTGCGCGCCTTGACCCACCGGCCCCAATGAAGAAATGGCTCTGAGTTTTGGATGAGGTCGAGGACGCGGTCCTTTGAATCTTTATCCTTCATCCTTGGCCCTGCGCGCTCATCTTCTACCGCCAAGCCGCGGAAATGTCGATTTTCAGGACTGTATGAAATGTCGAATAATCTGTATCAATGCTGTTGACAACATCGAACTAATCTGGTAATACATGCTCCAAATGACGCCGGAAAAGAGCGATCAGACTCGGAATCATTGGGGCCAATGGCTCCGCCTCCGGTGGAGATTCTTGGGCTTCCGGCGGATCGGCGATCTTTCTACGTCCCTCGGCTGCTGTCCCGATCTCGTTACTCGATGGCTCCGCTCTGAATTTCCTCCCGACTCGATTCGCAAGGGCTTCGATACGGCCTTGATCGGCGCACTCCGCACGGATCGCTGGACCCTCTTTAATTCCTACACCACCGTCGCCCCGGAGGACGCCCCGATCGTTGACCCGCCGCGCGATACCGACGCGGTTGGCGTCCACAACAAAATTCTACTCGCATCGAAGCGGGCCGCGATTTGAAAGGGTGAGCAGCTTATGGCCTTCCCACCGGATCACCACTATACGCCGCCAAAAAAGAGGCCGGGCCGCCTACGCATGTTCCTTCTCCGTCAGATTGTCCGAGGGCTCAACCGTCCCGGAAATTGCGAGTGCGCCAGCTACGGGCATGTCCTTTTTGAAGCGGCAACAATCTTTGATCCGAAGCTCGTGAAAACCGAGCGCGATTTTCGCGAAGTGGTTGCGGAGCTAGTCGATTCTGGACTCATCTACGAACATTCAAATTCGACAATGATCCGTCCCCTTTATGATCTGATTTTCAGACCTACCGTGCCGACGATGGAATTCCTTCGGGACATCATGGTCACAGGTGCGGCGGTCATTCTCGACCAGACATACGGCAACAATGTTTTGGACATGAAGCGTTTCGCGGATCGGGCTGATTTTGCGGAGAACAATGGCTTTAGGATGGTCCGCGAATCGCTGGAAAAAGGAACGAACGGATTGGCCCCTTGATCGGGAGCCATTCGAGCCGGAAGCCGGCCGGGATCGCACGATCCCGCCGGCCCCGCTCGAAAACGAAAGGAACAAGCCCCGTGAGCCAGGACAAGCGTGACAAGCCGATGCGATACAACGCTCGGATGATCCGCGATTTTCTTGAGCATCTCGAATGGGAAATCCGGGTCAGCCACTTTGAGACGGCTAACGCTGAAAACGGGCTCAATCCGGAGCTTGCGGAGATGCTCCGTAAGTACGGGCAAAGATACCACACATGCCTTCGATCATGCAGGCTTCTTGACCGTGACCCCTCCTGTTCGGAGGAACAATTCCGACGTGCCTTCGCGACGCTTAGGGCGCGGGAAAATCCGAAACTGACGAAGGCACTTGAGGCGATGGAAGTTCTAAAGCCATTCTTCGAGGAAGCCTTTTTTTGCATCTCCATGAAGGGAAATCTCCCGGTCATACACACGTCCACCTCTGAGGTTTTGAGGACTGAGGATGGCCTTGGCGATGATGATGCCGGCGACTCGACGAATCAGGATTCACCCGGTTAATCGGGACGAATCGAGCAGCCCCGCCGGTCGGAAACAAACGGCGGGGATTTTGAAAGGGACAGGACTCATGGCGACAAATGAATCAAATTCGGGTCAATGGAACTCGCTGATGGCAGCGGTACTGGCGGAGATCACGACCCTCGCCGGAGACGGAATTACCGGCCAAAACGCCCACTGGCTGCGCGCGAAAATGTTGGCCCATGGGGCGGCGCTCACCCCGGATAGCGACGAACAAATGTGCAGAATTTTATTCGCATTGGCGCGCGCCGGAAGCATCGTCATTCACTCCGGAAAACCGGACTCGATTCCCTCCAGAGTGTCCTTTGGCCTCACCTAAATGACCGCTCTGGCAATCCCAACTTCCGTCCCTTTTGATTTCGCCGCGCTTATCCCGGCAAACGAGGGGGCGGTGAAGCTGAATCGCGACGTGGACGGATTTACGCGGATTTGCCGGACGACTTTGGCGGCGCTCGGTTTGGCGGTCCTGGCCAAATCCCCGGTGACGGGTCAAACCCAATGGTTTGTGAAGCGATCCTTTGACTCGCGGCTCGCCTCAAATGGCGCGATCGCGGCGCTCGAGCTTGTCAGCGGCAGGCGACGGGACCAGGCGCTGATGAAGTGGGCTTGTGTGCGCGAACTGAGGAAAATCCAGGACGGACGCGAGCCGATGAAATCCGCCCTGCCCCGCCTGGTCGAATGCCTCCGCTTGCAATTCCCGAATCTTAAAATCTCGCGGCAGTCGCTTTACGATTGGGACAAGCGAGCCGGCGACGGCGACATCGACGCGCTGATCGACACGCGCGGCGGGCATCATCCGGAGGCTGAGGCATCGCAAGAGGCATGGGATGCGTTTGAGGATTTCTACCTTAATTCGAACGCAGCATCCGTCCGCCAATGCTGGAGGAAAGTCAAGCGGATGGTGGCGCGAACGGGCTGGCGATGGGTTTCGTATTCGGAATGCCTCCGACGAAAGGACGAGAAAATATCACTGGAAAAACAGGCGTTTCATCGAAGGCCGAAAATCTATCGAACGCAGTTCGCGCCGTCCATCGAGCAGGATGAGGAAAGCTGGGGAGCGAACTTCCTTTGGATCGCGGACCATAAGCAGATGGATTTTTGGGTTTGCTGGCGGGGTACGATCATCCGCCCCTGGCTCACTCTCTGGATCGACTGGCGCACGCGCCGGGTCGTCGGCTGGGTGCTGAGCGATAGCCCGAACAGTTCAACCATCCTCGGATCACTGGGCAGGGCGCTCAAAGATGACGCCAACTTTGGCGGCCCCTCGGAAATTCGGATCGACAACGGCAAGGATTTTTCGAGCTACGTTTTCCATGGTTCAACGAAGCAGGAGCGGCGCTTAAAAATCTCTCCGCGCGTCGAGGAGGACGTTGCCAGGGGCATCTTCGCGAGGCTGCAAATCGGAGTACATTTCGCATTGCCCCACGGACCTAACGGAAAGAGCCGATGCGAGCGGCTCTTTGGCAACCTCGCATCCTTCGCCCGGACCTTCGATACATTCTGCGGGATCAGTTCCGAGACGCGGCCGGAACGGCTCAAGGAAATCCTTGCCAATCCTGCGAGAATCCCGACATTTGAGGACGCCGAAACACGGCTGGCCGCATTCCTAGCGGAGCATAATGAGAACGCCGATCACGCGATGGAAGACCTGAGCGAGAACGGCGTGAAGTTGAGTCCCAACGAAGCATTTTCTAAATGGGTCACGACTCGCCGCGTCATGGCCGATCCGGCCGCCCTAGATTTGCTTCTGGCATTTTGGCATAAGCCGGTGACTGTTGGGCGCAATGGTATCAGCCTCACGATTCAAGGCCGCACGCTGCACTATGGGCATTGCAGCGAAGCGCTCCGGCCCTTCAAAGCGCCCGGCAAAAAGGTCAAGCCAATTGTGCATGTCAGCTACGATCCGGGCGCACTTGAAACCGTGCGCGTTTGGGACTCGGAGCTTCGATTTGTCGCGACCGTTCCTATGAACCACGTCGGGGGAGTCGTTGAAGGAATGACCCGCCAGGACGTTGCGGAAGTGCATCATGCAATGGCGGACTATCGAAAGTCGCTGAGGCATCAGGCGAAATACTCACTCACCAGCGTTCTTTCAACAGAGGAGCAAATCGCCGCCGTTGCCTTCGAGCGCCAGCAAATGGAGCGGCGCGCGGCTTCCGACGCGGCAACGCCCCGCCAATTGAGGCTTGTTCAAACGCCGCTTGACGGCCAGGCGAAAGAGGTTCGACGCGAGGAAATTCGCGAGGCGTGCGAGCCTGGCCGCGCGAATGCCGACCGGACGCCCGCCGCCAATCCATTCGATTTGCTCAAGAAAAGCCAGAGCCTCGATCCCGCCGGCAACGCGCCGGCGCATCGCGCGAAACAACCTGACCCGTTCGCTATTCTGCGAAAGAGGTTCGCATGAACGATCCACAAAACAGCCCGGAAATCCCGGCGAATCCGCCGGTGCCGCAAGGGGCCGCGCTTCCGCCGGCGGAGTCCGGCAGCGGGGAGACGCCACAGGACCGCGAGGCGATGTACCGCCTTGTACAAAATGACCGAAACGAGGCACGGATGCCATCATCTTCCATCGATTTGCCCGAACTCACCCGCCGATTTCGCGACCGCCTTACGCGACACCACGTCAGGATGACCGAGGCCTGCCGGCAGATTGGATATTCAAAAGCCGTTCTATCAGAATTCCTCAACCAAAAATATAAAGGGGACATCGAGAAGGTGGCGGCGGCGATTGCCCGCTGGCTGGCTCGCGAGGCGATGCGTGACGAAGGCAAGCGGCCAAAGGGATACGTGGAAATGCGAATCTCCGAGGAGACGCGATCCATCGTTCACCTGGCCTACCGGCACGGGGCAATGGCGGCGATCGTCGCGCCCTCGGGGTGCGGCAAGACGTTCCTGGCCAAAGTGCTGGCGGCGGAGTTGAACGGCGTTTATATCGCCGTCAATCACACGTTCACGCCGCTGCAATTCCTGATGGCCCTGGCGATCGAGCTTGGCTGGCCGGAGACGAAAAGGGGAACCAAGGCGGAGCTTCACCGCTGGATCGTAACGGCGCTCAAGGGAACGAATCGGCCGGTGTTCATCGACGAAGCGCACATTCTCGGCAAGGCGATCAATTTCGTGCGGGGGATTCACGATGAAGCGGAAGTGACCATCATCCTGATCGGCACGGCTGAGATTTTGGAGTCGATCGACGATCGCGGGCATGGGGCGGGGCAATTCTCCAGCCGGACGATCACGTACAACGCGGTCGAAAAGAGCCGGGGCATGAGCGATCCCCGCGACGGAGCGCAGGCGGCGGCGCAGTGCCTTTTCAGCATCGAGGAAATCAAGGCGTTCTTTGCCGCGCGTGAAATCCGGCTGGACAAGGAATCGCTCAAACTGGCCTGGCAGCTTGTGAACCTGCCGGGCTTCGGCAGCTTGCGATTGATCGAGCGGGCGGCGGCGGTCGTGTTCGACATCGCGCCGGACACCACGGTGATCCAACGGGATCAGCTTGTCATGGCGATGCGCCTGCTTCATTCGGCCGATTTCGACCGGATGGAACGGCTGGTCAGACAGCGGGCGGAGGAACCGAAGATCGCCCGCGCGGCCGTGGCTTGACGCCCTGGCTTGAAAGGCATTTGACGATGGCCTGGACGAACAAACAAAAGCAGCTTGCCGTGCGAGCTTGCCGCGCCGCCGGCATCACCGAGGAGCAGCGGACGGATTTGATCCTGCGCAACTTCCAGCACGCCCATTACAACGGCGACATCACCAGCACGTCGCCGAAGCTGGATTGCCGCGACTTTGAGGCATTCATGGCGATCATCGAGAAGTTTGCCGGCGGGAAGGTTTTGCACTTCACGGCGAGCTACTGGCACGGCTGTGCGGAGGATTACTTGGCACGGATGAGGCGAAAGGCCCTGGCGATCGCGCGCGAGCTTGAGCGGGCCGGGAAGCTCGCCACCGGCGGGGCCGGACTGGCGGGCTGGATTGAAAAGCGAGTGAGCGGCGGCGCCACGCGGCGCATCGAGGATTTGGACTTCAACTCGATGAAAGCCCTGATCCTCGGATTGCAGAGCTACGCGAGGCAAGGCGACGTGGCGCTTGCCTCTTGAACGATTTGAAAGGAGCAACTGAATGAAAAAGTCGCTGAGCAAAACGCTGGACGAAAAAAAGGTTGAGTTGATCGACTTGGCTGAGCGCATTCGCCTGAAATGTAGGGAGTGCGGCCAGGTTTGGTCTCCGAACGTTCAGCCGGGCGGGAAGCTCCCGCGCCTGTATTGGCAATGTCCGAACGGATGCAACGCGGGCATGAGATAGCAATTTGACATCGCGGCCATGATGGCCGGAAGCGAAGGGGGAGCCTTCACAATGAGCAACGACAGCACACGCCCCGAGAAGCCGCTTGCCCGCAATGCAGGGAAGCGCGAATCAGCCCGGATGGACGCCGGGTCGGGTAGCGATTCGACGCGCCCGCGTCGCTCTGGCGGGGATCGCGCGGCAATTTCAATGATTCAGCCGGCGGGTCGGATTATCCGCCTGGCTCCTTTCGGGCGGAGGCCTGCCGCGCGTGCGGCAGGCGCTCCGCGCGTTTTACTCAATTCATGGAGGTCCAGCATGGCTCGGGTGAAGAAAAAAAAGAGGGTCGCGGCACGTCGTTTTCCCGATCGCTTGCCGCGCGGCGATTTGAAAATCTGGTTTGCTAAATTTTCAAACTGCGAGCGGCGTGACGGCCTCACTCCCGGCTTTTTAATCACGACCGGCGGCCCGTTCCCGTCGCCGATCGGATTTGTGGCGGGCGATGCCGACTTCACGTTTCGAGCTACGCGGGCGATCGCGGACGGCAAGCTATCGACCAGCGAAATGCAGGATTTGCGGGTTTGCGAGTTGGATGAGCTTCGGCAGATCGCGGGACGCCTGCTCTATCCGCTCGACAGTCGGGGGCAGATCGACGCCAGCAATCCCGGTTGCGCCGCCGCCCAATATGTTCGCGATCCCGTTGGAGGCTTTGTATCCGCGTTTCACATTTTCACCGCGCGCGGGCTTGCGGCCTACCAGGAGATTCAGGGCATCATCGGGCGCTCGATCGCCAGGGCAAGCGCTGGAGGCAAATGAGCCAAGTGCAGGGTCCATTATCGTCTTCCGACGCCCGGCCATCGAAGGCGGATCGCCCGGCGCTTGAGGTCTGGGCAGTCTTCCAGCGCAACGACGTTGCGAAGGGAGTCCAAGGATTCATCATCATCGACGGGGAGCGTGTCCCAAACCTCTATGCCTACGTCGAGGGCGCTGCGCCGATGCGGGCGGTTTTGGCTTCGATGATCGCTTCGGGCCGGCTTTCGCCGGAGGAAGCGATGGATTTGCGGGGCCGGCCGATTCCATCATGGGTATTTTCATCCGTGCTTTTCCGGGTATTCAGTCTCACGCCGCGCCGCGATGCCGGCGAGCCGCAAATCCTTGCGGCCATGTTCGTTCCTCATGAATCGGGGGTCGTGTCCCAATTTACGGTCATCAGCGCATACGGCCTTGAAAGGCTCCGAGAGCGCCATCCCGCAAATTCCTCTTGCGATGAATCGAGGGCCGAATGAGTTGGATAGCTGGCTCGGTCGCGGGCGCCATCATCCTTGGGATCGACGGGTTCACCAAGCCCTTGCTCCAGGCGGAGCAAATGGCCGAGATTTTCCCCGACCTGATGGAGCAATCGCTCGCCCAGCCGCTGCGGGAGTTGGGCGAACTGGCCGATCAAATCGGCGGGGCGGTCGCTGAACCCTTCGCCGAAATCAGTTCGTCCGCCGAAGACTCCGCCAGAGCGGTGGCGGACGGCACGGGCCAGATGCGCGATGACCTTGGCCGATTCGTCGCCAGCGAGCACGAAGCCGGCGAAGCGTCCGAGCAAACCGGCGATTCGATCCTGCATAGCATGTTCACCGCCAACGCGGTCATGCAGCTTTTCCCGGAATGGGTTACGGCGTTCCTGGCCAATCCGCTATTGGGCGTTGTCGAGTTGGCCAAGGAAACCGGCGACGCGCTGGGCGAAGCGTTCAGCCACGTCGCGGGCGATGCCCTTGAAATGGGACTCGCCGCCGAAAAGCTCGGGACGACCGTTGAATTCTTCTCGAAGTGGTCGGGGGTTGCCAAGGCCGTGAACGTGGACGCTCAGCAGCTTTCCAACGGCATGTACATGCTCAACCGCGTGATAGGGGAGGAGCTGCAAAACCCGACCGAGAAACTGACCGAGGACTTCACGGCTTTGGGTATCTCGCAACAGTGGCTGAACGCGCACGCCGGAGACAGCGAAGGGATTTTTCTGCGCGTCAAAGACGGCCTGGACGGGCTGACCAACGCGCAGCAGCGGAGCGCTATAGCGTCGGATATTCTTAGCCGCGGCGCGCGCGACCTGATTCCGCTGATGCTGATGCAGAAGGATCAGGTCGATGACCTGATGAAAGCGCAGGAGCAATACGGGGATGTGACCGAGACCAGCGAAGCCCAGGCGGCCCAGGCATTCAAAATATTGGAAGTGGAAGCCGGCGAAGCGTTCGACGGAATCGAAAAAGCGGCCATGCGGCCGGTCCTCAAATGGTTTGTCGCCCATCAGGATGAGGTCAAACAAGACATAGGCAAGTTCTCCGAATACGCGCAGGAGACGATCGGGAAGTTTTTCGATTTCATGAATGGCCCCATTGCCCAGCAGGCGCTCAGCACGCTGAAGGGCGACGTAAAAAAACTGATCGACGATCTGCCCACCCTTGAGACGCAAATTGAGGACATCGGTGGGGCGGTGGGCAAGGTTCTCGACCTGGCCGACAGGTTCGCTAAATTCGTGGACTTCATCGAAAGGCATTCGAGCCAGATCAACGAGTTCAGCGGCAATAGCAACAACTTCCAGATGATCCCAGCAAACCAGGCCGGTGCAAACCGGCTCATGAACGAAACCGGGTTAAAGGGGATCAAACCCGGCGATGAGATTGATTTTGACCCGAACACGGGCAAGGCGACAAATCTCAACGCGAGCCCGGCCGCCGGCCCGACCATCAATCAAACTTTCAACATCCCCGCCGGAGACGTGGCCCGCGCCGCCGGAGCGGCGACAGAGAAGGCCATCCGGGATTACTACGAGCGACTTGGCCGCGCGAACAATCAATCACGGGCATACATCGAAGCTGAGATAAAGGAGGCGGAGAGCGCGGCGGCGATCGGCGCATCGCATTGATTAACGCGGCCAAATGCCGCCGGACGCTGGCACGGAAGCCGGCAAAAAGGAATTGGACACAATGACCATTCGGCAACTGAGCAAGATTTTTGACGCGGATCGGATCGCCAAGATGTTTGGCCAGCTTCCCCCCGAACAGCAATTTATTCTCTCACAATCTGCTACGCCGGAAGGATGGTCCTCACGGATCAACGCCGCGCTGATGGGATCGGCCGCTAAACCGGCCAATTTCGAGTCGCTGCCGCCGTCAATGCAGATGCAATGGGCGCTACAGCAAATCGTGCCGGCGGAATCTGCCAAGTTCATGCCCGGCGCGACGGATCGGCTCACCCAGCTTGCGGCGGCGGCCATCGACGCCAATCGTCAGGAGACGATGAGTCCATTCCAAAAGCTCCACCAGTTGGTAGCCGAAACGCAGGCGGAAAGAGAAAAAAGCCGGACCGAGGAATTCAACGCCAACGACCTTGCCCGGACTTCGCTGGACGTGGAGACGCTGAATCGGCTCGTTGCGGACAAACAATAAAGGACTGCACCATCCGCCGCGGCGGATCACAAGGACGAAAGGATCGATCATGTTTGAATTGATGAAGCAACTCAGAGGCAAAGAGGCGCGGGACGGCATGAAGCTCATCGCCCGGTATCGTGAGATTTTGGAGGCTGCCGATGGGGCCACTCCCGCGCAGGTTGAGGAACTTTCCGGCCTGATGCAAAAGCTCGGTTATGACTCAGCGCAGGTCGAGAAGGATGCGCGGGCGCTCGCCAATCGCGCGTTCCTGGTGAAGCTCAGCGGCGAAATGCCGGCCCGGCAATTGCGGCACTCGGAGGCCGCCAAAGCGCGGGCGGACTTTGATGAGAAGATGCGAAAGACGATCGCGGCAATGACGGCAAAAAGCGATGAGCTATCGAGAGAGGCAAACCGGGCGGAGACGGCTTTCCATGAATCCCGTAGGAGCGCCGACAGGCTTGCGGCATTGGCGAAGGAACATTGGGAATTGTTCGGTCTTCCGGCCGAGCCAATCGAGGAGCCGCAACAGCAGCACATTCCGCGACCCATCGATTTTGCCAAGGCAGCCGCGGAGTATTGGGAGCCTTTGAATGGGCCGCGCGGCGTTGGGCGTGAGCGGGAAAATGAACCGGCGCAAGATGATGCGCCGGCCGACGATGGGTCGGGCGATTCGCGTCGCCTGGAGCGCCCGATCAATCTCCCGGATGCCATCAAAAAGGCCGGGGCGGAGGCGGAAGTTGGGCCGGACTGATTGCCCCGATCGGGAGCGGTTCAACGCGGCCTCCGCACGTTTGACGGGAATTCAAAATGTCGATTCGAGTTTATCTGACCCCGAGCCATCAGCGCCAAACCGGCGGCGCTTCAAACGCCCAATCGCCAGCGCAGGCGGCCGGTGCCGCGCCAAAAACGGGCGCTCCGTTATCCAGCGAGGGGATCGCGAAAGCGATTCGTGATTTGCTGGATCATCCCATCGATCCGCCGCCGGCCGCTTCCGGAGCGATCGCGACGGCGGGCATCCGGGAGCCGCTGGGCGAGAAGCCCGAAAAGCAAATCGATGACGGCACGCGCGGCGGTTTGTCGCCAGCGAAAGTTGACCTTGGCAAGCTCACGCGCGGCAAACGCATTGAACACGGCATAGCGAGCAGCCGGCCGGGGCGCGGCTTCGGCCCGCTCTGAATAGCGCTGAGGACGATCGACGAATTGATGCCCATGAACTCGGAAACCCGAAATCCCGGCTTGATCCTTCCGGCTGAGCCGATGCCCGATCGGCAAAAGGGCTGGCTGGATCGCTTGCCGGCCGGGCCGCGCTCGATCGTTCTTGACCGGCAATGGCTCCTATTGCAATGGGGGGCGGCGCTGCATGAACCTCGGAGGCGGGGAAGGTCTTACGATCAAGTCACCGCCAGCATCGTGCGCATGGCGCGCGATCAAGGTTATACAATCAGCCGCTCCACGTTGTTTCGTTGGCGTCATGCCTTCAAATCGGATGGACTATTCGGGCTTGTCGATGGTCGTTGGTTCAGAAATCGCCCGAATGCCTGCTGGCCGTTCATCGCGGCGCTCAGCTACATCCATACGCGCGGGACGGGATGCGGCAAGCCCGTGGAATTCAGCCATGCGGAGGCGACGAAATTGGCGGAGGATTACGACTGGCCGCGCTGCATGTTGCATGAGAGCGGGCGCTGGATTCGCGAGCATTTGGAGCCATCGAAATCGGGGCTTTCGGGGGATGGTTTGGGGGATGGTTCGACGGCGATTTGAGCGCCGTTCGACCGACAATCGGATCGGGCGAAAAATGCCGGCCAAAACGGGATCGGCTTCTTTGCTGTGCTGAATGTCCGTCCGGTTTTGAATGAAAAATCCGGTTTTGGGGGCGCAATTATGACAGGCATCGCAAGTCAACTGCGGCCCGCGCGCGGATTGGGGCACGATGTTGCCCGTAATGCCGAACTAATACCTAACAACTACCCGGATTGCAAGAGAAAAATTCTGGAATTCAGCGTGTCCAGTTTTCCGGCCTGCCCTTTTTGAAGTCGAAGACGGGCGTGAAAGAAGAAGGCCATAAGGCATTTGTATAATGCTTCACGGGATGCTGTCATATCCGATGGAAACGTGGTAGTGGGCTACTTTGAATTTTTATGATTGGCTGGAACCGTTCCGCATTCGGGGCAGCGGTCTGGCGTGGCTCGAAGATCGTATCCGCAACATTTGCAAACGTCGCGAAATCTGCGCTGCCGTTGCCAACGACTGCGAACCCAGAAAAGCGGGAGAATCGATGTGGCCGCCGCCAGGGCATAGAACGGTACTGTCACCGCCCTTTTAACGCCGCGGAAATTCCCTGTCCCGACGGGGGGAGATTCATAATAGCCAAAACCCAAGGCGTGAGTCATGGTCTTCTCAGGTGACAACAATGGATAATTATTTGTCGGCGAAAATTGGCGGTATTTAAGGTAAGGCTTCTCTTGGCTAAGTGATGCAATCCACCGCGTCCACCCCGTGGCAGGCGGAGTGCGGCCTGAACCCCAATATAAGGCCACCCTGCCCCGGCCATCCCAAAAGCCCCGGCGTATGTATTCGACGCCTGTCGCCGTAGTCCAATATCGAAATTGATCCAGGTCCTCGGCGACCCAAAAGCTGCGGACCCACAACCCGACAGTCGCAAGGAACAGAAGCAGCGACACCGCCGCAAGCCCATTGAACACCCATCGGCGGATGCGTTTCATTGCGCGGGCATTGTAAAGCACAACGGTCGGTCAATCCGAATTCTTTACCTTGTGAGAATGGAATTAATTAAAGAGGACGCGATTCGTTTCCACGATCTCGCTTCGGCCGGCCAAGCGGATTCAACGTATGCTCCAGGTTCAGGCGGCTGGCGATGCGTTCGGTCCATGCGGGGTCGCCCAAGGGACACGAGCGGCGGATGGCCGTGACGATTCGCTCGGATTCGGTCGCGCTGAGGCCTTCATCCAACCACGCGTCCCAATCCCGCGGCCGGTCGATCGGCCAATCGCTCAACAATTCGGCCAGCTCCACAGGCCCACGCCGGCGGACATGGCAAGTTCCCCAACGCCAGGCCACCGCCCGCCGGACCAGTTTGGCGCGGAGCGGATTCAATTGCACGTAACGCAGCAGTCGCTCCAAATGCCCGTCTTCCTGGACGGGAAAGCATTTGAATCGCCCCTGATAAACGTGTCCCATGCCGCTGGTTGCGTGATGGGCGTGCCAACGCTGCGTGTGGGTATGCGTCAGCCAGCGAAAAAACTCGCTCAGGTCATCGTCTTTTCTCGGCCAGACCACGAAGTGCCAGTGATTGGACATCAGACACCAATCCAGCAACCGCACGGGCCGGCGCCGCATGGCTTGGAGCAGGACCTTTTCGAAGGCCAGGAAATCCTCGTCCTTTCGGAACAATCGCAGCCGCCCGTTGGCCCGATTCAGAACGTGATAGACTAGGCCTGCCGGCGTGTTGCGAGCCTGCCGCGACATGCCGGCAATCCTAAACGACCGGCGGCAAATGGTCAAAACGAATCGCGTCCTCTTTATTTCATTCCCATTTGCTGTTTCGAGACGGTTTACCCGCGACAACGAATCCCACGGCGGAGCCACCGGCCATTGACGCGGCTCCAAGAGAATGGAACCGGGAGGTGAGCGGTTCTCGATAAATAAGCATGCACCACGCGCGATCCAGCAATCATCATAAAAATGAGGCGCGCCTCGCCTTTCCCAAAAACAGCGTTCGCGCCGGCCTGTCACTAAATGGGCGACCGCGATTCCGGGACATTGGCGTAACCCGCGGTGCTTCGCACCGCCGCTAAATATGTTTGAATTGTCCCTGAATTGCGGTTCCTTATTTAGCATCTTCCACAAAATCGCTTGCGGAAAAAAGTGTCTCATCTGTCTCATTTCACAGCCAGCGCCGTCCTAATCGACCCGCTGTAAGGACACTGCTCGCCCAAGGCGCTCAGGGGATCGCGGCCTATTTGCGGCCGATTTCACTTCCGGACCCTCAGGATCCGCAGCAAGGCGGGCAAAACGATTAACACCAACGGCAACTGCACGACCAGCCCGGTGATAATCGCGATGGCCAGGGGCTGGAGCATGCCGGAGCCTTGGCCGAGGTTCGTTGCCAGAGGCAGAAGCGCAAGAATAGCCGCCACAGTGGTCATCACGATCGCCCTCATGCGATAGTTGCCGGCGGCGATGAGCCGATCGATCATCGAACCCTCGGTGAGGAAATCGGCGTATTCGCTGTAGTAGAAGATCGCGACCTCGGTGACGTTGCCGACGATCATGACCATGCCCATCAGAGAGGAGATGTTTAGTTCCGTGTCGGTCCATTTCAGGCCGATGAAGACGGCCGCGACGGCCAGGACGCTGGTGAACATGATGGCCGACGCGACGCGGAAGCGCTCATACAGGAAAAGCAGGAGGAAGAAGACCAATGCGCCGGCCGAAACAATGACCCGTATCAATCCTCGGTCCGCGATCTGCTGTTGCTCGTAAAGTCCGCCGAGCGTGTAGCGCACTCCCGGTGGAATCATTCCGGGCTGATCCAGAAGCTTCTTCACGTCGCCGATGACCGAGCCCAGGTCTCGCCCCTTGGTTTGATCGATGCTCGCCGTGACGGAGACGACGCGCTTGAGATTATCGCGGGTGATTTCCGGCTGGCCGCTGATGACGTTGAAAGTCGCCACTCTCTTGAGGGGAAAAAGATGCCCGTCGGGGGCGCGGAGATTCAGTCGGGCCAGATCATCGCTTGATTTGAAATAATTCCGCGGGACCCAAACTCGCACGTTCATCATTTTCGGGCCGTTCTGAACCTGCGTCATGACGCGGCCGCTCAAGATGGTTTCCAAATCGGCGGTGATGGCCTCGGGGTCCACGCCCTCCAACGAGGCCTTGACGCGATCGACGTGGATTTCCAGGGCGTCGCCTGCGGGAACGACGCCTGAATTCACGTCGGTCACGGCCGGCACCTTTCCGAGGGCGTCAGCGACCTTCGGCGCCAGATCGGCCAGCACGGCTTCATCGTCGGTGAAGAGATTTACGACGACCGGCTCGGGCTTACCCGAGAGATCGCCGAGGAGGTCCTCCATGAGTTGGGCCGGCTCGATATCAAGCCCCGGAATAGTGCGCGCCACCTTGTCGCGCACCTCAGCGATGATCGCCTCGATCGGCCGGCGAGGCGGCGGTTTGAGCCGAACGAAAAAATCGCCGTTGTTGGTTTCACTGATGTCCCCACCCAGGCTGAAACCAGTGCGGCGGGAATAGGCCCGCACCTCGGGTATTTGGCGGAGAATTGTTTCGAGCTTGCCCAGCAGCCGGTCCATTTCCGTCAGCGAAGCGCCGGGGGGGCCGATGTAGTCGATGACAAACCCGCCTTCGTCGATGATCGGCATGAACCCGCTCTTGACCTGCTGGTATTGGCGATACCCATAGAACGCAAACGGGGCCACCAGCAGCAACACCAGCCAGGGCGCCCGCAGGAGAATTCGCATGAACCATTCGTAGCCGGCGAATGCGGTGCGGGTGATGAGGCCCTCTTGCTCCAATTCGACATCCTTGGCGCGGAGCCAGCGGGCCGCGACCACGGGAATCGCCAGCCACGCGACGAAAAAGGAGATGATGAGGCTCGAAGCCATGGCGAGCGACAGGGCTCCGAAGAAGGCCCCGAAGAGCCCGACCAGAAATGCCGGGGGGATGTGAATGACGATGGTCGAGAGCGACGAGCCGGTCAGCGGTTTGGAGAATTCCTCGGTTGCGGTCAGGACTCGCTGGCGCGCGTCGGCGCGTATTCCACCGGGACCATGGAGACGGCGGACGATGTGTTCGGAGATCACAATCGCGTCGTCGATGATGAGTCCGACCGCCGCCGCCATCCCGCCGAGGGTCATAATGTTAAAGCTCTGGTCCAGGACATAGAGCAGCAGGGTCGTGATGGCCAGCACCACGGGCACGGCCAGGATGGCGATGAGGGTCATGCGGAAATTGCGCAGGAACAGGAGGAGCACCAGCGCCGCCAGCACCACGCCGATGAGCACCGATTCGCGAACGCTGTTGGCGGAGGAGGAGATCAGATCGCTCTGGTCGTACCAGCTCGCGAGCTTCACGTCCGGAAGGCGCTGCTGTTCATTTTCCAGCGCGCTGCGAATTCCGGCGGCGATTTCGATCGTGTTCCCTCCAAGCTGTTGATAGACATTGATCAGAACCGCATCGTGCCCGTCGGCCGTCGAGTGGATGAACTGCGGCGACTGGTCCTGACGAACGGTCGCGACATCGCTCAGCAGCGTGACCCCGCCGGCGCCGGAGCGCAGGACCGTCGCGCCGATCTCTTGAACCGATTGAAAGCTCGTATTGGTGACGACCAGGTATAGGCGGAAATTCTCTTCGACGTGCCCGACGGCGGTCAGGACGTTGGCGGCGGCGAGGGCGGTGGTGACGTCGGTCAGGGCCAGTCCGTGGGCCTGCAATTTCGCGGGATCGACGGTGATGCGATATTCCGCGACCGACCCGCCATCCACGGCGATCCGGGCAACCCCGGGCACCGCCGAGAGAATGGGCCGAAGCTGATACTGCGCCAGATCGTGCAACTCCGAGAGCGACCGGGTGTCGGAGGTCATGCTGTAGGCGATGACCGGGAACACGGTGGGATCCATGCGCCTGATTTCAAAGGCGGTTCCCGGCGGCAGAGCCGGGAGGATCTTATTGACTTGGGACTCGGCCTGGAGGAGAGCGCCGGTCATGTCCTGTCCCCAGTCGAAAATGAGCTTGATTTCGGCGTTCCCGCGGGTGGTGTCGGACTTAATCTCCCGGACGCCGGGGACGGCGCGAAGGGCCTCCTCGACCGGGCTGGTGACCTCGACGGCCATTCGTTGCGCGGGCCGGTCGCCGGCGTCAAAGTTGATGCGGATCAGTGGAAAGTTGACGTGGGGGAACAGAGAGACCGGCAGCGCCAGCGTGGCGAAGACGCCGCCGACCACTAGCGCAACCAGCATAAACAAGACGGATCGCGCGTGGCGAGAGGCCCAATGGGCGGCTTTCACTGTGCGGCCCCCTGAGTAGTTGGCTGAGTGGCGGCGGGTTCGGTCGAGGCCGTCTCGACGTTCACGGTCATGCCGTCTTCCAATTCCAGATTGCCGAGGATGACAACGGCCTGTCCGGCTGCCAGGCCGTCGCCGTTGATTTGCACCGAATCATCGTTCTGCACACCGAGAGTGACCTTGTGCTCGGTTGCCTTTTGGTTTTCGACGGTGAAGAGGGAATATCCCTGGTCATCGGGCAGAACGGCGGATCGAGGGACGACGAGGGCATCGGCCGCGGCGATGGTCAATTCGCCGCGAACGGAAGCATCCAGGGGCATGGCGGCATCGGGCGGGAGAGAGACGAACACATCGATCAGGCGCGCGTCGGGGTTGATGCGCTGGGAGACCATCTGAACTTTGCCTTCCACGGACGACTGGGAATTTGTCTGGGACACAAGGACGCGGTCTTGCAGGTGCACCGCGGCCGCTTCGGCGGGGTCGATGCCAAGCCGAACCTGGACCCGGCCGCCCAGCGACATTTCCACCAGCGGCGAGCCGGCGGGAATGATCTGGCCTTGCTGCACATCGACCTTGGAAACCAGTCCGGATGATTTGAGTTGCACGATGCTGCCGGCGCCCTGTTTCTCCAGCGAATCCAGCTTGAGCCGGGCCATTTCCAGATTTTGCGCGGAGACCAGCAGGTCCTGATTGGTGGCCAGGTGAGCGTCAAAACGCTGACGGGTTAGGCTGAAGTCCTTGTCGGCGGCCTGGTGGGCAAGTCTTGCCTGGAGCAACTGCACTTGGGTGTCGGGGCTGGGCTCGAGTTCAATGACGGGCGCCGCGCTATCCAATCGCTCACCCGGGATGACCAGAACTTTCCTGACGCGCGATTCGAAGGGAAGGGAGAGGATGGCCACGTCGCTGGTTTGGGCGGTGACGACGCCGTAGGCGGTTATTTTGCGTTCGATGCGGGTCTGTTGAATAGGCGCTGTGCGGACGGCCGGCACGGGCTGGATCGATTGGTCGGATTCCTCGGGCGCTTCCGGCGCCGGGGCGCGGTGGCCGAGAAGATATCCGGCGAATCCGGCGGCGGCCATCAGACACGCAACCACAAGCAGGTTCCAAACGACTTTCATCAGAATCTCCGGATTAGTTCCGTGACGCGGACAAATATTCTCCGGCCGCCAATTCCAGGGCGATCTGGTTGTCCATCAATTGTTGCTTGAATCTCAGAATCTCCAGTTGCTTCTGATCGCGGTTGCTGACAGCCGTGTAGTAGCTCAGCACGTCGATATTTCCCCGATCCAGGGCGTCGCGGTAGCTGGCGATGATCTGCAGGCTGGGGACGGCGGCCTGCTCGGCGGCAATTTGGCGAGCAATCGCGTTCAGATCGTCGATGGCGGCATAAACATCGAAGCGGGCCTCCGAGACGCGCTCGAGGTATTCGTCGAACAGCTTTTGCCGCGTGGCGGTTTCGGCGGCGATGACGCCCTGGTTTCGATCGAAGATCGGCAGATCAACCGTCACGGCAAAGCCGACGCTCTGGACGTTGGTGTTATCGCGCTCGCGGCTAAAACCAATGTTGATCTTGGGGAACTGCTCCAGGACGGCGGCGCGAAGAGTTTGCTCCTGGCTCTGATATCCGAGCTTCAAGGCCAGGAGGTCGAGGCGGCGATCTTCCAGCCCTGAAAGAATCGGCTCGGCCGGCGACACGTCAAGGTGATCCGGCAGAGTGATGTTTGGGTTGAGGCGCACGCGGGCATCGGGAGCGAGGCCAAGCGTTTTGTTGAGCGCGAGGCGCTGGCGATCGAGATCGCGCTCGGCTTCCAGAACGGCGGCGTGGGCGTCGAGGCTTGAGTCCTGGGCGGCGGTGAGATCGAGCATGGTTCTTTCATGGCGGTTAACGGCGTCGCGGATGATGGAAAGATTCCGGGCCTGACGCCGATCGATGTCCTGCGCCAGGGCCAGTTGGGCCTGGAGGGAAACGAGATCGTACACGGCGGTCTTGGCGGCCTGGGCGATTTGCCATTCCTGCCAGGCGATCGACAGGTCCACCGAAGCGGCATTGGCCTGCGCGGCGCGCACCTCGGCGTCGTGGGAAATCAGTTGGGTGACATCCCAACTCAGCCCGACGTCAGATGCCGTCACCGCGCCCTCGAGCGCTCCGCCGTAAGGATATTGCTCGCCGAAGGTGACCTGGGGATTGGGAAGAATGCCGGCCTGAAGAAGCTGGGAGGCGGCCAGACCGCGCTCATCGCGCACGGCGCGAAGCGAGGGGTTGGCCAGCACGGCCAGAATGGCCGCCTGATCGGGAGTCAATCCCTGGCGATCATCAAACGCAATGGGTTTGAGCAGCGGATGCTTGATGGACTGGGCCGACACCTGGAGCTGGTTGGGATCGGGCGCAGCCAGGCCATGCTCAACGGCCGAGGACGAAAGCGGCATGGGTTTGTACCTGGCGCAGCCAGCGAGGAGCATAGCCAGAAGAACAGTCGTTTGGCCCAAAGAGATTATCCGGGGCATTGTCCAATGGAACTTAACCTTGGCGGGTGAAACGAAGATGAAAAGCCATGCCCCATCCGCTTTAACGCTCCTGGGGCCGATTTTGGAAGAGCTGAAGTAGCACGGCCGAGCGGCAAAACCGCAGAAGAACTGCGCTCGGTTCCGTTCCAACGGTAAACAGTTACGCTTTTCGTCGCCCGCCCTGAATTATGAACATCCCTTTCCGTCGAGGTTTGCCAACGTTTTGGGCCGGGTAAATGTCACACCGTATCTCAGAATATCCCATTTGGGGGGGAGGGGGGCGCTTCGCGAGAAAGTAGAACAGTAGAAAGTTGAGAGTAGAAAGAGTGCGGGTCGTGGAGCATGGGATTGCGATGGTCATTTGGCGTTTTGTCATCGCGCTTTGTCATTGGTCAACCGTAAAGAGAAGCCGGAATCGGCGGACATGGCGGTGTCTCCTCTGGCAGCGCGAGTCAACTGCGGCCCGGGCGCGGATTGGGGCACGATGTTGCTCGTGAGCCCAAACTAATACCTAACCCTTGTCTGAATTGCAAGGGGAAAATTTGGAGCATTAATTTTTTTCGGAAGATGGGACGACTTTGGATTTCTCGCGGATATTCAGAGCCGGTCCGTTTTTGATCTTCCGGCAAACAGTCAAAACGAATCGCGTCCTCTTTATTTCATTCGACGAGGAGGAATTGCTCCGCCAGCAGTTGCCCGGTTATACGCAGTACTGCCAGCGCACGCCGTTTCGCCTGATTCCTTTGATATGGTGACGTTGTCCGGCAAATGTGGCGGACCCAGAAAACGGGACAGCTCTGAATTACGTTCGGCTGCAATGGAATTCGATACTCTCGACGGCCACAGGACGGGTGGGCGATGCCTAAATTCAGAGCTGTCCGGCTCTGTCTCTATCCCTTATCACGATGGGCCAGAAGCATTAAATCATGAGTAAGACTCCGCAGAAGCATCTCCTTTTCTCGACGCTCAGGCAGGATCGAACGTAAGGCATCGCCGAA
>Ga0187864_10001526_pt1 | contig 22142 bp, 22 predicted proteins | sample June2016WEW_11_4_FD_132985 | JGI IMG/M metagenome (GOLD analysis project Ga0187864, IMG submission 132985) | Peatland microbial communities from SPRUCE experiment site at the Marcell Experimental Forest, Minnesota, USA - June2016WEW_11_40 | ecosystem: Environmental > Terrestrial > Soil >...
AAGCAGGACCTCGATCGCGATGGCGTCCGCTCCAAACTACGCGTATCCAGCAATGGAGCCCGTTCGGGTGAGAAGTCCTTCGCGCGCGGCGCGCTCTATACCCTGCTACGCAATCCCATTTACGTCGGCGAGGTGCGACACAAAGACGCGCGCTATCCGGGCCAGCATCAACCGATCGTCGAACGTTCAGTATGGGACAAGACCCAGGAACTTTTGCGCGTCCATACGGTTCGGGCCGATCGTAGGCCGACCGAATCGATGCCCAGTCCGCTCATCGGCAAGCTCTTCGACGACCAAGGTGAACGGCTGACACCGAGTCACGCAGTCAAGGGCAATCGTCGGTATCGATACTACGTCTCGTCCAGTCTGATGAAGGGACCCGCTCGTAAGTCTGGACGGGGATGGCGTGTTCCTGCGTTGGAGATCGAACGCAACCTGGCCGCCGCCGCTGCCGGGATTCTCGACGAACGCACAGCGATCGTCGCTGACGTCGACGAGGCGGCAGTCGGCGCGCACGGCATAACTTCGATTCTTGCGACTGCCGCGCAGTGGAGTGCGCGCCTCCGCTCAGAGACCGAGGCCTCGACCGCACTAAAATCACTGGTCGAGCGAGCGGAGTTGCACCAGGATGGTATTCGACTCTCGCTCAAATTGCCGCTCCCCACTTCTGGTAAACCGGCGGCGAACTCAACGACACACTTGTCGATCACGCGTCAGATACCGCTGAGAGTGAGGCGGCGCGGGATTGAGATGCGCCTCGTAATCGGTGGCGGCTCTGGTTCCGCGCCGAGGATCGACTCCACGATTTTGAAGGCGACCGCGCGCGCCCGCCGCTGGTTTGACGATCTGGTCTCGGGTCGCGCGGCTTCGATGGTCGAAATCGGCCACCGTGAGGGCGTCGGCAAGCGCTACGTCAGTCGCATGATTCGCCTGGCATTTCTCGCGCCCACGATCGTCGAAAGTATTGCCGAAGGCCGCCAGCCACCGGAACTTACCGCGCAGTTTCTGTCGACCGGTCGCGGCGATCTTCCGCTGAGTTGGCAGGAGCAGGAAAAGCTGCTCGGCTTCGCAGATCCAGCCTGATCGCCCCACCGCCCAGGAAAATACTGCCTGGGCTCTTTCAGTACTTCCGGTTTCAGATCCATCGAATCGACGAATTTCTGCGCCACTGCGAAAGCGCCGAAGTCCACCGCCCAAACGGGCAATGGAGAGAAAGCCCGAAAATCGCGTCACGGGGCCTCGGGAGAGCCTCTCTCCGGTCCGTTTCGACTGCGGATATCCGCGCTCACACGGCATACTAACGCTAGGCTAAGAATAATATAGACACCTTAAGACTCAATGGCGGATGTCGCAGTCTGCTGCGAACCATTCTCCGCATCAAATTCCCTGATCATCAGGGAAAATTCAGGGAATTATGCGATTTCGGGAACTTTCGAGGTAGGTGAGGCCAAGAAAACCCCTCATCCCGCCTGTGCTTTTTCAAGGAATTCCCTAGAAATCGGAACAGGGAACTTTAAACAGGTAACAGGGAATCAATATTCCCTGATCGGCGTGTGATCAGGGAATCGCTCGGTGCATTCTCGGCCCATCATTCAGTCGCTGTGCATTATCATTGCGGTCAGTCCGATTAATCTGAGCGGCGCTTTTGGTTCGGGAACGAGTGCCGTCGGGCAAACGATGGCTGTTCAGTTTCGGCTGACAACTTCTTGGGGGGCGCGAATACAGTGCTCGAGGTGTAGGGTCGAAAATCCTGACACAGCTAGATTCCGCATCGAGTGCCTCACACCCTTTGCGTTAAGATGCCCATCATGTGGAGAGAAAATCCGCAGAGTTCTGCACTCAACGCTCCAAAGCCATTGAAGCGCCAAAGGCGGGCTCGCAGGCCGGTTTTCCCCCGGATCATTTTGCAACTCAAGCCACTGGCGACGTTGACTCGGCACCTGCCGACGGCGAGCGTAAGACGGTGCCCACTTTGTTCGCCGACATCGAGGGTTCCACCGAGTTCATGGAAGACGTCAACCCCGAGGAGGCGCGAGCGATCATCGACCCGGTACTCAAGCTGACGATCGACGCCGTGCGTCGCTACGATGGCTACGTCGTTCAGTCGACCGGCGACGGCATCTTCGCGCTCTTCGGTGCGCCAGTCGCCCACGAAGACCATTCGCAGAGAACCTTGTATGCGACGCGGAAGAGATCATTGATCAAAACCGAGCTAAATCCTTGCCGAAGGAGGCCTCTGGGTTTGCAAGGCAAGTTGATATCGGAGAGGCGAAACGGAAATCTCGGGTAAAATTCACAAAGCCGGGGCGGTTCGGTCCTCGCCCTTGCGGCGATTGCGGAGATTGGCCGGCGCACGGACCCTACGTCCCCGCGCCTGATTCGTTTGCGCGGAATCGAGGTATGGATACTGCCCACAACAACGCGCCCCGCAGTGCAACTGCCGTCGCCCTCGGCTACACCCTGATGATTGCGGCCGCGGTCGCAGCCTACCTGGGTATCCGGTGGTATGGGGACACACTTAGCGCGCCGGCGCCGTCCGTGGCCGCCGCAACCGGCGCCTCCAGATCGTCCTCCGACGTGATGCTGCACCTGCTCCTCGCGCTGATCGTGGTGATCGTGATGGCGCGCGGGCTCGGGACGCTCTTCCGCACCGTGCATCAGCCGCCCGTGATAGGCGAAATCATCGCCGGCATCGTACTGGGTCCGTCGGTGCTCGGACGCCTGGCGCCCAGCGTATCCGCCTACGTGCTACCGGGTTCGGTCGCTCCCTTCCTCAACGTGATTTCCCAGGTGGGCGTCATCCTCTACATGTTCCTGGTCGGGCTTGAACTCGATCCGGCGTTGCTGCGCAAACGCGGCCACGCCACGGTGGCGATCTCGCACGCGAGCATCCTGGCGCCGTTCCTGCTCGGCGCGCTACTCTCGCTCCTGCTCTATCCGCGCCTGTCGTCGAGCAACGTGCCGTTCACCGGCTTCTCGCTCTTCGTCGGCGTCTCGATGTCGGTGACCGCGTTCCCGGTTCTCGCTCGTATCCTGACCGATCGCGGCATCCACAAGACCCGGATGGGTGCGATCGCACTGACCTGCGCGGCGGTGGATGACGTCACGGCGTGGTGTCTGCTTGCCTTCGTGGTGAGCGTGGTCGAGGCGCGCACCGCGGGCGCCGTCAGCACCGTGGTCACGGCCCTGGGCTTCATCGCCACGATGGTGGTCGTGGTGCGTCCGGCGATGGTGCGGCTGACCTTCCTCTACGGCAATCGCGGACTGACGCAGGGCGTGATGGCCGCGGTGTTCGTGGCGCTGCTGCTCTCGGCGCTGACTACCGACTACATCGGCATCCACGCCATCTTCGGCGCCTTCGCCCTGGGCGCGATCATCCCGCACGACAGCAGCCTGGCGCGCGAGCTGACTGATCGCCTAGAAGACCTGGTGGTGGTGCTGCTGCTGCCCGCGTTCTTCGCCTTCACCGGATTACGCACGCAAATCGGATTGGTGAGCGGCGGTGGAGAGTGGCTGCTGTGCCTTTTGATCATCGTGATCGCATCGCTGGGCAAATTCGGGGGCACCGCGGTCGCGGCCCGTCTGACCGGTCTTGGCTGGCGCGACTCGGCCGCGCTCGGCGTGCTGATGAACACGCGCGGGCTGATGGAATTGATCGTGCTCAATATCGGATACGAACTCGGCGTGATCTCACCCACGCTGTTCGCGATGCTGGTGCTGATGGCGCTGGTGACCACCTTCGTGACCACTCCAATCTTGCACCTGCTGGAGCCCAAGGAGGAACTGCTGCCCGAAGAGGCGCGTTCCAGGCCCGCCGCCAAGTTGCGCGTCGTGCGTCCGGCCCGCCAAGGCATCCTAGTGCCGGTCTCCAATCCGCAGAAGGTCAGCGTGCTGATGGAACTAGCGCTGTCGGCGACCGGGGCCGATGATTCTCCGCCGCGCGTGGTGGCTTTCGTGCACCGCCCGGCCGGAGGAGTGCGCTCGGGAATTCGCGAGGTCGAGCAGCGCGTGGTGCCGCGCTCGCAGGCGCTCTCCGCAGCGCTCGAATACGCCCTCGAACGCGAGGCGGCGATCGTGCCGCAGGTGAGCTGGACCGACAGCCCCGCCCGCGACATCGTGCGGCTTGCTAGCGAGACCCACGCCTCTTGGATTCTGCTCGGCTTCCATCGCCCGGTCCTGGGCGCCAACTTCCGCGGCGGCACCGTGCGCGAGATCCTCGAAGCGGTGGACGACCTTCCGATCAGCGTCGGCGTCGTGGTCAACGCCTACGAGGAGCCACTCGCGACCATCGCCGTCGTCACCGATAACAGCGCGCACGGATGGGCGTCGCTCGATTTGGCCACGCGGATTGCACACCAGCAGCAATGTGAGCTGCGGCTTCTCTGGATCGAGGCGCCGAGTGCCCAGAGCGATGCGGAACTGCAGGAGATGCTCGGTGTCGCTGCGGCACGAGTGGCGCGCGTGAGCGCCGCGCCGATGGCTGTGCCTACTGCCAACGAACTCGAAACGCATCTCAACTGTCCGTTGGTCGTTATCGGCGGTGAACTCGCCGACCGGCTCGGCATCGCCGACCGCCTCACCGACCAGAAGCGCTGCACCATCGTCGTTTACGGCGCGTCGATGCTGGTGCCGCCCGCAACGCGCGCCGGAACCGCGGGCGCCGAGGGCTTCGTCGTCGCCCCATAGGCGCGGCGTATCCCGCACAAGGGGACGAATCGAATCGCCTTTTTTGCATTTGTGTGGCTGTGCCGAGTCTTCCCGCGCTTGTACAGCCCGCGACAGCGCTTCGGTGCCACTGTCACGGGAGGTTGGGGATTAAATCGTGCTCACTTTGTCGAACGTGGTGGCAATCGCGCTCGAAAAGGAATGTGCTGATCGGATGGCGAGACGGCGGTTTCGGCTCGGCTCGAGGTTCGCCCGTGACTTCAGCGCGCCTCTCACTAGCACAGCTATCGCACGCCCTCACCCCTGACGAGGTTTTCGGTAACGACAGGTTAGAAGCGTGGACCAAATCGGCTAAAATTTTTAAGCAAGAGATCGCCCGGCTTATACCGGAGTTGGAATCGGAGACTCAAAACGAAAACTCCTCGTAAAGTCGAAGATAAGGCGGCGTCGGGTTGGCCGGCGGCGCCACTAAAATATTATATCACCAAAGAGGAGTTCGCGGCCCTCGATGAGGAGACGCGCGGGCACTATTTCGCAATTGGTGACGATTACCGGATCAAGCCCGAGGTCACGGATAAGCGCCAGGAAAAAATTGCGCTGATCGTCCTCTTCGCGCTCGCGATGACGTTTGCGGTAATCGGTTTGTATGGGTACATGATCGACAGCTTGCAGTTGCAGATTCTTGGGTTCTGCGGCGCGATGCCCACCTTTCTCGGATTCCTGATTCATCTGAGCATGGCGATGAGTTCACTCGACTAGCCATGATGCTCGGGAGCAAATGCATACAGGGGGAAGTGTTGCAACTTTGAAAACGGTGACGTGAGAGGCCCCAAGCGGAAGTTGGCGGCAGGTGCTCAAGCAGCCAGATCGAACAGCTGATCGATGAACCGATTCTGTTGGCGAACATCATGGTCGCTGAGCCACCGCGCCTGCCCCTTCCGGATCATGTGTATAGCCTCGTAGCCCGCAATCGTTCGCCGCGCTGCTCGGAACTCGCGAAAGCTCTGCTTGGCCTTCACTCGTCGTTTAATCGCTCGATGATCCTGCTCCAGGATATTGTTCAAATATTGGACCGGTCGATGGCGGCAGCGCCGGCGCAGGGTTCCTTCCGCTCTCACCCCGGCAATCGCCGAGCCATAGAGGCGGGCCTCATCGGTGTTGATGACGCGGGGTTGCGGATGCGATGGATCGCTCAGCGCCATGCAGAACAGGCGCTTGGCCGCGGCGGCATCGCGCAGCGCCGACAGCAGGAAGTCGATAGTGGCACCGGTGGAATCGATGGCCCGGTAGAGGTAACACCAACGGCCCTGGACTCGATTATACGTCTCGTCAACCCGCCAGGATTTGTTGGTCGGCTTAAGATCACGCCGCAGTCGCATTTCCAGTTCGGGACCGTATCGTTGAACTCAACGCCAGATCGTCGTGTGATCCGCCTCCAGACCGCGCTCGGCGAACAATTCTTCCACATCGCGGAGCGAGAGCGAGTAGCGAAGATACCGGCGCACGGCACAAAGAATCAGCTCCGACGCCGTCTGCCGCCACTTGAAGATTGCCGGACGGGTTGTGTTCTTCGCGATCTTTTCAGCCTACCAGCCTCCCCCACCAAAGTTGCAACACATCCTTCCTACGGGTTGCCTTGGTTGGAGATAGTCGCTGTCGCCCCGTTGAACTTGGTCAGATGGACAGTGAACGGCTCGTTGCAGGTCCGGGCCCTATCCCTGAGGAAGCTGAGCGCGACAGCCTCTCCCAGCAACAAGGAGGTGTCGGTGTCGCTGCGCCAGTGGATGCCGGCGTGGATCCCGTGACCGAAACTGACGTTGTGTCCGACCTTGTTGAGCTCACCGTTGACGGTTAAATCCCCCGCGTCCGGGCCCGTGTAGGGCAATAGCGAAAGTCCATCGTTCGAGGGCTCCAGCGGATTTGGGATCACGAAGTTGCCATCGAAGAAGAACTTCAGCACTGTGATGCAAGCGCCGGCGACTGCGCCGTGTCCTGTGGGGTAGGACGGATGCAATGGCGAGCCCTCAGGAAATGCCTGCGAAAGCAGCCACGTCCCATACTTGTTGAAACTCTCCTGAAGGCCCTGCGAATTCAGGATCACCGGGCTCAGAGTGACGTTGGTCTTGTTGCCGTGCCCGGTCTTAATCAGATGGACGATGCCGCCAATGGCCTCTGGCCGAGGACGGAGGTGCACAAACCATTTCTGGTACCAGACGGCATTCAGAGCCTTGGTCGCCACTTCGCCGAGGGTCCCGGCGAAATCGGGCCCACCGAACGTGCCGAAGCCGTTTTCCGTCGTCGAGCCGACATAGGGATTGCCGGGATTTGGCGGCGCGCCAATTGTGTTGAGCACGAGGAACGCCGTGAAGTAGGCCTGGTAAAGCACGTCGACGTGGGTAAACGCCGCAGATCCCGACCGTTACGCCGGTAGCGAAGTTGCGGATCGATCTGATTGTGGAGGCCGGCGGTGACATCGCCATTCTGCACTGTCAGCCAGTCGGCGAAATTTGCCATGTAGTCGATGTTCGGCAGATAGCTTACCATCTGCTGGCTGAGGGGTTGGGCGCCTAGCTCCGTAGGCGTGATGAAAAATTGGGAGATATAAGGGCCCAGCGTCTCGCCCGGGAAGGCGCCCCGGAATAACAAGTTCGGTGTCACGTCGCCGCTGTTGTTCCTCGGCCCAAAATAGGTAGGTTGTACTCCCAATTCGACTGCTGCCTGAGCGGCAAGCGGATCCGAGCCGTAGTCGGTGAAGGCCACGTCACGAAGCAGCGAAGCCCAGTAGTGTTCGAGCAGCTCGGTGGCGTTTTGGTCGCTGGCTGTTGTGGGGGCGGGTGGCACCTGAGGCTGCCCGAACTGCGCGCTATCGAGCGCCTCCAAGTCGAAGGCCAGCCCACTTTGCGGGCCGTTGAGCGTGCGCGTGCCGCCCGTGATGATCTTTTCGAAATCCGAAAACTTTCCGCTGTTCAACGCATTGGTAAAGGTTGCGAAGGCGTTCAGATCCACCCGTCCGAAGCTGTCGTGCGGAAGACCTTTGGTGTATGTGCCTCCCTTGTCGGCATAGAGTGCCGTATCACCGTTGTCGACGTTCACCGCAGGCGGAACGTGGGCGTCCTGGGTCGCCTCGCTGAGCCGCAGCTTGAAAGCTTCGATCACCCTCCTTTTAGTAACACTTGCTGGTAGCGCTGTGCTGGAAGGGGCGGAGCTGCTGAAGACGGGCTGCGTTGGTAAATTAGATGTTTCGCGCGCATTGGCAGAGGATGCGGCGACAAGCGGCGCCAGGACTCCAGTGGATATGGCAGCGGTGGCAGCGCCGAGTCCGGCGATGAAGCGACGGCGTCCGGGAGACTTGGGCGCGCCAGCCGATTCGCAAGTTTTGGCAGTCAGCTCCGGTTGCGTGCTGTTCTGGTTGCTGGAAATATCTCGAGCCATGAATTAACCCCCTGAATCCCGCCGAAGAGAGCGTGATCGCACGCGATCGTACCCGCGGGTTGACAACGTGCCCTGCTTGTAGCCTGTAAACCGGAATTCCCTTTTTGACTCTCCGATCCAACTCGCCGTATGGACCTGTACTTAGTCAAAACCTTGTATCTGAGAATCGGCGCATGAAGATAGCAGCGGGCGCGGCAGACCGTTAAAACCTGGGTCGGCAGAGACCGTGGTTTAGCCAGGATCGTCGCGTACGCTAATTCAAGCGTCCACAACTCGAACAGTTGACAGGGCCGCGCGCAAGGCACGAGCCCGCATGTACAAGGACGGGTAGGATGCGCAGTGAGGAGCAGGGTGATGGATGAGGATGTGTATGTTGGGATCGATGTGAGCAAGACCGAGCTGGTGGTGGCAGTGCGTCCCAGCGGCGAGAGCTTCACGTCGGCCTACCATCGGGCCGGGCTCAAGCAGTTGGTGGGTCGTTTGGGCGAGCTTATGCCTAAGCTGGTGGTCGAAGCGACCGGCGGATTGCAACGACAGGTGGCGGCGGCGCTGTGGACCGGCGGGATTGCGGTGGCAGCCGTCAATCCGAGCTGGGTGCGGAGTTACGCGCAGGGCAGCGGACTATTGGCGAAGACCGACCGCATCGATGCCAGGCTGCTCGCGCTGTTCGCGCAACGCGAGCAACCCGCGCCGCGGCCGCCGCTGGATGCCGAGACCCAGGCGCTACAGGGAATTGGCCACCCGGCGCGACCAATTGCTCGAGATGCGCGTGGCGGAGCAGCAGCGACTTAAGCGCTCCAGCGCGCAGGTGCGTAAAGAGTTGCGCCAGCATATCGCTTACCTGGAGGGCCGCATCACCCAGATCGACGATGACATCGACAAGACCGTGCGGCGCTCGGAGGCCTGGCGCCGCAAGAGCGAGGTGCTGCGCAGCTTTCCGGGGGTGGGCAAGGTGTTCTGCACCACGGTGCTGTCCAAGCTGCCGGAACTGGGCACGCTCAGCGGCAAAGCCGCCGCCGCCCTGGTCGGAATCGCCCCGTTCCCCGATGACAGCGGCGGCCGGGTCATCCGGGGCGGACGCTATCCGGTCCGCAGCAAGCTTTACATGTGCGCGCTGAGCGCGATCCGCTTCAATCCGGTGCTCAAGCAGTTTTATGAACGGCTGCTTGCACGCGGCAAGCTCGAAAAAGTCGCGCTGGTGGCAGTGATGCGCAGGATGATCGTGATCCTCAACGCCATGCTCAAGACCAATACTACCTGGCGGCAACCATGCGCGGCTGCACTCGATAAAAATTAGACAGACCGCGCGTTGCCCACAAGTCCACAGGCGGGACGCTTCATTCGATCCCAGTGCCTGTGGACCCTGTGGGCAACGCGCCCTCCTCCACCTTCAACACAGTTGCTAAACCCGGACGTATTGGTGATGCAGCCCGCCGAGAATTGAAATACTTGCAATGGGGCCGAGCTTTTGCGGGCGCCGAAAATCCGGCGCATTCTTGCCCAATGAGAGATGTGTCCGAACCTGATTGTAATAGGAAGCATAATTCTTCAGCACGCGACGCACCTGCGCTTCGTCGAACACGTGTCGCTGCTAAAAATTTCATTTGAACCGAAATGTGAGCGGCCGCGAGAATTGCGGGCGAGCTGATGCGCCTGAGTGAATCGGGCTGTGATCAGAATCGTTAGGGCGGCCGATTTCTGATCGAGGTTGAGAAACCCCCAATAGAGAGATCTTCAGACGACCGCTTACGGGCGGCCGTCCAGCCATTGGTAAGCGAAGATCAGGCACGAATCAGGCGGCGAGACGTTCGTAGCGGTGATGCAAGCCCCTCACTTGCGGGATGGCGACGACTCTCCCGCTCCTGGGTGGCATGACGGCGCGCGGTTCCGGGCAATCTCTGTCGAGTGAAAGATGCGTGCGGCTGCGGTGGTAGTAGTCCGCATACGAGGAGAGGACGCGGCGCAGATGGCGCTCGTTGAAGATCACGATGTAATCGAGGCACTCACGACGAATCGAACCGATCACGCGTTCGACATATGCATTCTGCCAAGGTGATCGCGCCGCGCTGACAACCTCGGTGATTCCCATCGCATCGACTTGTCTGCGGAAGTTCTCGCCGTACGAGGAATCGCGATCGCGCAGAAGATAGCGTGGAGCGGTGTCCCACGGGAACGCTGCGGTTACCTGTCGCGCTAGCCAGCCTGCGGTCGGGTTCCGTGTGACATCAAATCGCACAATCTTCCTGCGATCGTGGGCCAGAATGATCATGACATACAGCAACCGAAACGAGGCGGACGCCACGACGAACATGTCGATCGCAGCGATGCCGGCGGCCTGATTGCGCAGAAAGCTGCGCCAGGTCGGCGAAGGCCGACCTCGTCTTCGCACCATGTACTTGGCAACCGTGGCTTGGCTGATCTCGATGCCGAGTTTGAGCAGCTCGCCGTGAATCCGGGGCGCTCCCCAGAGCGGGTTGGCGGCGTTCATTTGCCGAATCAGATCCCGAACTTCGCGATTTACTGACGGCCGTCCCGATCTCGAACGCCAGCGCCAGAACAAGCGGAAGCCCTGGCGGTGCCATTGAATGACAGTGGCAGGCTTGACCAACACCATCGCTTCCAGACAGTGCGGCCACAGTCGGTAAAGCCAGACCCAGAGCAAGCGGTCACGCGTAAACAGCCGGGGCCGACCCGGCCGTTGGCGACGAAGAACATGCAGCTGGTGACGGAGGGCGAGGTTCTCTAATTCCACAACAGCCCGGCTACGGAATCGGCGGGCAAGCACCGACACGATGGAACGCACATGCTTAAGCATGCCGAGAACACTATGGCGGTGAATCCCAAAACTCTAGACTTTTCAGCGTTTTCGGAGTTTTTGGTAGCCACAGCCTGATTCTTCCGCGATTTTTGCTTACCAATGGTTGGACGGCTGCCGCTGTACCTCGTCTGACGATCGCGCGATCGGGCTTGCTCGATCTCAATAACGCGTCGAACATTTGTACTCCAGAGCGCGGCCCGATTCGCTCTTTCAATGCAAATTCAAAATCAATTTCTCGCCCCTGCTTAATTCCGCTTCAGATGGAATTTTTAGGAGGGACACCCTTGGCGCCCGGCGGGTTCTCAGACTGACACTGCGAACACTGCATCGGATCGATCACGCCACTGTCAAGCTGCGAGTCGGCTCCAAAAAGGGCGGCGAACAAGGAGGATACTCGGTCCGCCTAAGCCCTGGTGCCAGTGTAGCTGCAAGGGTGAAATGGTCTTCGCCCCGCGCTTACAGGTTTTGGATAGGCACAGGTCGGCCGCGCAAACGTTATCGCAGGGCCGATTGTGGATTTGCTACGTTGCCAGCGCCGTGCAGGAAATACATCCGACGGTGGTCTGGGCCAAGTTAAAATCATTGGCAGAAGGCGCGCAGATCGCTACGGAACGGCTGTGGGCTAGTGCCTGAAATAATCAGTCATGAAAGGAGTTGCCGCGCAACTGTTGTGTAGCGTTGATGAGATGCCTCCCCACTAAAGCGATTCATAGATCTCCCATCTCGATATCTTACTACCGAACCGCCGCAGGCGTCATAGCCACTTCAATGGTTGGTCGGGAATCATAAGCTCCCTCCACAATTCCTTGCCGGAAATATCAGCGTTGATGAACTTCGCCCACCCGTCGAGCGGGTCTTCCCAGTTCTGCAGCGTTAGACGGTCCTGCACCGAAAACGCGCTCAGCCCGAAGCTGCCGTCAGCGAGTTCGATCTTCAGCGTCTTCCCGTCAGGTGCGACTCCGTAGACGCGCGTGGAGTCGTCGAACAGCTCCAAAGAAATGTCAACGATGGCTGAGATGACGGTGCCGCCCGGCTTGACCTCGAATCGGGTAACATAGTCGTGGTCCGGAGAGCCATCGGGAAAGCTCGGGCAACCCCCCGCCGGAATAGCTATGGGAGCCTTTGACTTGATCTTCATCAGCTGGGCGCCGGTAGTGAGTCCGATCCAGGTATAGAGACCGATATGAAGGTTGGCGTTGGAGTCGTCGGAATCGGCCGCGTCGGGTCCGCGATCATCGCGGTCCCAGGCGAACAGCAAGCCCATCGCTCCCACACCCGTAGCCGCTCCCGCGACGTAAAATGCAAACTGGGCCATACTTCTCTATCTCCCGTTTCTTTCCGCGCAAAAACACTTTGCTGCTGGATAACTCGTCACGCTCATCTAGCTTCTTGCCCCCAAACAGGTGGGCAACTCAGGTTGCGTCCGGTGCCTTGGGCAATACCATCACGCTTCGATGCTCAGGCTTCGGCCAAAGCTGATCGTGATGCCACCAGTATTGTCCGTCAGAACGGATAATCGCTGGTGTATGGCCATTGGGACCGCAACATTGGATCACGGTCAGAGATCGGTAGTCCGGTGACTCCGCATCGAATTCCGCTGGAACGCTTTCGATAATCGACACATGCCCGATGAAGGGCAGCGGATTGCGTGGATCGCGGATCGTCGGATAAAGCAGCCACGCACCTGGAACTGGAGTGGTTATAACGGTGCCAAGTTCCTGTTTGTGCCGCGCGTCTTCGATTACTGAGTCGACGTTGATATCGTCGCTAACGGTCGCCCATGAGCCCGCATTGAACCCCGGCTGATGACGAGCGACCTTGTAGCACCAGCAAACCGCGAACCCGGCGCAGTCCGAACCCAGCCGCCCGGTCCCGTTGTATTGAGTGTACGGTAGGTCTATTCTGTTGCCATTCGCGTCGTCGTAGGGACGATAATTGCCGGTTCCCAGAATGTATTGACCCTGATTCACCAGCGATTGCGCGCGCTCGATAGCTTCCTGCATAGCGGTAGTCAATTTTATCATGGCATCCTTTTATCCTTCTCGCCCAAGGCGAGACGATTCGCTCGATGGTCCAAACCGTTAGCGCATTCACTCGGAAGGGAGGGCGTGCTCATCTGTCGTCCTGCAAATAATCCGTGTAACAGCTATAGATGCTATTGCTGTCCTTGAGTGAATCGAGAATCAAATTCCACAGCGCCTTGTGTACGTCGCCAGCTCCAATCTGATGTACGACTCCATTGAGGAATGTGATGTGGTGCCGTATGTTGGAGTCGAAGGACATCAACGCGGTACGGAAATTATCGTCGTCCATGTCGTCGTTGAAGTTGCTCATTCCGAGGCTCTGGCGAACATGCCCGGTTATCGCCGCAATGAATTGGTCCATCGTCACGTTGTCCGGCAATCCACCCGCGGTTTGTTGTACGTTGTAGAAGTCTTTGCTGATGTAACCGTCGTCATGACTCTCGTCGAGAACATGATTAAGGATGCTCTTCGTCCGGGTGCCTTCAGTCGAAGTGTCGCCATCCAAAAGAGTCATCCCTCGTTGTGCCGCAGTATGCCAGTCTGCCATGTCGCTACCCTCGCTTTTTTCAACACACTAACACCTAAATTCTCTGAATCGGATGAGCAGACACGCTAAACGCCAGTTCGATTACATAGTCCGTTGCAGGATTCGCGGTCGTGAGCATTAATCATAAGTCCAACTTTCAGGTTCGATCTCGGTACATCAAAGCGGCTGCTAATCTCGACGCAACATCGAAGCGTTGGAGTTAGGTCTTCGGCAGAATCTTATCGATGTCGCTTTGAAGTACGATCAGCACCGGCGCTGAAGTAAAGTCGTTCTCCATCGTAAAATTCAGATCGCGCACTCCGGGATCGACGAAATGGACGGCCAGGTTAACCGTGCCCGGCAGAGAAAAAACGGCATTTTCCAGCGGAATCACGATGTGGGCGCTGTCGGCATGAAAGTTCTTGTTAAGCTTGAAAGGCCGGGGCGCCACGTTCGGAAGGTTACTAAAGCTGATGCTGATCGCGAGGGAATCGACCTTCTTGAAATCGATCCCGGCACCATTCACCGCCACGACGTATTGGGTTTCTTGAACGTCCGCGGTTTGAAAATGAAGGAACCGAGCGACATCCGATTTTGTCATCGGGTTCGGAATCACCATCTGCGAGTCCGCAGCGAACATTAAGCCAACATGGTCTTCCGGTAGGGGAACAGATAGCGAGCCATTTGCAGGGAGCGAAAGAACTCCATCAACCTCGGTGAGGGCCGGTTCCTTGATAAGCGCATAGCGCGACAGTTGCAGGTCGAGGGGCGATCGGTTAGTTAGCTTTATCTGAGCCGATCCTTCCTCGAGTTCTGCAACGATCTCATCGGTGCCAGCTGTGTGAGCGAAATTCAAGTCAATCGTCGATAGGACAGAATCCGCGTAGCCATCGTCGAGCTTCACGCTCAACGAGCCGACAAGGTCGGCTCCGGTATTCGAGCAAAGCCGCATTATGAAAAGATTCGTGTTGGCGACGGCGGGCGTCTGGGAATTGTCATCGTGAATCGAAACACTGACCGAAAACGTGTGAGGGTCGGTTCCGGCGCTAAAGTGGACATCGCTTTTGAATTCTGTCTGGAGCGTCGATGGTGGATTGTCGCGCTGAAAGTCCGGCAGCTTGGGCGTGTAGCCTTTGAGATCTTCTCGGCTCAAAATCTCCTGGGTCAGTTTGAGGAATTCGATGCGGCTAACTTCCGGCGCGATTGTGAAGTCAAATTCGAACTTGCATTTACTGCCGTCCGCAGCCGAACTATCCACGAGGGCCATGCACAAGGCCGCGCATCCTGAACGACCGCGAACGACTGAATATCTTCGAGGAATAACAACGATCGTTCGGCTAAGCACGCCGATATAGAGGCGGCTCAGAGTCGGATATCTCTGGCTCACATCTCCAAGCGCCTTCAGCTCGGTGAATTCCGTCTGGCTTAAGGAAAAGTCCTTAAGGTCATTAGCATCGCGAATCAAATGACTGGAGGTTCGCGCGGTCGAAACTGTATATTTAAGTTGGTAACCATCTTGCTTGTATTTCAGACCTAGCGGCAATTGCTTCCCCCATGACTCCCTCGTTTGCACAAGTGTATCAACTGGCGGTTGCCTAACAGCGGGTCCCTGCGGGTGTGCCATCACCGGGGCAAAGGATCGAATCCGGTTGACGGCCGGTGCTTGCGGCTTGGCGTCTAACATCAGCGGCTTCATCGGCGGAGGCTCCGCGGTCATTGGTTTTATGACAACGCTCTGCCTGAAACGGGCTGGCAAATACAAGCTCCCGGGCTGCGACCATGCTTGATATGAAGCCGAAAGATTGATGACCGCTTTTCCAAATAATGTGAGATCCTGGTAGAGACCGATCACAGATGGGCCCAAAATCGAGCCTTCAAAGGTTAGCAGGAAATCTTCAGTGCCGGTGTTCTGGATAGTTGCGGAGAACGTCCTTTGCTGCTGTTGACCCGCATCGCCTGTATAGAAGCTAGTCAAGGAGGCCGATATTTCCGCCAGCGGAATAATTTGCCTTCGAAAACTTCACAACGTCGTCGGGCTGGGACTTATGTACCCGTAGAGTCAGCCGGGCCGTGTTGAATGGATTTCCCTTTGAGTCTTGGCCGGATTGGCTTGCTACAAACGAGAATCCGGAATCGACGTCCTCGGCCAGGGCAAGGTCGGGTAGGTACCAGTGCAGGTTAGCATCGTTACGATCGACAAATAGATTGTCGGTTTGAGAACTCACCAATGGCAAACTGGCGGGCGGAGGCGGACCGATCTTAATCGGCAAATGGAGCTCTCGCCTGAGAAGAAGTTCTCGATTCGCTAAGGTGGCAGCGTTGAAGCCAGTTGGGAGGACGGCGACGTGTTCAACCGTCGTCGCCCCCGCGAAGCGAATAGTATGTACTGCCAAAGACTGGTTCATTTGGCTGCAGCTTCCTTCAAAGTCTCCAAAATGTATTTGCCGACCAAAGCGCTTTGGTCCGGATCGGTCAGAGGTGGAACTACGATCTTGTAAGGCACGATTCGTTTAATCCGTCCTAGGTTAAGAGGTACGGCCTGGTTCCCGCTCCACTGCACCGCGGTTCCCGCAAAATCAGACGGCGGTGGGGCGACCTCTACGTCAATTTTGACTCGTGCCATCGTTTGACTGAAGTACTTGTCAGACCAAATCTGCCAGGTCGCCACAGGATTAGCCTTAGGATCGTCATTCGTCATGACAAGAACATCCTTCCGGTCGCCCATCTGGATCGTTAGCGTTACCGTGATGTTGGAAGATTTGATGGGTCGATCCAAAAAGAACTTGACGTAGACATAACCGACGTCATCAGGACCAACGACGGGTGCATGGTCGGTTGTAATCACTTCCGACGAAAACGTGGTGGTGCCGTTCGAAAGGTCGACTCGAGGATCGTCCGGCTTATAGATGAGCGTCTTTTTGATCTTGACCTGGTCGCTGTCCCAATTTCCTACTTTCTTATCCAGCCGTAGGAACGAGATGTTGATGATGTCCTTCGGATTGTCTCGGCTCCAGCTCGCCAGGGTAACTGGTGCTGCTTGATCGATATGCGTGGGGCTGTAGTGAAAGCCCTCGGCCCGAGTCGTCAGCGCGATACTGCGATCGTCATTCAAGGGCTTGTCGAAGTTAGGATAGCTCACTTGGATGAGCGCCTCATTGATCGGATCGGAGATCTCTCCTTCTCCGAAATCGATGTTGGGCGATGCCGCAACCTGGATCTTCTTGAAGAACTCGCCGATGTCGACAATTGAAAGGTATTTATCTAGATCCTTTTTGATCGCGGGTTCAAGGGCGGTCAGCGTCCCCGACACCGTATCTTCTTTCGAGATCGTTTGATTGATCTCGAAATGATCATCGAACTTGACGCCATGCTTCTGGTAATTGGCCTTGAGGCTTATCGCGACTCCGCCGCAGGCGCCGGCGCTGGCCTTGGCGGGATCGTCTGGTTTCGGCTGCCAGTCGAAAATCTCCGTCTTGACCAGGTTCCATGCCTTGTCCTGCATATCCGAGACTGTTTTTTCGATTAGCTTCTTCATGTCGGCATCAACATCGGTGCCATTCTGCTGGATGACCGTGCTGATCGCACCGCTCGTGAGACAAGATTGGTAATTGGCTGATAGGTCGGCTTGGTAGAAGCCGTACTTGGCTTGCAGGGCGCCGGAAAACTGCGAAAACGTCTTATCGACATCGACGTGCATCTGAATGTCGCAAGCGTTTATATAAAACAAAAGCTTCATGTTGTAGTGGACGGTGAAAGGGGAGCGCCCATCCTTAAGTGCCCCTACCACCGCGCCTGCGGCCATTTGATTGCAAGTCACTAGAAAGCTACTGATGCCGGAGGCTTCTATACTTCCGTGTCCCGTGCCCTGGGCGCCAATAAACCATGGTGACTTACCATCACCGGTTCCCGGCAGCTGTGGAATTTCGATGGTGACCGCATTGTCAACAATCGGCACGATCCCCAGCAACGGATCAGGATCCTGGCGACTGCGCAAGAAGAACGCGGCAATTCTCGCCGGAGGCGGCTGATGATCCTGTGCCTTCAGCTTGGCCAACGCTCCTGCCACCACGCTTTCCGGAACAGCCATCGTGGTCGAGAAAGACACGAACGCCCCACCCGCGTCCACTTCGCCACCCGTGCTGGGAATGCCGCTGATTCCTAACGTGTCTTCGGCCGTCATCAGGCCCTTGAATAGCGTAACGCTGAAATCGTAGTCAGCGGGGGAATCCTCCCTCTTAGCCAATTCGATTTCCTTGGGCATGTAGTAAAACTGGGTGGCCAGCCCATTTCTCTTCAATGCTGGATTGTTGGCGTCCGGAAAAATCTCGAGGGCAAATCTGGCGCCGCCCTGATCGTCGATCTCGATGGTAATGAAGTCGGGCCCGAAGAGGGGCCCAAGGGCGTGAATGCTGTCATCTGTCATGCTCGTGGTCTCCTTGTTAATGGTGAGTACAGCTTGGCCGACCCGCCTTACCTTCGCGCTCGTCCGCGCTTATGAGCGCCGATGCCCGAGCGCACCTCTTCGGTGGCGCTCGCGATATAGCCGCGCCTTTTCTTAAAAAAGTGTATTTCGCGACAGATCGGTTGAAGCGTGGATCTACGGCACGGAGTCCCCTCCTTTAAATTCCCAAGAGTCGCCGAAAGCCCGCGATGGAAACGCTGGTATTATCTACCCATGCGAACTTCGCTGCCTTGGTCTGCCCTCAAGCACACGAACAGCAATCAACGTGCCTTCCAAAAAGCGTCGCGATCACGTAGGGCTTTCGGGTGCACCTGCTAAGTTCTCTTGACAGCTCTGGCCCCATAACTAACAAAACTTAGTATTTGCATCTGGTTCGTCCGATGAGCCTTGACGACGGACCACCCTGTGGTTGCAAACCATCCTCGGCCTGTCGACAGTTAGCTCGGGCGGGTCAAGCAGAACCTCCTTCGAGGAGAGACGCGTGCGACGCGCATCACCGCGGGTCCCCCCCTTCACCAAAAACCGAAAAAAGCCGGACCGCGAAGCCTAGTACAGAATACGCATCCCGTCAACTGTTTGCAGGGAAAGCAACGCCCATGCCGTTCGGTTGCGGGTTGATTCTAATCCAGCGGCAGGGAGATACGCGGAAAATTTCCCCTTGAATATGTGGCGTAACGCCACATATTCAAAAGACACTAGGTCAACAATTCTCAGAGAACGGCTGAGAAACAGAAGGATTCCGCCGCGCAAAGACGCGTTGGGAACGAACGAGACTCGCGGGCAGAGAAAGTAAATTCGAACTCCTGGTACGTACCGATTTGGTAACAAGCAGTTTGAAAGTGTTTGGCTACTCCGTTCGGGCTTCGACACCGCCGACCTGAAGGATGCCAAGGGGCTCCTCGCCGAATTGGAATGATGAATGCGAAACGGGACTAAGAAATGTCGCTCAAAGTGAGCTGTGCCTCCCGAAAACCATATCCGAGATGACGCGTGGATGGGTGTATGGTAATAAAGCGGCCGATGGTCGCGTTTCTGACCCAGCTGCTGCTTGTTATCCGGTCGTGGTTCGCGCGACGCGCGCGACTTGAGGCCGAGAATCTCCTCTTGCGGCAACAGCTGATAGTGCTACGGCGCAAGTCCCCGAAGCGGGTGAGAATGTGGAACATCGATCGGTTGCTGTTCGTATGGCTGTATCGACTGTACCCATCGCTTCTGGACGCGATAATCATCGTCGAGCCCGAGACCGTGATCCGTTGGCACCACCGTGGTTTCCGCGCCTACTGGCGCTGGAAGTCCCGCCACGTCGGTGGCCGTCCACGGATTGATTCCGAGGTTCGAGCGTTGAATCGGCGCATGAGCCGCGAGAACCCGCTGTGGGGCGCGCCTCGCATCCACGGCGAATTGTTGATGCTCGGGATCGAAGTTGCTGAATCAACCGTCGGCCGATATATGGTCCGGCGCCGCCGACCACCCTCCCAAGGTTGGAAGACTTTCCTGCGCAATCACATTGACGGCATCGCCTCGTTGGATCTGTTCGTGGTTCGCACGATCTCGTTCGATCTGCTCTATGGCCTGGTAATTCTTCGCCATGCTCGCCGGCGACTGGTGAGCATCAGGGTGACGAACAATCCGACCGCCGAGTGGATCGCGGGTCAGGTAACTGACGCCTTTCCCTGGGACGAAGCGCCACGTCATCTGCTTCGCGACCGTGACGGAGCATTCGGCCCAGCCTATACCCGCCGCATTCGGGCAATGAGGATCCGTGATCATCCGACGGTGCCGCGTTCACCATGGCAGAACGGCCACGTTGAGCGGCTCATCGGCTCAATTCGGCGCGAAAGCCTCGATCACTTGATCGTGTTCGACGAAGCGCAGTTGCGTCGCGTTCTGAGAAATTACGCTTCGTATTACAATCAGGTCCGCACGCATCTCTCATTGGAAAAGAATGCGCCCGATTTTCGGATCCCGCAAAAGCTCGGTCGCGTCGCAGGCATCTCAATTCTGGGCGGGCTGCATCATCAATACGTCCGGGTTTAGGCTTTGACTAAGCACAACCCAGCGCACCGTTTCGCGCCGCAAAATGCTCCAAGATCCACGAAATAGATTCCTATAGTGTCTTTTTGATTACAATCAACAATCGTTCTGCTCGAGCCTCCGGAGATCCTGGACCAAGTTTATCTCGCTAGTTTCGGCGAGCTGCGAATCCCGACCAATATCTGGCGTGCACTGCAGCGCTTCTACGCTTGGATCGAGCCAGCTCTAATCTCGGAGTGGGTCTGTCTGATGAAGAGCTACGCGGAGAGCCAAGGCCGAGGTCTGGATGACCGGATCTTGAGTTCGGCGAATGGTGCGGTCGGACCCTGTTCGTGACGTTGCCCTTGCCCTGCCAGCGGAAGGAAAAACCGACCAGTCGTCGGTGGTGCCTCCCGGCGGTAAGGCCACTTAGGGTTTGTCAGGGCAGGTCGAACGGCGTGTCGTCGTCCGGTATACGCGCACTGCTGAAGAAATCGGGACCAAGCTCGGAAGCCGGCGTGCCCCGGCAGTGCAAGTTCATCAACAGGCGACCGCTTTTATCGACCGCGAGGCCGGCCTTTTCGTGCCACCCGCGGCCCACGGCGGAATAAACGATGTAACGGAACGGGGAACGATGGAACGCTAGCCAGGCCCCGCCGCCTCCAGCGAAAACCCAGCGTCCGGCCTTCACAACGTCCCGGGACTCGCCGGGCGGCGGGTAGGAGATTTCCGGTCGCCCTGGAGGGCCGAAGCGATAAGTGAGTGAACCAGTATATCGTGCGAGATCGCCCGAGGCACAGACAGAGACGACCTTATTATCGGTGGCGCAGGAAAAAACGATTCGCTCATTCGTCGCGCAATGCGTCGGTGTTGCCGCTTGCCCCTGACCGGCCGCTAACAACAACAGGCCAAGGATACCGGCGACTTTCATGCTTCCGGCAGAGCTCGCTCGCCAACGTGATAGGCGTCGCTGAAGTCATTCAGGCCATGACTGCCGCCGTTGACCAGCTTGCGTGCGGCTGCCAAATCGCCGTTGTCCAGAGCATCGCGGATTCTTTGTTCCTTGTCTTTCAGGAACAATGCCAGCAATTGCGATGCAATTGTGGGGTCGTTCGCCTTGTCCGGATGGTCGACAAGATCGGTGCCCATGCCCAACTTGGCGCTGAACGTCGTGTAGTTGGCGCGGCCGGTCAACTGCACGAAGCCGCGGCCCTTAAAACTGTTACCGTCCGGCGCGCCGCGGTTGCCGAGATCTCGCCGATTGTCATAAAGATCGAACGGGTTGCCGTTCGGGGACGTATTAAACCGCGATCGCCCTTCGTTAATGGGCTCGAAGCCTGCGGTTTCCGCGCGTATGGTCCCGAAGGCCATCAGAAGCATGGATTTGTCGCCGAGGTTGGCGTTATGCATCGCCTGCAGAACGAACGGCAGGTTCGTCTTGATGTTGCCGATGGGGGTTTGCGGGAACATTCGCGACACCTGCGTCGTGGTCACTTTGGCGGTGATGTCGGCGGCGGGTGCGGGCGACGGGGCAGCGGGCATGCTGAGTTTGTCACGGGTCTGCGGTCCCACGATGCCATCGGGCGTCAGGCCTTCACTCTTTTGGAAGGCGATCACCGCCGCCTCCGTTCCGTGACCGAAATCACCGTCGGGTACTCCGGGGTCAAAGCCATGCGCCTTTAGAGCTTGTTGCAAGGCAACGACGTCAGCTCCATGTGCGTCGAGTTTCAGTACAGCCATCGCTATGTCCTCCCCTTTGCGGTCACTGAGTTCCATGCTCTATACCCGCCCGCTCCCTCAGGCCAATGCTTACATGATCGTTATGATTTGATCGAGCGCGGGCTCAATCCTGAGCCCGCGCTGCTCCCCGCTGCCATGCGCACAACCGTGCGTGGTAGGGCAATTCCGAGGAGGTGAGAAGTCCTCTCACTGGAAACCCTTTGAGCCAGTTAGCCTGGGGCTGGTCGTGGCGGCGTAAGCCCCCAGCGCGAAGCATGCCCGACCATGCGTGGCCAGACTCCATCCGGGTGGTCAGCGGCGAACCGGCAGACCGTTGTGCCTATCCCAAAGCCTTGTATTAGTGCATTCGGTAGATCGGGTGAAGAAGGAAATCTGCTCGCGATACATCCGAGCGTAAAATCTGCTGCCCTAGTTTCCGATGCCATCTTAGATGCCTCCAGACGAGGCGAAATCGTGCTCGAC